>Ga0335073_10002906_pt1 | contig 23653 bp, 20 predicted proteins | sample Lox_Sample_22_FD_207093 | JGI IMG/M metagenome (GOLD analysis project Ga0335073, IMG submission 207093) | Soil microbial communities from Loxahatchee National Wildlife Refuge, Florida, United States - Lox_Sample_2.2 | ecosystem: Environmental > Terrestrial > Soil > Wetlands | place: USA... | reverse complement strand
GTGAACCAGGCCACAAGATCAGGTTAATTCACAAAAGCGGTTCGGAAAAGTCAAATTGGACCAGCCGGTCATGCGGTTCATTCTTCAATGGTCCAGGTTGAACGGGCGATCTTCCAGGATCTGTCCGGTTGTCGCTTGAGAACGTCCAGCCAGTTGCCCGCCGCCACGGTCTGTTCGCCCCCTCCCTGAGGAGTTGTCACCATCCGGTAAGTGCCGCGGGCAAATGTCCAGTCGCCAGCGATGACCACCTCGGTGACTTTGACGGTGGCCGCCACCTTGATCCCCTTGAGTTCACTCTCGAGTTTTGACCGGATGGCCTCCCAGCCGATCAAGGCCGGGGAATTGGGCGGGAACTGAATCGCATCCGCCGTGTAAAACCGGGCCAGAGCGGACGTATCCCCGGCGCTCAGCGCTGCTGCATTATCGGCAAACAGCTTTCTGACTGCGGCAAGGTCATCCGCTAGGGCCGGGTCGGGATGCGTCCGGCCGGCGGTTGGACCCGTCACGGCACAGCCGCCAAGAAACATCCAAGTGAACGTCAGAAGCATGAGCGGGGTTTTCATATCACAAATAATGCCGTCCGGATGTTAAAATGAAACGTCCATGGCACGCTGGCCGGTCGATGGGTTGGTGGCCTGAGGGTCACGTTGACAGGATAAACCCGGACCTAAACGACGCAAGCAGCAAGTGTCATGGGTTTTGCCCTGATTTGCGCGTTGTCGGGCCGCGCTGGTGCGCCAATGTCGAGCCACAGGCCCGACGCTACCGCAAATCAGACCCCACCGTGTAATGCCCTTGCCAAGCGCGTTGGTGTTTTGTTCAATCTGGCCGTGCTCAATCAGCAGACGCTCAACCGTCCCGCCAGTTTTTCCGGCATCGGCCTCCACAGCGGCAACCGGGTGAACATGACGATTCTGCCCGCGCCCGCCAACAGCGGGGTGCGGTTTCGCCGGGTGGACCTGGAAGGCCGCCCGGAAATCGAGGCGCGCGTGGACAATGTGGCGGAAACGACCCGTTCAACGACGCTGGCCAGGGGCAACGTCAAAATTCACACCGTCGAGCACGTGCTGGCCGCGCTGGCGGGTTACGGCATTGACAACGCCATCATTGAATTGGATTCCAACGAACCGCCGATTGCCGACGGCAGTTCGCGTGAGTTCTGCAAAATCATTCAGACCGCCGGCATCGTGCCCCAGGCGGAGAAGCGCGAGCCTTATTCGCCGACCGAGCCGATCGAACTGGAGACCGGCGAGACGGTGATGACCTTGTTCCCCGACGAGGGTTTCAAAATCACCTGCACCAGCGCGGACAAGAAGGGGCGGTTCACGCAGTTTTACAGCACGGAAATCACGCCCAAAACCTGGGAACACGAGTTGTCGCACGCGCGAACGTTTTGTTTTTACGAAGAGATTGAGCATCTCATCAAAAACAACCTCATCAAGGGCGGCAGTCTTGAAAATGCGGTGGTGATCCGCGATGACGCAGTGCTGACGACCGAGCCATTGCGATATCCCGAGGAATTTGTGAGGCACAAGATGCTCGACATGGTGGGCGACCTGTCCCTGCTGGGGCGTCCGGTGCGCGGGCATTTGATTGCCGTCCGGCCCAGTCACGCGGCGAATTGCGAGATGGTCCGCCAGATTTTCGCGCAGATGACCAGGCCGTTGCGCGCGGCGCAGGCCTTCGGTCCGCCGCCCGTCCCGGCCAAAACCGAAAGCGACAAAAAAGGCGACCTGACCGGTGTGCCGGCGGAGGAAACGGGGCTGGACGCGATGCAGGTGATGCAGATCATTCCCCATCGTTACCCGTTTTTAATGGTGGACCGGGTGGCTAGAATCGACGGCAACAGAATCACCGCGGTTAAAAATGTCACGAACAATGAACCCTATTTTCAGGGACATTTTCCCGGCCATCCCATTATGCCCGGCGTGCTGCAATTGGAGGCGATGGCGCAGGCGGCCGGCATTCTCATGTTGCGGCAAGCGGAGAATGCGGGACAGATCGCCTACTTTATGTCGGCCGAAGAAGTGAAATGGCGCAAGCCCGTCCTGCCGGGGGACACGCTCATCATCGAAGTTGACCTGATCCGGTCGCGCGGGAAAATCGGCAAGGCCCGTGGCGTCTGCAAGGTGGGCAGTGAAATCGTCAGTGAAGCGGAAGTCACGTTCATGCTCCGCGACGCTTGAAATAATGGCGAATTGGGAATGGCGAATGACGGTTGGCGGCCGGCGGATGGAAGGCGGAAATCGGACATACACAGCATTTATGATCAATGATCTTAAGAACCGGACAAAGCAGTTTGCCGTGGATGCGGTTCGTCTTTGTTCCACATTGAATGGCACGCCGGAATTTCGAATTATTTCCAGTCATGTGGTGAGAGCCGGGACGTCCATGGGGGCCAATTATCGCGAAGTATGCCGGTCCAAAGCAAAAGCAGATTTCATCAACAAACTGTCCGTCGTGGAGGAGGAGGCTGACGAATCCGAATACTGGTTCGAATTGCTGGAAAACCTGTTGGCGCCCGAAAGCCCCGAGCTTCTCCGCCTGAAGGATGAAGCTCGTCAGCTGGTTGCCAGTATGATCCAGTCCAAGAAGACCGCCCGTGCTTCTGTGGGATTGACGAACGTGGCCAATTCGCCATTTGTAATTCGCCATTCGTAATTCCCATGGTTCATCCCACTGCCATGATCCATCCCCGGGCGAAAATCGGCGCCGGCTGCGACATCGGTCCCTATTGTGTTATCGGCGAACACGTCGTGCTGGGAGCCGGTTGCCGGCTTCATTCGCACGTCGTCATTGACGGGCACACGGCACTGGGAGGAGGGAATGAAATTTTTCCGTTTGCCAGCATTGGCTTGAAGACGCAGGACCTGAAATGGAAAGGCGGGGTGACGCGCACGGAAATCGGCGATGACAACACGTTCCGGGAATATGTTACGATTCACAGCGCGACCGGCGACGGCGAAGTTACCCGCATCGGGTCGCACAATCACATTCTGGCGTATTGCCACATCGCCCACAATTGCACGCTGGGCGATCATATCATCATGTCAAACGTGGCGACGCTGGCCGGTCACGTGGTCGTGGAGGATTACGCGGTGATTGGCGGGCTGGCAGCCGTCCACCAGTTCTGCCGGGTTGGCAAAATGACGATGATCGGGGGTTGCTCGAAGGTCGTGCAGGACGTGTCACCGTTCATGATGGCCGATGGGAACCCGGCCGCGACGCGCACCATCAACAAAATCGGCATGGAACGGAACGGCGTATCCGAAAAGGCGCAGAGTGCGTTGCGTCAGGCCTACAAGATTTTGTTCCGGGAAGGTCTGACCCTTCGGAACGCCGTGGCCAAAGTGGAGAAGAAGCTGCCGAAACTGGCGGAAATTAAGCATTTGGTACAATTCGTACGGTCCAGCGAGCGGGGAATCAGCAAGTAAAAATTAGCTGAAAATGGTGTTGACAGTCCGATTGGGATTGTTAATTTGCGGGGCGTCGGAGTCGTAAAAAGATAAAGAGCCGGTTGCCCCTCGATTTTCGAAAGAAAACAGGCGAGGGGAAGCGGTTTTTTGTCGTTTGACGTATTTTGGCTTGAACGAATGATTTCAACGTGCCCATGTAGCTCAGTTGGTAGAGCACATCCTTGGTAAGGATGAGGTCATCAGTTCAATCCTGATCATGGGCTCCAGACTATTTGTTGATAAAAATTTGTTGATAAAAAAATAACGTAACGTAACCAACGCAGGAGATAAAAATGGCTAAAGAGCAATTTCAACGAACGAAACCGCACGTCAACGTCGGGACCATCGGACACATTGACCACGGCAAATCCACCTTGACGGCGGCGATTGTCGAGGTGCAGGCGAAGAAAGGTCTCGCGACGCCCATTTCCTACGCGGACATCACCAAGGGCGGCACGGTGCGTGACGAAACCAAGACGGTGACCATCGCCGTTTCGCACGTGGAATACCAGAGTGACAAGCGGCATTATGCGCACGTGGATTGCCCCGGCCACGCCGATTATGTGAAAAACATGATCACCGGCGCGGCGCAGATGGACGGCGCCATCCTCGTGGTGGATGCCTCCGAAGGCCCCATGCCCCAGACCCGAGAGCATATCCTGCTGGCCCGCCAGGTCGGTGTGCCCGCCATTGTGGTTTATCTGAACAAGTGTGACCTCGTGGACGACAAGGAATTGCTCGACCTCGTGGAAATGGAAGTCCGCGACCTGTTGACCAAGTATCAATTTCCGGGCGACAAAACGCCGATCATTCGTGGCAGCGCGAAGAAGGCGCTGGCGCATGATCCCGAAGCGGCCAAGTCCATTCAGGAATTGATGGATGCGATTGATGCATTCATTCCCTTGCCGACCCGTGAGGTGGACAAGCCGTTCCTGATGTGCATTGAGGACGTGTTCAACATTGAAGGTCGTGGCACGGTCGTGACCGGCCGCGTGGAGCGCGGAGTGCTCAAACGCATGGAGGACGTGGAGATTGTCGGCATCAAGGAGACGCGCAAGACGGTGGCGACGGACATTGAAATGTTCCGCAAGCTGTTGGATTCGGCCCAATGCGGCGACAACGTGGGCGTCCTGTTGCGCGGCACCAAGAAGGAAGAAGTCGAACGCGGCATGGTGCTCGCCAAGCCGGGCAGCATCACCCCGCATACGCATTTCAAGGCGGAGGTTTACGTGCTCTCGAAGGAGGAAGGCGGCCGTCATACGCCGTTCTTTACAAATTATCGTCCGCAATTTTATTTCCGCACCAGCGACGTGACGGGCACGGTGACGCTGGCCCAGGGCGTTGAAATGGTGATGCCGGGCGACAATGTGTCGGTGGAAATCAAGCTGATTGCGCCGGTGGCGATGGAAAAGGGCCAGCGCTTCGCCATTCGTGAAGGCGGCCGCACCATTGGCGCCGGTCGCGTGACAGAAGTCGTCGCCTGAAAACAATTTCAAACCACGGAGCGCGGGACAACGAACCCCGCGGCTCTTTTTTTGTCCGAATTGAACGGGATTGGGCGGATACGGCAGTAGCTCAATTGGTAGAGTAGCGGTCTCCAAAACCGTTGGTTGGGGGTTCAAGTCCCTCCTGCCGTGCCAACCGGTGGCGGGTGACGAGTGACGGGTGACGCGAAAGTCTCGTCACATGTCACGCGACCCTCGTCACTCGTGGAGAGGTGGCAGAGTGGTCTATCGCGGCGGTCTTGAAAACCGCTTTGGGTGAAAGCCCAACGGGGGTTCGAATCCCTCCCTCTCCGCCAGCCCCGAAGGTTTTCGGGACTGTCACGCCGTAGCGGTGGCGAAGGCGGACCGGGATGGCGCTTGAGGAATGGGGCTCGAGCTGCGACTGGCAGGCCGGTTAAAGCAGATTAGGTAAGAAAGTGATTTGTGAGCAGTTGGACTGAAATTTTGGTCTGGGCGGCGGTGATCGGCGCGATCTTTGCCTATTTATGGTGGCAGGGACAAATCAAGCGCCTGTCGGCCTATGTGCTGGAAACCCGCGAGGAATTGAAGAAATGCTCGTGGCCGACCTGGGATGAGCTGAAAGGCTCGACTGCGGTCATTACCATTTCCATCGCTTTGCTCGGCGGGTTTGTCTACCTCGTGGACAAGGTCTTTTTTGCAATTTTGTTTCAACTCTAAGCACCATGCGCAGCCAGTGGTTTGTCATACATACGCTTTCGGGCCAGGAACAGAAGGTCAAGGAAAGCATCGAGAAACGCGTCAAAACCGACGAGATGCAGGACTTCATCAAAGAAGTCATGGTCCCGATGGAAAAGGTTGTCGAAGTGCGTAATCAGAAGAAGACTGTGTCGAGCCGCAAGCTGTGGCCGGGCTACGTGTTTGTAGACATGGTGTTGCTGGATGAAAACAACCGCATCATCGAAAAACCGTGGTATTTCATCAAGGAAACGCAGGGCGTGATCGGGTTTGTCGGCGGTGAACCGCCGACGCCGACCCCGGCGGGGGAGGTGGAGCAAATCAAGGCGCAGATTTCCGCGTCCGAGGAAACGGAGAAGCCCAAGGTCAATTTTGAAGTTGGCGAGACAATCAAGATCAATAACGGGCCGTTCCTGAATTTCAGCGGAGTGATCGAGGAGATCGATCCCGAACGCGGCAAGTTGAAAGTGACCGTGAACATTTTCGGGCGCAACACGCCCGTGGAATTGGAATATTGGCAGGTGGAAAAAGCATAAACATTTCAACCACAGATGAACATGGATAAACACGGATAAGAAATGGAGCGGAAATGCATCGTGCAAATCTGTGTCCATCCGTGTTGATCCGTGGTTAAAAAATATGGCAAAAAAAATTACAGGACTGATTAAGTTGCAGATCCCGGCGGGACAGGCGAATCCCGCGCCGCCGGTCGGCCCGGCGCTCGGCCAGCATGGCGTCAATATCATGGGTTTCTGCAAGGAATTTAATGCGGCGACGAAGGCCGACGCGGGGCTGGTCATTCCCGTCGTCATCACGGTTTATCAGGACAAGTCGTTCACGTTCATCACCAAATCGCCGCCGGCATCCGTGTTGTTGAAAAAGGCCGCGGGCATCACCGCCGGCTCCAAGGAACCGAACAAGGAAAAGGTCGGGAAGGTGACCCGCAAGCAGGTTTTGGACATCGTGAAGATGAAACAAAAGGATTTGAACGCGACATCGCCCGAGGCGGCGTTCCGGGTTGTTGCCGGCACGGCACGCAGCATGGGGATTGAAGTCGTGGATTGATTTGACGAAGTGATCAAGATGAAGATTAAGCGCAAGAACTCGTGTCTCGGGTTTCTTAATCTTAATCATAATCTTGATTCCAAAAAATAACAACGCGGGAGAGTCAACCACTCGCTTGCACCGCACCAAAGTAAATGCCAAGTAAACGTTACCAGAAAGCGCTCGAAGTTGTGGGGGGGAAGAAAGCCTATCCGCTCAAGGAGGCGGTCGGCGTGCTGACCAAATTCCCCAAAGCCAAATTTAACGAGACCATTGATCTCGCGTTCCGCCTTGGGGTGGATCCCAAACAATCCGACCAGATGGTCCGCGGCACCGTGCCGCTGCCGCATGGCAGCGGGAAAACGGTCCGCGTACTCGTTTTCGCCAAGAGCGGTGCGTCCGCCGATGCGGCCAAAGCCGCGGGCGCGGAGTACGTGGGTTTCGACGACATGATCAAAAAGTGCAACGAAGGCTGGGCGGATTTTGACGTGGCGATTGCCACGCCGGAGGCGATGGTGGAAGTCCGCAAACTCGGCAAGGTGCTGGGACCGCGCGGCCTGATGCCGAATCCGAAAACCGGCACGGTGACGGAGGACACCGCCAAGGCCGTGAAGGAAGTCAAAGCGGGCCGCGTCGAGTTCAAAATTGACAAGGCGGGCAATGTGCACGTGCCGGTCGGCAAGCTGTCGTTTGCGGCGAACCAGATTGAGGAAAACGCCCGTGCGGTCATTGAAGCCGTGGCGAAGGCGCGCCCGCACAGCATCAAAGGCGTTTATATCCATTCCTGCACGATTTCGGCGACGATGAGCCCGCCGGTGCGGGTGGACGTGCGCGAATTTTCCAACAATTAACAAGGATTTGAATCATGCGTGCTGAAAAACAAATTTTGACGAAGGAATACGTGAAGCGGCTGAACGGCTCGCCGTTCTTTATCGTGGTGGATTACCGGGGACTGAAGGTCACCCATCTGACCGAGTTGCGAAAACGCCTGGCGCAGGCGGGGGCGGAATTTCACGTGGTCAAGAATTCCCTTTTCCAGATCGCGGCCAAAGAGGCCGGGGTCGGGGAGTTGAACGGTGCGCTGGCCGGGCAGATCGCCGTGGTGACCGGCCAGAAGGACATTTCCGCCGCCGCCAAGGCGCTCAAGAATTTCAGCGCGGAATTTGACAGACCGAAGTTCAAATTCGGCTATTTGAACAATCAACGGCTCGAGGAGGCGGCCATCAAGGCGCTGGCTGATTTGCCGAGCCTGGACGTTTTGCGCGCCACGTTGCTCGGTTTGCTGAACGCGCCGGCAACCAAGTTGGTGACCTTGATCAACACGCCCGCGACCCAGCTCGCGCGCGTCATCAAAGCGAAGGCCGAGAAAAGCTGAAAACCATTTCCCGTTCGCCCGGACCGGCGGAGGGGATAAACAACAAACAACAACGTAAATCGTCGGTTCAAAACGAACTTAAAAGTGCCGTGGCGTGTCGCGCCGGATCCCGCCGGGCGGGAGAAAGCGGACTGCGGTAACGACGAGACGAAAGAAAGGTAGAAGTTAGGAAAATGCCTGATATAGGAAACCTCGTGGAGGAATTAAGCAAGTTGACGGTGATTGAAGCCGCCGATTTGGTAAAGAAACTGGAAGAAAAATGGGGCGTCACTGCCGCCGCGCCCGTCGCGATTGCGGCAGCCGGCGCTGCTGCCGGTGGCGCCGCCGCGCCCGCGGCTGCGGCCAAGGACACCTTTGACGTGATTCTCGCGTCGGTGCCGGCGGACAAGAAGATTGCCGTCATCAAGGCGGTGCGCGAAGTGAAAGCGGGCCTGGGCCTGGCGGAAGCCAAGGCGCTGGTGGAAGGCGCGCCCAAACCGGTGCTCGAAGGCGCCAACAAGGCGGATTCAGACGCCGCCAAAAAGAAACTGGAAGACGCGGGTGCCAAAGTGGAAGTCAAGTAAAGTTGAATTATATTGGGCGGCGGCCCCCCGGCGGGCGCCGCCCCTTCCCGCGAATTCGCGGAAAAGGATTTAAAGGATTACGAACAGGAGCCAACAGCAGTTCGGTTGGGCAGGGCGTTGATCCCGACAGCGGAAAGTCGGGGTTGAACGCGGCGCGCCTGCCTTGTGTCGTTGAATAAAAAAACAAGTTCGTCCTCGTCATCGTCCTCGTAATCCAGGACGAGGGTTGAGAACGAGGACGAGAAAGAAGAGAAAATGCCATCGCGAACCACAGAACGAGTCAATTTCGGCAAGATCAAGGAAATTGTCGTGCCGCCCAACATGATTGAATTGCAGACCAATTCCTACAAGGAATTTCTGCAGGCGGACGCGCCGCCCAAACGCCGCCAGAAACACGCGGGCCTCGAAGCCGTCTTCCGCGAGGTCTTCCCCATCGAAAGCTACGACGGCAAGTGCTCGCTCGATTACGATTCCTATGAAATCGGCGAACCCAAGGTGGACTGGCTGGAATGTCTGCGCGAAGGTTTGACCTACGGCGCGCCGCTTTACGTCACCTTCCTCCTCAAGGAGGAAGGCAAGAGCGCCAAGGAGGAAAAGGTGTTCATGGGCGAGTTGCCCCTGATGACCCCGCAGGGCACGTTTGTCATCAACGGCGCGGAACGCGTGGTCGTCAGCCAGCTGCACCGTTCACCGGGCATTGCCTTTGAAGCCGCACAACATCCGAACGGCAAAATCCTGCACAGTTTCCGGGTCATCCCCGACCGGGGTTCATGGTACGAGGCGCAATTTGACACCAGCGACCTGCTTTACGTCTATCTCGACCGGAAGAAACGCCGGCGGAAATTTTTGACCACCACGTTCTTCCGGGCGCTGAGTTTTCTGGACGTCGAAGGCGGCGTCGGCAAGGGCAAGGATAATGGCGAGAAAACCCGCGGCACAGATGAGGAAATCATCAAGCTGTTCTATGAAATCGAGGAGCTCACGGTCAAAGAGGCCGAGAAGCTCGAGGATTTGTCGAACCATGTTTTGATTCAGGACGCCGTGGATGAAGAAAAAGGCCTCGTCGTGGCCCGGGCCTTCGAACCATTGTCAAAGGCCATCGTCAAACAGATCGCCGAACTGGGCGCCCACAAAATCAAGGTGGTTGACACCTCCCTGGACGAGGGCGTCATGATCAAATGTCTCAAGAAGGACCCGGCCAAGAATGAGGAGGAAGCCCTCAAGGATATCTACCGGCGCCTGCGTCCGGGGGATCCGCCGACCGCGGCCAATGCCCGCGCGTTGCTCAAACGCCTGTTCTTTGACCCGAAACGCTATGATTTGGGCCGCGTCGGCCGCTACAAAATCAACCAGAAACTCGGGTTGAAGGACAAGGAAGAGTCGCGCATTCTGACGAAGGACGATTTGATTGCCGCGACGAAGTACCTGCTTCGGCTCAAGAAGGGGGAGGGTTCGCTGGATGATATTGACCACCTCGGCAGCCGCCGCATCCGCACCGTCGGCGAATTGCTGGCCAACCAGTGCCGCGTCGGCCTGGCCCGCACCGAACGCCTGGTCAAGGAACGCATGACGCTGTTCGACCAAAGCGTCGAGGCGATGACGCCCCAGAAGCTTATCAATCCCAAGGCGCTTTCGGCGGTCATTCGCGATTTCTTTGGCCGCTCGCAATTAAGCCAATTCATGGATCAAATCAATCCGTTGGCGGAACTGACCCACAAGCGCCGGCTCAGCGCGCTGGGGCCGGGCGGTTTGAGCCGCGACCGCGCGGGTTTCGAGGTCCGCGACGTGCACCCGTCGCATTACGGCCGTATTTGTCCGATCGAAACGCCGGAAGGCCCGAACATCGGTTTGATTGCGTCGCTGGCAACGTTTGCGCGCATCAACGAATTCGGCTTTTTGGAAACACCTTATCGCAAAGTGGAAAACGGCAAGGTGACCGAGAAGATCGAATACCTGACCGCCGACCGTGAAGAACAATACATTGTGGCGCAGGCGAACACCTTGATTGACGACAAGGGCCACTTCCAGACCGATCGCGTCGTCTGCCGCGCCCGGAATGGTGATTTCGTGGACGTCGAGCCCGCGCGGGTGAATTGCATGGACGTGTCGCCCAAACAACTGGTTTCGGTCGCCGCCTCGTTAATCCCCTTCCTGGAACACGACGACGCGAACCGCGCGTTGATGGGGTCGAACATGCAACGCCAGGCCGTGCCGCTGCTCGTGACCGAGGCGCCGCTGGTTGCGACCGGCCTCGAAGACCGCGTCGCCCGCGATTCGCGGGCCGTGGTGGTGGCCGAGGAAAGCGGCAAGGTCGCATCCGTCAACGGCAGCCAGATCATCATCACCGACGACGGCAAATTGCCGGAAGGCAAAAAGAAGATTAAGCACGACCCCGAACACGGCGTCTGGGTTTATCCCGTGCGCAAGTTCATGCGGTCCAACGCCGCCACGTGCATCAATCAGAAAATCCTGGTGCACAAGGGCGAGCATGTGAAAAAGGGCCAGGTGATCGCCGACGGCCCGTGCACGCACGACGGCGAGCTGGCGCTGGGGCGCAATGTGCTGGTCGCGTTCATGCCGTGGAACGGTTATAACTTCGAGGACGCCATTCTCATCAGTGAACGGATCGTAAAGGAGGACATCTTCACGAGCATTCACATTGACGAGTTTGAAGTCAGCGCGCGCGACACCAAGCTCGGGCCCGAGGAAATCACGCGCGACATTCCCAACCTCGGCGACGAGGCCTTGAAAAATCTCGGCACCGACGGCGTCATCCGCGTCGGCGCGGAGGTGAAGCCCGGCGACATTCTCGTCGGCAAGATCACGCCGAAATCCGAAACGGAACTCGCGCCGGAAGAGCGCCTGTTGCGCGCCATCTTCGGTGAGAAGGCCGCCGACGTGAAGGACACGTCGCTCAAGGTCCCGTCCGGCACCTATGGCATTGTCATGGATGTCAAGGTTTCGTCCAAAAAAGACAGCGATCGCGTCAAGGCGGCCAGTTCCAGCGACGAACGCCGCCACGCGAAGCAGATCGAGGACGATCACAAGAAGAAGACCGAGGAACTGCGCGACCAGTTGACAGAAGCGCTGAGCAATATTCTGCTCGGTGAAAAAATCCCGCTCGACGTGGTGAACAGCGAGACCGGTGAAATCATCATCCCGGCCAACCGCAAGATTACCAAGACGCTGTTGCGCAAGCTCGCGACGGTCTATGACCGGATCGAAATTGATCCGTCGCCCATCCGCAACAAGATCAACGAAATCATCGGGCAGTTCAAAAAGAAGTTCGACGATTTGCAGATGCAGTACGACGAGGAAATGGAACGCGCCGAGGCGGGCGAGGGCGTGGAGGCCGGCATCGTCAAATCGGTGAAGGTTTACATCGCCTCGAAGCGCAAGCTGTCCGTCGGCGACAAGATGGCGGGCCGCCACGGGAACAAGGGCGTGGTCGCGCGCATCGTGAAGGAGGAGGACATGCCGTTCCTGGCGGACGGAACGCCGGTGGACATCGTGTTGAATCCTCTGGGCGTGCCCTCGCGCATGAACGTCGGTCAGGTGCTGGAAACGCACCTCGGCTGGGCGGCGAGGATTCTGGGGATGAAGTTTGCAACGCCGGTCTTCGATGGCATCAAGGAAAAGGAAGTGCGCGGCTATCTCAAGGACGCAAAGTTGCCGGAGCACGGCAAGACGCATCTGATTGACGGGCGCACTGGCGAGCCGTTCGACCAGGAAATCGTGGTCGGCTACATTTACATGATGAAGCTGGGCCATCTGGTGGCCGACAAGATTCACGCCCGCGCGGTCGGGCCGTATTCGCTCGTCACCCAGCAGCCGCTGGGCGGCAAGGCGCAGTACGGCGGCCAGCGTTTCGGCGAGATGGAAGTGTGGGCGATGGAAGCCTACGGCGCCGCCTACACGTTGCAGGAACTGCTCACCGTCAAGTCCGACGACGTGCAGGGGCGTACGCGCATTTACGAGAGCATCGTCAAGGGCGACAACTCGCTGGAGGCGGGCATCCCCGAATCCTTCAACGTGCTCGTCAAGGAAATGCAATCGCTCGGCCTCGACGTGAAGGTTGGTTATACCAATCCGATTGAACATGCCGCCGAAGGCAATGGCCAGGCGGCTGCGGCATTGACAACAGTCTAAACACTATTTTTTGTATGATCAGCACCAAAGAAAGCGCCCGCGAATTGCTCGGGCTGGACAAGGTGAACCAGGTGGATTACGTCGCGATTTCCGTCGCGTCGCCGGAAGCCATCCGTTCCTGGTCCAAAGGCGAGGTCAAGAACCCCGAGACCATCAATTACCGCACGTTCAAGCCGGAAAAAGGCGGCTTGTTCTGCGAACGCATTTTTGGCCCGGTCAAGGACTGGGAATGCTCGTGCGGCAAATACAAGCGCATCAAGCACCGGGGCATCGTCTGCGACCGGTGCGGCGTGGAGGTGACGCTCGCCCGCGTCCGGCGCGAACGCATGGGGCATATCGAGCTGGCCGTGCCGGTCTGCCATATCTGGTTTTTCAAATGCATGCCGTCCCGCATCGGCCTGGTGCTCGACATGACGGCGCGCAATCTGGAGCGCGTGATTTATTACGAGGATTACCTCGTGATAGATCCCGGCAACACGGCGTTGAAACAAAACCAATTGCTCAATGAACATGAATACCGCGAAGCGCGCGAAACCTACGGCGCCGACGCGTTTCAGGCCAAAATGGGTGCCGAAGCCGTGCGCGACGCGCTGGCCAAGGTGGATTTGGCCAAGGGCGTGGACCATTTGCAGCAGGCCATGACCGAAACCAAGAGCAAGCAGATCCGCAAGAAGCTCGCGAAGCGGATCAAACTGCTCCAGGGCCTGCAAATCTCCAAGAGCCGCCCGGAATGGATGATTCTGACGGTATTGCCGGTAATTCCGCCGGATTTACGCCCGCTGGTGCCGCTCGAAGGCGGCCGGTTTGCCACGTCCGATCTGAACGACTTGTATCGCCGCGTCATCAACCGGAACAACCGGCTCAAGACGCTGCTCCAGCTCAAAACGCCCGAGGTCATCATCCGCAATGAAAAGCGCATGTTGCAGGAGGCGGTGGACGCGCTGTTCGACAACGGCCGCCATGGCCGCCCCGTCACCGGCGCGGGCAATCGTTCCCTCAAATCGCTGAGCGATATGCTCAAGGGCAAGGGCGGCCGGTTCCGCCAGAATCTGCTCGGCAAACGCGTGGATTATTCCGGCCGCTCGGTCATCGTCATCGGCCCCGAGCTCAAACTGAACCAGTGCGGTCTGCCGAAAAAGATGGCGCTCGTGTTGTTTGAGCCATTCATCATCCGTCGTTTGAAGGAACTCGGCTATGTCCATACGGTGCGTTCGGCCAAGAAGATGATCGAACGCCAGACCAAGGAAGTTTGGGATGTGCTGGAGGAAGTGACAAAGGGCCATCCGGTGCTGCTCAACCGCGCGCCGACGCTGCACCGGCTGTCCGTGCAGGCCTTCGAGCCGCAACTCATCGAAGGCGAAGCCATCCGCATTCATCCGCTGGTGTGCACGGCGTACAACGCGGACTTTGACGGCGACCAGATGGCCGTGCACGTGCCGTTGTCGGTCGAGGCGCAGATGGAGGCGCGCCTGTTGATGATGGCAACGAACAATATTTTCTCGCCGTCATCCGGCAAGCCCATTATCACGCCAACACAGGATATCACGCTCGGCTGTTATTATCTGACCGCCGAACCGCGCGTGCCCATGCCGTCCGACCCGAACAAGCTCCCGCTGTTCGGCTCGAAGGAAGAGGTGTTGTTTGCCTACAGCGATGGCGCGTTGAAGACCCACGACCGCGTTCGCGTGGCCAATCCCGATCTGGGCCGCCAGACGGTTTTCGGCGACGCGAACAAAAAACTCATCGAAACCACCGTCGGCCGCGTGCTCTTCAGCGAAATCTGGCCGCCGGAACTCGGTTTTTACAACAAGGCCGCCGGCAAGAGCCAGCTGGGCGATCTCATCTGGAAATGCTACAAGTTTGCCGGCCACGAAAAGACCGTGACCATGCTCGACAAACTCAAGGAGCTGGGCTTCCGCGAGGCCACCAAGTCCGGCGTATCCATCGGAATTGACGACATGATCGTGCCCAAGGAACGCGACGAGCAGATTGACGCCGCCCAGAAGCAGATCCGGGAAGTCGAGAAACAGTACCGCAAGGGCGTCATCACGCCGGGCGAACGCTACAATAAGATTGTGGACATCTGGACGCATTGCACCGACCAGATTGCCAGTGTCATGTTCCGCACGCTGGAAGCCAACCAGGGCAAGAAGGAATTCAACCCGGTTTACCTGATGGTGGATTCCGGCGCCCGCGGCAACAAGCAACAGGTGCGCCAGCTCGCCGGTTTGCGCGGCCTCATGGCCAAACCCAGTGGCGACATCATCGAGAAACCCATTCTGGCGAATTTCCGCGAGGGCCTTTCGGTGCTGGAATATTTCATCTCCACACACGGCGCCCGGAAGGGGCTGGCCGACACGGCGCTCAAGACCGCCGACTCCGGTTACATGACACGCAAACTGGTGGACGTGGCCCAGGACGTCATCATCCAGGAGGCGGATTGCGGCACGTCGAACGGCATCTGGGTTTCGGCGGTGTACGAAGGCGAAGACGAAGTGGTCAAACTCAGTGATCGCCTGGTGGGCCGGTTCGCGTGCGACGACACGGTGAATCCGACCAATCCAAAGGAATTCCTCATCCGTGCCAACGAGGAGATCGACGAAGAAAAGGCCAGGCGGATCGAGACAGCGGGCATTGAGCGCCTGCGCATCCGCTCGGTGCTCACCTGCGAAAGCAAGCATGGCGTTTGCGTCAATTGCTATGGCCGCAATCTTGCGACCGGCGGCCTGGTGAAGCTGGGCGAAGCCGTCGGTATCATCGCCGCGCAATCCATCGGCGAGCCGGGCACCCAGTTGACGATGCGGACGTTCCACATCGGCGGCACCGCGGCCGGCGTGTTCAAGATTCCGCAAATCAAGGCGAAATACGACGGCACGGTCCGTTACAATGAACTGCGCCTCGTGCGGCTCGAAGACGGCAACAACATCGTTCTGAACAAAAACGGCTCAGTCTCCATTCTCGCCGGCGACGGCCGCGAGCTGGAAAACCACACCATCGTCGTCGGCTCGGTCATTTCCGTGCCGGACGGCAGCCAGGTCAAGAAGGGCGAAACCTTTGTGCAATGGGACCCGTACAATGTGCCCATTCTGTCCGAAAAAGCCGGCAAGGTGAAGTTTCACGACATCATCGAAGGGGTGACGATGAAACAGGAGATGGATGAGACCACGGGCCAGGAAGCCATGGTCGTCATCGAGCACAAAGAGGATTTGCACCCGCAAATCATCATCACCGGCGCTGACGGTGAAGTGGCGGCAAATTATCCAATTCCTTCCGGCGCGCACATCGTGGTGAAGGAGCGGGACGACATCTTCCCCGGCACGTTGTTGGCCAAGACGCCGCGCAAGATGGCCAAGACCAAGGACATCACCGGCGGTCTGCCGCGCGTGGCTGAATTGTTCGAGGCCCGACGGTCGAAGGATGCGTCGGAAATCTCCAAAATTGACGGCATTGTTGATTTTGGCGCCAGCGTGCGTGGCAAACGCTGCATCGTCATCAAAGACCCGCAAACACAGGCGGAGGAGGAACACCTCATCCCCATTGGCAAGCACGTTATTGTCTTCAAGGGTGATATGGTCAAGAAAGGCCAGCAATTGACGGAAGGCCCGATTGATCCGCACGAAATCCTCGAGGTGTGCGGCCCGCAGGAATTGCAGGAACACCTCGTCAGCGAAGTGCAGGAGGTTTACCGCCTCCAGGGCGTCACCATCAACGACAAGCACATCGAAATCATCGTGCGCCAGATGCTCCGCAAGGTGCGCATCACTGAACCCGGTGACACGGCGTTCCTGTGGGGCGAACAGATTGACAAGCTCGACTTTGAAGAAGAGAACGAGCGGGTGGAGAAGATGGGCGGCAAGCCGGCGGAAGCCACGCCCGTTCTGCTCGGCATCACCAAGGCGTCGCTCGAAACCGACAGCTTCCTGAGCGCCGCGTCCTTCCAGGACACGACCCGGGTGTTGACCGAAGCGGCCACGCGGTCGAAAATCGACAGCCTGCGCGGGTTCAAGGAAAACGTCATCATGGGCCATATTATCCCGGCGGGCACGGGCTTTGATCATCATCGCAAGGTGCACATCAAGCCGCTGGTGGAAATCAACGACGAACCCGAACCGGAAGAACCGGCGGCCGCCGTTGCGGCTTCGGATAATCCCTTGCTGGCCTGAACGCGGTGACAATCAATCAACGCAGGGCGTCCGACGCCAGTCGGACGCCTTTTTCCTTCGATTTGCGGTCATGCGCGTGACCTGCGGTCCGGCCGTTTCCCATCAGTTCTAAAGCAACCTGATTGCTGGTCAAAACCCCTAAAATAGCGCTTGCCACGGCTGTTGGATTTGTTATATTCCGCGTTCCGTTTCTCCGGCATCAAAAGCCGGTGATATTTACAGCGATTTTAGCGCAAAATGCCGACAATCAATCAATTGGTCCGCAAGGGCCGCCGTAAGGTAAAGTACAAGTCCAAGTCACCAGCTTTGGACCGGTCGCCGTTCCGTCGCGGTGTCTGCATCCAGGTGATGACGCGCACGCCCAAGAAGCCGAACTCGGCCATGCGCAAAGTGGCCAAGGTCCGCCTGACCAACGGCTACGAGGTCATCGCCTACATTCCGGACGAAGGACATAATTTGCAGGAGCACTCGATTGTGCTCGTGCGCGGCGGGCGTGTGAAGGACTTGCCGGGCGTGCGCTATCACATCGTGCGTGGCACGCTGGACGCCGCCGGCGTGGAGAAACGCCGGGTCAGCCGCTCGAAGTACGGCGTGAAACGCCCCAAACCCGGCGCCAAACCGGTCGCCGCCGCCGCTCCGGCAGCCCCCGCGGCCGCCTGAAGATTTTGACGATTCAACTTATTCAACTCATTCAACCACACCCATGTCCCGCAGACGACAAGCAAGCAAACGGCCGGTGCCCAAAGATGGAAAATTCCAGAGCGCTTTGGTTTCGCGGCTGGTCAACACCGTGATGATCTGCGGCAAGAAGAGCACCGCGCAGCGGATTGTTTACAAGGCGTTTGAAAACATCTCGGAAAAAAATCCGGCCAGCAATCCGGTGGAAATTCTACAGCGCGCGGTGGACAACGCCAAGCCGCGCATCGAGACCAAGGCGCGCCGCGTCGGCGGCGCCACTTACCAAGTGCCGCTGGAAGTGCCGGCGGACCGGCAGGCCGCGCTGGCATTGCGGTGGATTGTGGATTTTGCCGACGCCCGCAAGGGCACGCCCATGCGCGAGGCGCTGGCGGCGGAGATTCTGGAGGCTTATCAAGGGCAGGGGAACGCGATTCGCAAGCGTGACGAAGTGCACAAAATGGCCCAGGCCAACAAGGCGTTTGCACATTTCCGCTGGTAGGATATAATTGACCAATGCCCCAAAGGCTGCCAAGCCCCGGGGGCATTTTTATTATTGGATTTAACGATGGAAGCAGTTGCTGAAAAAACGAAATCGGCCAATTCGCCCAAACGCGAGTACACGTTGGAGCGCACGCGCAACATTGGTATTGCGGCGCACATTGACGCGGGCAAGACGACCACGACCGAGCGCATCCTGTTTTACACCGGCCTCATTCACAAGATCGGCGACGTGGACGACGGCAACACGGTGACCGACTGGATGGAACAGGAGCGCGAGCGCGGCATCACCATCACATCCGCCGCGGTCACCTGTTACTGGACGCAAAAGCAAAACAAGCACGGCGAAGAGTCGCTTTACAAGGCGTTCAAAGACATTCCGCACCGCATCAACATCATCGACACGCCCGGCCACGTGGATTTTACGGCGGAAGTCGAGCGTTCCATGCGTGTCCTCGACGGCGCGGTGGCGGTGTTCTGCGGCGTGGCCGGCGTGCAGCCGCAATCGGAGACCGTCTGGCGTCAGGCGACCAAGTACAAAGTGCCCCGCATCGCGTTCGTCAACAAGATGGACCGCACGGGCGCAAATTTTGAAAACGCGCTGAACGACATGCGCACCAAGCTCAAGGCGTATGCGTACCCGATTTTCCTGCCCATCGGCGCCGAGGACAAGTTTGCCGGCGTGATTGACGTGGTGAACCAGAAGGCGATTGTCTGGGGACCCGGCGACGTTACCAACGAGGGCTTGAATTTTGAAGCGAAGGACATCCCCGCCGAGCACAAGGAACGCGCCGCGGCGGCGCTGGCTGAATTGATTGACGCGGTTTCCAACAAGGACGATGCGATTGCCGACCTGGTGCTCCACGAAAAGCCGATTACGCCACCGGAACTCAAAGCGGCCATCCGCCGGTTGACCTGTAAAATTGAACTGGTGCCCGTGCTGTGCGGCTCGGCGTTCAAGAAGAAGGGCGTGCAAACCTTGATTGACGCCGTGGTGGATTATCTGCCCAGCCCGCTCGATGTGCCGGCGGCCACCGGCGAAGTCCCGGGTCAAGCCGACCAGAAAGTCGAGGTGCCTTCCGACGACAACAGCAAGTTCTGCTCGCTGGCGTTCAAGCTTTGGACGGATCCTTACGCGGGCAAGCTGGTATTCTTTCGGGTGTATTCCGGCCAGCTCGAAAAGGGCGACATGATTTACAATCCGCGCACGCGCAAACGCGAGCGCATCAGCCGCCTCATGATCATCCAGGGCAGCGAACGCAAGGACATCCACCAGGTTTTCGCCGGTGACATTGCCGCGCTGGTCGGGTTGCGCAACATCACCACCGGCGACACGTTGTGCGATGAGGATTTTGACGTGACGCTTGAACCGCCGACGTTCCCCGAACCGGTCATCAGCATGGCTGTCGAGCCGAAGACAAAGGCCGACCGCGACAAAATGTCCGAGGGCCTGCAACGGCTGGCCGAGGAAGACCCGACGTTCCGTTGTTTTACCAACGAAGAAACCGGCCAACTCATTATCGCCGGCATGGGTGAGTTGCACCTGGAAATCATCATTGACCGCCTCAAACGCGAGTTCAAGGTGGACGCCAACACGGGCGCGCCACAGATTGCTTATCGCGAGACCATCACCAAAGCAGCCGACGGTGAAGGCAAGTTCATCCGCCAGTCCGGCGGTCGCGGCCAATACGGCCACGCGTGCATTCAGATTCAGCCGAATGAACGGGGTAAGGGGATTGAGATCGAGAACAAAATTGTCGGCGGCGCCATTCCCAAGGAATACATCCCGGCGGTTATCGACGGCATCGAAGAAGCCATCAAGGGCGGCGTGTATGCCGGTTACCAGGTCATTGACCTCAAGGCGCAGGTTGTGGACGGCACGTTCCACGAAGTGGACTCGAATGAACTGGCGTTCAAGATGGCCGGTATTTTCGCGCTCAAAGATGCCTTCAAGAAGGCCGCACCGATTTTGCTGGAGCCGGTCATGAAGGTGGAAGTGACGACGCCCGATGAATACCAGGGTGATTTGCTCGGAGACATCAACCGTCGGCGCGGCATCATCACCGGCATCGAGGCCAAACAGGGCCAGACCATTTTGAACGCGCACGTGCCGCTGGCAGAAATGTTCGGTTACGCGACGGCCATCCGGTCGCTTTCGAAAGGCCGCGCGTCGTATTCGATGGAGCCATTGACATTCGAACAGGTGCCGCAGAGCGTGCTCAACACGATTCTGGACCAGGCCGCCAAGAAACCGGCGGCCAGGACGTAGGTGGCCAGTTGGGTGGGGCGTGCGTACTCGCGAGCTGCAGCGGCGAACGTCAGTTCGCTCTAACTTGTGAATGGAGCCGACCCACGTCGGCTGCTACGATTTTGAACTGCACGGACTGTCACCACTCCAAACCGAGTAGCCGCAAAAAGCACAGAAGGCACAAAGAAGGGTATTTTGCGCATTTTGTGCCTCTTTGCGGCGAAGTAATCAATAAACCAAAACCAGCACCGTTGCGGCTTGCCTCTGCTTCACCACGTTCTCGATCTTTTCATCAGCCGTAGCTGCGTGGTGTGTCGCACCTGCTCTGCTCGGGGCCATCGTCCCGGCTGTTTGGCGCCCAGTTTAGGCAATTCCGCCAGAATCTCTGTTTTGCTCCTGGCTGGAATTTACGCTTATCGCCATGCATTGGCCAGCAGCCTGAGTTTCCGCCCGCGCCGGATTTGAAACAACCCAAAATTCTTCAAAAAATGTCTTGCGCGAAGGCCTTTTATTGATAGATTTTGCGTCCGCTCTCAAAGAATTGAAGCGGCAAACTATTGAAACCATTAACAGACAATTGTTCTTTGTATGGCTGCCCAACGCATTCGAATTCGACTTAAGGCCTATGACCATCGGGTCATAGACCAGTCGGCGCGCGAAATTGCCGACACGGTCAAACGCACCGGCGCGCGCGTCGCCGGACCCATCCCGCTCCCGACCCGCATCGAGCGCTTCACCGTCCAACGCTCGCCGCACGCGGACAAGAAGTCGCAGGAGACTTTCGAGCAACGCACGCACAAACGGCTGATTGACATTCTCGACCCAACGGCCAAGACCGTGGATGAATTGAAAAAGCTAAATCTCCCGGCGGGCGTGGACATCACCATCAAGATTTAAGGAGAACGACCATGCCACTCGGACTTTTAGGAAAAAAACTCGGCAGCACGCGCGTTTACAACGCCAGCGGAGTGCTGATTCCGGTAACGGTTGTGCTCGCCGGCCCCAATCGCGTCTTGCAGGTCAAGACCCAGGCGGGCAAGGACGGTTACAACGCCGTTCAACTCGGCTTCGATGATCAGAAGGAGCAGCGCGTGACAAAACCGTTGCTCGGCCATATCAAAAAACAGAACGGCGTGGCAGTGAAGCGCATCAAGGAGTTCCGCAATTTTTCCAAGGAAGTGAAACCCGGCGACGTGGTCGGTCCAGCACTGTTCGCGGTCGGTGATTTTGTGGATGCCATAGGCGTTACCAAGGGCCGCGGCTTTGAAGGTGTTATGAAGCGCCACGGTTTCGGCGGTGGTCCTTCGACGCATGGCCATAAGGGCTGGCACCGCCGCGTGGGGGCAATCGGTCAGCGTTTGTTTCCGGGCACGGTCTTGCGGGGTTTTGGCATGCCCGGTCACATGGGACAGGTCAAACGCACGACCCAGAACCTCGAAGTCGTCCAGGTGCGTGAAGCTGAAAACCTTTTGCTCATCAAAGGCGCCATTCCCGGGGCGGAAGGCGATTACATCGTCATCCGCGAATCGAAGAAACGGCCCAAGGGCTGGAAACCGCCGGTGAGCCTCGCGCCCATGAAGAAGAAAGGCGCCGCCGAGAAGAAACCGGAGGCCAAACCGGCGGAGGCGAAAAAATAATTAAATGGCAGGGTGGGCAGTCCTCTGCCCGTCGTTTGCCGGAGTACAATTTGCGGCGCGCACGGAGTGGCGCGCCCTACCGGAGATAAAATGAAAATCGCCATTAAGAATATCGCAGGGAAAAATCAGGGAGAACTTCAGGTGAAGTTCCCGCTGGTGGAAGACGGAAAGGGCACGCAGGCCGTCCATGATGCGGTCGTCGCCTATCAGGCCGCGCAGCGCAGCGGCACCGCCAACACCAAAAATGTGGGTGAAGTCACCGGTACGAACAAAAAGCCGTGGCGGCAGAAGGGCACCGGTCGCGCCCGCGCCGGTTCGTTCCAATCGCCATTGTGGGTCGGCGGTGGCGTGGTGTTCGGGCCGAGACCCCGTGATTTTGCAAAAAAAATTTCCAGAAAAACCCGCGCGCTCGCGTTGCGCAAGGCGTTGAGCGAACGGCTCAAGGCCGGCGATGTGGTGGTGGTGGACGATCTGAAGCTGGCGTCGCCGAAAACCAAGGAATTTGTGGGGGTGATTGCGGCCCTGGAATTGAAAGGCACCACGTTGATCGTTTCAACCGCCTCCGACAAGAATCTGACCCTGGCTTCGCGCAACCTGCCGGCCGTGGCGTTGACCACGAGCGATTCGTTGAACACGTACGATGTGTTGCGGCCGGACAAATTGCTCTTCACGAAGAGCGCGTTTGAGAAGGTTGAAGCCCGATTGACGAAAGAGTAATTAACAAACCATGAACGCTTTTGAAGTCATCAAGACCGTCCGTCTGACCGAAAAGGGCACGCGTCAGGGCGAAAAGTACAATCAATACACCGTCGTCGCCGACCGCCGCGCGAACAAGACGGAAATCCGCCTGGCCGTGCAGGAATTGTTCAAGGTCAAGGTCACCAAGGTCAATACGCTGAATGTGCATGGCAAACCGCGCCGCCAGCGGACCACCCAGGCTGGCAAAGCGCCTGATTGGAAAAAAGCCATCGTGACGCTGAAAGATGGCGACAAGATTGTTTTGACCTAGAAGCGATTTGGAACATGAATGGCGCGGGAGTTGTCCCGCGCCATTTGTGTTACTGTTGGTATTGGCAAAAGACGCTTACCCAGCCCAATATCATTTGACGCTCTTCAAATAATCTTCTAGTAAGCAACTGTGTTCAAAAGACTGATTGCAGGCTTCGCTGTCTTTATTTTCTTCAGCGCTGTTGCTTTAGGTGATGAGGTTGATCAAGTACGCGCGCTTTCGGCGGAACATCTTAAGGCCAATCGGGCTTGGCAACATGAAATTGCCGCAGCCAAGAACCCTGTGGAACGCGAGTCTGTCGAGGCTAAGAATCCAGACATTGAATTCGCCCCGCGTTTTCTTCAGTTGGCTGAGGGGATGAATACAAATTCCGATGCCGCCGCTGAAGCATTGGTTTATGCGATTAATGCGGACCGAGACGGCCCAATCGGCGATAAGGCGGCAGATTTATTGGCCCGTGATCACGTTAATAGTCGGCCCCTTGAATTATTGTTTAATTCAAAGCCGTTGCCAGATGACGCTGCTGCTCAAAAACTTTTTCGTTCCATTGCGGAAAGTAGCAAGAAACGCGCATATCGAGGACAGGCAATCAAAATACTCGCCGATTTTCTAAAAGACTCAAACCCGAACGAG
>Ga0335073_10002905_pt1 | contig 23655 bp, 24 predicted proteins | sample Lox_Sample_22_FD_207093 | JGI IMG/M metagenome (GOLD analysis project Ga0335073, IMG submission 207093) | Soil microbial communities from Loxahatchee National Wildlife Refuge, Florida, United States - Lox_Sample_2.2 | ecosystem: Environmental > Terrestrial > Soil > Wetlands | place: USA... | reverse complement strand
AGACACCTCGGCCCACGAAACAATTAGAATCGTGTCAGATAAATTGGGCCTCGATTAAGCCGATCCGTTTGCGCAGACCGCTGGTGTCGTGCCTACCGGTTACGCTGAATGCCATCGTCAGCGCTGATAGCTGACGGTTTCGCTCATGACCTTTGCATTCCCCAGTTCGACGGTCCTTCGCGCGCGCGCGCGCCGGGTGCTTCGTCCCAAATCGAAGCTGGGCAAGACCACGCTCTGGTTCGGCTATCTGGCGGCGGCGTTGCAACTGCTGCGCGCCATTATGCGCTCCGCTCCCGGCAGCTTCCTGAGCGGCTGGGCCACCTTCATCTCCCTCGTCTTCGCCGGTTGCGCTCTGGCCATGGGTCTCCGCTGGATTCGGCAGAAGCTCATGTGGCGGCTGCGCAACCGGCTCATCATCACTTACGTCTTCATCGGCGTCATCCCCGTGCTGTTGTTGCTGACCATGGGGTTCGTTGCGGGATATCTCTTTGCCGGCCAGTTTGCCTCCTACGTCGCCGTATCCCATTTGCAATCGGAAGTACAACATCTGGCGACGACCAACCGCTCGCTGGCGACGCAGTTCGCCGCTTTAGCGCGGGACGGAAGATTGAATCCACAATTGGCGGGCGAGATCGCCAGCGCCTCGAACGAGAGCTTCCGTCATCGTTCCGTCAGCGTTTGGGATGGCGACAAAGGGTTCCTGCTGGCCGAAAACGCGGTGGCTGGGCAAACTCCGATCAAGGCCTCTGCCACGCTACGTGGCGATTTCGCGGGAATCGTGCTGGACAAAGGGCGCCTGCAACTTCGCGCCGTGAAAAACGTGGACGCCGGTGGCCGTCACCTCACGGTGATCTCGAACCTGCCGATTACGGCAGAGGTGCTTCGCCCGGCGACGTCGGAAGTGGGCTCGATCGGTCTGTTTCCTCCTGAGGAACATACGAATGGTGGAGGGCAGTCGTCGGCTTCCGCTGCGCCGGGGAGAGGCTCGCACACTTCGTCGGGCCAGGACGAGGTATTCATCTACAACGGGCCTACCAATACCAAGGTCTTCAAACTAACGAGCGAGCCGCGTAGCGTCCGGGCCGGGAGTGTGCCGCCTCCCTCGGGCGCGCTGGACATCGAGTTTCCGGGTGGCACGCCGTTCAGTTTTGTCGACTGGACGACCGGGAAAGCTGAAACCGGTCTCGTTTTGGTCGAAACCCGGCCCTCGCGGATTTATGCGACCTTGTTCAGCACGCTTGGAGGCATGGCCGAAGTTGCCCGTCAGGCGCTCATCGGCATTGCCATCTTCTTCGGCGTGATCGAACTGATCGCGCTGTTCATTGGCGTGCGGCTCACGCGCAGCATGACGAAGTCGGTCGCCGATCTCTACACTGCCACGCAACACGTCAATCGCGGCGAACTCACCCACCAGATTCGGGTTCGCACCAGCGATCAGATGGCCGCACTGGAGCAATCGTTCAACTCCATGACGCAGTCGCTGGCGAAGCTGATCTCCGAGCAAAAGGAGAAGCAGCGACTGGAGAGCGAACTGGCCATCGCCCATGAGGTACAGGCGCTGCTCTTCCCTGCCGACCGCAGCGGTCTTCGCACCCTAGAGGTCCACGGCGTCTGCCTTCCCGCGCGCACGGTGAGCGGCGATTATTACGATTTCATTCCGCTCAGCGAAAACCGGCTGATGCTTGCGGTGGGCGACATCAGCGGCAAAGGAATCTCGGCGGCGTTGCTGATGGCGACGGTCCACGCCTTTGTTCGCGCGTATTCGCTGGAGCCGGAGCGCACGCTGGCAATGGCCCTGGGAGTCGGAATGTCGGAGGGCAACGTCATGACCGAGGTAAGTGGGGCGAACGGCGACTCCGGCCCCGAGCTTTCGCCCGCATTTCTAATGTCGACGCTGAATTACCAGCTTTATCGCAGCACTCCTCCGGAGAAGTACGCCACCATGTTTTTGGGCTGCTATGACGGAGAATCGCGCTCGCTGACCTATTCCAACGCCGGACACCTGCCGCCGTTGTTGCTGGGCCGCGACGGCGATGTTCGCCGGCTGGAAACCTCCGGCACGGTGGTCGGGCTCTTTGACGACGTATCGTACGAGGAGAGTTCGGTCGGGATGCAGCCGGGCGACATCTTCGTCGCTTACAGTGACGGCATAACCGAGCCGGAGAACGAGTTTGGCGAGTTTGGCGAAGCACGCCTGATCGAGTTGATCTTGCAGAACCTCGACCAGCCGTTGTCGCGAATCAGCGACGTCGTGACCACCGCCGTAACGGACTGGATTGCCGGCGGCGAGCAGCCCGATGACGTGACCCTGGTGCTGGCCCGGGCGCGATGAAGTGCCTTCCGCCTTTCGAGTTTTGAGTAGCCTGCAAAAGCCCTGCCTGATATAAGGCAACTCTGAACTGAACTTGGTTATGCCTGCAACCCGCGAGCCCACACTCGCCGATCCTCCCCTGACCGTGCCCTATGACACGAGTGCGCGGCGCCGCACAACTCTCCTCCTGACGCTGCTGACGCTTGCAGGCGCGTGGCTGCGCCTATCGCATCTTGGTGCGAAGAGTCTGTGGCTGGACGAAGGCGCGACGGTCGCACTGGCGCGGGCCTCGTGGCGACACTTCGCCTGGGTGTGGTGGCACGGCGAGGCCAGCCTGCAGACGATTTACTTCCTGCTGATGCGCGGCTGGGGGCATCTGGGGCTGAGCGAGGCCTGGCTACGCTTGCCTTCCGCTCTGTTCGGAATCGCCTCTATACCGCTGCTTTACGTCGTGGCCCGCAAGTTCGCGGTCCGTTCCGCGGCGCTGGCCGCCGCCGCGCTGCTGACGTTCAGCCCGGCTCACGTTTTTTACTCGCAGGAGGCCCGCAGCTACGCGCTGGCGATTCTGCTGGTGCTGCTGGCAACATACTTCTTTGTCCTGGCGGTTGAACACGACCGCACGCGCGATTGGGCGCTGTGGACGATTTTCGGCATCGCCAGTTTCTACACTCACGACTTCACGGCGCTGGTGCTGGTAGCGCAAGCGGCATCACTGTTCTTCAAGACACCGCCCGCGCCCTGGCGGCGAATGCTGATCTGCAGCTCGATCATCCTGCTGGCCGCAATTCCCGGTCTGACCTATGTCCTCCGCGCCTCGCCGGAAAATCTGTATTTTGTCTGGATGCCGCGTGCCACCCCGAAGCAGATTTGGCATCTGGCCATGTTCCTCGGTGGAAGCGGCGTAAAGGTTGCGCTTGCTCTCGTGCTCTGGATTGCGGGCACGGTTGCGATCTTCCGCAATCGCCGGGCTGGCGAGCGCGACCGTTTCTGGCGCGGAATGCTGGTCCTGCTGTGGATGGTTCTTCCCGCAGCAATACTCGGCCTGGTCTCGCTACGCGAGCCTCTCTTCCTGCAGCGCTACATGGTATTCTCGTTGCCCGCCGCCGTTCTGCTGGGCGCACTGGGAATGGCGTCTCTGCCAAAGTGGAAGCTGGGCCAGGTGCTTGTGATTGCGCTATGCGCGGCATCGTTGCCCAGCATCGCCAAACAATATCGCGAGCCCCGCGAGGACTGGCGCGGAGCCGGTAACGCGGTGCTCACTGCTGCCGCCCCGGGCGATGCCGTCGTTTTCTTCCCCTTCTATACCCGCAGCATGTTCGATTACTACCGTGATCGCTACGGCGCTGCCGCTCCGCCGCTGCATGTATTCGCTCCCGGCTTCTACGCGGGCGGAGAAGACGCCCGTAACCTTCTCGCTGCGCTAAGTCGCGACCCCCACCAGTTCCGGCACGTGTGGGTCTTCGTCTCCGATCATGGCGGAAGTTTGCAAGGCTTCGATCACGGAGCTTCGGTCCAGCAAAAGCTACAGACGATCTTCGGAGCGCCTGTGGTACGCAGATTTGCCGATATCGACGTGCTTCAGTATGGCGATAATACGTTTCCGGTGCCGACACAGTAACTACGGGCGGGAGCAGAATTTGCGTGGAGCGGCTGTTGCCCGACGGGCACGCAGGGTTGTTCCGCTGCTCGCTTCGTGCTACAAGTTTTCAGATTAGTAATTAGCGACCAGCCGATAATCGGCAACTGACAACTGCTCCCATGACCGAGAAGAAGGCACGGCACAAGAAGTCTTCCGCCGATCCGGTGATTCCGGACAAGCTGTACTTTCGCATCGGCGAAGTGGCGAGTCTGTGCCGCCTACCCGCCTACGTCTTGCGCTTCTGGGAGAGCGAGTTTCCACACCTCAAGCCGGTGAAGGGCAGCAACGGGCAGCGCATGTATCGCCAGCGCGACGTCGAAGCCGTGCTGCGGATCAAGAAGCTGCTTTACGAGCAGGGCTTCACGATTGCGGGTGCGCGCCAGCACTTGAAGGATGAGTCGAAACCCGCTCTTAAGCAGTCGGGCTTGCCGTTTCCCAAGCGCAACCCAGCCGACGATTTGAAGAAGATCCGCCAGGGCCTGAAAGAGATTATCGGAATTCTGTCCCCGCGGCGGAAGTGAGTAATCAGGAATCAGAAATCAGCAGTCAGCGAGTTCGGCCGAGGGCCTTTGTCAGGAACTGCTGCGCCAGCGCCGGTCGAACAGCTCGATCAGCCCATACACCACAATGCAAACCCAGAAATCCACTAGCAGGCCGAGGTCCAGCTTGTCCGGCCGATGCCGCCCCGCGGGCGGCAAATGTGGCATGAGCACGAAGAAGTACAGCAGGTTGCCGGCGACCACGGCAACAGTCTGTTTGATGAGGCGTCGGTACACGCGTTATTGGATGCCGCGATTCCAGAATCAACGGCCGCCTCTTGGCCTTTCGCTATTCTCTTTTCGCTTTTCGCCTGCCGCCATTGCTTTTCGTTGTTTCGCTTGAACGTCTCACTCCGACTAGATGGGGGTACGACTCTGGCGAACAGCGAAAAGCGAACGGCGACGAGCTGCTTACCGCTTCGCCCCCGCCGTCGAGCGCGAGTGCGGTTCGGCTTCGGCGTACAGGGCGTCGATTTCTTTCTTGTAGCGGTCGGCCAGGTTGCGGCGGCGCAGCTTCATGCTGGGCGTAAGCGTGCCTTCGGCAATGCTAAGCTCATCGGGCACCACCAGCACCTTCTTCAGCTTCTCGTATTGCGCCAGGTTCTGGTTCATCTCATCGACGATCCCCTGATACAGCGACTGCACGTGGTGGGACTTCACCAGCTCCTTTCGCGAGGAGAACTTTACTCCGCGTTGCCGCGCCCAGGCCTCCAGAAAATCGAATGCCGGAATGATGAGCACCGCGGGAAAGCGCCGCTTGTCGCCCAGCAGCGCAGCCTCGCCGATAAACTGGTTCACCTTGAGCGAATTCTCGATGGGCTGCGGCGCGATGAATTTCCCGCCCGAGGTCTTGATGAGGTCCTTCTTGCGGTCGGTAATGGAGAGATAGCCGTCCTCGTCGAGGCTGGCGATGTCTCCGGTCTTGAACCAGCCATCCTCGAACACGGCCTCGGTCTCTTCCGGCATCTTCCAGTAGCCACGGAAGATCGAAGGGCCGCGCACCAACAGCTCGCCATCCTCGGCGATTTTCACTTCGATGTTCGACATCGGCTTGCCCACCGTTCCCAGCCGATGATTGATGGGGTTGTTGAGCGCGATGACCGGCGAGGTTTCGGTCAGCCCATAGCCTTCGTGGATGCGAATGCCGACATCGGCGAACCAGATGGCGATCTCCTTGCCCAGCGGTGCGCCTCCGGAAACAAACAGGCGCGCCCGCCCGCCCAGCCCTTCACGGATTTTCGAGAACACCAGCGCATTGGCCAGCTTCCACGATAGCGGCGTCGGTGTCTCGCCGCGCAGGATTGTCTCGCGATTGCGTGCGCCTACCTTGAGCGCCCAACGGACCAGCATGCGCTTGACGCCGTGCGCTTTGTTCTGCACCTGGTTGTAGACCTTCTCGTAGACTCGCGGCACCGCGACAATCACCGTGGGGTGTACTTCCTTCATCGCCTGCGGCAGCTCGTCGATGACCGGGCAATAAGCGATCGGCACACCAGCGTTGACCATCGCATAGTCGAGGTGCCGCGCCGTCACATGCGACAAGGGCAGGAACGAGACGCACAGGTCCTCCTTGTCCAGGTCGTACATGTCGAGCGAGACGTTGATGTTCGATGCGATGTTGCCGTGGGTCAGCATCACGCCTTTGGGCGTACCCGTAGTGCCCGACGTATAAATGAGCGTAGCCAGATCGTCAGGCTCAATCAGCTGGCCGATGGCGTCAAGCTCGACATCGTCCTCGGGCGGCGCATCGCGCAGGAAGGACTGCATGGGAACCGCGTCGGCGATCTCCGGAGCCTCGTCCATGATGACGATGGACTCGATGCCGCTTTGCTCGCGCATGGCGGCGAGCTTGTCGTATTGCAGGCGGGTGGAGACGAAGGCGACGCGCGCCCCAGAGTTCTGCAGTACGTAGAGGCACTGCTCGGCAGTCTGCGTCGGGTAGATCGGAACGTCAACCGCCCCGAGAAGCAGGCAGGCGAAGTCGGCTACCGCCCACTCCGGCCGGTTCTCGCTGAGAAGGATGACGCGGTCCCCTTTGCCGATGCCCCAGCTCCGCAACTGGCGCGCCGTGGCATAGACCCAGCTCCGCAGTTGGCGAGCGGAGATCGGCTTCCACGCGCCCTGTTCGCGCGTGAGCATGACTCGGTCGCTGTTGCGCAGCACCAGGGCGAAGAAGACGTCATTGAGGGTGCGAAGGTTCATCACTATTGGGCTAAGGCAAACTCAGTAACACTCGGGTGGAGCACACGACGAAACCGTCTAGCTGGTCCGCACGCCATTCAGAAAAATGTCGACCACCACATCGGCCGCATGGGAGATCGGAAACTCATGCCCGCTCAGCACCCACGATGTCACCATCTCATCCAGCGCCCCGAAAAAGCAGTTAGCGGCATATTTGTCCGACATCTCGCGGCGAAAGATCCCGCGCGCCTGGCCCTCGGTGATCGCCTCGCGCACCAGCCGCAGATACTCAACCATGTGCTGATGCGAGAACTCGGAGAGGAAGCGGGTGCTCTGCCGCAACTCCATCTGAAAGACGACTGCAAGGTCGCGATTGGAGCCCATGGCGTCGAGATGCAGAAACGCCAGCCGCCGCAGCCGCTCCGCCGGGTCGGGCAGCTTCTTCAGCTCCGTCCGCGCCAGGCTCATGAAGCCGTCGAAGGCGGTGTTGATGGCCGTCATCAGGATCTCTTCCTTACTCTTGAAGTAGAGATAGACAGTGCCATCGGCCACATTGGCGCGATCGGCGATGTCGGCCACGCGCGAGTTGAAGAAGCCCTTCTCGGCGAAAACGGCGACCGCCGCATCCAGGATGCGCTGGTACTTGTCCGCGCTACGGGTTACGGGCACGGAGGTGGTATCAGTGGAAACCGAAGGATGAGGGTCCTGTTTGGGCACGGGATAAAGCCGCACTTGGCACTCGGCAATTGGCAAAAGCGCTCAAAACGGCCAAATGTAAATAGCCAACTGCCGCTTTCCGAATGAATCCTCATTCACTTTAGCGCCCGAGTAGCAATTCCGCAATTGGGAGCTGAGCGCCATATCGCGGCTGCATTCCAAAATGGAAATCAAGCGTCTCACCTCTGACAAGAAACCTGGAGGCCGCTCCGATGGCAGTGCCGTTGCTTTTGGTGGACAATGAGGGGGCTTTCTTTCACGGCAACTGCGCTTTCCATTTCTGATCAGGAGTGATGCGATGAAGAACCTGCTACTGGCGCTGCTGGTTGGCGCGTCACTGACGCCCGGCTTTGCCGCCAAGCCCGACCAGGCGCCGCAGCCCAAAATCAAAGTGGGCGACACGGCCCCGGACTTCACGCTCGAGGACCAGAACGGCAACAAAGTTTCGCTGCACCAGTTCCGCGGCAAGAAAAACGTCGCGCTCGCCTTCTACATCTTCGCCTTCACCGGTGGTTGAACCAAGCAGATGCAGGCCTTCCAGCAAGACTTAAGCAAGCTGGAAGCCGCCGACACCCAGGTCCTGGGTGTAAGCATGGATTCTCCCTTCTCGAATAAAGCGTGGGCGGAACAGATCGGCGTCACCTTCCCGCTGCTCAGCGACTGGGGCGGCGATGTGACCAAAGAATATGGGATCTACAATCCGAAATACAAAGCCGCGCGGCGGGTGAATTACCTGATCGACAAGAATGGCAAAGTCATCGAGATGCAGCTGGATTCGGACGCGATCGATCCGACCAAAGTCGTGGAGGCCTGCCAGGCGAGAAAACTGAACCGGTAAGGACGGGCGCGCATGAGTGCCAAGCATACTCAAAAGAAATCGCGGAGCAGGGCCGCGAGCAACGAACGGACTGGAAGCGCGCCCGGTCAATGACAGACGCGCAGATTCGCGCTGGCATGACCAAGGATCCGGAAATAAAGCCGACGGACAGCAACTTCTGGAAGGAAGCAAATTGGTGAAGCCCACCGGGTCGAGCACGCCTTCCAGGCGTGCATAGCAACCACTAGTAGGAAACCGGCTTTAGCCGCTGAGGCAAGTTCGGGCAGATTCCCTGGGCGGCTAAAACCTTGGCACCAAATCCTAACTTTTGAGTACCGCTAAGGCGGTGCTCAGCCCCAGACCGGCCGAGAAATCCCGTCCCGTTGGGCTGGAACGCTTTCGCAGTTCCTCGCATCCATTACCCAGTACCTGGATTGTGAGGTCCTAATGAGAGAGTTTTTCCAGCCACTGGTGGTTCTGCTCCTGTTTTTCTGTACCGCCTGTGCCCAAGGCGCTTCGGCGCCGCCGCCCAAGGCGCCCTTCACCGACTATCGTTACGAAAAGCCGGGCACGACGCGCAAAATCACCGTCGGGGACCTGCCGCAGCCGTACGCGACTAAGTCTGCAATCAACGGTCCCGAGGTGGTCGATCGTCCGAAGAATGTCTGGCCGCAAGCGCCCGCCGGATTCAAGGTTGAGCTGTACACCACTGACGTTCACAATCCGCGCAAAATTCTCACCGCGCCCAACGGCGATTTCTTCGTGGCTGAAAGCCACGGCGGCGACATCAAGATTTTTCGCGGCATCACAGCCGATGGCAAGCCGCAACAGTCGTCGGTGTTCGCTACCGGCCTGGACCAGCCTTATGGCATCGCCTTCTATCCTCCGGGGCCGGACCCGCAATACGTTTACATTGGCCAGACCGACGCCGTCCTGCGCTTCCCATATCACAACGGCGAGCTGAAAGCGACGGGCAAGCCGGAGCACATTGCCACGCTCCCTGATCACGAAGGCCATTGGACGCGTGATCTGGTCTTCTCGCCCGACGGCAAGCAGTTGTTCGTCGCCGTGGGATCGGGGTCGAACGTCGACGATCCTGATACTCACCCCGGCGAGAAGGATCGCGCCGACATTCTGGTGATGAACCCCGATGGCTCTGGGATGCGCGTGTACGCCTATGGAATTCGCAACGCCGGCGGCGGGCTGGCGATCAATCCCAAGACCGGCGAGCTGTGGTGTTCGGTGAACGAGCGTGATGGCCTGGGCAATAATCTGGTGCCCGACTACATCACCCACGTGCAGGAGGGCGGCTTCTACGGCTGGCCGTATTACTACATGGGCGGCAATCCCGACCCACGCTTGAAGGGCAAGCATCCCGAGTTGAAGAGCAAAGTGATTGTGCCGGACGTGCTGCTGCAGCCGCACAACGCGTCGCTGGAGATGGTGTTCTACGAGGGCAAACAGTTTCCGGCGGAATACCGGGGCGACATTTTCTCTTCTCAGCACGGCTCATGGAACCGTGCGCCGCGGGCAGGATATGAGGTGATTCGCGTGCCGCTGCACCAGACCGGTCACGCCAGCGGCGAGTACGAAGACTTCCTCACCGGATTTGTGCTGCCCAACGGCGACGTCTGGGGACGGCCGGTGGGCGTAGCGGTTGCGCCGGATGGCTCGCTGCTGGTCACCGATGACGGCTCGAATTCGATTTGGCGGGTCAGCTATGCGGGAAAGTGATTGCGAACTGCCAGTCGCACGACGCGCGATGACAGTCAAAATGGGGATCAGCTTGCGGCGTAGCGAAAGCTGCGCCCTTCTAGAACTCGTCCTCGTCGCTGTGCTCGTGCAGCATCTTCTGGAGATCGAGTTTCTGCTGCTCCATCTGTTTGCGTAATTCCTCCATCTGCTCCTGCAGTTGCGGCGTCCAGGTCTTCATCGCCTCGTCGATCTGCCGGCGCATCTCGTCCATCTGTTGCCGAGTAGGCACGGATGCTTGCACCTGCCGCGTCATTTCCGCAAACTCTTCCGGGCTGGGCATCGATTTCTGGATCTGGCTGCGCATCTTTTCCATGTCTTTAGCGCTGGGCCTGGCGGATTCTGCCAGCTCGCGCGACATCTTGTGCATGTCCGCCGCCAACTGCTGCTGAGCGGCATCGATCTGCGGCTGCATTTGCTCGATCTGCTCGCGCAGCAGTTGCGCGCTGGTGCCTAGGTCGAGCCAATCATTTGGCGTGAGCCGCGAGTTGTCAGCCGGGCCGGGGACTGCCATCATCACCGTCTGCTCGCGCTTGTCGCGCCAGATTCCGATCGACAGCCTGGTTCCGAAGGCGCGCATGCCGCGCTGCCAGTCAGCCATATCGTGCACGGCGTCGTTATTGATCTTCAGGATGATGTCACCCGCCTTGAGGCCCGCCGCAGCGGCCGGACTGCCTGACTCGACCGAGCGCACCAGAACGCCGAGCCCGTGAGCCACGCCGAAGAAGTCTGCGAGCTGCGGGCTCAGGCTCTCCACGACCAGCCCGTGGCGCGATGAAAGCAGCGTGAACGATGGAATCTCGATATCCGGAACATAGACACGCGGCGGTGGCGGCTGGGCCAGGGTGATGGCCGGCGCGACGACCGCATGCGACATGATGTTCCAACTGCCGAGCGTCACTTTGATGTCCTTGCGCTGGCCGCTGCGAACCACCGTCAGGGTGATCGTCTTTTGCGGAGGAGTGGCGTGAATCAGCCCTTGCAACTGCTGTGGACTCTCAATCTTGGAGCCCTCGTAGGCCACAACGACGTCGTTCTCCAGCAGGCCGGCACGGCAGGCGGGACCATCCTGATCGACGTAGGTGATGAGTGCACCCGTCGCGTCCGGCAACTTCAATGTGGAAACCTGCTGCGGGCTAACCGTGGAAATCTGGACGCCCAGATACGCGCCCGAGTGTGCCTCCGGCCAAGGCTGAGCCGCGGCCAGGGCGCGAACAACCATCGCCGCAGTAATTACCGCAACCAGCGAAACTGTCTTGCGCTTATGCATACTGCAACCCTGCCTTACTGACATCTCCGAAACGCGATTTGTCCCATAGTCGTGCGAATTCGCAAAGTCGGGCCGCCGCCGTTCAACGCTCCCTCCGCCGACATCGAGCGCGGCGTGAACTGTCCGCCCTGCTGGCTGATATTCAGCGACGGGAACTGCGACAAGATCCCGCGTCCGATCGCCATGTCCGACGTGGCATGCACCGTAACCGGGAAATTGCCGGCAAAACATACCGTGACATCGCCCGCGGCGGTGTGCAGGAACGAGTCAGTGAACCCGCGGTTCCCCAGGAACTCCACCGTGATGGGGCCGGCACCAGTTTCCACCTGCGCTCCGCGGCCCAACTTGTACAGCTCCACGCTGCCGCCCCCGGTGGTCACGCGAACCGGGCCGCTGGCGCTGGCCAGCCGCACGCTGCCGCCCTCGGTCTCCGCCTGCACGGCGCCGTCAACATCACCCAGGTACAAGTTGCCTCCGCCGCTGACGACGTGCAGATCGCCGATACACCTCTGCACCTGGATGCTGCCTGCACCGGTCTGAATCGTAGACGTATGGGAAGAGCCGATGTAAACCCGGCCGCCGCCAAGATTCACCAGCGTCTGTCCGCTGACGTTGGCCACATGAACGTCGGCCGCGCCGCTGGTCAGCGTCAGGTCGCCACCCAGGTTGCCGGCCTCAACGTTGCCGCCGCCGCTGGAGATCTTGACCGGCCCGGCGAGATCGTCCAGCTTGATCAACCCGGCGCCGGTGGTGGCCACGATGGTGGCCGCTATGGAGCTGAAAGCCAGCGAGCCGCTGCGCGTTTCCACTTTCACGCGACTGATTTCGCGCGGCACCTGGAGGATGAACTCGGCACCCAAGCGGGTTACATTGCGGGCAACGAACTTGCCCTCGATCGAATCGATCTCGCCGGTTTTGACAGCGGCAATGCGCAGGTGCTCGAACTGCTTGCGCGCGGCCTTTTCAGTGGCCGCAAAACAACGCTTGCGGATCACATACGACAAGCGCGGCGCGTTGCCCTGAACCTGCACTGCGCCCAGATCGGTATTGACGCGCAATTCGTGCGCCGAAGGCAAGGTTCCCGTCATCTCCTCGACCCAGGCATTGCCATCGCGGTACACCCGGGTCTGCTGCGCCCAGAGAGGTACACCGATCGTAAGCGCCAGCAGCGAGGCACACAGGCCGAGACTCCCTTTTCCGAGCTCTTTCCGCGGACATGTCGCTGGCTGATGATCGGCTGCTTCCCTGGTTTTTGAATCGCCCATTGGTTTGTGACTCGGTTCCTTGTTTTTAATCGATGTTGGGCATCGAGGCCAGCTCGCGCTGCGATTCTGTGCGAATGTAATCGCTGGGATCTTCCTTGGCCAACTGCTGCAGCGCCATGCGCACGCTGCTGTCGGCACGTACCGGCTCCAGAGCAGTCAATGCGCCGCTACGCACGCCGGGGTTGCTGTCGTTCAGCAGCGCCTCCAGCACCGCATTGCGCACCCGAATATCCTGCTTTACGTACGATCCCACACCCTCCAGGGCCTTCAGGCGAACGCCGGGGTTGCTGTCATACCGCAGCGCATAGGTTAACGCCTCACGCGCAGTCGGGTCGTCGGGTTTGCTGGTCAGAGCTTCGACCGCATTGAGCCGCGCACCGGGGTTATTGGAATTGCTCTCGGCAGCAAACCGCAGCAGGTCCTGGATGTTGGGATCGGTGATCGCCCCCTCCACCGAACCCGGCATGATGCGATCGTAGTGAATTTGCACCTGGTTGGAATTGGGCTCGCGATCGATCGAGGTGATGCCAGCAATCGAAGCTTCCACCGTTGCTTTTGGAGGATGGGGCGCATTACCGTTCAACGCGCTGTACATGGTGCCCAATCCCGAGCCAAAGCCAATCATCAGCAGCACTGCGGCCAGAGCCGGTGAGAACCGGACCTGCCGCAACCATGCGGTAGGATCGAACGCCAGCCGGTGATACCAGGCACGATGCGGCTCGGCGCTTTCCAGCGCTTCCTGCAGGCGCATGCGCGCGGCGGTGAGAAAGCTGGCCGAGGGGTCCTCCACCGGCAACAGATTCATCTGCACCTGGAAGTCCTGCTGAGCGGCAAGCTCAGCCGCGCAGTCCGGGCAGCGGCGAATGTGCTGCTCCAGCTCGTGGCGGGCGTCGTCGGCCAGCTCGTTATACAGGTACAGGGAGACGTTTTGTTGTACCCAATCGCAATTCATAAAGCCTCTCACTTCGTTCGAGGGCACTTAACATTTAGCCGTTAGCATTTGGCAAACCCTGTGCAGCGAGAGGTTCGGCTAAGTGCCAAATGCTAATTGTTAATTGCCAGCTCATTTCATATCCTTCAACGCTGCGCGCAGCTTTTGTGTGCCGCGGAACAACGTGTTCTTCGCCGTTTCTTCCGTCGTATTCAAAATTTCGCCGATGGTGCGCAACTTCAGGCCCTGGTAATGCTTCATCTCGAAAACCATGCGCTCGCGCGGCGTCAACTTCGTGAGCGCCCTGGCGATGCGGGCGCCCAGTTCGCGCCGCATCAGGTCGCGCTCGGGACTGGCACCGGAGCGCTGATCGGCCACCTGGTCGAGCAAGTCGTAGGTGCCGCCTTCGGAATCGGTCGCGATGCCTGAGTCTTCCTTGCGCACCTGCCGTTTCCGTAGCAGATCGAGGCAGAGATTGGTGACGATGCGGTAGATCCAGGTGTAGAACGAGCACTCGAAGCGGAAGTTGTTTATGTTGCGGTAGGCCTTGAGGAACGCTTCCTGGTATATGTCCTGCGCGTCCTGCTCGGAGCGCGTCAGGTGATAGGCCAGGCGCAGCACGGCGCTGTCGTACTGACGCACCAGTTCCTCGAACGCGGCGCGGTTGCCACGCTGAGCTTCCCGGATCAACTCCGTGTCGTTCATGCGGCTCTGGGCCTGCCCCAACACAATCCCCTGCTTCGAGGGATTAGACGCCGTCTCCCGCCACGCTTCAGGAGGACGGAACGCCGGGGTTCCCAAAACGCGCCGCGAATCGGCGGATTGGGGTGCAAGTCCCGGGCCAACCGTGAGGGGAACTGCTACCGCTTCGGCCGGCATGCTGGTTTCTACCTACTTTGCAAAGTGGCAAGCCATTGTCATTGTCAACGCCTGCAACTACATAGACGAGCGCGGGGAGAAACCGTGAGCGCATTATAGCGGAGCGGAAGGAAGCCAGTGGGTGCGAAGCAGTAGTGAGTAGTTAATGGCAAGTGGCACTCGGGTAATTGGCACCTGGGCGTTTAGGTGGTTGCCAGCGCAGGCACAGGCGACCGGATGGTCGATCATCAGCGCCGATCGCGTCATCGAGCTTTACGGCGTGCGGCGCATCTGTAAGACCCGGCTGAAGCCGACAGAGAAAGCTTGTCATTTCTGCGGTTTGATCTTCCCGAGCACGAACCCATATTGGGTGTTGCAGTGCTGGCCGATGATTTCCTTGCGGAGGCCGGCATCGTCAACTCCTGTCTGCGCCTTTTCGTCGGCCCAGGCCTTGTACTTTTCCGCACACCACTCCCGCGAACCGGCAGGAGCGTCTGGTTGCGATGCTGCGGTCGCGGCCGTGGTCGGCGTGGACACCGGCTGCGGCTGCGTGGTCTGCTGCACCGCAGGCGCAGGCGTCGGCTGAGTCACCTGCTGGACAACCGGCGCCGGCTGCGGAGCTTGCGACGGCGAGCTGTTGTGCCAGATCGCCAGCCCGGAGATGGCTGTGACCAATGCCGCCACGCCGGTCAGTATTCCCGGCAAGGACGTCCAAAACGAGCCGCGCTGCGAATCCTGATCTGCCATTGTTACCCTTCCCCGTGGTGAGACTTCTCCTAGCTTACGCCTCGGCGCCGGCCTCTTCGCTCTCGGCTGCGGAGGGCGTTTCAGCGCTGGCTTCCTTTTGGATCGCCACCTTGATCGGCACGACAACGTCACGATGCAGCTTGATGGAAACGTTGAACTCGCCAATTGTCTTCAGCGGCTCGTTAAGCTGGATCTTGCGGCGATCGATGTGAAAGCCCTTGAATTCCAGCTCGTGCGCGATGTCGGCCGAGGTGACCGAGCCGAAAAGCTGGTCGTGCTCGCCCGACTTGCGAGTGAAGGCCAGCGCGACCCCGGCAAGCTGCTGCGCCAGCGTTTCCGCATCGCCCTTCTCGCGGGCGAGACGGCGCACCGCCGCGGCCTTCATCTGCTCGATGACCGCGCGATTAGCCGGCGTGGCTTCAATCGCCAGCTTGCGCGGCAGGAGATAGTTGCGGCCATAGCCTTCGGCAACTTTCACCACGTCACCGCGGGCGCCGAGTTTGGCCACGTCTTCTTTGAGGATGACTTCCATGTAAGACTCCGTTCGCGGGACTCGGGCTAAAGCCCTCGTCCCAGGTATCGTCCCTAAAGGGACTCCGAATCCCGGCAGCTACCCAGCGTTGAAACGCTGGGCTAAGATCTTCCGTCCCGCACGCGGAACTCGTGCGCCGCCAGTCTCGATTTCGGCTTCAACTCCGACAGCGCGGCGGAATGCTGATCCGAATCAAAACACCACCGCGAAAGCTGAACGCGATAACCGACTCTCGGCTACCCCCATCGTCGCGCCAGGTGTTCGCCGAAAACCTCGGATCCGACAACCTGGAACGACTTACGGGTGCCGCATTCTTGTGCCAACCCTGGACCAAGGCTGGAACTGGCAACCGACCACTGACAACTGATTCTTACCTTCCCCCGAACGGCAGCAGTGCGATATTGCGCGCCTGCTTAATGGCGTCGCTCAGTCGCCGCTGATGCGGGGTGCAGACTCCCGTCAGACGCCGGGGAACGATCTTCCCGCTTTCCGCCACGAACTGCGAAAGCAGACGCACGTCCTTGTAATTAATCGCGTCGATCTTTTCGACACAGAACTTGCAGACCTTCTTGCGGCGGAAAAACTTCCGCCCGCCTTCCCGCGGACCGCCGGGGCCTCCGCCGGGACGCGGTCCGCGCGGTCCACGAGGACCGCCTTCGCGCCCGCCACCGTCGGGCCGTGACGCCGGGGCATCGCTGGTTGCAGCGCCCGTCGCCGGGGCCGATGTCTTGCTTACTTCGTCTGCCATGCTTCTCCTTTGAATGGCCGCACGGGCCGATCATTCAGATCTTATTGAGGTGAGCTTTCGCCTTCGAGACGCGATATTCAACGCTCATGGATCTCCGCAATGTGCAACAGGCGGGAGGTTCCTTCGGCGACGGTCATGCGCGTCTCCTTGATGGACCTGTGGTGCAGCCCGCTACGCGCTTACCGGCGCGGGCTCGTTGCCTTCTGCGGGAGCACTCTCGGGCGCAGCTTCCGGGACGGCAGGCTCCGCTGCAGCAGCCTCAGCCGCAGCGGCAGCGCGCGTTCCCTTCCCGCGCACCTTGGTATCGCGAATGGCCTTCACCTTGGCCAGCCGCTTCTGCTCCTCGTCCACACGCACAGTGATGAACTTGATCACCGGCTCGGTCACGCGCAAGCGCCGCTCCACTTCCTTCACCATGCCGCCTTCGCCTTCCAGCGTCATCAGAATGTACATGCCATCCTGGAACTTGCGGACGACATACGCCAGGCGGCGCTTGCCCATGCGTTCGACACTCTTCATCGTGCCGCCGGCGTTTCCGACCTGCGCCTCCACGTTCGAGATTAACTTGTCCAGGTCCTCTTCCGGCATGTCAGGCCGGACGATGAACATCAATTCATAAGTACGTTGCATTTGTTCTCCTAAGTGACTACCGCTAGCGATTAGCTGCTAATCGCTCGTTGTTTCCTTCCCGTTGAACCGATTCATCGCCGCCTCGACGCTTTCGGCGAGAATCACTCGCACCGCGTCTGCCGCCTGATCGAGCATCTGATCGACAACTTCAAGCTGCGACTTCTTCAACTGCGACAGCACATATCGCGCGCCATCGCCCACCGGATAGTCCGGGCCGATGCCCATCCTCACTCGCGTGATCTCCGGCGTACCCAGCGCGGCGATCACCGACTGCATACCGTTATGGCCCGCCGAACGGCCCCGCGGCCGCACTCGCAAAGTTCCGAACGGCAAGTCCAGCTCGTCGTAGAGCAGCACCAGGTCTTCCTCCGGCTTCGCCTGGTACTCGCGTACTAGTTCGCTCACCGACGTGCCGCTCAGGTTCATGTAGGTTTCCGGCTTGGCCAGCACAACCTCGTGTCCGGCAATCTGCGTTCGCGCCGTCTGCGCGCGGCAGTGGCGATTGTTCACCCGCACGCCGCATTGTTCGGCGATGCGGTCCACCGCCAGGAAACCCATATTGTGCGGTGTGAACTGATACTCGATGCCCGGATTGCCAAGCCCGACGATCAGCTTCACAGCGCTTATTTCTTCTTCTCCGACTTCTCGGCCTTCTCGGGCTTCTTCTCGCCGCCCTCGGCAGCTTCGCCCTCGGTTTCCTGCTTGCCCTTCTTGATGACTTCGGGCTCGGCGGGTGCTGCTTCGCCCTCGACCGCAGCTTCTGCAGGAGCCGCTTCCACGACCTCCTTCACCGCGACCACGTGCGCGACGCTCTGGTCCTCAGGAGTAATAAATTTCACCTTGCCGTCGTGCGGAAGATCGGAGACGCGAATCACCTGGCCGAACATCAACTGGCTGACATCGGCATCGATGTGGCCGGGGATGTCGGCCGGCAGGCACTCGATCTCGACTTCGCGCAGAATCTGCTCAAGAATTCCGCCCTGCACCTTCACGCCCGGCGCTTCTCCCTTCAGCAGGATGGGCACGCTCACTTGCAGCACCTTGTCCATGGCGATGCGCTTGAGGTCGACGTGCAGCAGTGCGCCTTTGATCGGCTCATATTGCCAGTCAACGATCATCACCTTGGCGCTCTGGCCGTCAAGGCTGAGATCGAAGATTGAGTTGTGCCCCGACTCGGAATGCAGAATGCGGCTCATCTGCTTGGGATCGACGGCAATGGCCACCGAGTCCCGGCCGGCGCCGTACACCACGGCCGGAATCATGCCTGTCTTGCGCAGCCGGCGCGCGTCATTCTTGCCGCCGCCCTGTCGCGGCTTGGCTTCTACGTTCTTCTCTGCGGTTGCTGTAGCCATAATTTCGTCTGCTTCCTTTATAAGAACAATTTGCTGACCGAAGTCTCTTCGTGGATCGACTGGATGGCGCGCCCGATCAGGCCCGCGATCGATCGCACGACGATCTTTCTCTCGTTACGCGCGGCTTCGTTCAAGGGAATGGTGTCGGTGACCACCACTTCCACCAACTGCGACTGCGAAATCCGTTCGATGGCCTTGCCCGAAAGCACCGGGTGGGTCGCGCAGGCATACACCTGGCGCGCACCCGCCTCCAGCAACGCCTGCGATGTCTTCACCAGCGTGCCCGCGGTGTCGATGATGTCGTCGAGGATGAGACAAGTGCGCCCGTGCACATCGCCGATCACGTTCATGACCTCGGTTTCATCCATTTGTACGCGGCGCTTATCAACAATCGCCAGCGCCGACTCCATTTTCTTGGCGAAGAAACGCGCACGCTCCACGCCACCCGCATCCGGCGAAACCACGGTTAAATCCGGGAACTGCTGCTTGCGGAAGTAGTCCACCAGCACCGGGGACGCGAACAGGTGGTCCACCGGGATGTTGAAAAAACCCTGGATTTGCGGCGCGTGCAGATCGACCACCAGCGCGCGATCGGCCCCGGCAGTGGTGAGCAGGTCGGCCACCAGCTTGGAGGAAATCGGCACCCGCGGCTTGTCCTTTCGGTCCTGCCGGGCGTAGCCGAAGTACGGCATCACTACCGTGATGCGCCGCGCCGAGGCGCGCTTCAGCGCATCGATCAGCAGCAGCAACTGCATCAGGTGCACATCCACCGGATCGCAGGTGGGCTGCACCATGAAGACGTCGGCGCCGCGCACGTTCTCTTCGATCTGCACGTAGGTCTCGCCATCGGAGAACTTCGAGATGCACGCCTGCCCCAGCGGCAAACCGAGGAACTCGCAGATCTCTTTGGCAAGCGCATCGTTCGCCGTTCCGGAGAAGATCTTCCACCGGTCGTCCTGGCGGGCCCGCGCCGGCTTGCTGCCGGGCCGCTGCTGCGCCACCGGCGGCGTTTCTTTCGGATGCTGTCCGCCATCGCCCTGTCCTGTTAGCGGCGGGACTACGCTTGTCTTGGCTGCTGTGTCCATCGCTCAATACCCCGCTTCACCTGGTTGGGTGGTACGCCGGGTTGAAATTAGTGGTCAGTGGTCAGTAATCAGTGGTCAGTAATCAGTGGCCAGTGATTTGTCGTCCGATTTTTCGCCTCGCGCTTGCTTTCTGACCACTGGCAACTGACCACTGCTTTTCTGGCTGGGCGGCTAGGATTCGAACCTAGACAAAGTGCTCCAAAGGCACTTGACCTACCATTAGTCGACCGCCCAGTGTAGCTATGAGCGACGAGGTCGGCTCCTTGCGAGTCCTGATCTAGACTCACAAGTCAGGTTCGGCTCAAAGCTCGTAGCTCGCGGATTGCATCGCCTTCCAATACTCTTCCCGGGTCAGCGTTGTCGTCGGGATCGCCTTATGTCCAACCGCGACCATCGTTTCCGCCGCTTTTCGCGCTTCGACATCGGAGCCGAACAATCCATACAGGGCCGCCCCCGATCCGGACAACGACGCGTAGTACGCGCCCGCGCGCAGCAACAGTTCTTTCACCTCACGCAAATCGGGATACTCAGGAAAGACGACGCGTTCGAAGTCATTCTCGATCCCGGCTCGGACGAGGTCGAGAAGCGGCGTCTCGGCCCGGTTCCCGCCCACGGCGGGAACACCGGATGCAGGCCCAGCCTGCGGGAAACTCTTGGTCAGCCAGGCGAACACACTTTGACTGAACTCGCTTATTGTACCTGCGGCGCTGTCGCCGGTCAATGCAGACTCCAGCGTGTTCAATTCGTCCCAGCGCGCGAAGGCCAAAGGTGTGGAGACGCCAACCGGCGGCGTGACGACGACCGCGTGTAAGCGCGGCAGATCGGGCATCGGAAAAACCTCCTCACCGCGTCCGACGCCCAGCACCGTTCCGCCGATCAGAAACAGCGGCAAATCACTGCCCACCTCCGCCGCGATGCGCAGTTTCTCCGCTGGAGCGAGCTCGACGCCCAACGCGCGCTCGAGGGCGATCATCGTGGCGACGGCATTCGACGACGCGGCCCCCATGCCTCCCTGCACGGGCAGACGTTTTTCGATTTCGATCACGATCCTGCCTGGATTCTCCGGGGTCTGATTTTGAAGCGGCGCGGCTTCAGCCGCGCCGTAGCCTGTCGCTCTATCCTTGTCATCCCGAGGGAGCGCAGTGAGTCGAGGGACCTGCGGTTCGCCGCGAGCAGTACGATGCTGCGCCTCCACCATTGCCGCCAGCACGCGTTCAGCAACCTTGTAGCAAGTGTTCGACTCGTCTACCGGCACTCCGGGATGATCGCAGCGAATCCCAATCCCCGAACCCGGCTGCACGTCGACGCGAACGATGTCATGCAGCGCCAGGATCTGGTAAATCGTGCGCAGCTCGTGAAAGCCGTCCGGGCGCGCTGGGCCGATCTTCAGGCCGAGATTGATCTTCGCGAAGGCGGGGATCGAGATCATAAGAGCAGTTGTCCGTTGTCAGTTATACATTGTGCGGGGTGCTCAGCTCTTCCTCGCCGCGACGACCCGCGGAATCCCTTGCAGATCGGGCACCACGCGCACGTCATCCCACATTGTGGGATCGAGCAGATTCAACACTACATCGCGCATGGAGTAGCCAATCTCGACTGTCAGCCAGCCATCCTGTTGCAGGGCTTTATGCGCTTGCCTCACGAGCGGGCCGATTACATCCAGCCCTTGTTCTCCAGCGAAGACGGCCACACGCGGCTCGAAGTCGCGGACCGATTTCTGCACCTTATCGGCTTCGCCGAAGCCGACGTACGGCGGATTGCTGACCACGAAATCGAAGCCGGCAAACGTCATCGCGGAGGTCGCGCCTGCGACTGCTGCCAGCACATTGCAATGCGCGAAGCGCACGCGTCCGTCGAGTTGCAGCCGCGCGGCATTCGCCCGCGCAATCTCCAGCGCATCGGCGGAGACATCGACTGCATATACCTCAGCACTCTGGAGTTCATATGCGAGCGCCAGTGCGATGCAGCCCGACCCAGTGCCTACGTCGACAATTCTCGGCCGAGGCACGTCACGCGCGAGATCCAGGACGGTCTCGACGAGATGCTCCGTCTCGGGACGCGGGATTAGCACCGCCGGCGAGACCACGAAGTCGAGCCCCCAGAACTCCTGATGTCCCGTGATGTATTGCGAGGGCATGCCGGTGGCGCGCTGGGCGAGGACTTCGTCGTAGCGAGTCTCTTCTTCGGAAGTAAGTTCGCGCTCAGGATGCGCATAGAGGTAGGCACGGCTTACGCCGAGCACGAACATCAGCAGCCCCTCGGCGTTCATGCGCGGTGAACCCACGTCGGCGGCTTCCAGACGATCGACCGCCGACGCGAGGGCTTGCTTCAATTGCATGCGTGGTAGAGCTGGCCTTCAGGCCAGCGTTCTTGATCCACCGAAACTGTCATCCGGAGCGGAGGCGGCATGTTTCCTCGCCGCCGCAGTCGAAGAATCTGCGGTTCGAGTTGAGCATAAGTTTGCGAATTCGGCGAACCGCAGATCCCTCGGCTCCGAGTCGCTGCGCTCGGGATGACAAAATAAATGGCTCACGCCAGCACCGCCGAGTGCTCCTTCAGCTTCTCCGCCTGGAAGTGGGTGATGAGCGCGTCAATCATCGGCTGGATGCGCCCGTCCATAAACTCCGGGAGCTGGTGCAGCGTCAGTCCGATGCGGTGATCGGTGACGCGGTTCTGCGGGAAGTTGTAGGTGCGAATCTTCTCGCTGCGATCGCCCGAGCCCACCATCGCCTTGCGCTCCTTGGCCAGCGCCTCGGCCTGCTTCTGCTGCTCCATTTCGTAGAGGCGGGCGCGCAGCACGCGCATTCCCTTCTCGCGGTTCTTGATTTGCGACTTCTCGTCCTGGCAGCTCACGACGGTGTTGGTGGGCAGGTGCGTGATGCGCACCGCCGAATAGGTCGTATTGACGGACTGGCCGCCCGGCCCGGATGAGCAGAAAGTGTCGATGCGGATGTCTTTTGGCTCGATCTTAATGTCGACGTCTTCGGCTTCGGGCAGCACAGCGATGGTGACCGCCGAGGTATGGACGCGGCCCTGGGTCTCAGTCTCGGGCACGCGCTGCACGCGATGCACGCCGCTCTCGTACTTCAGCCGCGAGTACACGCCCTGGCCTTCGATGATGGCGATCACTTCCTTCAGGCCGCCAACGCTCGATTCCGAGGTCGAGAGCACTTCTACTTTCCAGCGCTGCGACTCGGCGTAGCGCGTGTACATGCGGAAGATTTCTGCGGCAAACAGCGTCGCTTCGTCGCCGCCGGTGCCGGCGCGGATTTCCACGATGACATTCTTCTCGTCATTAGGGTCTTTGGGCAGCAGCAGAACCTTCAGGTCTTCTTCCACCTGCGCCAGACGCTTCTCGAGCTTGCCCATTTCTTCTTCGGCGTAGGCGAGCATCTCGGGATCGGCCTCGTCGGCGGCGAGCGCTTTGCTTTCTTCGATGCCGCGCGTCAGGTCCTTGTATTCGCGATATTTTTCGACCAGCGGCTGCAGTTCACTGTGCGCCTTGGCGGTCTTCTGATACCGCTGCGAGTCGGAGACGATCTCCGGCGAGGCCAGCGCTTGGTTCAGCTCTTCGTATTTCGATTCGATTTGTTCTAAGCGTTCAAACATGGGTCAGTCCTATTGTACGGAAGCGATCTCTGTATCGGGCTTTGAAGGGGCGCACCTTCAGGTGCGACGCGTCGTTGGCCTTCATGACTGGCTTTAGCCGCTGAGGGAATTCGCTTCAGCTGAAAATCCAACTCCCTCTGTGGCTAAAGCCATTTCACTGGAAGATATATCGGCGCGGCTGAAGCCGCGCCCTTTCAAGGCTATGGTGGGAAAATCGCTCTTATCGCGGGTGGCCCCGCTAGGCAATCACCAGCTCGCCGCCGCGCTGCTTCTCCAGCTCCATAGCTTCGTTCAGGGCGGCGATGGCGGTCTCGACCTGATCATCTGAGGGCGGCTGCGTGGTGATGCGCTGCAGCCAGAGGCCGGGCTTGGTCAGCATCGCAAACAACGACGAGCCGCGCTTGGCGGCGAAGCGGATCATCTCGTACGAAACGGCAGCGATCACCGGCAGCAGCGCAATCCGCGAAGCAAAGCGTGCCCAAAAAGTCGTCGCTGGGATCAGCATGTAGATGAACATGGCGATCAGCATCACCGTCATCAGGAAGCTGGTGCCGCAACGCGGATGGAACGTGGTATACGCCTGCGCGTTCTTGATGGTGAGCGGGTCGTTGTTCTCGAAGGCGAAGACCGTCTTGTGCTCGGCGCCATGGTACTGGAACACGCGGCGGATGT
>Ga0335073_10002904_pt1 | contig 23655 bp, 28 predicted proteins | sample Lox_Sample_22_FD_207093 | JGI IMG/M metagenome (GOLD analysis project Ga0335073, IMG submission 207093) | Soil microbial communities from Loxahatchee National Wildlife Refuge, Florida, United States - Lox_Sample_2.2 | ecosystem: Environmental > Terrestrial > Soil > Wetlands | place: USA... | reverse complement strand
TTGAAGCGCGCTGTTGGGGCGGCGATACGAACGTCCGCGGCAAGGGCGAGCGCGAAGCCACCGCCTGACGCGGCGCCGCGCACTGCGGCGATAAAGGGTTGCGGCACGCGGCGAATCGCGATCACAAGACTGCTAAGCCGGCGTTGCATCTCGAACGTGCCGGTTATCGAATGGCCGAGTTCGCCGACACCGCTGCCACCCTGCTCCTTGAGGTCGAGGCCGGCGCAGAAGGCGCGGCCAGCGCCGCGCATCACCACGACGCGCGTCGTGCGGTCATGGTTGAGGCCTTCGACAAAATCGTGCAGTTCATCAGTAATCATAGCGTTGAGGGCATTGAGTGATTGCGGGCGATTTAGAGTAAGCCAAGTGACGGCACCGTCACGGGTTACATCGAGAGCCTGATAGGACATGGTAAGACCTCGTCAGAGTTCCCGAGAGCATAACCGAATCAAGCGAATCAGGCTAAAGCGCACGTTGATTGGACGGGAAGGCGTCGAAGCGTACTCGATGTATTGGTAACTGTAGCTATATCATACCGTCTCTAAAGCTAAGAATCATGGGCTGAAGTGCGTTTTTGACACCAATCCCGCTTGACTTGGAGCTTCGGGCGTTTGATAAGTATTACGTGGTTAGATAGGCGTCGCTATGGCGTCCCAAGATGATATTTTCACGATTAAAGAGTTGTCGGAACACCTACGCGTGCATCCGACGACTATCTATCGATTGCTGCGTCAAGGATTGCTCCCCGGCTTCAGGGTTGGGAGCAATTGGAGGTTCAATCGGGCCGCGATCGAGCAATGGGAACGAACGCAGGCGTCGGGCGAGCAAATAATCGTGCCGCGGGGACGACGCAAACGGCAGCTTGAACCCCGCCAATAGCTGCATTCGTAGGCGGTTAAACAGACCCCAAAAGCACGTTTCTCGAGTTGAAGCTGCTGAAATTGCGATTTCATGCGGCGTGCTATACTAGCGCGCGAAATCCCGTGGAACCGCTCGTTTCCGTCATTATTCCTGCTTACAACGCCAGCGCCACGCTCGACGCGGCGATCGGCAGTGTCCTCATACAGAGCTATCCCGATTTCGAAGTAATCGTAATCAACGATGGCTCGACTGACCGCACCGCCGAGATTCTTCGCGGATACGGCGACCGCATCAGGGTAGTCGGCCAGGAGAATCGCGGCGCCGCATCGGCGCGCAACACCGGACTTGAGATAGCGTGCGGCAGCTATATCGCGTTTCTCGACGCCGACGACCTCTGGAAGCCGGAGTTGCTAGCCAGGCTGGTGCCGGTGCTCGAAGCCGATCCTGGATGTGTTCTGGCCTACGCGGACCTCGAAATCGTCGATAGCAACGGCCATTCGCTGCGTACGTCGCTAATCGGCGGGACGAACGCGCACGCGCCGACACTGGACGAAATGCTCCATCGGGTATGGCCGATCATGCCCAGTGCCGTGGTGATGCGAAAATCGGTGCTGGAGGCGATTGGCGGCTTTTGTACGGAGTTCAAGAGCTGCACTTACGAAGATTTGTATTGCTGGATGCGCGCGCGCGAGCATGGCCATTTCATCTACGTGCCGGAGCGGCTCGCGCAATGGCGGTTTTCGCTCTATCCTCGGCGGCTTAAACGAGGAGGAGGGGTATCGTCTCATAATCGAGCGGTGTTTGCGCGGCTGGTGCGCGAACGATGGGGTGTTGCAATCGCGCCTCTGATTGATTCGAGGGTGCGCGCGCCACGCAGCATTCTCGGTTATATCGGTTTGACGGCAATGCGTGACGGCGACCTTGAGCGTGCGCGCGAGGCTTTCCGCTATGCGCTAGAACTCGATCCGAGGCGGGTCAAGAACTATTTTCGGCTCGCCCGCACCTATCTACCGGCGCGGCTGGCGCGGGCTTTGAGCGGACGCACCGGAAGTCAGCCAGTCTGACGGGTTCTTGCGATCCGCGATCATGGCGATAGCGAAGTTGCGCCGAGGTTCGGTAACCGCCGAGGAGCATTTGTGTCATCGGTGAAACCTGCGTGAAGGCGGCGAAGCCCAAATTGATGAGGCTACCGGATTTTATCGGCGTCGGGCCACCGCGTACGGGCACGACGTGGCTGGATCGTATTCTGCGGAATCACGTGGGCTTGCCCGCAGGACTCAAGGAGACCCAGTTTTTCGTCTGGCGTTATCATCTCGGATTGGACTGGTACGCGGGCCATTTTGCGGGGTATGCGCGTGATTATCCGACGGGAGAATTCGGGCCAGCCTATTTTCCGGTAGCCAAGGCACGGGTGTTGATCTGCCAGCACATGCCCGCCTGCCGGATCGTGATAACGCTGCGCGAACCGGTAGAGCGGTTTTATTCACACTACAAAATGTGGCGAAAGATCGGCGTTGTGAAAGCGCCGTTCGAGGAAGTTGTGGACCATCACGAGGAACTCATCGCGCATACGCAATACGTCCACAACGTCATGGCCTGGCGCGAGCAATTCAGCGAACAACAAACGCTGGTTCTAATTTATGAAGACACGCGCGCTGATCGCCAAGGTTATGTGGATCGCTTATGCGACTTTATCCGTGCGCCAAGGCTCGACTTAAAGAACGTTAAGATCGAGCGGGAGCCCGCCGCGCATGTTGAGCGGGCACCGAAGAGCCGCCGAACCGCGCGTCGCGCATTACGGCTGCGGGATCTGCTGGAAGAACGCGGCCATCCCCGGCTGCTCGAAATGATGGATCCTTTTTTCGAGTTCTGCATGGGACGAGGTGAGGTTTTTCCGCCGTTGAGCCCCGACTTGGAAGCCAGACTGCGTGAACGATTCCGTCCTGAGGTCGAACAATTAGAAAACCTGTTGAGCAGAGATCTGTCGGTCTGGCGCACGTGACCTCGATCATCGGCCGAAACATTTGGGCCCAATGGGCGGGTATGCCGATCCGATAGACTCGCGAGCCACTTGACGCGATTATCGCCACGACGGATGCGCGACGTGAGGCGGATGACGATAAGGCGAGAAAGGAAGGGGCGAGTCACGCAAAGCCATCCGGCGGGTGCGTTTATAATTGCGACTATCGGCGGATGGGCGCTGAGCGCAGTCATCAACGGTTGCGCATACTTCGCGAGTCAGCCGGAAATTAATCCCGATCGTTATGCGCCGAGCGCGATAGGTCAGCAATGGCATCCAAAGGACACGACTTCTTCGTACGAACCCCCGCCTGTCAGTGTTGAGTCGGGTGAAAGTGCTGCCGGCAAACGCCAGCCCGCCGAATTGAATCAGGCGGCACCCTCAGCAGGCGCAGAGACGAGCGGCACAAGTGCAGCAGGCGCTTACGACCTGGCGTCATTGATCGACCTCGCGATGCGAAATAATCCGCAAGAGCGGACGGCATGGGAGGGCGCGCGGGCTGCAGCCGCGGCATATGGATCGGCGCGCGCGCCTTATTATCCGCTGATCACCACCGAGTCGGATAACGGCTATCAACGGTTCCAGGAACAGGTGCCGGTCGAAATCGGCGTGGTCAAGCAATGGACGGCGAATCCGACGATAGAGCTGACCTACACGCTGATCGATTTCGGGCGGCGCAGTGCCAATGCGGCGGCGGCACGGGAGCGGCTTGCGGCTGCGGGATTTAGCTTCAACCGCGAAATTCAGGATGTGGTGTTCAGTGTCGAGCAGGCTTATTACGGGCTGGCGGCGGCGCAAGCGGCAGTTACGGCAGCAATTCAGAATTTGCAATACGCGCAGGCCGACTTCGAATCTGCCGGCCAGCGGATGAATCTCGGACTGGCGACATCGCCGGAATATCTTCTGGCGAAAGAGCGCGTGGCGCAGGCCGAGTACGACCTGGCGAGTGCGCGATTGATCGTACACGACGCACAGGCGAATCTCGCAGTAGCCGCGGGTGTACCGGCGAACTATCCGTTGCCGATTCAGACGCTTGAACGGCAGCCGCTGCCCTCAAATTTGGGTGCCGACGTCGATGCGCTGATCGAGGATGCGCGGCGCGAGCGGCCGGACCTCGCGGCGAGTATGGCCGACGTGCGCACGCGCGAGGCCGAACTGCTCGAAGCCAAGGCGCAGTGGTACCCCGAAGTAGAATTCAACGGCGCCTACGGTTCGAATATCTACGATTATACCTTCAACGGGCCACCGACGATCGACGCGATTGATCCTCAATACCAGGCGTTGATCACGCTCAAGTGGGATTTGTTTACCGGGTTCAAACGACTTAACGACGTTCGCGCGGCACAGGCACAGAGCCGCGCGGCGCGGGCGCAAGTGGTGTCATTGGAGCTTAATGCCTACGCGCAGGTATGGCAGGCGTACTATCAGTTTCAATCATCACTGACAAAGTACGAATACGCGCAAGCCTTGATTAACGCCGCGCAGGAATCGTACGCGGCTAACAGCGAGACTTATCGGCAGGGACTGAGCACGATCGTGGAGTTGCTCACAGCCGACCGCGACTTGGCAAATGCGCGCTACACGCTGATACAGAGCCGCGCCGATCTGCTGACGGCGGCCGCGGCGGTCGCATACGCATCCGGCTCGATCACATTCAAGCCGCAGCCGTAGTCGTGCTTTAGGCGGATGCGATATCGCCCCACGCGGCGGACGCTTGCGTTAGAACAAGCCGTTTGGGACGACGGCGATGATATTACTGCCAAGAGTCGTGTCCGGCGCGGTGTTTTGCACGATTGAAACGGCGCGCTGCTTGTCAGCGTCGCTGTTCACAGTGCCATTGAGGAAGACCTGATTGCCGATAACCGTCGCGGTCACCGAGCCGAGACCGTTGTTGAGCAGCATCTGATTGATACGAAGCTGCGTTTTCTTCCAATCGAATGAAGTTGTCGTCAGCGCGTTAATCACGCGGGTGACGCCCTGCACGCTACTCGCAATTTGGGCGGCAGCGTCGAAAGCTTTGCGGTCGAAGACATTGCCCTCAAGGATTACGGTACCGGGCTGAGTGACGGTGACACTAACGTTTTTGAAGCGCGGATCGCCGCCGAGCGCCTCCTGCACTCGCGTTTGCATGACCCATCGAGGAGATCCTGATGGCGGTTGGGCGAAGCTCGAAAGCGGACTCAGCAACAAGCCGGAAATCAGGATGACTGCTAGTACCATTGCGGAAACGATCAGCGAGTTTGAGCGAGTAGCGAAGGGCCGGAATTCGGGATCAAAGTTGCGGTTAACCATCGGAAGTTAGTCTCAGATGTAGGTTAAGAGGTATTAAGCTGCCGTCGAGAATACCACGGAGACACATCACTATCAGCAGATGATCCGCGCCGGTAACCGAATCTCCGTTCTGGTCGTCCTTTATTTCAAGGGCTGTGAAGGCTCGGGTCGCTGGATAGGCGGTTCGGAACCCCCGCGCAAAGACGGCGCGGCGCAGCAGATAGCCAGGAGGTATTGAATGGCTGATGAAGGCATGACCGCCGATAGTCCGGCGAGCGTCGAGACGCTGCAGCGGCGGCTCGACCGAATCGAGCAGGAGTATATGCGCGAGAACCGGTGGTGGCGCGGTGGGTTGATCGCCGCGCTGGTGCTGCTCGCACTCGTAATTTTAATTGGCGGATTCCATCACCGCCCGCCGCCGCCACGCTTTGGCCCGATAGCGATGCAGGGTCCAATGGGAATGGCTGGTCCGATGGGCATGCAGGGACCGATGGGTTATCGAGGGTATCCCGGATATTGGCCGCCGCCCCCACCCCCGCCGTGGGCATACAGTTATGGTCCGGCGTACGGTTTTGGCCCCGGGTTCGGATGCGATCGTCATGGTTGGGGCTGCCGGGGCGACCGCGGTCCCGGAGGCTCTGATGGTCCCGGCGCTGGCGCAGCTGGGCCCCCGCCGCCAGCGGGGTCGTCGAATGGTTGAGGTGTGGTGAGGTGGCGGTCCGGTGATCAGACTGATTTGCCGGGCCGCCTTTTTTCAAAAAACTCGGCGCGAAATCTTCTTCAAGATGCGGCGCCGAGTTTTGTCGATTGAGAGTGAAAGCAGAGTGTCGGCAGCGTGAGGATTACGAGGCGCGGCGGGTGCGCGTTCGGCGCATCTTGCGCACTCGTGATTTCACTTGAATCGGGTTACGGCGGCGCTTGCGAGCGAGCCTGCGGTTATGACGATTACGTTCGCGGGATGCGTGGGTCATCGGGTCTCCTGTAGCGGACGATCCGCTATCGTATAGTTATCGGTCCGGGCTGCAGCGTCATTGCCTGGCGGGTCCGAAGCGACGGACGGCAAGGTCGTGGGCAGCGGCGAAATGGCGTCAGAACGTGCGAGTACATCGCCGCCTTCCATGACGGTCACTTGGCCTAGCGGCGTGCCGGGCGGTACGGGACGAGAAATTGTCGGTGGAATGTTATAGGCAAGCTTGAGGCCCGCCACTTCGTCTTTGCGGAGGACCAGCGCAATATCATTCTGCGCGATCGGTTGGATTGTCTCGCCCTGTGCTACCTGCACGTGAACCGGCAACGGCTCGCCGCGCTTAAGCAGTTCGACCTTTGTAAAGTTCTCGAAGCCCCAGTTGAGAAGTGTGGCGCTCTGCGAGAATCGCGCCCAGTTGGAAGGTGTGCCGAGGACAACAGAAATCAACCGCATGTCACCGCGCTTGGCGGTGGCTGTCAGATTGAAACCTGCCTGCATCGTGAATCCGGTTTTGAGGCCGTCGCAGCCGTCGAGATGGCCTACGAGGTGATTGGTGTTATGCAGAATTGCGACGCCACCGTCGAACATCGCCGTTTCCATCCCGGACCACGCGAGCAGGTTGGTAGTATGGATGATCGCGCGCGCCAGAGTTGCGAGGTCTAGCGCATCAGTCACGTCGACGTCATGACCCGGAGTCGGCGGCAGGCCGTCGATCGTTTCGTAATGGGTGCTAGTCATGCCGAGGCTCGCGGCCTTCGCATTCATCATGCGAACGCAGCCGTCATAAGAGCCGCCAACCGTCTCAGCTACCGCGACCGCAGCGTCATTAGCGGAACGAATCAGAGCTGCCTTCATCAATTCGCCGAGCGGATAGACTTGGCCTTCGCGGAGCCCCAAGCGCGAGCCACCGGTAGTGGCTGACCTGAACGAAACTCTTACTGGCGTATTGTAAGAGAAACGACCAGCCTGAATTTGATCTTCGGCCACCAGCAACAGCATCATTTTGGCCATCGAAGCGGGAGGCCAGGCGAGCGTTGGATTTTCTGAATATAGAACCCGGCCAGTATCGGCGTCTTCGACCAACGCAGCATGGCGCGGAGTTACGACAACATAATGAGTCGTCGAGTGCCGGTGATAATGGCGGTAATGGTAAGACTTAACCGCCAGAGCTCGCGGTGCAAACGTCGCGATTATGCTGCCCGCAAGCAAAAGAATGCCGAATCGATTGAACTTTACCATCTCCCCCTCAACCACCCTTCCTCTCGTGAATCTTGCCAGCGGACCTGCAGGGGTTCCCATCTTTCTCCGACGACGGCCTTTCGCTCGATGGGAACAGGGCCCTTCACTGCGAGTGGCTAAGGCCACTCAGCTCTTTCGTGCGCTTGAGACGTCCCTGCTCTAGGCCCCGCAGCAGTTCCAGATTTGCGTGCGCCGGCGAATATTGCGGATCGGCCGTTAGCAGGTCGGTCCACTCCTCGCGCGCACGCCGGTAATTACCTTCCTCGGCATAGATTACCCCTAGCTGGTTGCGCGCGTCGAGTTGATCGGGATCGAGCCGCAAAGAAAGCAGCATCTCCTGCTCAGCCGGTTGGTACAATCCGAGCCGCTCGTCGAGCAGACCCAAGTTGAAATGCGTCTCGGGACGATAAGGACCGAGCAAGGTCGCGAGCCGCATCAAATCGACCGCGGAGCCAACTCGGCCGTCATCCGCGTACAGCAGGCCAAGGTTCAAGAAGAGCTGCCAATCATTCAGGCCCAACGCGATAGCCTTCTGGTATTGATCGAGCTCATCGTGGTGGTCGCCGATCGCACCATAGGCAAATCCCAAGTGGTAATGAGCGAGAGCATTGCCAGGATCGCGCTGGATAACTTCCCGATGACGCCGGATAGCATCGGGATAATCTTCCATTCCGAGATAGTAGTCAGCGAGCGGGTCGCAGACAGCCTGATCGGCGTCGGAGTTACTGGCGTGCGCGGCGATAGGTCGCTGGTTGGTCACAGCGAGAAAGACAGCCAGAAACAAAGCCAACCCGCGGTTTGTAAACAAAGCTTGGTTTTTCCGCGCACATAGCGGAGATACGCAGACTCTTATGATGCTACAGGAATGAGGAAGATCGGTACAGGTGATAACGTCCCAGATAGAAAAGGCGCGCGACGCAGATGCGTCGCGCGCCCTCGATGCCAGTGATTCAAGACGTCATTTACCGCGCGTAGCGGTTGGCAGCCGACCATAGCGGTCTGCCGGACGCCCCCTCCCTCAGACGAACCTGAGAGGGCCTGGATTATGAAGCGCTCGGAGAAGCCTCCGGCGAAGCCTCCATCGAGCTCGACTTCTTGTGATGATGGTGCATGTGCTTGTGATGGTGCTTGCTCATCGCAGGCGAGGCCTCAGCCGCAGGCGCCGCCATCGCAGGCGAAGCCTCGGCCGCAGGTGACTGCGCCAACGCAGGCACGGCTAATGCGCCAACGAACAGGGCCGCAGTCAGCATGGAAACGGTACGCTTCATCTCTTTCTCCTTTTCGGTTCGACGGTCGACGAGACCGTTCTGAACTACTTTAGCTACAGCCGTGCCATAATGTGCTACGGCTAAAACTACTGTAAAATACGGTGTTCTTTTAATTCACGCCAGCGTTAGCATGCACAAAGCGTCAACTGGATACCCGCTTTGCGTGCGATCGATCAATCAGGATGGCCGCCGTTTTGGACCCACCCCCTTCGGATTTGGCCTCATTCGCACCAAGACCGCCACAATCTCCCCCTTCCGAATCTTCTACCGGAGTTTTGACCGATAAATGATCACGAGTGAGTAATATCGCCGTTACGAACCACTTTGAGTTCCCGATAGAGTTTGAACAAGTCCCGGAAGGCTTTGAAGATTGCCTTGGGACTGTTGCCGCTCTGCGTGCCGGCGGCGCGTGGCAAGTGCGTTACGTCTACTTCCTTAATTCGAGCTCCTCGGCCCGCCAGCCGCGCCATCAATTCGGTCGTGATCATCGCGCCGTCAGAACGTAACTCGAGGCCGTCAACGACGTTCTGCCGAAACAGCTTGAAGCCGCAGTCCATGTCGGTGATATGCAGGCCGAACAGCATCGTTGATAAAGTCGTCCAGGCCTTGCCGTTGATCCGCCTCATCAGATGGTCGGCACGGCGTGCACGGCGCCCGATCACCACGTCGTAGTCGCTGATATGGGCGATCAAAAGGCTCATCTCCGATGGATCAAACTGCCCGTCGCTATCGCTCAACAAGATGAAGGGCAGGGTGCAAGCCCGCATACCCGAAATCACGGCGCCACCGTAGCCGCGGTTGACCGGGTGATGAACCACGCGGACATGCGCATCTGCGGCAGCGAGACGATCAGCGATGACGCCAGTATGATCGCGGCTACCGTCGTCGACGATCACGATTTCGAAGGCGTCGGCAACCCTGATCAGTTCAGCGGCAAATGCGCCGACCACCCTTTCAAGGTTTTCTTCTTCATTATGGGCCGGAAGAAAAACTGAGAGGCCTGGGAGCCGATTCGGGAACGTCACCGGGCGTCGACGCATCCGTCCGGCGGCGACGTCAGCCCCACGGCTATCGTCGTCCAACAGATCAACGTCCGTTGAATCGTGGACAAGCGCAGTTTTTTGAGCCACAGGCAGTTAGGTTTCGAAGGTGACGCGAACCGCTCCTCAGTCGCCGAGAGAGCGGTAGCCTCCGCGAAAGAAGACGAGAGGTTTGCCCTCAGTGATTTCAGCTTGCTGGATTTCACCCAGGTAAATTGTGTGATCGCCACCATCGTAAGCGGCGTATAGTCCGCATTCAATATAGGACAGAGCCCCTTCGAGAATTGGTGCGCCGTTGGCGCCTCGACGATAGGCCACACCGTCGAATTTTTTACTGCCGCCCCCACTGACAGCAAATTTGCGGGAAAGCGCCTCTTGATCCTCTGCAAGAATGTTGACGGTGAAAACGCGGCTCGACTCGAAGTGCGGATAGCTTTCGGCCTTCTTATCGACTGAGACCAGCAGCAGCGGAGGCTCGAGCGAGACCGAAGTGAAGGCATTCGCCGTCAGTCCGTGCATCTCTCCTTCTTTGGAGATCGTAGTGATCACGGTAACGCCAGTGGCAAAATGGCCCATCACTCGCCGCAGTTCGTTCCGGTCAATCGGCATCTAGTAACTCCAGCGCGCGATGCTATCAAACGACTAAAGCGGGCGTCAAATCGACTGGACGAGCAAAGATGAGCAGACCGAGACAATAGAGCAGGGATTTAAACCCAGCCAGCGCGGTCGCGTTTTACGACTTGTTTGCCGCCAACATATACGTAATCGAGATCGAGCGATGTGAGAGGCCTATCGCTTGCTCCGAGGCGGACGCTGACCGGCTCGGCGATCATAACCGTATGGTCGCCCGCCTTGAAGGTGTCGCGCACCCGCGCTTCAATCGCGGTCATTGCGAGGTCAAGCCACGGAACCTGCAGATGCGGTGACAGATCGTAGGAAAGGTCTGCGAGGTTATCGGCACGCCGGGCCTTGGCGGAATAGAAATAGTCTTCGAGCGCTCGGCCACGTCGCCCGACAATATTGAGGCCGAAGGTACGAGTTTTAATCACCAAAGCGCGTGATAAATGCTGATTATCGACGGCGGCCGTGAACAGCGGTGGATCGCCCGAGACTTGGCTGACCCATGACGACGACATGCCGTGATGATGGCCGTTGTCATTGATCGTAAGCACGTAGATGCCGGTTGTCAGGGTGGCGAAAGCCTGGATGATGCTTCGGTCCATCGCGCGGCGCCTCCGAGAAATGTAATGCCCAAAAGCGTAATCCCGATTGACGCAACTACCAACCGTTCCCACAATTGAGAGCGGATATATGAAGAGGCGGTTAGCGGGATGAACAGAGTGGCCGGGGTTGTCGTTGCGGTGCTGGTGGCGGTCGTTGTAAGTGGGGGAGCGCTAGCGGCTATCTCGCCGACAGCCCAAGGCAGCTCTTCGGCGGTTCTGCCGCCGGTACCGGCAGCCGCATCGACGCCACTGGTTACCCTCAAGCCGCAGAATCCGGCGGCGATTCCAGCGCAACCAGCTGCTGCGCCGACGGTGAGCGCGGCGGCCCAATCGAAGCCAACATCCTTTGAGCATCCAGATGCGGTCCCGATATGGGCGCCTGACTTACCGCCTCATGTGGCGGCGCAGGGCGCGACTGCACCGGAAACGACAGCTATGCCACATACGACCTATGCGGTGATTCCCCGGAATGCTCCTCCCCCCGAGAAACAGGCGATTGCCCCTGCCGCTCCAGCATCAATCGCAGAGCCGGCCGCGTCATCTCCCGCTCCGGCACAGACCAAAGCGGCGAAATCCACCGCACTTCCGGCCGCACCGCAACCCGCCGCCGCGCCGACCGCAGTCGCGACGATAGTACTGCCCTCGTCCGCGCATGCCGACTATCTACGGATTGGCGGCATGACCATCGGCGAGCGGAGGTTTGACCAGGACGATTACGCGGCGACTAGAGACCCATCCAACTGGATTGTGCGTATCTTCAAGCACGACCATCGGCTGGAGGTGTATTACCGCGACAATCTCTACAAGAGTTACCATGCGGTGTTTGGACGCAGCCTTTGGCCGGGTGCAAAGGAAGTCGAGAATGATCGCCGCACGCCCGAAGGCGACTACATGATCGTTCAGAAGCATCCAAGCCGCCGCTTCGACTGGTTCCTCAAAATTAATTATCCCAACGCCGAAGATCGGGAACATTTCGAGGAATTGCGCGACGAGGGCAAGATTCCGATGTGGGAGCACGAAGGCGGCCAGGTCGGGATTCATGGCACCGATAATCCGATCCTCAATGTCGGCGATATCAACTGGACCACCGGATGCATTTCGATCGACAACGATGATATAGCGGAACTAGCGCGGCTTCTGCCGATCGGCACAACCGTGATAATCAAGCCCTGACGGCGGTGTGCCGCGACGGTGCGGCGTCCGGATTAAAAGCAGAAGTCCAAGTCAGGTTCGCGCGACCGATAGGCCGCATGACCTGCGATAGAAGGAGATTGGCATGGAAGCTCCGGCTGGCGAGTTCAATTTTACCCGCCTCGAAAAAGTAATCTTTGGTCCCGGCACAATCGCCGCGATTGCGCGTGAGATGGATCGGCGTGGGCTCAAGCGGGCTGCGATCGTCACTGGCAAGACGCTCGGCAAATCGAAACTGCTCGAGCAGGTTACCAAGGCGATGGGCGAGCGCTGCGCGGTGGTTTACAAGGGCGCGGCACAGCATGTGCCATCGGCGACGGTGCGCGAACTGGTGGCTGAAATCAAACGTGTGGGCGCGGACTGCGTGGTCAGCTTCGGCGGTGGCAGCCCGATCGATACGGCTAAGGTGGCGGCAGAATCGATCCTGACCGATTCCGATGCGACCAAAGCCGCGCAAGGACTTGCCTTCGACAAAGCCATGGCGCGCGCCGATAACAGCCGCGACTTCATCCAGATCGCGGTGCCGACGACGCTTTCGGCGGGCGAATACACTCCCGTCGGCGGCGTGACAGATGAAAGCACCCTGGTCAAAAATGGCGTGGTCGATCCGCGTCTGCAGCCACGCTTGATCATCAACGATCCGGCACTGACGGCGGAGACGCCCGACTGGCTATGGGTCGCGACCGGGATGCGCGCGCTCGACCATGCGGTTGAGGCGATCTACTCCATTCGCCACCAGATGCTGACCGACGCGCTGGCGTCGAAAGCGATCGGGCTGTTGACCGAGCATCTGCCGGCTTCGATCAAGACGAAGGATGCCGAATCACTTGCCCATCGCGGGCATTGCCAGATGGCGGCGTGGTTTTCGATTTTCGGCGGGATGAACACGCGCTTCGGCATCTCCCATGCGCTCGGACATCAGATCGGGCCGAAATGGGACGTCCCGCATGGGGTGACCTCCTGCATCACGATGCCACACGTGATGCGTTTCATGGCGGATATCGCACCGCAGCGTTTCGGCCCGATCGCAGAAGGACTCGGCGTCAAGTTCAGCGAAGCGAACGCGCGGCCCGCTGCACTAGAATGCGCCGATCGGGTGGCAAAGTTTATCGCGCAGTTCGATGTGCCCCATTCGCTCAAAGCGGCTGGGGTGCCCCAAGGCGATCTGGGTTCAATTGCCGAACCGGTGTGGAATGAAGTTGAGCACTCGAAAGTGGTCGACCGGCCCGTGAATCGCGAGGAGATCGTGTCGTTGTTGCAGTCTGCTTACGACTAATACTTTTGGAGGCAGCCATGAGCGTCGAAGCGAACAAAGAACTGGTCACGCAGACCTGGAAATCATTCGTAAAGGGCGATCTGAAAGCCGTCTTTGCGAACATGTCTGACGAAATTAGCTGGCTGATTCCCGGCGACATCCCGAATTTGTCGGGACTGCGCAAGGGTAAGGCGGCTATCGTGGATTTTGCGCGTCAGGCGGCCAGGATGTTTCCGAACGGACTCACTTCGGAAATTCATCGCACCTATGCCGACGGGAATACCGTCATTCTCGAAATGACTAATCGAGGAAAGTTTGCCGGCGGCGGTGATTATCTGAATGAGTATTGCTTCATCTTTGAAGTTGAAGACGGTAAGATCCGGCGCGTCCGTGAATATGTCGATACCAAACGTGTCACGGACCTGCGGGCGGCAGCCGGTTTGGATTAACCGACATAGTAGACGGCGCAGAATTGACTATCCGCGTCGTCAGCCGTTCGCGTAGATGCCGAGCCAGCGGCGTCGATCGCGGACGATCGGACGGCGGCTCTGCAGTAAATCGTAAGCTTGATCGAGGGTCATGCCGCGCCGCCGCCACAGGAACCATGCGACGGTGAGCGGAGCCCGCTCGCAGCCCTCTTCGCAATGGACCAGCACCGGCAAGTCACGGGCGAGAGCTGCATCTATCAGGGCCGCGGTGGTGTCGAGTGTCGCGCGACCGTTGCTGAGGAACGGAATCAGGACCGCGTGGGCTGGCTCGGCCTCGAAACGCTCGGGAAGCACCGAAATAATCATACCCCGAAACCGTGCCGCGTCCTGTAAGTCACCGATATAGAGATTAGGTAAGATTTCGCTTGCGCTACCGAACCAGTTCATCCCCTCCATCACCGCCTCCGCAATCGAGACATCGGCAACCTTAGAGTTTCAGGCGCGATCCTCACCGCCTCATCCGCGCGCACGCCCTCATATGGGGGAGCTGCGGCTGTCGCTGCCTTCGGCTTTAACTTTTAGCATAAGGCGGCGAGCGAGGCCGCTTCGACGGAAGACGCGAAGAGCTGTTACGCGTCTGGTTCGCCGTCGTAATAGCTGACGCCCGAGGCTTGGCGGTAGATGCCGGCCAGAGTGCGTTTCGATAGGTCACCGCCTGGCGCTGAGCCAGCCATTACGCCGACTTTGCGTGAGTCGGGATAGACGACGACTTCGGGATCGATCATCGTCGAAACACATAGATACCGGAGCGGCGACGTCGACGTGTTGTAGAGACGGTGGGCATGGGCCGGACCCGGCGGCATTGCGACGAAGGAACCGGCGCGCACCACGACTTTCTCATCGCCAAGGCGTAGCGTGCCTTCGCCCGCGAGCACGTAAATCAACTCTTCGTTGGCGCAATGATGATGATAAGGGAACGCGGAGGCGCCTGATGGCAGTTCGTAGATGCTGGCACCAAGCATTCGCCCGCCAGCTGATCCGCCGAGTTTCTTGCGGCGCGAACTGAAAGCGCTGCTCTGATTGGCTTCGATCCAGTCTAGGTCGTCTTCGTGAACGACATTGAGACGGGCGTCCATAGCTTTATTCCTCACGTACTAATGCACTTCTTATAATCAACATCTATACAGTTGAAATCAACATTTATCAAGTTGAAAGACGTATTACTTTTACAGCCTGAATGTAATCATGCGCTGCTGGTACAAATTAAAGTTCGGCGCTAGTCTCTAGCTCAGGAGCCATGAGACGATGTCCGATCAGGAAGCGATTATCGAAGCCAATCAAGCTTTCTATCGCGCCTTTGAAAGCCTCGAAATCGAACGGATGGAAGCGATCTGGCTATGCGAGCCGCGGATCGTATGCATCCATCCGGGATGGCGGCGGTTGACCGGATGGGGCCCGGTCATGGATAGCTGGACTCGCATCTTCGATAACGTCTTCGAGATGAAATTCGAGCTTGGCGAAATTGACGTGATGGCGGGCAGCGATCTGGCTGTAGTGGTAGTCGAGGAAAATCTCACTCAGCGCGGCTATGACGGTGCGTCGCGTTCACAGGTGCTTAGCACTAATGTATTCGAACTCGTCGGTAATAAGTGGATGATGGTGCTGCATCACGGGTCGCCCGTAATGGCGCCGCCGGATACCGATCCACCGCTGCAGTAGAGGCAAATCGCGATAGAGAACGAACAAAGCCGGCTTCCGTTGAGAGGCCGGCTTTGGTTTTCCTTCAAAACATTGCGTCTATTTCGAATCGCTCATCGCGCGTGTAAGGATCGCCGCGATCTCGGGACGCGTGTACTCCGGCGGAGGAGCCTCGCCGCTGCGTAGCATCTCGCGTACCTTGGTACCGGAAAGCAAGAGGCGGTCCGCGTCGCTGTGGGGACAGGTCTTGAACGACGCCATACCGCCGCATTTACCGCAGTAGAACGTGTTCTCGAAGGTCAGCGGCGTGATGCCCATCTCTTCCGGCGTGAAACGCTCGAATAATTTCTGCGCGTCGTACGTGCCGTAATAGTTGCCGACGCCTGCATGGTCACGGCCGACGATGAAATGGGTACAGCCGTAATTGCGGCGGATGATCGCGTGCAGGATCGCCTCGCGCGGGCCGCCATAACGCATATGGGCGGGCATCACTGAGAGCATCGCCCGATCTTTTGGATAGTAGAGATCGAGTAACACCTTGTAGGTTTCCATCCGAACCGCAGCGGGGACATCATCGCCCTTGGTCTCGCCGACCAGCGGATGGAGTAATAGGCCGTCGCAGATTTCGAGTGCTGCCTTCTGGATATACTCGTGCGCACGATGGGTCGGGTTGCGGGTCTGGAACGCGACGATTTTCTTCCAGCCTTTCTCACGGAACTTGGCGCGCGTCGCTCGCGGATCGAGGCGGTACTCGGGAAAGGTCTGGTTAGGGGGATCGTCGAACAGTAGGACTTTGCCGGCGAGGCACCAAGGCGGCGAAGCCAGGACATTCTTAACACCGGGATGAGCCGGATCGGAGGTGCCGAACACGGCGTCGGCCTCTTTAGTACGATCGACTTTGTAGATCTCGCTGATCGTCATGGTGGCGAGGCGGGCACCATCCTCGGTCGTGAGAGCAACGTCCTCGCCGACGGACAACTTTTTGGACTCAGCTTCCTCAACGCCCAGCGTGATCGGAATCGACCAGGGTATGCCGGACGCGAGCCGCATCTCGTCGCGGCTGCGATTGTAGTCAGCCTGACCCATGAATCCGGTTAGCGGACTGAAGGCCCCCGACGCGAGCATCTCGAGATCGGCAAGTTCGCGCTGGCCCAAGGTCACCGTCGGCAGCTTTTCGGCGTAAGCGCGCAGGCGCGGCTGATCGGCGGTGGCGGCTCGAAGATCGACCAATTCGCCGCCGCCGTGGGCAGTGATTGGATCAGCAGTGGTGGTCGGGCTCATCGGCTGCCTCCAGGACGAATCAGGTTGGCCTTCTCAAGTGCATCAAGCAGGCGCGTGAAGCTTTCGTCGCGGCTTTCGCGATCGGTCTCGACGATCAGTTCGGGCGTCAGCGGCTCTTCGTAGGGATCGGAGACGCCGGTGAAGTTCTTGATCTCGCCAGCCAGTGCCTTTTTGTAGAGGCCTTTGACGTCGCGCTCAGCCAGCGTATTGATTGGACATTTGACGAAAACCTCAAAGAAACGGGAATGCATCGAGCGTACTTCGTCACGTACCGCGCGATAGGGCGAAATCGCGGCGGAAATAGCGATCACGCCGTTGCGTGCGAGCAGGTTGCACACGTAGCCAATACGCCGGATGTTGATGTCTCGATCTTCCTTGGAGAAGCCCAATCCTTTCGAAAGGTTGGTGCGGACTTCATCGCCGTCCAGAATCTCGACGCGATGGCCGCGGTTCCGCAGCTCGTCAGCGAGTAGATTGGCCAAGGTCGATTTACCGGCGCCTGACAGGCCGGTGAACCATAAGGTAAAGCCGTCGTTCATTGTGATTGGAATTAGCGCTCCTGAATAAGTAACTTATCGAGTCTTTTAAGTTATAAAAAGCCGCGAGCTTATACAAGGTCGGTCTGGAGAAGCTAAGTCGTGGATAATCTCCACCGGGGGATCGAACGAGTCTTGGCAGCGAGAGTGGACATTCCTTCGATCGCCATGGCCGGTCTATGTGACGTTAACCGCCAGTCGGCTCACTACGATTTCTCGGACCAAATCATCGAAGCAAGCTATTTTTCTAGCGTGTCCAAGCTTTCAAAAGGCTTTGCCCTCGCTTACCGTTTGTCAGCCGCGTGGTATTGATGGCAGTCTGGCTGCGAATTCAAAAGATTTATTTGTGAAATGAAGACTTTTCGGCGGACTGCTCAGATTGATATGCCTTGCTGCCCTTGCATGATGGAGGTTCGATGACAACGGAGATTATATTCAGTCTCTGCATTTTGGTTTCCTTGGGAGTTTTCTTCTACCAGCTCTGGCGCCGCTTTCAGTTGTTGCGTGCAGCCGTTCCGGTATCCCGCTTCGATCGCATTCCCGAACGAGTTCGTGCAGTAATTGTCTGGGCGTTTGGCCAAAGGAAATTCGTACGCAGGAATCCGGGAGCCGAACGGTCCGCCGGGTGGATGCACTTTTTCATCTACTGGGCCTTTTTCATCCTAGGGATCCAGATCATTACGATGTTCGCCCGGGCCTACTCCCCCGCCTTCGTCTTTCCTGGTTTTAGCCTGAGCATCTTGGGCGGTCCCTACATGTTGCTGCGTGACTTCATCGAGGTAGCCGCGCTGATCGCAGTTGGGGTCGGCTTGGTTCGATGGGGGATCACGCACGCGCCTCGACTCTACGGCTATCTTCCGCCCGAGAGCCGCCTGCGCGCCAAATCCCACTGGGAGGCATACGTGATTCTGGTTTTTATCGGGATCATCATGCTGGCGGGTCTCGTTTACGACGGCGGACGAATTGCCGCTCATCAGAACGACTTGCAGGTCATGCGGGAGGCGCGATGGGAGCCGTTTTCAACCCTCGTAGGTCTTGGCTTGGCAATGGTCAGTACGAGCTTCGCGTTGCAGGCCAGCAATGTAGCTTGGTGGGCGCACAATCTCGTCGTTCTCGTGTTCCTGGACTTACTGCCACCCTCGAAACACTTCCATATTATCACCGCGATCCCGAACATTTTTTTCGCGAAACTCGAGCCCAAGGGACAGCTCTCGAAGCAGGACCTCGAGAACGACACCCGGTTCGGCACCTCCCACATCGATCAGTTCACGTGGAAGCAGGTGCTGGATATGTTCAGCTGCACGGAATGTGGCCGCTGCTCTTCGAATTGTCCCGCCACCGCAACTAAGAAGCCTTTGGCCCCCCGTCAATTGCTACTCGATCTGCGGGACTATCTCTACGAGCATCAGGACGAGATCATTGAAAAGAAAAGCCACCCGGCCAACGAAGATGGCACTGAACCCTTAGAGGTCGGCGAAAATATTGTCGGTTCGGTGATCCATGACGACACACTTTGGGCTTGCAACACCTGCCGCGCCTGTGAGGAGGCTTGTCCTCCGATGATCGAATACGTCGACAAGATCGTCGACATGCGGCGTCATCTGGTGCAGGAGGAGTCTCGTTTCCCCAAGGAACTTACCCGCACCTTCAAGAACATGGAGACGCAATCCAATCCGTGGGGGCTCGATTCAGAGAAACGATTCGAGTGGGCCGAGGAGATGACTGTCCCGACCCTCGCCGATAAGCCCGACGCCGAGTTCCTCTACTACGTGGGCTGTGCCGGCGCGTTTGATGATCGCAATAAGAAGACGACTCAGGCCTTCGCCCGCGTATTGCAGAAAGCAGGCGTCGACTTTGCCTGCCTAGCTCGCGAGGAGCTTTGCAACGGCGAAACAGCTCGCCGCCTCGGCAACGAATACCTCTACCAGACAATGGCGCAGATGCTGATCGAAACCTTCAGTAACTACAAAGTTCGCAAGATCATCGTGAACTGTCCTCATTGTTTCAACACGATCAAAAACGAGTTCCCGCAATTCGGCGGGTCGTACGAAGTCATTCATGCCGCAGACTTTGTGCAGCAATTGATCACTTCGGGGCGTCTCAAGATTGCGCCGGAATTTCAGAAGCGGACCGTCTACCATGATTCTTGTTACTACGGTCGTTACAACGACGTGTTTGACGAGCCGCGGACGTTGCTCAGCGATGCAGGAGCCAAGGTCCAGGAAATGGAGCGCCACCGTAAATTTGGCATGTGCTGTGGTGCTGGCGGAGGGCGGATGTGGATAGAGGAAGACCCGGACAAGCGGGTGAATCTGCTCCGAACCGAGCAGGCGCTTCAGACTGACCCTGAGGTCATCGCCGTGTCATGTCCCTTCTGCATGACGATGCTTGGTGACGGCATTAAGGCTAAATCTCTGGAGGAGAAGGTCCAGACTCTCGACGTGATGGAAATCGTCGACGCGGCCACCCGGAGCCCTAACGCAGAGTCCTAAAGGAAGACCTTCTTACTAGAGATCCAGGAGGTTTCAGCCTGAGCTAAATTGAGGTCCGATAGCCTCTCTGGATCCGGATCTGGAGGACGACCCAAATCGGCGCCGTTATGGGAGAAGATGCGCCTGCGCGAGCGTGGATTATTCGTGGAAATGACCGAGGACCCTGAGCTCTGATAAGAAGAGACGAATAAAGCTTGTAATAAGTGAGAATGCGCAATAATCTGGCGACGGTCCATTAATAAGCCTCTTTGGGAGCAGTTGGATTAGTCTTCAAGGTCCGCTGATCGTACGGGGATCGCGGTCGCGGGCTGGAACGCCGCCTATGAGTCGTTATTCGGTAAAGGTACAGCTGGTCAAATGGTTTGAGATAGTAGTCAATGCGCCCTCACCCGACGTTGCGGTGACCCGTGCCGAAGGACTGCGGCCCGATCAGATTAGAGCAAGGGGAAAGCGGCTCTATGCCGAGACTGGCCTGGCAGACCCGGACTCAACCAAAGAGATTGAAGGCGAAAGCTGACTATCGCTTAGACGTTGCTCTTAGGGCGCGCCATTCGCCTGCGTATAGCAGTTCTTCTGTTGCATCAGCGTTGCCAGATACATCTTACGCTGCTCTGCGTTATTGATGGCCATTTGGGTCTGAGATTCAACTTGCCCCTGTGATTGGGCTTGCATTTCCTGTTGTGTAATTTCTTGCTGCTGCAGTCCGGTCGCTGCAGGTACGAGATAAGTCGCGTTTGGTGCGAAACCCGACAACGCACCGACGGCCATCGAACCGGCGGTGCGCATTATCGCGTCAGTGAACCCGGCCGAGGGCGCCGGATGGGCAGCAGCCGACTCGCTCACAATCACTTGATCCATGCTGTTCGATGCGGCCAGGAGTTGAGCGCAACCCATCTGTGAGTCAGTCGGCTCGACGACCGGCTGCACAATTGGAACTGAGGCGGCGGCCGATGCATAGCTGCGGGGCTGGTATGCCGAGGCGTATCCGCCCGCGCCTGCGGCCATCGGCACAGCCATACAGCCAGCGAGATACACTGTGGAAATGATTGTCGGCCCAAACAATGCGGCAAGGCCACTTCGGGATGGGTGCCATAAGGAATAAAGTGATGACGACATTCACGAGCATATAGCAGCAAGCGTCCCGCTCTCAGGTTTAAAAAATAGCGGATAACTGGCTAAGCTACGGCCCACAATGCGAACAACGAGCGGAAAGACGCGTCAAATAATCACTGCGTCGAGCGGCGGCACTTTATTCATTCGCCTTTGCCACGATCCACGAATATTAGGTTCGGAATGTTGCCTTTGGACCCGACAGACGCTATCTCGTGCCGCCGAAGCCGAGTCCCGTGTACGTTGACCAGATCATGGCCTTCTGAAAGGAAATACCTGATTAGGGCGCGCTCCAAAATGCTTAAACATTTCTTCTCTAGTTGGCCCGGCTTTGCATTGAATCGCCCTGCCAATAGTACCCTTTCCCCACTCTTGGCATCTTGAAGATGCCGCATCAGTTTCAGATTATTAAGCTGGCGCTTAGTTCGGTTTTGCAGTTTAGTGGCTTTTCCGACATACAGGGCCTCAAACTGGCCGCCGAAGCGCCGTCCAAAGACATAGACACCCGCTGTCTTGGGCAATCTGTCGTAGTCGAAGGAATAAATCAGCTTTGGGTCATCTGTCAGCGTGAACGCCCTCAACCATTCTAGATGGAGTTTCACCCTTTAATGCCTTAAGCGGTGTATCGAGGGATCCCTCCCTGCCGCTTCATCCGATGAGGCGCCATTGGACTAGTGTGGCGTCGGGATGGTCCTCGAAGACCGCCTCCACAGCCGAATCGAAGGGCGGATTTTGCATCGGGTCGCCGAGCAAATTACCCACCATGCGGACGTTACCGGCGTCCGGCAGTTCCACCAGCGCGACGATGTAAGGACAAGCCTCTTTGAGCGCCGGATGGACCGGGTTCCAGGTCCGCACCCAGCTATAAAGACGCCCGCGTCCAGAGACTTTTTGCCAGCCCATGTCCGCGGAATGGCATTTGTGACAAATCAGCTCGGGGCCCCATTGGAAGGAGTGGCAAGCGTTGCAGTTCTGCACGACCAATTCGTGGCGCTTGGTCGCCTCCCAGAATTCCTTATCGACACCCGTGCGAGCGGCGCGCGGTGAAGGCAGGCCTTCGGGCAAGTAATACTTCTTAGCTTCGGCCATCGAAGGCTCCTCTACATACTGTGAACGATTAAGTCGCTGATCGGCGAGACCATCGGGCCGGACGCGACGAGCGAGATTTTTGCGCCGGGAATCTGACAGGTCGAATCGCCGCGCACCTGACGCACTGCCTCATTAACCAGTTCGAGACCGTGCATGTAGCATTCGGCGATATTGCCGCCGCTGGTATTGATCGGCAGCTTGCCCTTGGGCGCGGTGATATTCTCGAACGTAACGAATTCCATTACCTCTTCGGGTTTGCAGAAGCCGTGCTCGACGAGGCTGATCATGACAGCACCGCTGAAATGCTCGTACATTTGAGCGCAGTCGACATCCTTGGGCGTGATCCCGGCCATTTCGAACAAGCGTGGCGCGAGCGACTTGAAGTTGGACGATGGATAATCGGCGGAATTCTCTACAGTCGCGTTGTGGCGATAGTTCGAGCCTTGGGCCGCGGCCATGATGTAGGCAGGTTTCTGTTTCGCGTCTCGGGCGCGATTCGCGGTCGTGACTATCAGCGCAGCCGAACCATCGTTTTCCATGCAGCAGTCGTAGAGATGAAACGGCTCGACGATCCAGCGTGACTTGTCGTATTGCTCGCGAGTCAGCGGATGGCCATACATCACCGCGCGCGGGTTGAATTGCGCATGGTAATAGTCAGCCATCGCGACTGCGGCGAGCGGCTCTTGATTGATGCCGTATTCGTGCATGAAGCGGCGCGTACGCATCGCGACCCATTGCGCAGGGACGTAAAGGCCGTAGGGAGCGGTATAAGCGGGCGCTCCCGAGACCGAATTGGTAACCGGCGCCTGGCCGAAGCGTCCAAATTGGCCTTGGGCGAGCGCGCGAAACACCACGCAATATTTCGAATAGCCGGCTGCCACGGCCGCTGCAGCATTGCCGACGGCTCCCGAGCCACCGCCGCCTCCACCGCCCCAAACCATCCCGGCAAAGGCGAGATGCTTCAGTCCGAGCGCAGTGGCGAGACGCGAGGCGTCGTTGCGATCGTCCGCGTAACCAGAGATGCCGTCGATGTCGCGCACGTCGATCCCGGCGTCATCGGCGGCTTTGATAATGGCTTCGCAAGCGAGCCGGAATTCGGGAATCGGCGCCTGGCCCCGCTTGTAGTATTTGGTTTCGCCAAGACCGATAATTGCGGTCTTGTCCCTGACGTTGTAATCGCTCATCGACACCTCGCGGTTGCCGTGGAATTGAACTGAGTAGTCACTCGATAATCACTTGCGATGCGCGAATCACCTGCCCGCAGCAGCACTCGCATTGCTTTGACTATCCTGGAAATGCGGAATTACTTCCTCCGCCAGCAGGCGCATCGACTTGAGCCACGGCGCTGGGTTATCGGCATAGTCAAATGCGAATAACAGCAGATTTCCGAAGCCGCCGACCTGCTCATTCATTTCGGCGAGCTTGCGCGTAACCGTCTTGGGGGATCCGACCAGCCATCCGTGATTTGCGAGATACGCGGGCGTGACAACTTCGTCGGCGACGCTCTCGTCATGCTTCAAGTATTTGGTGAAGCCGAAGTCGCGGAACAGCGGCAGCAAGTATTCACTCATCATGCGGCCCATCATGCCGTTGACACAATGCTCGTAGGCCTCCTCATCGGTATCGGCCACGAAGACTTCGCGCACAACACGCCAGTCAGCGCGATCGGGCGTACGGCCGGTCCGC
>Ga0335073_10002903_pt1 | contig 23656 bp, 26 predicted proteins | sample Lox_Sample_22_FD_207093 | JGI IMG/M metagenome (GOLD analysis project Ga0335073, IMG submission 207093) | Soil microbial communities from Loxahatchee National Wildlife Refuge, Florida, United States - Lox_Sample_2.2 | ecosystem: Environmental > Terrestrial > Soil > Wetlands | place: USA... | reverse complement strand
ACCGGCCACATTCCCAACCGCGTCGGCGTGATTCAAGTGCAGCAGGCGCTGCTCAGCACCCATGACGGGCAGCGGGCCATGCAGGAATTTCAAACCAAATTTGTCGAGCCGCGGAAAAAAGACCTGGACCGCAAGGCGCAGGAGATCCGCGATTTGCAGCAGAAACTGCAATCGAGCGGCGCGGTGATGGCGGATGCCGCCCGCACCGAGCTGCAGCGCACCATCGACGACAAAACCAAGCGCTACAACCGCGACATGCAGGACGCGCAGGACGAGATGCAGGCGGAAAATAATAAGCTGATCGAGGGCATGAGCGGCAAAATGCAGCAGGTGATCGATAAGTACGCGCAAGCCAACGGCTTCGCGGTGATCATCAACGTCAGCGATCCGAACACGCCGGTGCTGTACGCCTCCAGCACGGTGGACATCACCAAGGACATTATCGACCTGTACGATAAAACCTTCCCGAGTGCGGCCCCCACCACGACCCAGGCTCCCAAGCCGGCGCCGAAACCGGGCACTTCGGTCGCTCCGGCGGCGAAGAAGCAATCGCAGTAGCTTAGCGGGGTGCTGAAAAAAGGGGACAGACTACTCAGTCCCCGCCTGTAAGTTATTCATACCGCGTGCACCCTGTTAGAGACCGGTGTGGCTTCGCCGCAACTGGACCCAATCGGGGAAAAGCGGCGGATTTTCCAGCCACGTTAGCATCCATAGCACCATTTCCTGCTTTTCCGGCCGTTTTTCTGGCGTGCTGCGCCAAGCCCAGCGGGCGTGGTCCTTGGCCGCGATCACCAGGCGGCGAATCGAGGCGCGGCGAATGGCGTCGGCCGCCACGTATTCGGCTGAAAGCGCGATCAGGGTCCGCGCCAGCTCCTCCGCATTCGACTGGCGCACGCCTTCCACAGTGGGCGCTAACGGCACACCCGATTCGCGCAACAGCTTTCTCAAATAGCTTTCCGAAACCGGCGCCAGCGCGCTCGCCAGGTCGGCGAATTCGCGGTCAGCGATCTGTTGCGGCCGTGCGTGCGCCAGCCATTCGGCCAGTTCAGCCCGCTTTCCGCGTTTTTTTCCGGTACTGGTGGACGGCATGTTCGTGCGCCGCAAGCGTGGTCGAAAAACGGTGTCCGCTGCCGTCCGGACGGGCGACAAAATACAGGTATTTTGTTTCGGCCGGATGCAGCGCGGCTTCGATCGAATCGACACCCGGATTGGCGATCGGCCCCGGCGGCAGCCCCGCGTGCTGATAAGTGTTGTATTCGTTGCGGCTGGCCAGATCGGAGCGGCGGATCGCATTCCGATAGCGGTTTTCAAGCAGCGCGGCGTAAATCGTGGTGGGGTCGCATTGCAGCAGCATCCCGTCTTTCAGGCGATTTTCGAAAACGCTGGCCACCAGCGGCCGTTCCGCCGCGACGCCGGTTTCTTTTTCGACCAGAGAAGCCAGCGTAACCGTCCGCCGCGGATCGGCATTCGAGCCGGCCGCGATCCTCTTCCATTCCCTGCGGAACTGCGCGGTCATCATGCGGCACAGATTGAAGCCGGTGGTCGAATGCGTCAGCCGGTAGGTCGAAGGGAACAAAAATCCTTCAAGCGTGCGCGCGTTGGGCGCGAGGTCGCGGACCATTTCCGGATCGGACGCGGCGGCCAGGAATTCCGTCGCGGGCATCACGCCCGACGATTCGAGCGCGTTGGCGATATCGAACATGTTGCTGCCTTCAGGCACCGTAAAGTCGAAATAATAAACGTCCCCGCTCGCCAGGCGATCGAAAACTTCGGAGACGGTCGCGGGCCGGCTGAAGCGATATTCGCCAGCCTGAATTTTCGACGAAGAATGCAGCGCGCGTTCCGCCCACAACTGCCACGCGTAGCGAATGACGCCGGCCTGCGCGAGGGTGCGTCCGATCTGCACCGTGCTCGCGCCGTGTTCCAGCTCGACGAAGGTTTCGCTGCCGAATCTCCCGTAAGGCGTCCGGAAAAGGAACACGGCCGCGCCGATCGCGACGACGGCCATAATTGCGAACGCTGCGAGGATTCGTTTCATACGCGGAAGTGGCGTAAGCCGCCCGGCTTGCGCTTGATTTTGGTCCGTCTACAGCACCAGCCTGGCGGCTTATGCCACTTTCGGAGGTTGGGAAACACGCTCGTCTTCATGCCTGCCGTTCGAGGTAGCTTTCGAGCAGAATCACCGCGGCCAGGCGGTCCACCGCGCGAGCCCGTTTCTCGATGCTGATGCCGCTTTCCCGCAGCACCCGCTGCGCCTCCACAGTGGTTAGACGCTCATCCCAGAAGCGCACTTCACGTCCCGTTTTTTTCGCCAGGCGATCGGCGAATTCGCGCGCGAATTCCGTCTGGCGGCCTTCTTTTCCGCTCATGTGCAGAGGATTTCCGATTAAGAGTAACGTCACGGCGTGCTGCTCGATCAGGCGCGCCAGCGCGTCCAGATCCGCGCGAATATTGGTCCGTTCGAGCGTGGGAAGGCCCTGCGCCGTAATCCCCAGTGCGTCGCTGATTGCCAGTCCGATGCGTTTTTTCCCTAGATCGAGCGCCAGAATGCGCCCTTCGCCTGTTTTTTGGTAGTCATCCACAAACTCGTACAATTATAGTGATAATCAATGGCAGTGCCGGTTTCATCTGCGCGGGAAACGGTGCGCGCCGGCGTGGGGGTTCTCGCGCTGGGCGCGTCGATCGCGATGCTCTATTACGGCCGCGTTTTCTTCGTCACCATTATTATTGCGGCGATGATCGCCTTTCTGCTCGATCCGCTGGTAGTGATGTTCATGCGGCTGCGCCTGCCGCGCGGCGTGGCCAGCTTCACGGTGTGCAGCATCGGTCTGGTGTTCCTATATTTCGCCGGACTTGGGCTGTACACGGAATCGATCTCCATCGCCTCCGATTTGCCGGCCTACAGCGATCGCATCAATGAGCTGGTGGACAGCGCCGCGGAACGCTTCGAGCATTTCGAGGCGGGAATCTATCGCACGCTGGTGCCCAAGCGCTTTCAGGAGCCGGCCGCGGCGCCGCCGGTCATGCCGCCGGTGATTCCCACGCGCGGCAGGCGCCGGTCCTCGCCGGCGCAGCCGCAGCCGCAGCAGGCTCCGCCGGTGCAGGAAGTTCGCGTGCGGCAGGAACCGGGATCGCTGGTCAGCTCCATTTCGACGTATTTAAGCTCCTTTTACAACGTGATGCTGATGGCCTCCTTCGTGCCGTTTCTGGTCTATTTTCTGTTAAGCTGGCGCGATCATCTGCGCACCCGCTTCCTGCTGTTGTTTGAAGGCGAGGAGCGCGAATCGGCCGAGCACGCCTGGGCCGGCGTCGGCGAAATGGTGCGAGCCTACGTGATCGGTAATTTTCTTCTGGGATTGCTGCTGAGTTTGGCCAGCGCGATCCTGTTCGCCTCGGTGAAGCTGCCCTATTGGATCGTGGTGGCGCCGCTGAGCGGCTTTTTGAGCCTGGTGCCGTACGTCGGCTTGCCGCTGGCGATGCTGCCTCCCATGTTTGCCGCGCTGCCCATGCACGCCAAGCCGAGCATCTATCTTTTCCTGGCGGCCAGCGTCGCGCTGCTGCACCTGTTCGCGCTGAATCTGCTGTATCCGAAATTCGTCGGTGCGCGGGTCCATCTGAATCCGCTCGCGGTCACCATCGCACTGATGTTCTGGGGGTTGCTGTGGGGCGGAATCGGGCTGCTGCTGGCGATTCCTCTGACGGCCGCAATCAAGGCGATCTGCGACAACGTGGGCGAGCTGCGCGCCTACGGTAGACTACTGGGCGACTCGTGAGCAAACAATTCTGGACTTTTTTAGGCATCGGCCTGGCGGTGGTCGCGGTGGCGATCGCGATGACGTTGTGGGGAACCAAAGGCTCGCATCTGGAGCTGGATGGAAAAATCCTGAAAGTTCGGGTGCTCAGCCTGAACCCCAACGCGTCGATCGTGGTGGTGGATTTTCGCGCGACCAATCCCTCGGATCTGCTGTTCGTGGTCAAGAACGTCACCATGACGCTGACGCCGGGAACGGGCCAGCCGGTGGACGGCACACTCATCTCCAAGTACGACCTCGAAAACGTCTTTAAATACGAAAAACTGCTGGGCGAAAAATACAACGACGCGCTGAGCATCGGCGATAAAATCGCGCGGCATCAGACCGTCGATCGCATGGTGGCCGCGCGCTTTGAGCTGGGCGAGCCGGTGATCGATTCGCGCCAATCGCTGAAGCTGCAATTCGAGGACATGGACGGCGCGATCGCGGTAATACAGTAGTCGCGGAGGATTGTGCTGGAGACAAAAAGATGCCTCCGAAGCGACCGTTTCTGGTGGGGGCTGAGTTACTGGTGCTGGCGGCCGGGCTCAAGGTGGAAGCGGAAAAGGGTCCGGTCGGAGTTTTGGTCGTTGATCGTGTGGAACGGCCCTCTGAGAACTAATCGGCGGTCTGGCAACTGGAGAAAACTGCGGCAAAATGATACAGACGTATATGGTAGATTTGTCTGTATGAAGAAAACGTTCAATATAGACGAGAAACTGCTTCGAGCTGCGCGGACGGCCTGTGGCGCGGCGACGGATACGGAGACGATCCGGCAGGGCTTGCAGGCTTTGGTGCGGCACGCGGCGTACCAGCGCATGAAGGAGTTTCGCGGAACCGAGCCCGACGCGCGGGACGTGCCTCGCCGCGGTGACAAGCCGGCATCCAAGCGGCGGGCGGCATGACCGTTTTGATCGATACTTCCGTTTGGATCCGCTGGTTTGCGGACGTCGGGCCGCTGGCTGACGAATTAGATCGCCTGCTCGATGCCGACCTGGCCGCCGGTCACGAGCTGGTCTACGGAGAGCTTCTGATCGGCGATCGTGGCGGACGCCGGAAATTTCTCGCGACCTATCAAGAACTCCACCAGGCGCCGACCGTCGCTCACGAGGAGGTGGTGACTTTCGTCGAAGCGCGCAGACTGCATGGCGGCGGAATCAGTTGGATTGACGCGCACCTTCTCGCGTCTGCTCTGATTTCCCGAATGAAGTTGTGGACCGCCGATGCTTCGCTCGGCGCGGCGGCGAAGATTCTTGGCCTCGCCTACCAGGCCTAACTCTGCTCCCGCGCGGCGCGTGTGGCCAGTTCATCGGCGCGATTGTTATCTTCGTGCGAGGCGTGGCCCTTCGTCCAGGTCCATTTCACGTCGTGGCTGGCGACCATCTGATCGAGCTCCGTCCATAAATCCTGGTTCACCACCGGTGTTCTTGCTTTCGTCTTCCAGCCGTTCTTTTTCCAGCCGTGAATCCACTGGGTGATGCCGTTTTTCAGATATTCCGAATCGGTGACCACTTCGACCTCGCATTTTTCTTTGAGCGCGCGCAGACCTTCGATCGCCGCGGTCAGTTCCATGCGGTTGTTGGTGGTCTGCGGAGACGAGCCGGAAAGCTCGCGTTTATGGTCGCCGTAGCGCAGAATGGCGGCCCAGCCGCCGCGGCCAGGGTTACCGACGCAGGCGCCGTCGGTGATCAGTTGCACACGTTTCATCTCCACTATGATAAGTGTGTGGTGGATCACACGAGCGAAAATTCCGCGCCGTTGGTCCTGGTTCCGGTCACGGCGGAGGACGTCGCGCGGCGCAAGCGGCGGATCGTGCTCGCCTGCACGGCCTCCGCGCTGGCGGTGGCGGCAATGGCGGGGTGGTTGTATAAACGTTCGGTAGACCCGCTGCGTGCCAAGGAATCCTATGACGCCGGCGTGGCGCTGCTGAGCACGGCTCGTTACAGCCAGGCGATCCTGTCCTTTGACCGCACGGTGGCGCTTCAGCCGGCGTTTGCCGACGGCTACCTGATGCGCGGCCAGGCCTATGTCGGCGAAGCGAAAACCGAGCGCGCCATCAACGATTTCAGCAAGACCCTGGCGCTGCAACCCAACGATACGCGCGCGCTGCTGGACCGTGCGTCGGCCTACCTTCTGCTCAAGGATTTTCAAAACGCGGTTGCCGATGCCAGCCGCGCCCTGGAGATCAACTCCAAGCTGGCCGCAGCCTATAATCTCCGCGGCGCGGCGGTTCGCAGCCTGGGCGACCCGAAAAAAGCGCTGGCGGACTTTACCCGCGCCGTGGAGCTGGCTCCCAATGTCAACAATTATTACCAGCGCGGCGCCACCTATCAGATGCTAGGGGACCATCAGGATGCCGTCGCCGATTTCGACAAAGTGATCGCGATGAAGCCGGACGCATCGCCGCCGTATTTTGCGCGCTCCGAATCGCGCCGCGCGCTGGGCGACCTGCAAGGCGCCGGGGCCGATTATCTGAAGGGCCGCCTCATCGAACGGCGATGACCCGGATGTCGGTTTCTGAGCAGCCGCACAGCCACGGATAAAATACGGATCCGTTACGCGTTCGCCGGCTACGCGGGCACCATGCAGTGTCTGGCGTCTCTGCTCGAACCGTTCACGCGCGTCCTGGGCGAGCCGCACGCGCAGCAACTGCTCGGCGTCGATTCCGCGTATGGCGCGGCGCTTTCGCTGCTGGCGGCTGTGGTCGTGTTCGGCGTCTGGCGCGCCAATCGCTGACGCGATTCTGTATTCTTGAGTTATGCCCGCCGCCGGAAACCAGGAACTGCTTCGCCAGCGCGGCGTGCGGCTCACGCGGCAGCGGCGCATTCTGCTCGACCTGATCGATCAGTCCGGCCGTCACCTGGACGCGGAAAGTTTGTATCAGCTCGCCAAGGAAAAAGATCCGAAGCTCAACCGCGTCACGGTCTATCGAACCTTGAAGCTGCTCAAGCAAGGCGGCCTGGTGGACGAGCTGGATTTGATGCACTACGCCGGGGATCAGCATTTTTACGAAACCCGGCTCAAACAGGAACACGCCCATGTGGTCTGCCTGCGCTGCGGCAAAGTAGAGGAATTTTTCGGCGAGCCGCTGCACAAATTGCGCAAGCAGGTGGAAGCGCATTTCGGATTTGAAATTGTCCTGGCGCGAACCGAAATCGGAGGGTACTGCCCGCACTGCCAGTCGCTGCGCGCGCAGGAGATGGCGGAGGCGGCCGCACATCCGGTCGCGCCGAGGTTGCGCCGCTAATGTCCCAGCCTGGGCAGCAGGGCACGCCCGCCTCGCCACGCGACTTGGCTTCCGCCGTCCTGCTGGTGCTGAACCCCTCCGGCCAGCGCGAGCGCGTGCCGCTCATTCCGCTGCCCTTTCTGATCGGCCGCCACGCCGACAATCATCTGATCATCCGCGACAATCGCGCCTCGCGCAGCCACGCCCGCATCACCGCGGAAAACGGCAGCTACGTGATCGAGGATTTGAACAGCCGCCACGGCACCTGGGTCAACGGCCAGCGCGTGGCCAAACACGTTCTGCGCAACTCCGACCGCATCGATTTCGGCGTGCGCGAATCGTATCAGCTCACCTTCACGCTCGAAACCGGCGAGATCACCCGCATCATCGACCAGATTTCGTCCAGCAGCGGCGGCCAGTCGCAGAACAATCTCGCCAAGCTGCGGTCGCTGGTCGAAGTCGCGCGCGCGTTGCAAAATTCGCTTTCGACCGAAGAGGTTTTAACCGCCGTGGTCGACGCCGGACTCGCCGTCACCGGCTGCGATCGCGGATTCCTGATGCTGCGGACCACCGGCGAGCTGGAAATTTCCGTCGCCCGCGACCGCCAGGGCCGGGCACTCGATCCCGGCGATCTGCGCGTGCCGCGCTCGGTGATCAAGCGCGCCCTGCACAGCCGCCGCGATCTGCTGTCGATGCATTTCGATCCTCTAGCCGAACAGGGAATCCGCCCGGAGATGAGCGTCGCCGCGCTGGAACTGCGCAGCGTGATCTGCGTCCCGCTGGTTCACGTGCGCAGCGGATCGTCGCAGGAAACGCAGATTCTGTCGACCATCGACGACACCATCGGTTTGCTGTACATGGATTCCCGCGAGTCGCCCGCCGATCTGTCCGCGGGCAATCGCGAACTGCTGCAAACGCTGGCCATCGAAGCGTCGACCATCCTCGAAAACGCGCGCCTGCTCGAAGAGGAGCGCATCAAAATCCGCATGGAAGACGAGTTGAAAATCGCCCGCGACATTCAGCAGGGCCTTCTGCCGCCGTCTTTGCCCGCCATCGGATGGTTTCGCGCCGCCGGATCGAGCATTCCCTCCACCCAGGTCGGCGGCGATTATTTCGACGTGCGCCAGGTGAGCGACAGCCTGTGGGCCGCCGTGGTGGCCGACGTTTCCGGCAAAGGCGTCAGCTCCGCGCTGCTGGCAAGTCTGCTGCAAGGCTCATTTTTAATGGCTTCCGGCGGCATCGAAGCGATTCTCGACCGGCTCAACGCGTTTCTGCTGGAGCGTACACGCGGCGAAAAATACGCGACCGTTTTTTATTGCACGCTCGATCCATCGGGCTTGTTGAGTTACGTGAACGCCGGCCATCCCGCGCCATTCCTGGTGGGCGCCGACGGCCGTCTGCGCAAGCTGCACACTTCGGGAATGCCGGTGGGGATGATCGAAGGCGCGCTGTTTCAAACGGTGCAGGCGCAGCTCGCCCCGGGCGATAAGGTCGTCATCTACAGCGACGGCCTCACCGAAGCCGAGAACGCCGACGGCGCGTTTTTCGATAATGAGCGTCTGCGAATCTGTCTGCGCGATAACGCCGCTCGCGACGCCTCCGGAATGCATGGCGCGCTGCTGGCCGCGGTCGATCGATTTACCGAAGGCGGCGTAGTGAGCGACGACATCACCGCCCTGGTCCTCGAATACGCAGTCCAGTGACGTAAGCCGTCAGGCTTGCGCTTGTAGACGGCCCGGAATCGAGGTGCTCCGAAGAGGCCCCCGCCATTACTGGCGGGGCTGTAACGGATTATAGCCCCGCCGGTAATAGCGGAGGTGTGACAGATATAGCCCCCCGTCATAGCGGGGTGTGACAGATACAGCCCGCCCGTCATAGCGGGATGTGACAGATTACAGCCCACCCGTCATAGCGAGGCGTGACAGATATAGCCCGCCCGTCATGGCGGAAGTGTGACAGATATAGCCCGCCCGTCATAGCGGGGTGTGACAAATTACAGCCCCGCCAGTAATGGCGGGGGCCGTTCGGTCTCAGCAGCGTCAATTTCGCGCGGCTGGGCTCGGAAAACCTGAAAATAATCTTAGACTCATGCTTCTCTACACGGCCGCGCACGGCGGATTTTCCGGCGAAAACGTTCCGTTAGGCGGCGGCGCGGCGGTCTGCGATTGGCTGGCCGGAGAATGGTCCCGCACCCGCCCCTTCGAATTTCATCTGATCACGCCGGCGATCCTCGGCCAATCCGCGCCGCGCGGAGCCGATCTCGTCAGCTTCGGTGAACGCGATTACGCGAATTTTTCTTCAGCCTTCGAACGCGCCGCCACGGCCGAAATTCTAAAACACGATCCCGCGAAAACCGTCGTTCTTTCGAACGACATTTCCGAAGGCCCCGATTTCGCCGCGCTCGCTCGCGCCGGTTTCCGGGTGTTCACCATTTATCACGTCGACGTGGTCGCCTACGTCGCCGCGATTTACGGCCGCGGCTGGATCGCGCCGGAAACCACAGTGCGCTGGTATCGCCGCCTGCGTCCGATTCTTCCTTCGATCACGCGGCTGATCTGGGAAAAACAGGAAGCGAGCGTGCATCATTCGCGCGGCCTGATCGTTCCTTCCGCAGGCATGCGCGAAGTGCTGCTGCGCTGCTATCCCGAATGCCCGAGCGAAAAAATTCACGTGCTGCCGTGGGGCGTCCGGGACCTCTCGCCCGCGCCATCGCCCGATGCCTTGCGCCGGGAATTCGGCGTCCCCGATGATGCACGCGTGCTGCTCACGCTCAGCCGCATTTCGCCGGAAAAAGGCCAGGACGTGCTGCTCGAATCGCTGCTCGATTGGGACCCTCCGAATCTGTGGATTTTCATCTGCGGCGGCGCGGCGTATATGCAGGGCCGACGCTTCGAAGAAAAACTGCGCCGGCTCGCCGCGAAATTCCGCCGCACCCGCGTGTTTTTTCCCGGCCACGTCACCGGCGAGCGCAAGCGGGCCTTCTTCGCGCTCGCCGATCTGTACATTTTTCCCTCGCGTCATGAAAGCTACGGATTAACGCTTCTCGAAGCGCTCGCCGCGGGAGTTCCCGCCGTTTGTCTCGATTCGCACGGCGCACGATCGGTGATGCGTGAAGATTTCGGCGTAATCGTCAATCGCGGCGAGCTCTGCGAGTCGATCGAAAATCTTTTGCGAGACGAACCCCGCCGCCGAACCATGTCGAACGCCGCCCGCGAATTCGCGTCACAGCACCGCTTCATCGATCAAGCCGCGCATCTCGCCGGAATTCTGACTCCCGACTCCTGACTCCGTTTTTTCACACCCTCCGCGCCAGCATGATCGTCATATCGTCCTGCAACTCCTCCGACGCCGTCCACTGATGCACGCTTTCGAGCACCATTTGAATAATCTGCTCTTCATTGCGATGCGAATTTTTCGCGATCAGATCGACTAAGCGTTCTTCGCCGAACATCTCGCCGTATTCGTTTTCCGGCTCGGTGATCCCGTCGGTGAAGCACACCAGCAGATCGTCCGATTTCAAATCCACGCGGCTTTCCCCGTAAGACGAAAACGGAAACGCGCCGACCACCGTCCCATTCACATCCAGGCGCTGCGCTTCGCCGTCGCGAAACAAGAGCGGCGGCAGATGGCCGGCGTTGGTGTATGCAAATGATCCGCTCGCTTCATCGAACACACCCAGGCAGAAGGTCGCGTATTTTTCCGGCGACGTATAGGTATAAAGCTGGCTGTTCAACCGGCTCACCAGGCGCGACGGCGAAACCTGCGGCGGCTCGCCGTTGCCGGTCGCGTCCCACCCCTGCAACTGCGTGCGCAGCGAGCTTTGCAGCGTGGCCATCAACAGCGCCGCCGAAATTCCCTTGCCCGCCACGTCGCCCACCGCCAGCGCGATTCGTTTGCCGCGCATCGCTTCGTAATCGTAATAATCGCCGGAAACCATGCGCGCGGGCTGGCAGATCGCCGTCAGCCGCAGCCTTTCCGTCTTCGGAACCGAGCGCGGATAAAGCTGCGACTGCACCTCGCGCGCGATTTCAATCTCCGATTGCAACCGCTCTTTTTCTTTCGCGACAATCAGCAGCCGCTCCAGATTTTCGGTCATCGAGTTGAAGCTCCGGCTCAATTCGGCAAGCTGATCCTTGCCCTTCACTTCGATGCGATGAGAAAAATCGCCCTGAATCATGTGCAGCGTGCCTTCATACAGCCGGTGCACCGCGCCGGTAATGGTCCGCGTCATGCTGATGCCGATGATCACCGAAATAATTTCCACGATGAAAAACACCACCAGCGTGATAATCAGCATGATCTCCAGCCAGCCCTGGGAAATGTCCGTGCGCCGGTTGAACACCGCGCCGAGCACCGCCGAAATGCGCGACCGCACTTGCAGCAAAGCTTCGCGGGAGTGTCCGGGCCGGTCCCAGTCCGCCGTGGGGATGGTGGCGAACCAGAAAATTTCGTTGTCGAAGCGATTCAGCGCCGGCGGAAGTTCGCCTCCGCTGGTGCCCACCAGTTCCGAGCGCCGGCGCGAGGCCTCGACGAAATCGACCGCGCCCAGTTTCGGCACCAGCCCGCCCAGAATTTCCCGCGTCAGCGGCGCCGTCACCAGAATGTCGCCCTCCGGCATCTTCGCGTAGGACCACAAATAAAACCCCTTGTCCCGCCGCAGGATGCCGCTGCCCGCCGGCCACTCCGCAGGCGGAGCCGTGAGCGTCGCCGTAGCCGGGTAGCGCACCATCCGGCCCGAATCGCGCATCACCAGTTCGATTCCCGGATAGCGTTTCTCATAAAACAAATCGATCATCGGCTTAATCATCGGCAGCCGCACCGCGGCCGGACTGTGCACCACGCTTTGCGCCGCCGAATCGATTCCTTCAATGCGCCGGTCGAGCTCGCTGGTCACCAGGAACACCGCGATCTGCCGCGCCAGAAATTCGGCGCCGGTCACGGTGAGCAAAACGATCAGCAAAATTGGCACGCCGGCGATGAACAGATAAGTCACCATCAGCCGGTTGCGCAGTCGCCACACCGCTTGCCCGGCCGCTTTGCGCAGCACCCGCAGCGCGAGCCAGATCGTCGCGACCGTCAGCGCCGTCCCGATCAACAGCGTCACGCGGCCGGAAGGCGCCAGCCACGCAGCCGTCAGGTACGCGATCAGCAGCACGACAAACGCGATGCCGATGCGTCCACCCCAATCGAGGACGGTCTGAACGCTGTGGTGCGAACGTCGGGTCATATCGATCGATAGCCAGCCCCCGCGCCAAGCAAGCCCCTCCAGTCAGCGGTGGCATAAGCCGCCGGGCTTGTGCTGTTCGCGGTCCACGAATCGACACGGGCGGCGCGCAAGCCTGGCGGCTTACGCCACTCGCTGGCTCTGCGGCGCGGTGAAGGCACAGGCTGAAGCCTGTGACCCCGTGGCTGTAAACCGCTGACTCCGGTTTGTGGCACAGGCGTTAGCCTGTGAGCCATTGGGCTGCCCAGCATCTCACACCCTCGATTTGGCGATCGCCGGCGTTTCCTTTTCGCGATCCGGCTCCAGGTAATGCTTGTTCAAAAACAATTCGAGAAGATGAAACGCCGTGTCCACGTCGTCGGCCATCTGGAACAGGCTCAGATCTTCGGCCGCGATCATTCCGTGCCGCACCAGCGCTTCGAAATTCAAAATTTCCTTCCAGAAATCCGACCCGTACAGCACCACCGCCATCTTCTTCATCAGCTTCTGCGTCTGTACCAGCGTCAGAATTTCCATCAGCTCATCGAGCGTACCGAATCCGCCGGGAAACACCACCAGTCCCTTGGCCAGATACGCGAACCAGAATTTGCGCATGAAGAAGTAGTGAAATTCGAAGCACAGCTCCGGCGAGATGAACGGATTGGGCCGCTGCTCGAACGGCAGGCCGATATTCAGCCCCACCGTTTTTCCGCCCGCTTCGTGCGCCCCGCGATTGGCCGCTTCCATGATCCCCGGACCGCCGCCGCTGCACACCACAAAGCGCCGCGCCGAGTTCGCCAGATTGTTCGACCACTCCGTCACCCGCCGCGCCAGCTCCCGCGCATCGTGATAATAACGAGCATTCGGACCATTTTCAAAAGTCCGCGCGGAGCCGAAAAACACGATGGTATCCAGCACTTTTTCCCGGCGGAAATGGGATAGCGGATAAAGATACTCGCTCAAAATTCGCAGCGAGCGCGCGTCTGGGCTGTCCAGAAAACTTTCGTTTTTATAGGCCAGCAGCGGATGGCCCACGCCACTGCCGTCATCCTTGATGTTGTCCATTTTGGTGCTTTTCCAACTCCGCCAATCGACTCTCCAATTGTCGCATTGTCCTTAAAATCTCCGGCAATTTGGGAAACGCGGTCACCGCGCGCAGCCACTCGCGAGCCGCAAACGCCGGCGATCCGCTCATCACCGCGCTCGCCGCCACATCGTGGCCGATTCCGCTCTGCGCATAAACCACCGCGTTCTCGTGAATCGTCAAATGCCCGGAAACACCCACCTGCCCGGCCAATAAAACATTTTTTTCGAGCACCGTCGAGCCCGCCAGCCCCGTCTGCGCACAGATAATATTGTCCTCGCCGACCACGCAGGCGTGCCCCACCTGCACCAGGCTGTCGATCTTCGCTCCGCGCCGCACTCGAGTTTCGCCGAAGTTGGCGCGATCGATCGAAGTGAGCGTCTGAATCTCGACATCATCTTCGATCACCGTAATTCCGCTCTGTACAAACTTGAAATGAGTCCCGTCGGCGCGCTTGGCGAAGCCAAATCCGTCGCCGCCGATGATCGCGCCGTTTTGCAGCGTCACGCGATTGCCGATGCGGCAGAATTCGCGCACCACCGCGTGCGCGTGAGCATAAAAATCGTCGCCGATCTCGGTGCCTTCATAAATCACCACGTGCGGGTGCAGCACGGAATTTTTGCCGATCACGACATTTTCCCCGACCACCGCAAACGCGCCGATGGAGGCGTTTTCGCCGATCCGCGCCGATCCCGCCACGCTCGCCAGCGCGTGAATCCCCGCTTTCGGCCGCGGCGGTTGATAGAACATCGCCAGCGCGCGCGCGAAATCGTAATAAGGATTCGGCGAAACGAGCTGCGCACACCCGAGTCCCTCCACCGCCTGCGCCACCAGCACCGCGCCGGCCCGCGTCTGTTTCACCTTGTGCGCGTATTTCGGATTCGAAAGAAAGGTGAGATCGGAAGGCGCGGCCGAATCGATTCCGGCCACTCCGCGAATTTCAATCCCGCCGTCGCCGCGCACTTCGCACCCCAGCGCGCCGGCCAGTTCGGACAGAGTCATGATCCTAGCCTAGCGACTCCGCGTCTTTTTTTCTGCGACACTGTAGCCTGAGTGCATACTCGGCGAGTTTCGAGTTTCTTACTCGGCGCCTGGATCGCCGGCTGTCTGTTCCTGTCCTTCGTGAGCGTCCAGAACCTGCGTACGCCGAGCCTGGTGATGACTTCGCCGCCCCAGCCGATGGCCAAAATCATGCAACAGGTCGGGTGGGAGCCGATGGCCGCCATGCTGCGCCACGCCGCGGCCGAACAGACCCGCCATTACACTACGGTGTGGATCGAAGCGCAGCTTCCGCTCGGTCTGCTGCTGCTCGGCTGTCTGGCGCTGGCCACGCAAAAACGGGTGCTTCCGTTAGCGCTGTGCGGAATGATGCTGTTGATCGTTCTGTTCCAGTTCCGCGTCGCGCCGGAGCTGACCTATCAAGGCCGCGCAACCGATTTTCCGCCGGGCAGTACGGAGGTCGGCGCGATGACGCGTTATTGGGCGTTGCAGCAGGTTTATTTCGGCGCCGAAATTGTGAAGCTGCTGTGCGGCGGCGTTCTGGCCAGCTTTCTTTTTGTATTTCGCACCAGCCGCCACAAAGACGCCGCCACGGACGCCGAACGCCGCGGCCACATGGTTCGTTCCTGAATGGGCTCCCGTCCCGGCAAGCTCGAAGAGAATGGATCTCCGGGTAAGGTGTCAAACGGTGTACTCCGTTGCTTCGTGCGCTCGTCAATGTACTGAGGGGGCGTCGAAGCACACTGTAGTGGTATGCCCGCGATGATCCGGCCCTGAATCGGAAAAATCAGGAGGAACACATGAGAGGGTTAACTTTTTTTCGAGCTGTAGTCATTTTCACAACCTGTGCGGCTGGCGTTGCGAGCGCGCAGGACATTTTTCCCAGCCCGGTGATTAAGATCTCTGGCCAGAGCCAGGGAAGTCCTGCAATCGGGCCCGACGGCACGTATTATGCCCTTGCTCCCGCCAGCGGGAGCACACCGCAAACGCCCATGACGGATTTAGTGGCGATTGGTCCCCCGTCCGCACCAGCCACCAAGTGGACCGTGAGCCTCGGCGGCGAAGTGGGACAGGTGTTACCCGGCGCAACCGATGTCTATGTGGTGCAAACAATAGTCACCGGCTCGGGCAGAAGCGCCACCAGTACGACATCAGTGTTGGTTCTGTCTGCGGCGTCCGGTTCACAGGGCACTCCGATCATACCGGCGGGCACTATCGAGGGCATTGAGGTCAGGACCATTACCAGCAGCACCGGGGCCAGCGTGGACTACCTTTACATTGATACGGTCGCGACGTCGTCGAGCACCAGCGGCGGAACGACCACCATCACGACGACGCGAACGCTCTCGATCTATTCGAACGGAACACTGGTTAAAGCCGTAACTCTGTGACGCGCAGCCCAGCGCTGAGGCTTAGACGCGCGGGTTTCTCTGGTTTGGTGGGCCCTGTTGGATTCGAACCAACGACCAACGGATTATGAGTCCGCTGCTCTAACCGGCTGAGCTAAGGGCCCTCGAACTTTGCCGCGTTCAGATTTTCCAGCCGTTCGAAGGCGCATGCCCTCGGGAGTCGGATGGACGTGTCTCTGCGAGACGGTCACGCTGCTATGCCCTGCAATTTTCATGATAGTGAATGCTTCCGCGCCGAGCATCGCCGCATTGGGAGTCCGATTTCGTCGCACCCTTCCAGGCCTTCACCTTTCCGCAGCCCGTGCCAGCCGCACGCGACGCGTCACCCTCGATCGTGCGCCGGCCTTGAACTGAAATTGTACCAGCAGGTTTCCCTGCGTTTATAAATCGCCATGTCCGCGTCGAAATCTTCTCTTCTTCAGCAGCGCCGCGATCCGGGCGCCTTTGCCCCAGTGCGAACCCGATGCGGGCACTTGGCGAATGAAGAAGCCGGCGAACGCCCCGACCACCTCAGTGGATAGTTCAACCACCCCTTCAATCGTGCGCGCTCCAGCGGCAAGGCCTACGACGAGGTTTATGGCTCGGCTTGCGCTAAAATAAAAAGTAATGACCCTCGACGAACTGGAAAGAGAGTACGCTGCGCTCCGCCAGCAAGCTGACGCTGTGCGGAGCTATCTTTGACGCTCCCCGCCGCCGCCAGCAACTGAGCAAACTCGAAGAACAAACGCACGCGCCGGATTTCTGGTCGAATCCTGAAAAAAGCCAGAAAATCATGCAGGACCGCAAACGTTTGGAAGAGCAGATCCAGCAGGACACGCTCATTTCCTCCGCCAATTCCGACCTCGAAACGCTGTTCGAGCTCGCCCACGAAGGCGAAAATGTCAACGGCGACCTGGAGCACTCGATCCACGCCTTCCGTGAGCAGCTCGAAAAGCTGGAAGACAAGATGCTGCTCTCCGGCGACAACGCCGGGCGCAGCGCCATCGTGACCATTCATCCCGGCGCCGGCGGGACCGAAAGCCAGGACTGGGCCGAGATGCTGCTGCGCATGTATCTGCGCTGGGCCGAACGCAACGGCTTCGAAACCGTGATCACGGATCGCCTCGAAGGCGAAGGCGCGGGCATCAAATCGGTCACGTTTGAGGTCAACGGCGAAAACGCCTACGGTTTGCTGCAAAGCGAAGTAGGCGTGCATCGGCTGGTGCGCATTTCCCCGTTCGACGCCAACGCGCGCCGGCACACTTCCTTTGCGTCCGTGTTCGTTTATCCGCAGATCGACGACGAAATCAAGATCGATATTCGCCCCGAGGATCTGCGCGTCGATACGTTTCGCGCGTCGGGCGCGGGCGGCCAGCACGTCAACCGCACCGATTCGGCCATCCGCATGACCCATCTGCCGACGGGGATCGTCGTGCAGTGCCAGAACGAGCGCAGTCAGCACAAAAATCGCGCCTCGGCGATAAAACAACTTCGCGCCAAATTGTATGAGCACGAAATGGACAAAAAACGCGCCGAGGATCGGAAGCTCGAGGATTCGAAGCTCGAAATCAACTTCGGCAGCCAGATCCGCAGCTACGTTCTCGCGCCGTACCGGCTGGTGAAGGATCATCGCACCAAGCTCGCCATCGGCGACGTGGATCGCTTGCTCGACGGCGATTTGGAATCGCTGATTCACGCGTTCCTGGTGTGGCGCAAGACCGGAAAGACGGCCGCGGACGGCAAGGATGAGCTTCCTGATTGAAACGATCGCGCTGGATGACGCGGCTGAGCGCATCCGGCGAGGCGAATTAGTCGCGTTCCCGACCGAAACGGTCTACGGCTTGGGCGCGAACGCGCTAGACGCCGCCGCAGTAAAAAAAGTTTTCGAATTAAAGGGACGGCCCGAAACCAGCCCGCTGATCGTGCACGTTTTTTCCGTCGAAATGGCGCGGCGCTTCGTAACCGAATGGCCGGCGCAGGCGGAAGAACTCGCCCGCCGGTATTGGCCCGGCCCCTTGACTCTGGTGCTGCCGAAATCGCCGGAGATTCCGGACATCGTGACCGCGGGTTTGCCGACGGTCGGCATTCGCGTGCCGAATCACCCGATCGCACTGCGATTGATCGAAGCGGCCGGCGTGCCGGTCGCCGCTCCGAGCGCGAATCGCTTCACGGGATTGTCGCCAACCACGGCCGAGCACGTTCGCCAGGCGTTCGGCGATGCGGTTCCGGTGCTCGAAGGCGGCGCGACGCGGGTGGGAATCGAATCGACCGTGGTCTCGCTCGCCGGTGGAATAATGAAGCTGCTGCGCCCGGGAATGATTTCGCTCGGCGAGATCGGGCGAGCCACTGCGGCTCCGGGTGAGCCGCATCCGGCGCCGGGAATGCACGCGAGGCATTACAGTCCGCGAACACCGTTGATTTTAGTGGATGGTCCAAAGGATCTGCCCGGCCGCGGCGGCGCCTACTTGTGGTGGAAACGCGCCGGTTTGGCTTCGCGCAGCGTGCGAATGCCGGCCGATGCGGCGCAATATGCGGCGCGATTGTACAGCGCGCTGCACGATCTCGATCGCCAGGGATGGCCGTGGATCGCGGTGGAAAAACCGCCCGATTCGCCGGAATGGTCGGGAATTTGGGACCGTTTGCGCCGGGCGAGCTGAAGGCCCCGTAGTGCGCTGGATTCGTGCTCCCAGAGCCGCGGGTCACCAGTGCTCCTCACATTTCGGTTGCTGTGGCCTGCTGTGGCGCGGGCTCAACGAATTTCACTTCGAACGGACGGCACGGGACCCCGCGAACGAGAAAACGCTCCAGTTCCGCCCTCCTGACCGCGGCGCGTGAGGGCGGTGCTGCATTCGCGCTGGAATACAGCTTTACGCCCGGCCTGAAAGCAGCGGTAAGGCAACGCGGTAACATGAATTCAGAGCTATGATCATCCGCAAATCGCCCGAATTTCGCTACTCGGATCTCACGCCGAAAGAGCAATATCTCAATCGCCGGCGGTTTCTGGCCGCTGGATCCGCCGTGCTCGCCGCGCCGTTCGCACGCGCCGACAACAAAATCGCCGCGGCGATCAAAAGTCCGTTCAGCACCACCGAAAAAATCACGCCGATCGATCTGGCCACGCATTACAACAACTATTACGAGTTCGGAACCGGCAAGGAAGATCCCGGCAAGAACGCGCCCGGCAAGCTGGATAAAATTCGCCCGTGGACCATTTCGGTGGAAGGCGAAGTGACCAAGCCGCGCATTCTTGATCTGGACCAGGTGATGAAGATCGCTCCGCTCGAAGAGCGCATTTACCGGCACCGCTGCGTGGAACGATGGTCGATGGTTTTCCCATGGATCGGTTTTTCGTTGAGTACTCTGCTGAAGCAGTTCACGCCGACCTCACGCGCCAAATACGTGGCGTTTCAGAGCTACTACAATTCGAAGTTCGAGTTGGGTTCGTTCAGCGCGGGCATCGATTTTCCTTACGTCGAAGGGCTGCGAATGGATGAGGCGATGCATCCGCTGACGCTGCTGGCGGTGGGAATTTACGGCGAAATGCTGCCCGATCAGATGGGCGCGCCGATCCGGCTCGCCGTGCCCTGGAAGTACGGCTACAAGAGCATCAAATCGATTGTGAAGATCAAGCTGGTCGAAAAGCAGCCGCCGACCACGTGGAATAAAGAGTCCGCGGAAGAGTACGGATTCTATTCCAACGTGAATCCGAACGTCGACCATCCGCGCTGGAGCCAGAAGAAGGAACGCCGTCTGCCGGAACTGTTCCCGCGCGACACGCTGATATTCAACGGCTACGGCGACCAGGTGGCGGGCCTGTACGCCGGCATGGACCTGCGCAAATATCACTAACGCGTGATCAAGAAAATCCTGTTGAGCGGTTGGACCAGGGCGCTGCTGTTCGTTTTGTGCCTGGTTCCGTTTTTTGACCTGGGCTGGGACGCTTACACCCAGAACCTGACGGCGAATCCGGTCGAATATATCACCCACAAGACCGGCGACTGGACCATTCGTTTTCTCATGATCACGCTGTCGGTCACGCCGCTGCGCCTGCTGTTTCATCAACCGCAACTGGTGCGCTTCCGCCGCATGTTCGGACTGTTCGCGTTTTTCTACGCGACGCTGCACTTCACCACCTGGTTCTGCCTGGATAAATTTTTCGATTTTCAGGAAATGGGGAAAGATATTCTGAAGCGGCCGTTCATCACGCTGGGGTTGGCCGCGCTGCTGATGCTGATCCCGCTGGCGGTGACCTCCACCAACGGCTGGGTGCGCAGGCTCGGATTCAAGCGCTGGCAGAAGCTGCATCGGCTGGTGTACGTCATCGCCCTGGTCGGCGTGATTCATTATTATTGGCTGGTGAAATCGGACGTCCGGCTGCCGCTGATGTATGGGGCGATCTGGGTCGCGCTGATGAGCGTGCGGGCGGTTGAAAGGTCCAGGAATCGCCGCCAAGCCGCGGTGTCCGTGTAACGCCGGAACGCCGGCCTGATGGCTTACGCTACCCGATCACCTTATCCGGCTCGCGCACGCCGGAGCGGTACACCACGCGATTTCTTCCTTCGCGTTTGGCCTCGTACAGCGCCTCGTCGGCGATGCGGATCAGCGCCTCGGAATCGGGATTCAATCCGGGACGCCAGCACGTCGCCCCATAACTGCACGTGATCACGCGGCTTTCGTCGTTGATGGCCATGGGCTCCTGGGCCAGCGCGTAGCGCATGCGCTCGCCCTGCGCCGCCGTGGCTACTTCGTCGCAGCCCGGCAGCACCACCAGAAATTCCTCTCCGCCGTAGCGTCCGATCGCGTCATACTGCCGCATCGACGCCTGCATGCGGCGGCTGTATTCGCGCAGCACCGCGTCGCCGGCAAAATGGCCATAGGTGTCGTTGACCGATTTGAAGTGATCGAGATCGGCCAGCACCACCCCCACCGGACGCCGTTCGCGCCCGCCGCGAACCAGCTCGCGCTGCAAAATATCGAGGATCGAAGAACGGTTCCAGATGCACGTCAAAAAATCCTTGGTGGCCTGCTCGCGCAATTCTTCGCGCGCGGTGACAAGCTGCTGCTCCAGGTCGATGATGCGCGTCCCGGCGCGCAGCCGCACTTTCAGTTCATGTTGGTCAAAAGGTTTGGTGACGTAATCGTCGGCGCCCGCTTCCATGCCCTCGATCAGATCCTCTTTCAGGCTTTTCGAAGTGAGCAGAAGGATATAGGTGTAGGTGTCCTTTTCCTTGGCGTGCTCGCGAACCCGCCGGCACACTTCCGGACCGGCCAGACCCGGCATCACCCAATCGAGAATCACCAGCTTGGGTGCGTCGGGAGCTTGCAGCATGTTCCACGCCTCGACGCCATCGCAGGCCACCACGACCTCGTAACCCCATTTCCGTAGCGTGGCATCCAGCAGGTGACGGGAAACGATACTATCGTCCGCAATCAGGACCCTCATGAGTTCCTTGTATTATTATCGGCTTGAAACGGCAGAACTTAAAAACCAACCCATGTCCATCTTAGTCCTACGCCACGAACGGTTTGAGCACCTCGGCAATTTCGCCCACGCATTAACGGTACCATTTCGCTACCACGATCTTGGCGAGGAGTTCGACTCCGAACCGAATCAGGCGATGGTCGTTCTGGGCGGACCAATGTCGGCCAACGACGCGGAAATGGCTCCGGAATTGGCGCGTATCGAGCAAGCGTTGCGCGACGGCCTGCCGCTGCTGGGCGTCTGCCTGGGATCGCAGCTCATCGCCAAAGTGCTGGGCGCGCGAATTTACCGCAACTCCGCCCTCGAAATCGGATGGGAGCCGGTGTTTTTCACCGATTCCGCTCACGCCGATCCGGTTTTCCGCGACATTCCCTCGCCTTCGACGTTTTTTCACTGGCATGGCGAGACCTTCGATCTGCCGCGCGGCGCCGAATGGCTGGCGTGGTCCGAAAAGACGCCGCATCAGGCGTATCGCTACGGCTGCAACGTCTACGGTGTTCAGTTCCATCCCGAGGTGACCGCGGAAATGATCGAGGACTGGTGCGCGCAACCGGTGAATTGCGCCGATGTGGCGACGCTCGCCAATCGCATCGACCCCCACGCGCACGATCAATCGCAGCTCGCGACCGATATTCTCAAGCGCTGGCTTGTGGCTCCGGACTCCTGACTCCTGTATTCTTTTTTTATGCTTTATTCGCGCTCGGCCGAATACGCGATCCGCTCCCTGGTCCACCTTGCGGGGTTGGCCGACGGCGAATACTCGATGGTCAAGGATATTGCCGCGGAAACCGCTATCCCGCCGCATTTCCTGGCGAAAATTCTTCAGGACCTGGCGCGCGGCGGATTTCTCGAATCGAGCAAGGGTCCGCACGGCGGCTTCCGTCTGCGCCTGGCCGCCGGCGACGTTTCCATGCGCAAAATTGTCGAGGCCATGGACGGCCCAGGGCGATTTGAGCGCTGTATCGGAGGCAGCCCGGAATGTCACGACCAGGCGGCCTGCGGCATGCATGATTCCTGGATCGCTCTCCGCTCGCGTATCATGGATTATTTGGAGGGGACTTCGATTGCCGATCTGGCGAGCGCTCTGGGTGAGAAGCGCCGGCTGCTCGCCCGGCCCCGCCGGCGCAGCGCCCGCATCTGACGGCGCGAGTTCATAGAGGAAGGAGTAATCATGCAGAATTCCGTACTGGTGCCAATGGTCGTCGAGCAGACCTCGCGAGGTGAGCGCGCCTTCGACATCTACTCGCGTCTGCTGAAAGAAAACATCATTTTCCTGGGCACGCCGATCGACGATAATGTCGCCAACCTGATCATTGCCCAGATCCTTTTTTTGGCGGCGGAGGATCCGGAAAAAGATATTTCGTTGTACATCAACTCGCCCGGCGGCTCGATCACCGCGGGCCTGGCGATTCTCGACACGATGCGATTGGTCGAGCCGGACATTGTGACTTATTGCGTGGGCCAGGCGGCGTCGATGGGCGCGGTGCTGCTCGCCTGCGGGACCAAGGGCAAGCGCTACACGCTGCCGCATTCGCGCATCCTGATCCATCAGCCGTCGATGAGCGGACTGGCCGGCCAGGCGACTGATATCGATATTTACGCCAAAGAAATTCTGCGCATGCGCGAAACGCTGAACGAGATTCTGGCCGGCGCGACCGGCCAGCCGGTGGAACGTATCGCGCGCGACGTGGATCGCGATTATATTCTGGAGCCGCCCGCGGCGCTCGAATATGGTTTAGTCGATCACATCATCGAACAGCGCGTGCTCCAGCCGGTAGCGAAATAGCCCGGAGTGTGGCGCGCGCCTGGTCCCGTGCGCCACATGATCGACGATTTGCTAAAGCATCTCCACGATCCGTCCGCGGATTTTCGCCGTCAATTCTCGACGATCGTGCAGCGTCATCCCGGCCGTGGGAATCGGGTCGCTGATCCGGACTTTGACCGCTCCAGAATGAAAGGTCATCGTTCCCATCGCCAGAATGCGCCGCGTCCCGACCATGGTGACCGGCACCACCGGCACGCCCGCCTTGATCGCGATATACGCCGCGCCCTCCTTGAAATCCTGCAACACGCCATTGATCGAACGGCCGCCTTCGGGAAAGATCAAAATGGAAATGCCGCGATCGCGAATGGTCTGCGCCGCGCGATGCAGCGTCTTCACCGAAGCCCGCGCGTCGTCGAGCGGCACCGGAATATGCCCGGCCTGCATCAGATGGGTCCCCAGAAATGGAATCTGGAATAATCCTTTTTTCGCCATGAAACGGAACTGCACCGGAATGGCGCCGAGCACCACCGGCGTATCCATGTAGCTCAGATGATTGGCGGTAAAAACGTAGGCCGCGTCGGGGTCGATTTTCTCAAGCCCCTCTACGGTGACGCGCACGCGCGCGATGCGCACCAGGCTTCGCGCCCACACCCGCGCGACGGCCATCATGGTGCGGCCCGATTTATCGAACAACGAAAAAATCACGCTGAGCGAGCCG
>Ga0335073_10002902_pt1 | contig 23657 bp, 34 predicted proteins | sample Lox_Sample_22_FD_207093 | JGI IMG/M metagenome (GOLD analysis project Ga0335073, IMG submission 207093) | Soil microbial communities from Loxahatchee National Wildlife Refuge, Florida, United States - Lox_Sample_2.2 | ecosystem: Environmental > Terrestrial > Soil > Wetlands | place: USA... | reverse complement strand
TCCCGAGCCAACAAGCGAGACACATCGTCGTGATTGGATGCCTCTTACGGTCGACGTCACCAATCAATGCAGGGGAATAAGCGAATCGCCGCCTGGTTCGTGTCGTCAGTGGGAAAAAGGCGATAATCCCCACCTTATATTCAGCTGTTGCGACCCAGGCAAAGAACGACAAAAAGGGATTTGACGATGGCAACAGAAAAGGTCAATGACGGCGGAGTAGAAGTTGCTCCGGCGCAGGAGGATGTTCATCGCACCTTGCATGGGGACCCAGATGAGGAGAAATTGGCGGCGGCGCCGTCACCACCAGACGCTCCGCCTGCAAGAAGACAACCGTTCAGTGCTGTCTGGGTTGTCATTGCTTGCGGATTTGCGCTCATGTCGGATGGTACTCTTGTATCCGTCTGTTCGTATTGACTAGTAGGATATCTCAACTCGGTGATGGGAACGGTCAACACCATTCTGGGGATCATTTACCCAGACATCTACCCCAATTCGACGTATTCCCAGAACATCAGTTCAATAGTCTTTGCAGGAACTGTCCTCGGACAATTGCTATTCGGATACTTGTCTGACAAGTTCGGGAGAAAGTTTGGTATGATTGCTGCTACGATTATCGTTGTCGTATTTTCGATCATGTCGGCCGGGGCGTACGGTGCAGGGGGAAGCACGACTGGGTTGCTTGCAGCGTTGGCGGCATACAGATTCCTGCTTGGAATAGGAATTGGTGCGGAATATCCTGCGGGGAGTGTCGCTGCATCAGAAGCTACAAGTGAGGCCAAAACAGGACACCGTCATGCCATGTTCGTCATGGTCACCAACTTTGTCATCGACTTGGGGTTTGTTTTCGGCGGATTTGTGCCCCTTGTGCTCTTGGTATACCCTCCAGCTCGAATCGACTGACAAGCACAGTGGATCTTCGGAATGGATCATCTTCGCGCGGTATGGCGAATTGCGCTCGGCCTCGGTGCGATTCCTCCTCTCAGCGTGTTTTATTTCCGATTGAGAATGAAGGAGGGAGATCGATATGCGAAAGACAGCATGCGTCATGCTCGAATCCCCTATTGGCTCGTTCTCAAGAAATACTGGGCTCGACTCATCCCGGTGTCCATAATCTGGTTTATTTATGACTTTTCCTCATACTCGTTTGGTATTTACAGTTCTACAATCATCTCTCGAGTTATTCCAAATTCGGTACTGTAATTTTGCCCTCTCCGCTGATCGTAGACTCTATACACTTCGCTTGGGTGGAATGTTGTTATTCTCTTATTCTATCTCCCCGGCGCAGTTGCGGGAGCCTTTGTCACAGACTACCTCGGCCCTAAATACACTCTGGCACTCGGTGTTTTCTTGCAGTGCATCATCGGGTTCATCATGTCCGGATTATACGATCATCTCACCCAGCAAGTTGGCGCCTTTGTCGTTGTGTGTATAACTTCTCATTTGAATGTATTAATCATAGACGGACTGTTCTTATCATTCGGTGAGTTTGGACCGGGAGATAACATCGGCTTGATAGCCGCCAAAGTTCCTGCAACTGCTATCCGCGGTCAATTCTATGGCATTGCCGCTGCAGTAGGAAAGATTGGTGCCTTTTCTGGAGCCTACGCTTTTGAAGACGTGCTCCCTCTTCCCATCTTTGTGGCTGATGATAGATTATCAACAGATTCGGCGGACCGACGACATCAAGGGGAAACTCTGGCCCGTTTTTCGTGGGATCGGGACTTGCGGTCTTGAGTGGAATCATCTGCCTTCTGTTTGTCCCTCGGTTGGATCAAGATTGTATTCAAGAAGAAGACATCAAGTTTCGACATTACCTGGAAGAGCATGGTTACGATGTCAGTAAGATGGGGTTGCCTGTTACGAAGACAGTGGACGGAGTGGAACATGTCGAGATCATCGGAAGTAGTGATGCCAGTGCAATATCTAGGGCAACGGAGGGAGAAGGACATACAAGTGAAGTTCCTGTGGTGAAAGCCGCAAGTAAAGGGGCTGGATGGTTTAAACGGTTAACCGGTGTCGCGCCTTGATGTTTCCAACGATGTCAATTTTCTGATTTGATTTGAGATACTCTTAGTATTCTAGGAGCTATGACAAGTATTGTAACCAGTAGCTGATATGCAGTCACTCACTGAATGAATCCTCAATATTTCTGTTCTATTTATTTGATATAATACCCCCTGAAACACAGTTGCCATCCTCAAAAACAAATCGTTTCCAAATTAATTCGGCAATCGCGTCTTCCCATGTCCCGAAATCTTAACTCTCATTGGCCCTTCCTGACAAGGTTTTTGCTAGGTATTAGCATCTCATTGAGCAAAGTGCAATACCGTCCCCTTCAATACTCGGTAAAACTTGACACTCGGCTCAAAATCAAATTGTCTCGCTGTCAATGCCAAGATAATCTTGGCCTCCAAATACGCCAAAGTACTCCCAATACAATCCCTAGGACGTTTGGAAAACGGCATATACCCCCATGGAATAGTACTCCCAGGCATAAACCTCTCGGGACGAAACTCGTTCGCGTCTTCCCCCCATACACGCGGGTTATGATGCAACAACCATGCAGATGTGTACACCATTACGCCTTTGGGGGGTGCAATGGTCGCGCCGGTGCTCGTGCGGAAGGCGTAGTTGGCGGGGGCTTCTCGGGCCGGTGCAGCAGGGGGTTCCAGACGTAGAGATTCTTTGATTACGGAGAGGGTGTACTCGAGTTTTGTGTGGAGTTTGGGATCCGCGTTGAGTTGACGGGCGACGTCAGCAGGGAGAGTGTCTACGCCAAAGACGTCGTCGAGTTCGGCTCGGAGACGGGCTAATGCGGAGGGGGTGTGGGATAGGAAATAGTATGACCAGGTGATTGTGGAGGCAGTTGTGTCGTGGCCTGCGAAAAAGAAGGTTTTTAGTTGGTCGACGAGTTCGGAGGTCGATGCTTCGGATCCGTATTCCGGGTCTGTGAGCGCGAGGTCGAGGATATCGCCTTGAGAGGCGGATTTCCAGGACTTCTCAGCAGTGCTTTTGGACGATATTTTGTCTTTTATGTACGCTTCCATCTGGCTGTCGACGATGCTAATGGTCAGCTTTAAGTGAGAGAAGGAGATGGACCGTTCGTCGGAGATACGCTTATAGTATCGGAACGGATTGATTGCCCTAAGGAAATGGCCTGTAGGGGAGAACTCGGAGGCGTCTGTGAGAAGACGAGAAAATGCATTGACCATATTGTTAGACGTTTTCTGCGTATGCAATCGAATGCTGAAAATCACCCTCGCGATGATATCGATCGTCAAATACTATCGCCCTATTAGATTCAGCTGGCGGGACAAGTTTACAGTAGTCAAACTATTCATTTTGACGACTTCATCTGCGTTGGCCACTTGAATGAGTTTCTCTACAAAAACTTGTGATTCTTCGACGATGTATGGAATCATGGTTTCAAGATGACTTGGAGCAAAAGCCGGGTTGAACATTTTCCGAACTCGTTTCCAGTGATCACCTTCGATTGCAACCATGGAAGTTTTACCAATGATAGATTTCAATGCCAAGTATGCTGGTTTCGATTTGGGGAGATTGTCAGTGACGAGAATGGTTTCATCCGCGGCCTCATCTACCGTTAATTAGAAAATGTTAAAGACGGCGCAACCCCATACGATGACCAAACACGGTTGGATTGGCCATAGATCAAGACTAAAAGGCAGGTAAGCAGGAAATGCGAGAAGGGAGGTACAACAAGACATCATCAGGGGCGTATATCGCTAGTTCCTTCAACGCGAGTTCAAATGAGCTTCCGCCAGTTTTCATGACCGCTTCACCGAATACTTTTAAATGACCCCAAAAGAACGAATGCGGAGGACCAGGCTACAATCAGTTCAAATTCTAGACGTTGCGCAGTACCAGTTTGGACCATGCTCGACGGTGTTGAACGAATTTGATTACAGACGAAGTCAATCCCCCGCCCAAAGAGAATAGGAAAACTTGCTTGGCTCCCGTGAGGCTGGTTATTTGCCAGACGGCGAATGCGCTAAGAATAAGCACGATTGCGAGTTTGATCATGTCGATGCTGGTTCCTGACAGGAAAACGAGCTGCTGTCGATGAATGCACGGAGGAGCGCCTGACGGAGTGTTTTCAGTGACGAGGTCCCTATTGAGGGCGATCTTCCGACCAATGGTTGGAGCCCGGACCTGATTGGGAAATGTCGCCGACTGCTGCCATGTTGTGACGGCACGTCGGCAACTCCATTCATCGCGAATTAGGAGGGCCCGACATCCCTTAAGCACGGAGAAACATCCTAGGCGGCTTATAGCGCTGCATCTGATATCTTAATCGTTAAATTGTCAAAAGTCTCACGAAGTCGACTGTGAAACGACGAACCGTCGCATCTCAACCCCGCATCAATCAGTCCCCCGTATCAACCTGGCTTTCCTTTACACGGTCAAATTTCACTGTCTTACTCCAGCAACCTCCATACATGAAATGTTAGAAAGACTCCCAAAAGGTATTCTCTCCGATGCCCTTTCAGGCTCATTCGGCAAGTTTGAGAATGACAATTCCTGTGAATGAGTCATGAGGTATCCAAGATACGGATAATTCTTTCAGATCCATTTTAAGCATAAATTACAAAATACTAATTCCAACAGCTACCTACAGTCCCTCCGTCCCATCAAAACCCCCAAATCCATTTAACTCCGTGTGATCCTTATCATCTCTCACGATCATCAAAACATTTTCAATGCTTCAATCCACCTCTGACATTCCCCGCCGTAGAATGAATCCCTGGTCCCACCCCAGCCATATGTCTCTTCTGCACCGCCGCGTTCTCCAACCGATCCGCATCATTCAAATGTCCCGCCGCAACCTTCTCCGCCTCCCCTTGCTCAATCTTTGCCGCGCCCTTCATACGCATATTCGTGCTCCCGAATACCTTTCCCACTTTATTCTCGATTTTCCCCTTTGTAATCGTGCTGTGTGCGTGGCCGTGTGTGGGGGCTATCCACCGAAAGTCAGCTTTGTTCAAATACTAGGGGTGGGGCGGGGGATTGAGTTGGAAGGGGGGTAGTTACCGCCTTGGTTGTTGACGCCTTGGCCGGAGTAGCCTCCAGAGGTCATGCCTGAGGTCATGCCGGTGGAGCCTGTGGTTCCGACGTTGTTGCGGGAATGTTTTGTGCCGAAGCCGGAGCCTGTGGAGCCTAGACCTGCGGAGTTTGTGGTGGTGGCGGCTGTTCCGGGAGCGTTGTTACGGGAGAAGAGACCGCCTCGAGATCTCGTTTCGTAACGATGGTTACTCACACCTCCATTTGTGGTTCCCATACCGTGTTTCGTGCGCCCCATGGTAGTCGTATTCGCATTTGCGTTTTTACGTCCAGATAACAATCCCATTTTCAACAATAATAAAAGTAGGAGTAAAGTGTTTTTGGAGGTTCTTGATACTGGAGGGGGGCGCTTGGTTATATAGGCCGACGGTGAGGCGAGGGCGAGGTGGCTAGTGGTGGTGGGGAAACAGGTTTATGGGAAGGTCAGGCACGGGATAGGTGAGGATGACGTAGGGTGTTGGCAACGTGGTGCGTTAGATGGGATGTGGATTTTGGGGTTGGTGGGCTGGGATCAGGTAATGCGAGGACAGGGGTTGAGTGCCAAGTGGACGATCGGTCTTAAACTCGTTTCGTGGGACGTCATTTCTTGTGGCACGGGCGGGCCGGTGAGGCGGTGCATGTCGATCATCCTTCCCCCCCCCACCGTTCCACCATTTCTGAACATTGGTAATTCTTTCCTACATGTTTTGCTAACTTGGAAGGGACGTGGTGTACCGCTGAATTGACATTCTCGAGTAGACAATTGATAATTTCTAGCAATGCAGCAAACTCCCCTGGTATGACTTTACTCAGCGCCATGACTTGCAACAGCAAAAGTGGTATACGTGCATCAGCTATTGGAGGCCCGCTGACTCCAATTTCCGCCTGAATTGGCCGAGAAATTCTTCTCATCCCAAGCAACACGCATAATCAAATTATCAAACCCCCTCCGATCCATCATCTCCATCGCCCTCACCGCATCCTTCCTCCTCACAAAACTCACATACCCATACCCCTTGCCCTCCCCCGAGTCATAATCCCTCGGCAAAAAAGTCCGGGAAATCCTCCCGAATCGCGCAAATCGAGCATGCAACTCGTCTTCCGTGAGTTGTAGGGAAATACACGACACGCGAAGACACGTCAATTTATCGGTCGTCTTGCCCGTCGATGCAGGGGACATGGCTGCGCCGTTGGAGCGACGCGAGGGGGGAATATATTTTGTGCTGGCGGGGTTTGGTGTTGCGAGCGCGGGAGGAGAGGACGGTCGTTCCGTGTTGAGAGTCGGCGGAAAAGTACAATGCATAGTATAATGATCGCCTGAACAAATTCTACACAACACTGTCCCCTTCAAGATGTCACTGTCAGTGGCTATACGTCGCTGTTCATCTTGCTCTCGCCAGTCCTCGCCCAACCAGAACGGGACATCATCGCCCCATCGGGTGGTCATTTCGTCGACTTGCGCGGAGTGCTTCGCGCGCTCGTCGCCGAATTTGGCGAAGGTGGCGTGTAGAGCGATGCGTTCTGCGGAGACGCGTGAGGCGGGGACGCGCAATTTAGTTGTTGTGCGGATGGTGTGGGTTGTGAGGGGGGAGGTATGCCATTTTGTGACTGTTTTGGTATTTGTGAGGGGTTCGAAATGCGTTTCGATGATAGTGGGGGGGACGATGGTGGGGGAGGTAGATGGTGGTGGGGAGGGAGAGCGGGAGGAGAGGGATTCAAAATCGGAGAGGTCGAACCAGTCTTTACTACCACAGTTGTTAGAAGTGGCGATGACGGGAGTACGATTCAAGTGTGGATGTCATTATGCGGCACGGGATATTAGATGAAGGGGGGAGAATTGATGATGCTTAATAGGGTGTGGAGAAGAGTAGCCGCGATGGAATTGTGAAACACGGTGTAATGCGGAATTTGTGGAGTTTGGCTTTGATGCGAGAGAAAGAAATGGGGAGGTAAAAGGATGACTGTAAACGAATTCGGTCTGCAATCGCGATGTCCCACAAACGACATACACACACTGCTTTTTCGGTGTAATAAAACTCTATGCACGCACAGACCTCTTCCTCCTGCAACGATCATCGCAGCAACCCTCCCGCCAGAAATCAAAACTTCCACCACAGAATCTCCAGCCTCCCCACACCTAACCAAGGCCCACCAAATAATGAGATTATCACGTTCACTATCGTAATAATTTATGGCTGATCTAGACGCAGGCACCACACAAGAGACAGGGGCGTTGTGTCTAACGGCGTCTAACCGCTATGACCCTCCCCCCCTGCCCCTCCGCCTTTATCCCCCCGGCGACGACTAGGATTGGGGTCCCTCGACCAATGATTGTGGTCAAATTAGGCGGATTGGCCAGCCACCTCGAGGGAGATTTCACTCTTTCTATGTGATAGTCCACCACACTCTCAACTCCTCCCCGACTAAGTAAAAAAAAATAAAAGTCAAAAGAGCACGGACTTCCCACATATTTCTTCTCTCACACACACATCCTAGTCGTTCAGTCACACGCACAGTGCCATGGAAGGACAAGACACGACGACGGCGACGATGATGGACACCGTCAAAGTCGAACCCATTGTCAAACAGGAACACATCTCCCGAGAAAACACTCCACATATAACAACCGCTCAACCACACCAGCAGCTGTCACGACACAACACGCCCCGACCAACGACTCCCGCGCCAACACACGAGATTGACATCCCCTGCTCACAGGACACCGTATCCACCGCTCCAATCCCTGATACCCCTGCAAAACTTGAAGAGGAGGAGGAAGATAGTATACTACTACCATTAACGCAAAGTCCTCTCGTGCAGGATTCTCCCGGAAATACACCTTCCCACGGAGGCGGCGGCGGCGGCGCGACATCACGACGTAAGAAACGCAAATCAAGACGTGGCGGTGCAGGAAACAAGAATCTGCTCCTCGACGCGACGACCACTGATCCTACACATCAACAACAACAACCACCGCCCATGATGATGAACCTGACCCACGCAAATAAACAATGGTTTGACATTTTGCAGACGAAGCAGTCTGGCGGGTCCGTCTCCACCATCGTAACCGACCATCCCACCCGCCCCTCAACCCAACGTATCGAGCAACAATTCAACTACGTCAAAGAAATACTCACTCGAAGTCTCGCCTGGACAATCTTACCTCTCCGCTGGGGCGTTCATTGGGCTGCCATATATCTCCTCCCCTTTGCCATTGCATTAGCCATCTTCGCATTCATCGTATACCTCATCTTTCCACGATACATCTTCTCGGCCATCCCCTCCATCTTGACCACCACAGTATCCATTGTAGCCTTCCCCGCGAGATTAATGCTCGTCAAAACTCCCCAAGTATGGTGCTCGGTCGTCGGACTAGGTTGTTCGCACAACAACACAGAAGGCGAAGAAGTCGTCCGAAACGCAACTTTTGCAACCGATCTCGAAGTCCGTAACGCCTTCACCGTAATACACAACCTAAACTACCTCAACAACTCCTCAAACAGACTCGTCTTAGATTCTGTACCCCTCCCCTACCACCACCCTCATACCTCTTGATCTGGGGCTAATTGGGAGGTAAATATCCACGCTGTTGGCGACGCAGCGTTACATCTATCCAACTGGACCGATCGCGCATACATTGCCCGCCAATTCTACAACCTCGCCTCCGAATCCCGCACCCTCGGAAAATCCGTCACAAAACTCGAAGTCAAAGGCAAAGGCGTCATGGACCACATCCTCTACCTCTACGAACAACTCTGGATCAAACTCGAAGGGTCCTGGGAGGGCAAATACTCTGCCGAACAAGTCCTCTCCTCCCGCGACCGCCTCCTCGAAGAAGTCGAACGCGAACTCAAAGACCTGCAAGAACACGTCCACACGACGGGTGAAATCGCCGACAAAGCCCTAGATCTGGCTCAACGGGTTGGTGGCGAGGTGCTCAAACAGCGTGGGGCGATAGCAAGTCAGAGTGCGGCGTTGCAGGCGCAGCAGGGTTGGTGGCGTGTGAGTGCCATGTTGCCCGCGGCGTTTCAGTGGGACAAGTTGACGAGTTTGCAGCAGAGGACGTTGAGTGAGGATTTGCAGTTGACGGCGGCCAGTTTGAGTGTGGTGGATTCGGTCAAGAGGAATTTGGCTGAGATGAGTATAACGCTGGAGGCGTTTCATGAGAGTGTGGTACATGCTAGGACGGAGAATAGGAAGAGGACGTATATGGGGTTGAGCGTAGAGGATTTGTTGAAAAGTTTGGAGGAGAATTTAAAGAGGAGTAGGAAGGAGATTGATTCGTGGTGATATCCCCCCAATACAGTGGATAAAGGATGGAGAAACGGGGTGAGATGGGGGCAGAGGCGGGGGTTCGAACGAACGTGGGATTGAGGTGCAAGAGTAGAAGTTGTAGTGGTTTTTGGCGTTGTATACAACATTGTTGGGCTATCGTTGTTTTGAATACAGTTGTGATCTATAAAGACTTGGTCCAGTCAGATTTTCCTCCCTGCATCCGATGAACTTTGCATAATTATAATCCGTTGCCCAAACCCCACCACTTGTGCGTGGCGGCGGGGAGCGAGACTACCGTGATTAAACTCTGCCGATCCGCCGTGGCACTTTGTCCAATCAACCGCACATCCCGCGGATCGCAGCGCCAGGGGTTTGTGGCTGCGACATGACGACGGCCAAGTCAAGTTCCATACGTTAGACCGTTGCTTTCACATGCCGGCTGGGCCGATATGAAGCAGTACATGGACTTACGGCGGTGATAAAGTGCCTTGGGAACATGCTCAATTACAATTTCGACATTCCGTCAATTCGAATGCATATAGCAGCGGCGCGAACCATCCGAGATTCGGATTATTGAAGAAGGTCTACACTCTAGGAGAGATATACCAGAGGTGCTTGTGCATCAATTGCACGGTGAGCGAAACCGCCATTGTGGCAGACAATTCTTGCCATTCCTGTCCTCGCAGTTGCATTGTTCAAAGAGGCTTGCTGAGTCGAAAAGTTGTAACTTGTTATGTACCACGCTGGTATATAGCTATCACACCATAGCAGAGAGAGATTCTAACGTACAATGACCGAAAACAGTGAAACCTGAAAATTGGTAAAAGAGGTCCCCTCGACCGAATCACGTTTTTCCTTTCCCCGACAGCTGACTCGGGTAGAGGTCGAGCCGAGTATATCTGCGCGCAATGAGCCAAGTTCCAGATTCTCCTATCCCTACAAGATTCATCGACTGATGCCCTCAATGAACTCCGAATCCCGAAGGAGTCGTAAAAAGCATGGCGAAACCTTTCAATCAACCATCGTTCTAACGGATGTAAAAGACTTGCCATCTCAACTTACCAAACCGGCATTTCGTAAACTGGGAAACCCTGCCCCTCTCGGATTGTGTGCATTCGCTTTGACAACGATGGTTCTCAGTCTCATCAATGTCCAAGCTCGAGGCGTCACCACCCCAAACATCGTAATTGGTTTAGGTATTTCCCACGTTCATCCATACTAACGCGCGCAGCCTTTGCATACGGGGGTCTTGCTCAATTTGTGGCAGGCATGTGGGAGTTTGCCTGTGGGAACACGTTTGGTGCTCTTGCATTCACTTCGTACGGTGGTTTCTGGATGAGTTTTGCCGTGATTTTTGTTCCCTTTTTCAACGTTAGTCCCGCATACCTGACTGACGTACCCGAATTCTTGCAAGCCATTGGTCACTATCTTATATGTACAGCCCTCTTCTCTCTCGTTATTGATGTGCTAGGTTGGTTTGTGTTCAGTACCATTTTGACCGTGGGTACAATTCGGTCATCTGTGGCGCTTTGTGGCCTGTTTCTTATTGTGGCGATGACCTTTTTGACGCTCGCCATTGGATATTATAGGAATTCGGATGAAAGCTTTATCAAGGCTGGAGGGTATCTGGGTCTCATAGGTTCTGTGTTGGCATTCTACAATGCTTTTGCCGTGGTATGGAATGTTGAGAATTCCTTTTTTCAGCTTCCAGTCGGAGAATTCCCTTGGGCCGAGCATGTTCGTCAGCATGTTGGCCCGCGCTCCTGGAGCCGAACATAGACAATTGAAGCGATTTAGCGAATCAGAAATACTGCAATGCTGAATTATAGTATCTAAAAACAAAGCAAGGCATACGACCCCCAATCTATCCACCGCACACTGACGTTTACCCGGGGGACGGGGCAGTCATCGGCGGATGTGCAATTGAGCGTGAACTGCTGACCAATGTCCGTTAAACGCCGCACTTCACAATAACGTCGCCTTTCCAGGCTTGATTGTTGCTAGTGGCGTATATCACAAGGTCCATGTACCGAATATGAAAGGCAGAGAAACCGGTCGTGAGTTTCAGCTTGTGAAATGCGGCCTAGTGATTGGCCTCGGGTGGTGGGAAAGTAACCTCCCGGAATCACGCGATGACACTTGAATACTGGCGTTTGGTCTGTTTGGGTAAGGAGAGCGGCACTTAACTGGATAACCTTGGCTTCACTCCATTTCCCCGACGCCCGGGCCCCGTCGCGACTACGTTTTTAATTGCGACGGATTCGCGAGCTCATCGAATTGCGGGGTACTAATTACATCGGGCACCTATTTCTGAGACATGATTGGAGGCGGATCATGAGTCGTTTTCGCTTACCCCTTTTCGGTATAACAATCACGTTTCTTTCACGAATAAAGTTTTATTTTCGGAGTATTTACCCCCTGAATGCAATTTTGCCTTATAATTACCGAGAATGATCATGTGCCAAGGCCGTTTCCCGTGACACGCGTTCGTCTAGATAGAGTTTAACGTCATAAAGTGTCGTTCCCAACCCCGCCATCCGACGCTTATAATGTTCACCTGTTTGGCATATGGACTCAGCGAAGAGAAAGTCTTACGAACAACACAAGATGGGCACCTCTTGGATTCGGTACCCAGCGACTGTAACACAGAAGTCGGTTGACGAAGGTGATGCGGCTCGTGTAATGCTTCTTTTAGTTATATTTCTAACCTATCTCAACAGACATCGGGGAAGCCCGCATATTCGAGAGGTAGTTTCATGGCAACATCAGATCATTCCCAAGGTGCGAAAGACTTTCCAAATCTGACTCCGCAGATGCCACTCAAAATGGAGCTACTATCCAGGGCCACGTCACAGATCGAAACGTAATCGGGGCTAATCAGTCGACTCCCAGACAGACTCAAGATACATATCCTTCCATGAGCCTGGTCTCATACCCGCGAATGACTCCGGGCCCGAGGTATCAAACCGACGAAACAGTCGCACACGGCGCTTCTGACCACGAGTCCGTTAAGTCTGATGAGATGGGTTGAAGGTAATCAGCAAGGAATATGATACCATGTTCATATCTTGGAGGCGAGTTCATGGAGGTTGCGGGGGAGGGGTGGGCCGAGACACGATCAATTTATTCATGGATTTAATTTTGCTTCGTCACATATGTATTCATTGGAATCTAGTATAGAATAGAACTCCGTATTATTTTAAGAGCACCTCGTTCTTCCATGGTCGACAAAATCTTCCTCCATCATTTGTTCAAGACCACCACAGTAAGCGGACTCGGCTTCAAAGAATTACGACCCCAGAACTGTTGCTCTAATGCAACAGGTGTGAATATCTCGCCCCTGGGAGATTCCGGTGAGTTGAATAGTAATGTCGGAGCACGGTTCAATAATCTTCTTTTCTGATGATCAAGGGTGGCTGCGTTAGACAAAGTCGGGTAATAAGTAGGTATTCACGAATAGGATGAAACCAAATCTAAATACTGATCAGGCTCCACGATTGTCGCCGGACTTGGCAATGTGCTTTGGGTCGGACGTTGGCCGAAAATGTTGTTCAAACCTACCATTAGACTTGTTGCGTAAATGAGGAATAAGCCCTCTCATTTTCCCTGGCTGTAGAGCGATAATGCCGGTCAGTCATCCATTCCAACTGGAAAAGATTAGACATGTTTTGCAAATTTGGGGACTTCTCATTGCCCATTTAAGCAGCGGCCGCAATAACGGAAACACACTAGAATTCTCTCAATTCCTCCAAGACTGCTTTCGGGAATTCTCGGGTGTTACCGTTTCCCGATTAGTGAACTGCTTATCGCGCTCCCAAGCTCCGTCCGGGGCGTCGGTCATTTGTGTAACTTCGATCCTGTGACTTCCCTGCTACAGTGGCCGGCAAGTTCCAAGGGGTTGGACCACCAGCTATTTGCCTCAGTGCGGTAATGGTGCAAGCTTGCTTTTTTAAAAACATAATGGGTCTAGACTCGCGTTCCAAGATGGAGCCACGCACCTTAGAGTTCGTCGATCAAACGCTTTCGACCTTTGGCCCTGGTCGCACAAAAAGAATACGACGATACGACTACTACTTTAGGACATTCAGCACGGGACGCCCGATTGGGTTTCTTCTCCAAGAACTCGGACCGCAAGCGCTGTTTGCTGCACCCACCCGCACATAATTAATTTAGCAACGGCCAGAACAGTTTATCTCTTTTGTTTTGTAACTGGCAATTTGGTTTTTACTATCTTCGTTGACGACGTCCAAATTCGGCTAAATAGCGAATACCACGGGCCTCCGATGATCGCAAATCGCAGTTTACGCAGCCACCTTGGAGGCGAGGTTGGGTAAGTCAAAAATAGCGAGCGGCTTTTCACTCCTCTAAAGGTTTGGAAGTTCTTCTCAATATGGAAAATCTTAAAGAGCACAGCAAATACCCCCACCTTTCACTCGTGAGCACAATGGAAATTACGAAGTGTGCCGCGGTAATGCTCGGTGCGGTGCAAGAAATTTAGTTAAGGGGACTAAAATTAAGAATTATGGGGAGCTACCATCGCTGCCTGTTATAAGTTTGTTCATGCAAGGTTGGAGTTAAATTTTAATTTGAGTTTTTTGGTCAGAAGAGTGTGTTAAATTTCCAGGGCGGATGGAATCGCACCATCAAAAATTGGATTTACGTGTCGCTCAGGGCGCTGATCTTCTGCAACGGTTACACGACAGCTCCGAGATTCCGGTTCTCTGTGGCCATCCTCGTCATTCCCGTGCAAGCCGCCTAGCCAAAACAATAAATTGTCCGTGCACAAAACTGCGCCAAGGCGCTTGAAAAATGAAATGCGCTAATTTTAGGAACTTGTGATAAACTAGGTGGCTGCGATTAGGATTCGCGCGAAGTCATAAAATGGGATGAAGGTGAAGTGAAACGCCAAGGTGATTTCTCACCTCAAAAACCTAATCCGCCTCCCCCTTAATGTCGCAGTAACGCCGCCGAGTTTGGGGGGGTGATTAGCGATCACAGCCCTCCGCAAGGGGGGATCTCATTGGCTGGCGCCCACCGCCATCGCAGTGAAAAAATTAGCGGTATGTTGGGCTTTCTAGAGTGGTTCGGATTTAATGCGCATTCATATATCTCCCCGAGCACCCGCCCAACAAACACCTCCGCTACCAGAAAATACCCTTCCGTTGTATAAAAAGACAGCGCTTCCCGGTGACTGATACAACCATTCATTCTCTTCACGCTCCACGCACAATGACTACTAACTACAACTCGTCCTCTATATATCATGCTCCACAACCGCAACCCGTCAGCCTTGCAATGAACTATGCAGATTATCCAAAGCTACAAACACCACCACCACGTATTCCAAGAACGCCTTTGTCACTGATCTGTAGAGACAATTCCCCAGTCCCAACCCTTCCCGCCACCGCAGCGCTGTCCACAGAACCAGGGCATGTATGTCGCTCAGCCAGCACAGGCACCTCAAGGAATGGCATACTCTCAAAATAGCGTCCCGTGGATGTGCGTTCATGGCCAAGTTTCTCAAAATCCTTACGCGGGGGCATATTATTCCTCTGGAACATAGGGTCAGGGCAACCAACGGACACAGTGCTCAGTCGGATGCCTTCGATATCTTTCTTTCGTTGAAGCTGCTTTAGCAGATGGATTAGATTGGGATTGGATTTGGGATTGTTATTGCGGGAGTTGGGAAAGGAAGGACAATTGGAGTTACATTTTGGTTTAGTTAGTCGTTAAATAGGATCTCTCTGCATTATGTGTCGGGCAAATATGACTGGGTGGGCGAGCGGGTACCGGTCAGTTGTCAGTAAGTATTTTCTAATATGCCCAACGTTAGTAGACTTTAATACTTCTTGGGGTTATTTCTTGGTTGCTGAATTCTCCATGGAAAGGCCATCCCCAGGAGATCGAATATAATCAACATGTGTCCAAAACCGGTTTGGCAAACTGCCACACTCGTCCGCCTTTCACCACCGAAATATCAATGTTATTTGAGCACTGGTATATGTCTCCGTACTTCTGATTCGCATCCAATCTTTTGGTGGTAGATTGTGTGCGCTGTTGTGAGCCTGAATAAGCCCTCGTGCGGTTGGGGTCGAGCGCGGGTGAACGAAGTTGAGTGGGGCCGACTCACCGGTGCGCGGGGTGCGCATCCCGGCCGCGTAAATTGCGGCCTCCGATATTTTCAATAGCTTTCGAGTTATTCCCGTTAAAGCCGTTTGACGGTCAACCTTCCCAATATTATGGATTACGATGTGCCGCAACAAATTATGCGGGCGACCTTTTCTCGAACAAAATATTTCTAGGCTATAGGGTCTGAATTTTATTGGTGATATCGAGGAAATTGTATCGGAACTATGACAGGTCCTTAATTAGTCACTAGATTTGGGTTACATCTCAGCTTGCCCTCCGATTCAACAGTCTTTCCTATTAATCGAGATGTGCGGAAATGAAACCGAAATCAGAGTTAAAGTTCGGCGGTAACATTACCACTATCAATCCCGATGCAGTTGCAGTTTGCCGATTTCAGACTTGGTTGGGCATCGCCTTATAATGAAAGTTTCGGTAAATTATATAACGCTCCGTGCCGCTGCCGAAGCCACTCCGATTTTCGGTTTGAAGCACAGGTCATACGATCCGTGGTGACGAAACGGTGCGGGACATGTCGGTTAATTTACCTTTTCTCCTTTCCGGCCCTTTCTTCTGTCCCAGCCCCATTTCTGAACCTTGCCTTTGCTGTCGATACGCGCCGAGCGCCGCTGATACTTTCAAGGCACACACGATTGCGCAAGCCACACCGCGCCGAGTATTCGGTGATAGAGCAAGGTGGGAATGGCGAGCAAGCAAAGCATCCTACTAGCTCGAAATGAAAAAGCCTAAAATTGCTGGCCCGTGACACAGCCCCCACAACGCAACGCGCTTTGCGGAATCGCTATTGGGTAAGGGGCTGGGAGACTTTTAACAGTCCAAAAGGTTACCGATTAAATTAATGCTCAGCCATTCCGCCACACACATTTTACGGACATCGGAGGGTGACGGAAGGCATCTTTCATTTGGTTCCTTCCGTGGCGCAAATGATTCAGCCCTCCACCAATGGAATTTTGCGTCGCGGCAATCGCAAAATTGACTTTGGCCCGCGTTCCGCGGCCATTTTAGCTACTTTCGCTCTTTCCACCTCTCGGCTTGCTTGTATTCATAGCTATTGTTTTGCCAAGGAGAAATAGTGAAACACTACTGAACGCAAAAGGTAATCTTATATTTTTTTCGAATATTTAAGAGCGCTGCTCGGCCGACTCAGTTTGAATCTCGAAAGTACAACTTCAGCTCTTCTCTTAGCCCCTTTCTACGGTCGCGATCCATATATGAATAACGCTGCGTCTTCCTCGAACGTATATACTGCCTACACCCCACCCTTCCTCTCAGCAGCGCAACATCAAGCGCAAGTTTTCCCTCAGCAGAATTATACTCATTCGGCGGCTCAAATGGGCGGAGTTGGCGACCGACAACACTGGCCCCCTCATCCGAGTTTAGCTCGTATGACCTCATTTCCCTCTTTTCTAACTTGATAGAGCAGGCCTACCCCAAGTTACAACAACCTACCCAACAATCAGGATACCCCGCGACGTATGCATATCCACAAAGTCCGTGGGTCGGGCAATCTCAACCAATCCCCAACTACCAACAACCTCAACCTGTTCTCGCTCAGAGCCAAACACCTGCTTTGAGCTCCTCGTCGTTCCCCGTTTCACATTCTGGAACGTACCCGGGTTGGAATCCAGCCCAAGGTCAGTGGGGTGGAACCCCTGGACAGTACCAGCGCCGGGTGTAATTGTTGTCGGAGGGAGTTTCAATGGACAATGAATGGGGATGAATGACATAGATAGAATGCAGATTGGATTGGATTGGATCGGATCGAGTTTGGAATGGATTTAGGTGGCATTGCGCTTGGAAGTTAAATCGTGCAAACTTGATAGGCGGCGTTTTCGTGTTTTTCTTTGTTTGGTTTTGATAGTTTGTCGTTTTGCGCGGGGAGTATGAGTTCTAATTGTTTGTCAACCGGTTCTAAGTTTAGAGAGAATTGTAGCAGAACAAGAGATTATGCTTATTTTTAGTTGTGGTTCGAGAAAAACGCCTCGGTGAAAACTTATTTGGCGGTGATGTGCATTGCGCGACACAAACAAAGGTTGATGAAACGCGATCAAATTCTCGACTTGGCTTTATTGCGGATTTCCGCCATTTCGCCACTTTAAGTGCTCCGGAAAAAATATCCAGGAGTTTCATCAATGTTTACACCGCACAATAGGATTTCGCCAAACGTTTGCGTGAAGGAGTCTTACAACCTTAAATCATCGCCGCCATCCTTTCCAAATAGGTCTAGACCATATAGAGGAACTCGTAAGTCATGTCATTACCTCCATTACAGTTCCTCCACGTGATACGCCATCTTAAAACAACTCCGCGAACGGGATGGGTCAATCATTCGGTTCCGAATCCAGGTGCCAGAGTCTATCTACCTGTCCTGACGCGTAGAGAGTATATCGGACCACATGTATCGTATGGCAGTCATAACCATGACCATGCCTATGCCGGAAAATGTTGATCGGAGCAAGTATTTTCCCCTCCTCAGTAAAACTAATGAAGATGCGTGATGATGTGCCTGGCTCACGACATGGCTGAGTCTATTGTGGGGGACATCACGCCTCTTGACGGTGTATCAAAGGGTTATCTACTTACCGCCAGGTCTTAATGTGTAGAAGAGAAACACCGTCGGGAGGTCGAGGCCATGAAACACCTAACATCTCTCCTCCCACACGATTGTGCTAACTCCGCATTCGAGACAGAACTGCTACAATCTCTATTCGACGAGTACGAGGAAGGAGTCACAAGTGAGGCTATACTGGTTAAAGACATCGATAAATATGAGTTACTTGTGCAGGCGCTGGAATATGAAAGAGACGCAGTTGCGCGGGGGGAGGAGTTGAAGGGGTTGAAGGATTTGAGCACGTTTTATGGGGTGCGGAGGTTTATCAAGACGGATCTTGTGAAGCAATGGGCAGATGAGGTGATGAAGCAGAGGGAGTTGCTGTGGACCAAAGCAAATGGTCATAGGGAAAGTAGCGCTAATGATATAGCGGGATAGAGCGAACAGCGGCGGGGTGCGTTGGATTGGGAATTAGAGGCATTATATATAGAAAGAATAAGATTTAATGCATATCCAATGAGGTCGTCTCGTCTTACCAACCATCATAAAAGGTTCCAACTAGAACTAGATGGATGCGTAAAGTCAAGTCGAAACGTCCCGTTTGTAGCTGAAATTTTCACGGTTGTAATCGGGCTCGCCGGATGATTTTGCCGAATCTCAGCAATTGGATGACAACCGTACAACCCCGCAATCCCGGTTTCAGCGGACCAAAAATCCCAACGCCTCACGCACCCGGTCTTCCCTTGACAAACTCATGCACCTGTCTTTCCCCCCCGGATCAACCGGTATTGGGACAAATGGCTGAAGGATCCCTAATTCTACTATCGACACTCCCATTCACCCTCCTCTATCTCCTACTCACGGTCATACCACTCTACCTGACGTTATACTGCGTGGGCATCAAAGCCCCCGCCCCCCTGACCTTTCTTCTCACCACAATCACCGTCTTCGCACTTTATCTGTGCCCTTACATCGCTTCAACAGGATGTCCCCAAGGCGACCTCGTTCTCCGTCTCACATGCGGCACCGCAATCATGAAAGTTCTAGACATGTATTTCCGTCGTGATCATCCCCCCGTCATAAAATTCCCTGCCAGTCCCGCCGTCTACGCATTCTACCTGCTTGTGGAACTACGATACGAGTCCTTCGATATTTCCACCGCCCGACAGAGAAAGTACGCCATATCCGATATAAGAGAATACTTGATCCATCTCGGCATATTTTGCATCCTCCAACTCCTGCCCCAAGTTCCCGTCATCGAAGCCTTTGGCGTCCTCTTCTCCATATGGCTAATCTGGAACGCAATGCACTTTGCACTCAAGTACAAAGACTCGCAGCCCCTGTTTGGGCCTATTTACCGTGCCCCCAGTCTCTCTTCCTTCTGGACCGACACATGGCATAATGCGTATACTTCGCCCATTCGGACGCTAGGGTACCGTCCGATGCGGAAATTATTGGGTCCAGCGGGTGGTGTGTTGGGAGGATTTGGTGTCATGGCGGTGTTTCATGTGTGGTCGTTGGCGCCGTATGTCCCGCCCGAGGGATTGTTTAGAGTGGCCGTGTTTTTCATGGTGAATGGAGTCGGGAGTATTGTTGATTACTGGATTTGGGAGAAGAAGGATGGAGTTGTGAGAGCGCTGGTGAATTGGGGGTTTGAGGTGTTTTGGGCGCAGTGGACGGTGCAAAAATGTGATATCCCCGATGGATTATTCGCAATAGATTTCAAGAATATTTGTAGAGTTAGATGATAATTCGTTTGAGATGGTGATTGAGATGAGATGAGGCGCCGTACTCGGAAGTAGGATCAGCAGCGGAGGCGCGGGATCCATACCCCGCTCATCCGAAATGCGTCACTTGTTGAGATGTTTTCGACTAGCCTAGACATGGACAATATCTGCGGTGATTTTCCTTTTGGTTCAGAAAACCTCCTTCGGCAGGTGCTTCCCAGATTGCTGAGTCCATGTCTGAAATAATGCCTCATTTTACATCGGCCGCTCTGAAGATAGGGGTCGGTAGCTCGCCAATTCCTCTCCCGTAAATACACTATCCATTAAAACGCTCCCAGGCTTCTACACCCATTGACTTCTCTATGGCAATTGCGAATCCTCCTCCGAACGAGGCCTCTCAAAACGATCAAACGCGAGGAAGACAGTCTGGTATTTGGCGGGGCCATGAAGGTAAGGAAGATCAACATTTCAGAAGTTTGTTACAGCAAAGACAGGCTCTTGATAACGTCGATGAAGAAGACGAAGATTACCTAGCTCGAGAACAGAGGCGACTGGAGCGCCAGAAAAAGAAGAAGGAAATCCAGCAAAAGATTAGGGAGGAAGAAAAGGCGATAGCAGAGGCCAGGGAGAAGGCTCATGATGCAGCAGACGCCTGGAGAATCAAAAATAATAAATGGATTAGTGATGTGGACAAAAAGCATGAAGTAGCGCACGGCGAACATCGGGAGAAGTTCAAGGAGCACCAAGCCCTTCATGTGGAACACAAGGAGACTCAGGCTCAATTGGACGCACGGGTGGTGGAGGTCGAGCAGAAAACTGCGGAGCATCATGAGACATTGCAGAAGGTCGAGGCACATGGAAATTGGCTTGTTCCCACAGTCATCGGACTTGCCGTCGTCGTCAGTTTCGGAGGTCTCATTTGGTTGGGGAACAAACTCTTCGGAAAGAAGAAGGATACCGATGAGAAGGAGCCAGATGGGAATAATGGTCGCGAACATGCCCGAGCCTGGAGAGTATCACCTGAAGTTTCTGGAGAACATCCCGAATGGTATCCGAATGACAGAGATGCGAGCGATTATACGGACTATGACTCGGATTAAATTGTGGCGTGCTGTATAGAAACGTCTCCCAGATGTTGGAATATATGTATCCCCTCTCTTTCTTTAAAGTCGACTGACACTAGGTAGAGAGAAATCAAACTTCTTGACCCGATTTGTGTCTGGCTTTCCAGTCCTCGCTTCTTCCATGTACGCTACAATCAGACCATGTCCACGGAGGAAGGATACATTCAAAGTTTTCATCGAAATCCTTTTCCACATCAAAGCTCCACAAGAATCTCTGTGCAGCTGGATCACCCCACATATCCGGGTTCTCTCCTCCCAAGGCGACATTAGCAAAAGCTGTGTCTCTCTTCATTTGATCGGGTCCATCGGGATAATGTAGAATCGTTCTAGTATATCCAGCGGTGCTTTGAACCTTCTCGGCGCGTTCCTTTCGAGCGAGTTCGTAGGCTTTCAAAGCAACGGGGATATCATCTTTCGTGGTGATCCTGGAGAGCACGTTTCCCAACACAGCGGCATCTTCAACCGCTTGGGCAGCACCTTGAGCGACATACGGAAGCATCGGGTGGCTAAAGTTAGGTATATTTCAAAGAATGATACCATGCATCGCCCATGAGAGCGAATCGTCCTTGGATCCATGTCGGGAGGATATCGTGATCGCAGAGTTTCCAACGCATCACTTCTCCAGGAGGACAGAACTGCAAAAGTTTCTCAAGTTCAGGATCCCATCCTTCGAAATCTTTCAACAACTGATCTTTTGAGCCTTTTGCGGTCCAAGATTCTTCCGAATCGAATTGGGTATCCGGATGCGCAAGCACCATGTTGTACAACTGCCTCCCCTTGATGGGATATTGCATGACGTGTTTACCGGGTCCAATATATCGGATCCTGATCGATCAGTCAAACATAACAAAAAGGGATGGTACCCCACAGGGTCATCAGCAATGAGATGCTTCAAAGTTGGATGGGACAGAAGGGATTCGGCCGGAATGACGATACGATAGGCGGCATCACCGGTCGGTCTCGCTTTGTCCACCAACCCAAGCTTACCAAACAACAACGCCCGACACACACTCTTCAAACCGTCCGCCGCGATAACGACATCAGCGGTATGCGTCTCTCCTCCTCTAAGCGTCACGCTGGGAGCGTCGAAGTCGACTTTCTCAACATGCGCATTCGTTTTCAGTGTAACCGTCGGCAGCGCCAATCCTCCTTCGAGAAAAGTATTGAGCAGCTCCGGGCGATGGACGACATATTGCGGCGCTCCGTGAATCTGTTCGATCTTCGGCATCGCTGGGGCTACAGCAAGCACCTTTCCGTCTTGCCACCTCTTCACGACAATATTACTGAGACGGACAGCGTTTCGATCAAGAATCGGTCCCAATCCCCATTCATTGACTATTCTGGACAGATTTGGAGACACTTGGATCCCGGCGCCGACCTGCATCACATCAATTGACCTTCAAGAAGAGATCCAGTACCTCTCCGATTTGCGGAGCATCCTCAAAGACGGTGACGTTATGACCCCGCCGTCCTAACGCCGTAGCCGCCGCCATTCCTCCAATTCCTGCGCCGACAATGATGACATTCAACTTCAATTTTGATGGAGCGGTGGTGGGGTTTGCTTTCGACATTGCGGAAACGAAAATTGTTTACGGTGGATGGTTCCGTCGGTGAGGAGAAGGTAGCAAAGATATTCCAGATTTCCGTGGTGGTCATTTGTCGGCGACGCGGGGCCGGCACTTCGTAACCCGCCATTGAGGTTGTCCCGATTAGAGGTGGAGAGGGGGTGATCATCTGCCGATTTGTCCGGAGCGGGGATCGGCATTCGGAAGAAAGGGCCGATCTCAAAATCCGTCAGATGACAGATGCTTCGAAACGAGAGAGGTAATAGTCGTATAATCCATACGTGGCGTCCATCACCTCTAAGAAAATTTACCAAGTTCAGCGAGATAATAGGCTCCGATGTCACCTCTCTTAGATACATTCGGTGTGATCGGTGCGCATATCAGATCTTTTTAGGTAATTCTGACGTGGGTTAGGCTACAGTGCACTCTCGAACTCGACAGCTGGCAGTCACTGCGAATCAAAGTCTGTCCAAATGTGATGTCCAAGATTCTATTTTCTTTTTGCTCTCTTCCAGACCTTTATTGTGTTGCCGTATGCACGCTATCAGTCTAGAGGCGGCATCCACTCGGAGGGAATGAATTCATCGAAGTACGACAACTCAGCACTTCCTGAGATCCTAGCTGTTGTTGGTGGAATAAGGGGGTTGAAGGCTGAAGTTAACTTCATTGCGGCCAAGGCATCATCTCTTCGTGGGGTGTCCGCAACGGACAGTGTGCAAATTGAAGCAGGGTTGACGGTGGTTACCCAAACACTTTTTTCCCTCCCACCCATGTCTCCCTCACATCCCCCTCCCCCATCTCAACCCCCTCCCCCAACTCTTCCACCACAACCCAATCCGCCCACATCCCCACCCGAACCACACCCCCCTTCCCCTCCCAAAAAGCCCCCCAACAACTTCCCCTCGTAAACCCCTCCAACGCCTCGTCAAAACTCAACTTCTCCTCCGCATACCAACCCCCCTCCCCATGTGGACTCGTCCCCGTATCCGGGTCCAATCTCCTCACCGCAGCATAAATCCCCCTCAACGGCGACGGCGGTTCCACGGGAAAATCAGATCCCAGGAGGAGCGTTGTGTTGGCATTCCGAGAGAATGTGCGTTGGGCGTATGATCCATGGGAGAGACGGTGTGGGCCGAGACGGGAGAGCGCGTAGGACATGTCTGATGTAGCGTGGGTGGGCTGCATGGACATGCCGAGGCCCATGGAC
>Ga0335073_10002901_pt1 | contig 23658 bp, 17 predicted proteins | sample Lox_Sample_22_FD_207093 | JGI IMG/M metagenome (GOLD analysis project Ga0335073, IMG submission 207093) | Soil microbial communities from Loxahatchee National Wildlife Refuge, Florida, United States - Lox_Sample_2.2 | ecosystem: Environmental > Terrestrial > Soil > Wetlands | place: USA... | reverse complement strand
TCAAGCGGCGCAAGAACGCCGCTGCTCAACGCGGATCTGTTGATCTCCTATACTGAAGGAGCAGATCCAATTCAATGAGGAGTTCCGATGCCTGCTTACGAGTACCTGTGCGATGCCTGCGGCAAACGTTTTGAGCGGCGGCAAAAGATGTCGGACCCGGAGGTCGACGCGTGTCCATCTTGCGGCGGCGCGGTACGGCGGCTTATCTCGGGCGGCGCGGGCGTGATTGCCAAGGGCAGCGGCAGTGCATCGAGCACGCGCTCGGCATGCATGGCCGGCGAGCCGTGCGCCGCGGCGGAGATGGGCTGCGGCGGAGGCATGTGCGGCTGCGGGCATTGACGGCATTCCGGGCATAACCGGAAACCGGTTCCACATGGCATAGCCGGTCATCGCGCAAGCATGGAATCAGTAGTACGTTCCTGGAAAATGTCCCGCTGCAAAGGCGGCCGCATGGAATTCTTTGCCGGCCGGCGGAGCACGACGAAGGCCAGTGACGTCCCGTCGTCGCGTGACGAAATATCGTCGTCGTCACTTCGTCACGCGCGGGGAGCTTCAGACTACGCGGCATCCACCGAAAAAATCTAATTCCTTTACTTTCATGGCGTCGAAGCTTTGGCTGCACTGCCGCGCGAGTTTGGCACGCTTCGTGCTTTTAGGAAGGCATGGCGCAGGGCGGGCCAGCAGGTGCTTCGAATCACTCTCGATGAAGAAACGGATGCAGTTGTTCTGAAGCTGGAAGGGCGCCTCGCTGGACCATGGGTGGCCGAACTTGGCCGTCTGTGGGAGGAAAAAGCTTCCCGCGTGGCGCAGAAGAAACTATCGCTTGATCTACGGGCAACCACTTACGCCGATGCCGACGGAATTCGCATTTTGAAAGCCATCTACTTGCAAACGGGTGCGAAAATCCTCTCCGGCACGCCATGGACCCAATACCTTGCCGAAGAGGTGGCAAGCACAAACCTTTAACACGGAACAAGCAGGCGCGGAGGTCTCACAATGTACACAACATACGAAACCACGAATCAGGTGAATCTTCCTTCTTACCGGAAGGGGGAATTCTTCAAGTCGTTACCGATAGACGCACTGGCCGATTTCGAACGACTGCTGGCGCCCACGGCTTATCCAACAGGCATGGTGATCTTCAGTGAAACGCAGCCGTGCTCGGGCATCTACGTGGTTCTGGATGGCGAAGTAAAGCTCTCCATCAATTCGGCAGACGGGCGCCGTTTGAGCTTCCGCATCGCCAAGGCAGGCGAAGTGCTGGGCCTTTCCTCCGCGCTCTCAGGCGGCACGTATGAGATGACCGCCGACGCACTTTATCCGGCGAAGGTCGCGCACATTACGCAGGCGCACTTTCTGCAGTTCCTTTCGCGCTATCCGGCCGTGTACCAATCGGTGGCGCGCGAGATGGTGCGCACCTACAACGCCGCCTGCGATCAACTGCGCATGGTGGGATTGTCAACCTCAGTACCTGAACGGCTGGCACGTCTGCTGCTGGACTGGAGCGACGATCCAGGCCACAAACCGGAACGTCCTGCGCGCTGCCGCCTGTCGCTTACGCACGAACAGATCGGGGAATTCATTGGGGCATCGCGCGAAACCGTAACCCGCACTTTAAGCACGTTCAAGAACCGTCGTCTGGTGGCACAGCAAGGATGCACGCTGACGATCCCGGACCCAATGGCCCTGGAGAGTTACGCGCGCGGGTAGAAAGGGGCTCTATCGGCGGCCGATTGCCGATGGGTGGGAGAGCTCAGAACGTCATCGTCTTGCAAGTGAAAGAGGCTGGCCGTTTACCGGAGGGGTGCGATGAGGAAGGCATCGCACGACTCCGGTAAGCGGCCAAGTTTTTTTGGTGTGGGCTAACCTTCCTTTATCTGCTGCAATGCGAATTGCGCGGCATGACAGCCGCACATGCCGTGGACGCCGCCACCGGGGGGCGTGGACGCTGAGCAGAGATAGAGATGTGGCGCACCGGTTGCGTAAGGACGCAGGGTGGGCCTGAAGATCATCTGGCGCAGGGACATGGCGCCGCCGCCGATATCGCCGCCAGTCAGATTTGTATCGATGCGTTCGAGTATGGCCGGCGTGGAGACGTGGCGGGCGAGAATGCAATCGCGAAATCCGGGAGCGAAGCGCTCGATCTGCGCCTCGATGCGCTCGGTGATGTCGAGGGACGAGCCGTTAGGCACGTGGCAATAGGCCCACAACACGTGCTTGCCGTGGGGCGCGCGCGACGGATCGAAGAGCGTGGGTTGCGCGGCGAGCACCAGGGGGCGCTCGGCGCAGCGTCCATGCGCGACGGCTTCTTCCGATGTGGCAATCTCCTGAAGGGTACCGCCGAGGTGCACAGTGATGGCGCGGCGGCATTCCTGTGCCCGCCACGGAACGGGCTCCGAGAGCGCGTAGTCGACTTTGAAGGCGCCGGGCCCGTACTCGAACTGTTCGAAGGCGCGCCGATAGTGCGGTGCAATGCGGTCGCCGGCGATGGCCGCGAGTTGATGCGGCGCGGTGTCAAAGAAGATGAGGTCGCTGCCGGCCTCAAGCTCTTTGAACGCGGCGGCGTCGATGCGGTGCGAGGTGTGCACAGTGCCTCCCAGGGATGCAAGGCAGCCGGTGAGGGCCTGCGCAATGCTGCGCGCGCCGCCGCGCGGTATGGGCCAGCCCACGGCATGCACAGTGATGCCAAATAGCCAGCCGATGGTTGCGCTGAGCGGCTGGTCCAGACTCATCATGGAGTGGCCGGCCAGGCCGGCAAAGACGGCGCGAGTACGGGCGTTGGAAAAGCGGCTCTGGGCGAAGCTTCGCGCGGAGCGGAGTGCGCTGAGTCCGAATTGCGCCATGCGCAGCGGGCGGCGCGGAATGCGCAGGACGGGGCCGAGCGCGTCGTGGGCGAACTGGCGCCAATCGTCGACGGCCGGCTGCATGAGTTGCCGCCACGCGCGGCCATCCACGCCGAGTGCGCGCGCGGTTTCCGCCAGATCGCAATCGAGAACGACGGCGGTTCCATCGTCGAGCGGGTGCGCGAGCGGGGCATCGCCGTGGATCCACTCGAGCCCGAACTCGGCAAGAGGAAGCGTGGAGAAGAACGGAGAGCCCGCTGCGAAGGGATGCACAGCCGAACCAAAATCGTGGAGAAAGCCGGGAAGGGTGAGAGGCAAAGTGCGCGTTGCGCCGCCGGGCTCGGATTCGGCTTCATACACGTCGACGCGGAAGCCGGCCTTGGCGAGAACGATCGCGGCGGCGAGTCCGTTGGGGCCCGATCCGATGACGCAGGCGCGGCTCATGATCTCATTGTCCTCCGGTTTGATTTCGTCGCCACTGAAGTCGGGCCCTTTCACGAAACGACTTGTGAAACGCTCAATCGTGCGCAGGCAACTCCTCAGGCCACTGGACCGCGGCAAAGCGGCCGCCAGTGGCAATCGTCAACTCTGGCGCATAGAGACCGAGAAATTCGCGCCGCCACCAGTTGCCCGTGCTGCGTTTCTCGTCTATCGAAGTGAACCAGTACTGCCACAACACGGCGCGCACATAACGCGGAGGCAACTGCGGGAATGGATCGGAACGAAAGAGCGCCAGCACATCGCCGTCGCCGAGCAGGAGGCGCTCTTCGGTGATGGGAACGATTTCGTTGTCGCGCCAATCGCCGAGCGATGCGAACCAGAGGTTCCAGTCGAAACGCGGCTGGTAGGGCGCGTAGATGCGCGGCGCTTCGTTCAAGGCCTGCGGCTTGTAGCGGAATTCGTAAGCGGTCCAGTTTGCGCCGTCGTTCGAGCCCTGGAATTCGATTTCGTAGCGGCCGCGCGTCATGACGGCAAAGAGGCCGTACTGATTGGCGATGCGCAAGGGCTCAAGCGCCGCGATAGGCTGCGTGGGCAAAGGAATGTGACGGAAAGGAATTGCGCTCATCTCCGCGGTCGTGTCATAGGCGATCCATATGAGCAGGAATGCCGCGACGGAGGTGCGTGCGATTCTCCAATAGAAGCTGCGGCGGCGCTCTGCCGGACCGTGCGGAGGCTCGGTCGCCAGCGGCGCAGTTTTACTGAGCGTTGTGCTGGCGGGGTTGGAAGCGAAAAGTGAGAGCGGATGATCGCGCGGCGATGACGATTGCGGTTCGAATTCCGGCTCGGGCTCGGTGGGGCGAAGGCGCGCGGGTACAAAGCGCAGGAGAAATTTGTCGTCGAGCAGCAGAAAGCCGAGAGAAAGGACGAGGTAATTCAGAAACGTGTAATTGGCAGTAAGGATCACTCCGATCTGCCACGGAGTCACGATGAAGAAGCAAATCAAGCGCACGCGGCGGGGAAGAAACATCATGAAGACAAGGACGAGCTCGAGCGCGAGAGTGCCGGCCGCTGTGGCGGCGTGGAAGCGGTGCGGCAAGTGCTCGGCGTACCAGCCGATCCAGGTGGGTAGCGGACCGTTCTGGTAGTACTGGTCCATGGCGGTGAAGTTGCGCCATTGCGGGTCGCCGCTGGCGAGCTTGACCATACCTGATTCAAAGTAGATGCGGAACCACTCCCACTGCAGCAGGAACCAACTGGCGCGGGAAGGCGGCTGATTTGCGGCCCATCCCGGCAGGAGTCCGCGCGGGGCAAAGAAGAGCGTGAGAAAACCGGCTTCGAGCAACATGCCGTCCGATTGATATCCGGAGAACACCTGCGACGCGGCGACGAAGGAAAGAAAACAGACGAAGCAGATGAAAAAGCTGAGCCGCGGCCAGAGGTTGAAGAATGCGAGGATGGAAGCCAGCAGACCGATGCAGGTGATTGCCATGAGCATGGTGGAGCTGGCGGCCGAGATCCAGTAGAGCGAGGGCGCGTACCAGTAGCGCTCGGGGCCGAGCTGTTGCGCGACGGCGGCGAGATATTGGCGGGCGGGAAGGATGCCTAGGGGCCCGATGAGGCCCTTGATCTGAAAGAGCAGCGAATAGAACGCAGAGAGATAAATGAGGGCGAGAGCGCGCAAAAAAATCCAGCGCGGAACCAGCCGGCCACGCGGGCCGTGGCGCGCGTCAAAGAGCCATCGGGGGAAATCGATGAGCTTGCGCCAATCCATCTCCCGATCAGGATAGCGGCTGACCTGCGCAGTATGCTAATGCCAACGTGCGTGCCTGAGCCAAAGCGGTTGACCCGCGGCGCCGCAAAGGAGTATGAAGACAGAGTCATGAATCGAAGCCTTCTGTTTGCACTTTTTACCCTGACTGCGATCGCGATTGCCGGCCGGGCCGCTGGACAAGCCGAGCCGCCAGCCGCGCCTGCCCAAAACACAGCGCCTTCGCCGCAGAGCCGTGCGACGGACCCCGGCAACCAGGGCCGCTTGCAACTCGACCAATATCTCGACGGCATTGCGGCGCAATACGAAGCGGGGCGTGCTTCGGCAGTGGCCGGCATCCACACGCGCGCACAGGCCGAGGCGCGGCAGGCAAAGGTGCGCAGCCAGATTCTGGCGCTGATCGGCGGCCTTCCCGAGCGCACGCCACTGAACGCCAAGACTGTGGGCGAGACGCAGGGCGATGGCTTTCGCATTCGCAAGGTGTTGTTTGAAAGCCAGCCGAATTTCTTCGTCACTGCTTTGCTTTATCTTCCTGACGGCGATGCGCCGGGTGGAAAACGCGGGGCTCCCAGCGGGGGGGCGTCGTTGCTGGGGTCGAAGCGCGCCGCAATCCTGATGACTCCTGGTCACGGACCAAGCGGGAAGACCGGCGACGCGCCCCTTGCCGCAGCTTTTGCGCGCAATGGATTCATCGTGCTTTCCTACGATCCCATCGGCCAGGGCGAGCGGCTGCAGTATCCAGATCCCAACAAGCCTGGAGCCACTCTGGCCAAGGCCGCCACGGGCGAACACGGCGAAGCCAGCCTGCAGCCGATGTTGATCGGCGAGACCTTCGCCAGGTACGAGATATGGGATGCGATGCGCGGGGTGGATTATCTGGCTTCGCTGCCGGAAGTGGATCCGCAGCGCATCGGCGCGGTGGGCTGCTCTGGCGGAGGCACGGTGACCGCGCTTACCGGCGCCCTCGATACGCGCATCGCGGCGATCGGTACGGCGTGCTACATCACTTCGTTCGATGCATTGCTGCCGGCGCTGGGACCGCAGGACGCGGAACAATCGACGCCGCGTTTCATTTCATCGGGTTTGGGATTTCCCGACTGGGTGGAGCTGGCCGCGCCGCGGCCCTACGCCGTGATCTCCACTTACTCCGACATGTTTCCCTTTGCGGGCGCGCGGGCCAGTGTGATCGAGGCTCGCCGCTTTTATTCGCTATTCGATCCGGCGAGCGCGGGGGCAGCGGTGGACGGCGCGGCGCCGGCTGTTCCACCCACACCGACTGTCCCGGCTTTGAATGCCGATACGACCAATCGCATTTCACCGAATGCGAAATTGCAGTGGATCACCGGGCCGGGCGGTCATGGCGCGCTCGGCCCGATTATGGGCAACATCATTGGCTTTTTTATGCGCAATCTTGAGCCTGGCGCCGACGCGGACCATCCATTCATTCCCGCCGGCAATAATTTGCGCGTTGCCTATGCCGCTCTACTTGCAGGCGTATCCAAGGATGCATTCCAGGTGACAACGACCGGACAAGTGGCGACGAGCTTTCCCGGCTGCGCCACCGTGTATTCGCTGAACAAGAAGCGCGCGGCGCGCCTTATTCCCTTGCACCGGCCACTTATTGAGTTTTCCGCACTCAGCGCGAGGATTCGCGAAGAAAGCGGAGCCGCAGCTCAACCCGGCGCGGCGAAATTCGCTGCCGATTTGCTGAACGCGAAGAGCGGACAGATCGAGTTTCCATCGGAAGGCGGATCGCATCTCGAGGGCGATCTGGCCGTTCCCACAGCAGCGGGCAAGCACTCCGCGGTTCTTCTTTTGGTTCCCAATTCGATTCACGGGTCGGACGCGATCGCACTCGCGAACAAAGCAAAGTTCGATGCGCTGGCAGCCGAGGGCAACGTGGTGCTGGCGATTACGCCGCGTCCCTCACCGCCGGGTACCGACGACATGAAGGCTCCCGTGCTCGGGCCGTTTTATCTGCTCAGCCTTCGCGCCGATCTGGTGGGCCGCACGCTGGTGGGGCTGCGCACGGACGACACGATTCGGGCAATCGACTATCTTGCGAGCCGGGCCGACGTCGATGACGCGCGCATCTCGGCTCAGGCGAGCGGGCACATGGGACTGGTGCTGCTGCACGCGGGTGTGCTCGACCGCAGAATTCATCCCATTGAAGTCGATCACGTGCTCACGAGCTACCGCAGCCTTCTCGATGCTCCGTTGCCCACCGGGGCGCCTGAGGATGTGATTCCTGGGGTTCTGCTTCACTACGACATTCCCGACCTGGAACGTGCGCTCAAGCCGCGTCTGATGGAAAGCGATCCCTTGGACGGAAGCGAGGATTTGAGCCAGGAATCGACGCCGCTCAAATCGCTGGTAGTGGCGAGCCAGTAACGCAAGGTTCATTCTTGCCGGATTTACAATTTCATCTTCTGTTGCCGCTACACTTGCTAAGGAGTTGACTGCCGTTTATGCGCGCCTGGATTTCAGTTGTTCTCATCCTCCTCGGCTGTTTTATCTCTGCGCCCATTGCGGCCGCACAGCCTGCTGCAGCCCCGGCGGCGGGCCGCGATGCTGATTTGCAACTGGTGGTGATGCTGAGCCGCCACGGGGTTCGCTCGCCGCTTGGCGCTCGCGATTTGTATGGCAAGTACGCGACCGCGCCGTGGCCCGCGTGGGAGGTTGAGCCCGGCTTCCAGACGGCTCACGGTAATCAACTGATCAGAATCTTTGGTGCGTGGGATCGTGCGCAATTCTCAGGCGGGAACCTGTTTGCAGCCACTGGCTGCGCCGATGCGGCTCGCGTCTCGATCATTGCCGACAACGATCAGCGCACACGCGAAACCGGCAAAGCGCTGGCGGAGGGCATGTTTCCCGGTTGCGCGATCGCAGTGCAAGCACGGCCGGACGGCACGATCGATCCGCTTTTCCGTCCCATCGAGTCGGGCGCGGTGCATGCCGATGGCGCGTTGGCCGCAGCCGCAATAGCGGGCCGCATTGGAGGCAACGCCAGCAATCTTACCCAGGCGTACCGCTCGCAATTGACCGAACTCGATCGCGTGCTGGCGGGTTGCGGCCACGCGCCGGCGAATGCCAAACGCACATCGATTTTTGATATTCCCGCCGGACTCGCCGCAGGCAGCGGCAACGGCATGCCCGCACTGCGCGGGCCGGTGGCGACCGCAGCGACGATTGCCGAAAATCTGCTGCTCGAATACACGCAGGGCATGAGCCAGGCGGATACGGGATGGGGATGCGTGGACGGCGCCACGCTGCGCAGCGTCATGCAGATCAACGGCGCAAATTGGGACTACGGCCGGCGTACGCCTGCCGTGGCGCGCATCTATGCCTCCACACTGCTTGATCGTATTGAGAAGACCATGGCGCAAAGTGTGAACGGCGGAGGGGCGACGGTTCCCGGAGCATTGGGCAAACCCGGCGACCGCCTGGTGATTCTGGTTGGGCACGACACGAATATTGTCACGGTGGCCGGCGCTCTCGGCATCAACTGGGTTTTCGACGGACGCGTGGACGATACGCCTCCGGGCGGTGCATTGCTCTTTGAACTTTGGCGGCCGCGTGACGGCGGCAAGCCTTTTGTGCGGCTGGAATACATTGCGCAAACCCTGGAACAGATGCGCAACACGGAGGCGCTGACGCTCGCAAATCCGCCGGCCGCGGCGCCGATCTTTGTTCCTGGCTGCGGACGCGCCGATCTTTCCTGCAGCTGGGATGGATTCTCGGCGGCGATGCGCGAGGCCATCGATCCGGCTTACGTGGCCGCGTTACGTTAATCGTTTGATGGTGCGTAAACGATGGGACTGGAGCGCTTGCCGAACGGACGCCGCACGCGCACCTGCTTGTTTTCGCGTTCGTGGGTTCGCGCGCGGCCGGCGAGGACCTCTTCGGCATTGAGCAAGCCGACGACTTTGCCGGTTTTACGCTCTACGACCGGAAGCGCGAAAACATGCTGCGTGGCCATGCGCTCGGCGGCCATGCGCAATGTTTCGTCGGGATGCGCAACGACCGGTACTGCCAGCGACGCCTGCGGAGGCGCGCTGGAGTTTGCAAACATCGCCAGGTTGCCGCGCGTCATCACGCTTACCAGGCGGCCCTCCGTGTCGACTACCGGATAGAGACGCTGACCACGCCAGCCATTTTTTCCGCGCCCATGCTCGAGCCAGCGCTGCGCGTCCTGTCGGCTCAATCCAGCAGGCAGGACAACGGTATGGGTGCGCATCATTTCGGAAACGCGCACCGTCTCGAGCGGATCGACGCTGTACTCACGGCTGAGATGATGACCGCGCCGGCTGATGCGTTCGGTGAGAATGGAGCGTTTTTGGCAGAGCACGGTGAAGGCATGCGCGGCCACGGAACTGGCCAGCACAGGCAGCAGCAGTCCGTAATTGTGCGTGAGTTCGAGACTGAGAACCGCCGCCGTGAGCGGGCAGCCGATGGAGCCGGAGAATACCGCAGTCATGCCGACCAGCGCCCACGCGCCCGTCGACATGGACGGAAGGATGGGAGTGAAGAGCGCGCCCAGCGCGCCGCCGATCATCAACAGCGGGGCCATGACGCCGCCCGAGGTTCCCGAGCCCAGCGAGAACGACCAGATGATGCTCTTGACGATGAGAACGCCCGCGATCAGTTGCCAGGTGCGATTGCCGGCGAGCAGCGAATGGATCACGTCGTATCCGGTGGCGAGGGCGCGGGGAAAGACGAGTCCGCCCAGACCCACGGCCACGCCGCCGATCGCAGGCCACCACATCCAATGGATGGGCAGATGATTCTCGAAGAAATCTTCGCTGGCATAGACGGCGCGGCTGAGGGCGATGGCCAGCGCTCCACCGGCTATGCCCAGCAGCAGTGCGCCGGCCAGGGCCGCGGGTTGCATTTCGCCAGTCAAGCCGGGCATGGGAAACAGCGGGCCGCTGCTCAGAAAGAATCGCCGTAAGACGCCGGCGGTTACCGCGGCTACAGCCACCGGCACGAAGGAACTGGGACGCCACTCAAAGAGCAGCAACTCGACGGCTAGCAGCGTGGCGGCCAGCGGCGTAGAGAATACTCCGGCCATGCCAGCCGCGGCGCCGGCCACGAGCAGCGTGGAGCGTTCGGCATCGGTGAGATGGAAGTATTGCCCGAGGAGCGAGCCCACCGATCCCGCGGTCATGATGATCGGGCCTTCGGCGCCGAAGGGTCCGCCGGTGCCGATGGCGACCGCCGAACCCAGCGGCTTGAAGAGCGCGACGCGCGGGCTGATGCGCGCGCCGTGCATGAGGATCGACTCGAGGGCCTCGGGAATTCCGTGTCCACGAATCTTGTCGGAGCCGTAGCGCGCCATCACGCCCACGATGATGCCGCCCACGATGGGGACAAAAAGCGCCAGCCAGTGCAGGTGATTCTCGGCAGGGGAAATGAACGACCAGCTTAGCCGCCGGTAATAAAAGAAGTTGGTGCAGGCGTAGATCAGGTGCAGCAGAATCCAGGCCAACGCAGCCCCGGCGCCGCCCAGCAGGAGGCCGAGGGCGCTGAGCATAATCATGCGCGGTCCTGCGTTGAAGTCACCGAGTTGCAATCTGGAGGCGGGATTGATGCAGCTCATCGTATGGCCGCCATTTCTGCCGACGTACGGCGGCAGTGCGCCATGCGGCGATTGGCGCGCAGAATGCGGTTGAGGGCGCTCACCAGCTCCGGTCCCGACTGCTCCAGTTCGCGGGTATGCAAGCGGGCAAGCGACGTCAAAATGCGTTTGCCCTGCGCGGAGACGCGCAGCAGAATACGGCGGTGGTCGGACTCATCGCCGGAGCGGAGGAGCAATCCCTGCTCGACGCAGCGGTTGACGAGCTCGACGGCGCTGTTGTGCTTGAGCAGCATGCGCGCGGCGACGTTGGCGATGGTGGGCGCCATGGCTTGAGGCATGCCACCGACGCACTGCAGGAGCTGATATTGCTGATTGTGCAGGCCCATGTCTTCAGCGGCGGCCTGGCTGACGTGGAGAAAGCAGCGCAAACGATAGCGAAACTCGGCCAGCCGCCGCAGATGCTCGACGTCGAGCAGCGGGGCGCGGGAATGGGAATCGATCAGAGAGGGGCGGGAATGCTTAGCGGGTATCAATTGGGGAAGCTTGCTCACAAATATATCGTATCACGATATATTCGTACGGAAATCAGATTGTATCAATTGAGAAATGTTTCCTTATTAGACAACATGCTCCGGGGGGCGCTATCATCTTCATTGCTTTGCTTCTTGCGCTTTAAACCGCCATTTCAATTCGAGGAATGTGCATGAAAGCGGTATTGAAACTTGCAGCTTTGGCGCTGCTTTTGCAGGGCGCGGCCATGCAACTGGCCGCACAACAGGACTACTTCGGCAACTGGCCTGCGGGACGTTCTCCCGATGAGGTGGGCAAAGCGCTGGCCGAGCACTTTGTGACCAGCCCGCACCAGCACAGCCCCGGCACCATTTTTTACGGGGAAGTGGGAACCTGGTACGGCGCGCTGACCTTTGCCGAGCTCACGCATGACACGGATCTGCGCGACAAGCTGATCAAGAGATTCGAGCCGCTGATGCCGGGAGGGGCCGAGGAGGCTCTCGTTCCCAGGCGCGATCATGTCGATGACTCCATCTTCGGCGTTGTTCCGTTGGAGATTTACATCCAGACCAAGGACAAGAAATATCTCGATTATGGGCTGTCGTACGCCGACCGACAATGGGAGAATCCCCAGGCCGACGGCTTGTCGCACGAGACGCGCTACTGGATCGACGATATGTATATGCTCACCATTCTGCAGTTGCAGGCGTACCGGGCGACGGGCGACAAGAAATATCTTGACCGCGACGCCAACGAGATGGTGGCTTACCTCGACAAGCTGCAGCAGCCGAACGGCCTCTTCTATCACGCGCCCGACGTGCCTTTCTTCTGGGGCCGGGGCGACGGGTGGGTGGCTGCGGGAATGACGGAGATGCTGCGCACGCTGCCCGCCGACCATCCGCAACGTGCGCGCATCCTGGCCAGCTACAAGCTGATGATGGCCGCCCTGCTCAAGTACCAGAGCTCCGACGGCATGTGGCGCCAGTTGATCGATCACGACGAAGCGTGGGAAGAATCGTCGAGCTCCGGCATGTTTACCTTCGCGCTCATCACCGGCGTCAAGAACGGCTGGCTCGACGCGGCCACCTACGGTCCGGCCGCGCGCAAGGCGTGGATCGCGTTGACCGGTTTCATCGACCAGAACGACGATGTGACCAACGTGTGCGAGGGCACGAACAAGTTTGCCAGCCTGGATTACTACCTGATGCGCAAGCGCAGGACCGGCGACTTTCACGGGCAGGAACCGGTGCTGTGGGCGGCGTCGGCTCTGTTGCGGTAGCGGTTAGCGAAGTTGGCGGACTGAGTGTACCGGGTTGGAAGTTCGTTGAAGAATTCGAGGGCGACGAGCCCGGTCATGAAACAGCTTGTAGCGCTGCTCGCTCTGTTGTTTCAGTCAAGGCGTGTTAGATACGCGTTGCCTTCGACCGGCTGCGTGCGGCGCGCAATGTACTCGGCCTGAGCGCGGTCGTCGCCTTGCGGTCGGATGCGCACCCAGAAGCTGTTCTCGCCGGGAAACTCGATGACATTGGAGCCGGGATACAGCTTGAGCAGTTGCGCCTTGAGCCGCAATGCATCGCGCTCCTTGTGGAAGGCGCCGATTTGCACGCACCAGCGGCCGCCGGTGTTGACGGGCTTTGGCGTCTCATAGACATCGAGGCGCACTTGCGCCAGGCCGGCCCGATATAAACCGATAGCTTTGGCCGAGGCGATTGTCAGATCAATCATGCGGTCGGCGACAAAGGGACCGCGGTCGCTGATGCGCATGGGGCTCGACTGGCCGGTCTTGAGATTGGTGACCACGATCAGGGAGCCCATGGGCAAGGTGCGATGCGCAGCGGTCAGGGCGTGGTCGTCAAAGACTTCGCCGTTGGCGGCGCGGCGGCCTTTGTAGGGCGCCGAATACCAGGTGGCCAATCCGATTTCGCTGAGGATGGGCTGGTGGCTGGCGACGAATGCGAGGTCGTCCTGGCTAATGCCGCCCGGCGGCAGCGGTGTTGCGGGAATTCTTGTTTCCGGCAGGCCGGGGGCAGCCCCGGACGTTGGGGGCGGCGGCAATTGCTGCGGCGGCTGCGTGACGCTCTGGCGGTGGCGACAGCCGCTCGCGGCGGGTAACAGGAGTGCCAGCGCTGCCCAGAGGGCCGCGCTGGGGAGCCCTGCGTGGGACCGAGTCTTCAACTGCGCGGTTCTCCAGAGGGCTTTGGAGGACCGTCGTCCGCCGAGGGATTGCCGGCTCCGGGAGCTGCGCCGGCCTGCTGCTCAAACCGGTCCGCCAGATTGCGCAGAGCATCGGCCGCAGTGCGCAGGCCCTGGATCGACTCGCGCCTGACCTGCGGAACTACGGCATCGTTGAAATAGGTAATGGCGTCCCGGAGCCGGGCCATGGCTTCTCCCATGACATCTTCGACGCGTTGACCCTTTGCGCCACCCTGGTTCGGCGAGCTGTTTGTGCTCATGACGGCCTCTTCAGCTGGTTGATTAAAAAACGCAGCCTATTTAAACGTCGCTCGATTGTCCATGGCGCGTCAATGGCCGGAGGCCGATCCGGGAACCGGGTCAATTACTATTGAGGCAACCAACACCATTTCGTAGCAGTCGTCAATTCGTCCCAGCCGGCTGCAGGGCCGTGCGGAATGTCTGACGTGGATCGCGCTGCGGAGCAACCTTTATCTCCGAATCGCGTCCTAAATGGCAGGGCGGGCGTGTCCCTGGTCTCAAGCGCTGAAGTTCGCCGATTGGTTTTTCCGGCAGCGGGCCGAATTAGAGTGTAGTCTCCAGGGAAATGATCGAATTGTTTGCAAGCGAAGATTGGCTTGAAACCGGATGGGGCCCCAGGCTGCGCGTTGCGTATCGACCGGCCTGGCGGTGGATGTTTCCGTGTGCCGGTCTGGCGCTCGCCTTGATGTGCTGCCAGGCGCCGCGGGCGCAGGGGGGCAACTCGGGCGTTCCGGCTGAGGCTGCAGCTTCGCCGGCGGACTCGATCGCTCCACTTCATCCGGTGGCGGCGGCGTGCGCATTGAAGAACACCGGCGCAACCATGATTGCCACCGGCGCGATGCGGGCCTTTGCCGCGGCCGGCGTGAGCGGCGTCAACGGGGACGCAGGGGCGAGTCCGGTAGAAACCAAAGTCTGCGTGCCGCACTTGCCACTGATCAATTGGTACGAGCGATTCGTGACGGGGCCGGAGGTGAAGCCGCTCTCAGTGGAAGAAAAGGGCCGCCTGGCGGTGCACAATCTTCTCGATCCCTTTAACCTTCTGACCATCGGCGGCGATGCCGCTATCGCTGTGGCTGCCAATGCGCACTCGCCCTACGGGCCGGGAGTTCCCGGCTGGGGCCGCTACATGGGCGTGAGCTTTACGCAGGATATGACGGGCGAATTCTTCGGTACCTTCCTGATTCCTTCGCTTGACCACCAGGACCCACACTACCACCGGATGCCGACGGCAAGCATCGAGCGTCGCGCCCTGCATTGCGTGGCCCAGGTTTTCTGGACGCAGGGCGACAACGGCCGAGGCATGGTGAACTATGCCAACATCGCGGGCTTTGCCGTGGACGATGCCATCAGCAATCTGTATGTCCCGGGCCAGCAAACCCGGGTGAGCGCGACCACCGAGCGGTATGTTGTGGGGTTGGCCACGGCGCCCATCGATAATTTTGTGATCGAGTTTTTGCCCGACGTGGCGCGGCATATCCACGTGCAGATTGTGATCATTCAGCGCGTGATCAACCAGGTGGCGCGTACGGATAACACGGCGCAGTGAGCTGGGCGGCGCGACGCCGCACTAATTCATGGTGAGCGTGAGCCAACTGGTTTGCTCAATCACGCCCGAGGTTCCGGTTACCGTGATCGTGAGAGTTTGCGGAGTTGAAGGCAACTCTAACTGCGCACAGCCGGAAAGCAATCCCGCACCGAGGGCTACCACGAGCAGAACCGCGGAGAGGCGCCAGTTCTTGCGTCGCTTCAAGGCCAGCAGGCAGGTGGCCAGCGCAAACGTAGAATCCGGAAGCCACGGGCTGCTACGGCGCCGCAGTTGCGCCGATCCGCTGGCCGCTATCGTCAGTTGCGAGGTTGCGGCGCTGCCTGAGGGAGTGGTGGGCGACGGACTGAAGGAGCAGGTAACCCCGGCCGGCAATCCGGAGCAGGCAAGGCTGACGGCGGAATTGAAACCGTTCAGCGGCTTCACGGTCACCGTGGCCACTCCGCTGGCGCCAGGGTTCAAGGTGAGCGAGTTCGGCGATACGCTGAGCGTGAAGACAGGGGTGGTGAGATCGATGGCGTAGGCAGCGGTGGCCACGGGGCTGGGGACACCGCCATCGGCTACAGCAATGGCTTGGATGGTTTCTGAAGTGCTCACCGTGATGGGCCCGTTGTAAACCGACGAGCCGGTGGTTGGCGCAGTTCCGTTGGTGGTGTAGTAGATGGTAGCTCCGGCGGTGGTGTCGCTGAGGCTCACGGTTTGAACAGCCGCATAGGTCCCCGCCGGCACGCTGAAGGTTGGAGCCGCGGCGGCAGCTTGATACTGCCAAAGATCATTCAGGTCGCCCATGGCGCCGTTGGCATCGGGGCCGTCGCCTGCCATGAGCCACAGACTGCCGTCGGCCGCAGTCCATCCCACCGCCGCCATGCGGCCTCCCGGGGTGTTGCCCGCAGCGGCAGTACCCAATGTGCCATAGACGCCGGGTTGCCCGTTGCCGCTGACCGTACTGGGCCCGCCCATCCACGTCCATTCATTCATGGAAGGATCGAACTTCCACAGGTCGTTCAGAAGGGAAACGTAGCTGCTGGAGGCGTCGAATCCCTCGCCACCCATCATCCAGACATTGCCGGCGGCGTCGACCCAGATCGCGGGCGACACGCGGCTGCCGGGCATGTTCGCTGCCGAGGGCGTACCGAGCTTTCCGTAGACACCGTTTCCGCCGCACACGGGGCCGAATAACGACGCGCAACTGCTGGCAAATTCGTCGCTGCCGCCCATCCATGCCCACTCATTGGTGGTGGGATTGAATTCCCACAGGTCGTTGAGAAAGCCATTGGTGTACGAGCCGCCGGACGTGGACTCAAATCCGTTGCCGCCGAAGAGCCACAGATTGCCGCTCGTATCGACCCAACCGGCGCTGCTGTCGCGGCCTCCGGGAGTATTTGCGGTCGACGGAGTGCCCAATTGACCGTAGACTCCCGGCCAGCCCTCCCAAGCTCCAGGGATAGTGCTGCTGCCACTCATCCAGGCCCATTGCCTGGTGGTGGGAACGAACTTCCATAGGTCATTCAGGTCTCCGTGCTGATCGACGGCATCTTCACCGTAGCCGCCAAACAGCCAGAGATTTCCATTCTGGTCTGTCCAGGCGACGCCGAAGTTGCGGCTACCCGGATAACTGCCGCTGGTGAGTGAGCGCGGTGCGCCGTAGATGCCGGCAACCGAGCCGGAAACTCCCAGCGTGCTGCTGCCGCCCATCCACGCCCATTCACCGGCGGCGATGTTGTACTCCCAAAGATCATTCAGATTGCCGTTGGTCCCGGCGGCATCGAAGCCCGCGCCACCAAAGAGCCAGAGGTTGCCCTGCGGGTCGGTCCAGCCAAATGCACCCGAACGGCCGCCTGGAGTGTTCTTCGATCCCAGAGTGAACATTTGGCCATACACTCCTGGCTGGCCGCCGTTATAGCTGGGGAGCGTACTGCTGCCGCTCATCCACGTCCATTCGCGGGTTGTGGGATTGCACCGCCAAAGATCGTTGAGGAAACCGAAGTTCTCTACCGCATCAAGGCCGCCGCCCCCGAAAAGCCAGAAGTTGCCCTGGTTGTCTCTCCAACTTACGGCGCCCAGCCGTCCGCCAGGAATGTTCTTGGCATTGGGAGTGCCTTGGACGCCATACACTCCCGGCGGCCGGGATCTGCAATGACGAGGGGAGGAATCACCCTGCTGCCGCCCATCCATGCCCACTCATTGGTCTGTGCTTGCGCGGAGCGAGAGGTCGAGAGCGCCGATGCGAGAAGCGACAAGACGAAGTACGAAATAAGGCGTGATTTTGAAAATGGTTTTGACGTCTTACGCAGCTTGAGGAGGGCGGGACAAAAACGGAACAAGACCGGAGAACGATGCATGGCTGATCCTATGAGTCCCGAAAACGCCCGGCGAAACCTCACATCTATGGAAGCACGGTGTTTCGGGAGTGGCCCGGAATGAATACTGGCGGTGAACTGCGAAGGACACGTTCGCCCCTATTCTACTCGTTCCGTGATTTTCCGAAGGTTACAATTCGGCCGGGCGGCCGACAGGTCTGCCTGGTTGGGTCCGGTTGCAATGCGGTGGTTCGGCTCGGGCAGCGTGTCAGGCCGCGCGATCGAGTTTGAATTCGGTGACAAGGCGATCGAGATTGCCGGCCAATTCCGCAAGCTGCCTGCAGGCGTCGGCGGTCTGATGGGAAGAGTCGGCGGTTTCGCCGGCGATGGCAGCCATTTGCGAGATGGTCTGGCTAACTTCGTTACTGGCCGAGCTCTGCTCATGGGCCGCGGTAGCGATGAGAGCAATCATGTTTTCGGTGTTGTGAGCCATTTCCACAATGCTGGTCATTGCGGTTCGCGCTTCGGCCATGCGCTCGATGCCGTGCTCGACGGCGCTGCGCCCGCCCTCGACCATGTCTACCACCTCGCCGGTTTCGCGCTGAATGCTCTCGATGGTTTGGGCGATTTCGCCGACAGACTTAGTGGTACGCTCCGCCAGGTTTCTTACTTCACCGGCAACGACTGCGAAGCCGCGACCGTGCTCGCCGGCGCGCGCGGCTTCGATGGCGGCGTTGAGAGCCAGCAGATTGGTTTGTTCGCTGATTTCGCGGATGACCGTGATCACGTTATTGATCTCGCGGGTGCGTTCGCCGAGCGCGGCAATGCGCTCGCCGGCGGCATGCGTGGAATCGGCGATGCGGTTCATGGTTTGCGAGGTTTCATCCATCACCTTGCCGCCACGCTCGGCGCCCTGGAGCGCGGTGCGGCTGGTTTGGGCCGCGCGCTCGGCGTTCTCGGAGATCTCCGCGATGGTGACGCTCATTTCCTGGCTCGCCGCCGCCACATGCTGCACCTGCAGGGAGAGCGTTTGGGCGTTCTTCGACGAATCATCGGCGTTTCTATTGAGGTCATCGGTGGCTTGCGCCAGGGTGTCGGCGCTTGCGGTCACCGTAGTCATTACCCCGTTGATGGCGCGCAGGGTGGTGTTGACGGAATCGGCCATCTCGCCGAGCTCGTCCCGGCTAGTCAGTTCGATTCTGCGCGTGAGATCTTTCTCTGCCACGCGAGCCAATACCTCAGAGGTCTGACGGAGAGGAACTGAAATTGCAATCACCAGGAGTCTGCCGATGAGGGCGCTGATCGCGATCACGCAGAGAATCAGCGCCACGATAAAGATTCTGACCGTGCGGTAAAGCTTTGCCGCATTCTGTGTAGCAGCATCGGCTCCCTGTTGATGCTGCCGGACATTGGCCTCAATGACGGCAACCAGATTGTCGTAGGCCGGGCCGCTGACGTTGCGGGTTTGCAGCGTGGCCTCGTCGCGCTTGCCTTCCTTGACGAGCTGCATCACCAATTCGCTGCGCGGCATGTAGTCGACGAGGGCCTGGTCGAATTTGGCGTCGAGGGCGCGGGTTTCGTCGGTGCTGCAGGCGTCTTCGACAGCCTGGTAGCTTTCCCGTTCCTGGCGTAGTTGCTCGAGCTGGCTCAGGCGGGTGCGTATGAATCGCTCCACACAAGTGTCGTCGCTGCAGACAATGGCGTTGAACTCCTGGCGGCGCGCATCGCCGAGCAAGGCGCGCATGCGCCACAGGTTGGCGACCGAAGGCAGCCAACTGGAATTGATGCTCGCCGTGGTCTGGTTGATCTTGGAGAGGCCGGCAAGCGCCGCCACGCCCAGCGCGGCGCTCAGAATGCAGACCGTGCCGAACGCCAGCATCACTTTTCGAGCCACGTTCACACGGTGCAGAAGATTCAGCGTCATTTCAACTCCAAACGGCGGTCCCTTGGAGCAATTCCAGAGCCAGTGCCACCCCTTACTGCAGGGCACGGCGCGGCAGCCCCGCTGGCGGCGCATTCCACCGTGATTGCCCACGAAGCAGACGGCTTCCTGGAACCCCGGTCGGTTGGGGGTCTGGTTGATTGCGCGCACTCGAGCGCAGAGGCTTCGGGTGGAGCAACTACGAAATCGCTCGAGGTACTTATCGGCAATTTGAAGAAAAAGAGAAGGGTGGCGGTGTGCAGGAAATCTTCAAGCTGCCCAATTTCGGATCACTGCAATCGAGCCGTTTTGCATTTTAAACAGGCTCTCATGGGAAAGAGCTGGCGTAACCGGCTTTCTCTGCACATGAGAGGAGCCTTAGTAGCTTGAGAAGCCACGGAAATAGTCAGATGAAATCGAGGTTGATCCCTGTCGAAGAAAGATCGATCGCGGGCATCTGCACACGTTCTCATGGTGGCAATGAGAAATGCGCGGATGTGTCAGGGCGCGTGCGGATCGGGTGCTGTGCCTTGCAAGTTCCTATCGGCTTCTGCCGCGCAGGGTTTGCCGCCGCATAATGCGCCGGTAATGCCCTTGCCCTCTGTGACGGTGTAAATGCGATCGACCGCGGGCAGCTTGACGGTCTGTTGGGCGCCGGAGGGCCAGTGGATCTCGAGAGAGCCCGCGTCCGTAGCGTCTCCCAAACCGAAGTGCAGGCGGCGATCGTTGGCGCTGATGTAGCTTCCGCTGGCCATCACATCCTGGCGCTGGCGCATGCCGTTGGCGGTGAGATAGGCAGTGGCGCAGGTGGCGTCGCGCGGACTCTTTTTGCCTGTGAGCGGATTGATGCCGCCGACGAGTTGAATCTCAACCCAATGATGATGATCCGGATTCACGTTGCGCAGCAGTACCGGCGGGCCGTCGATGGGATTGATGACCACGTCGATTTTGCCATCGTTGAACAGGTCGCCGAAGGCCGCGCCACGCGCCGGAATCACGTCTGCGAGTCCGGAGCCGACGACCGGCGCGATGTACTCGAAGCGGCGGCCTTTGCCGGCGCGCTCGGGCACGTTGTGGAACAGGAGCGGCCGCTCGGCGAAGGTGGTGCCCCAGTCATGCTCATCCACCTGGGGATAGACGTGACCGTTGACCATGAACAGATCGAGCCAGCCGTCGTTGTCGTAGTCGATGAAGCCATCGCCCCAGCCGACGAAGGGGATGGTGGTTTGCGCCACGCCTGCTTTGTAACTGACATCGCTAAAGGTGGCGTCGCCGTCGTTGCGGTAGAGAACTTTGTAATCGTCGCCGAAGTCGGTGACAAAGAAATCCACGAGGCCGTTGTTTTCGTAGTCGCCCGCGGCGATACCCATGGAGGCGATCTCGCGTCCATCCTCATTGAGCGCGAAGCCGGATAGATAGCTGTCGTCCTCGAAGGTTCCGTCGCCTTTGTTGAGATAGAGGAAGTTGGGCTCTGAGTCATTGCCTACGACGAGGTCGGGCCTGCCGTTGCCTTTCAAGGAGACAAAGATGGGCGTGAATCCGTAATAGCGATTCTTGTCTTCAACGCCGGCTTTCGCCGTGACGTCGGTGAACGTGCCGTCGCCGTTGTTATGGAAGAGATGATCGGGCTCGCCCTCCAGGCCGCGCGGCCCGCAGTTGACGGGCACGCCGCGATACTGGCAGAAGGAAAAGCCGACGGCTTTGCTGCCGCCGATGGGCAGGTTGGTGCGATCGAAGTGGACGTAACCGGTGATGTAGAGATCGAGCAGCCCGTCGCCATCGTAGTCGCCCCAGGCCGAGCCCGTGGACCAGTTGCCCAGCGTCACTCCGGCCTTTTCGGCCACGTCGGTAAAGGTTCCGTCGCGATTGTTGCGATAGAGGCGGTTCTTGCCGTAGTTGTTGACGAAGAGATCGGGCCAGCCGTCGTTGTCGTAGTCTCCAGTGGAGCAGCCGTAACCCCAGCGATCGTTGGTTACGCCGGCCTTGGCGCTGACATCGGTGAATGTTCCGTCGTGATTGTTGTGAAACAGGGCGGCGTGCGGCGGCTCTTCTTTGCCATCCAGGGCATCGAAGGTAGAACCATTGACCAGATAGATGTCGAGCCAGCCGTCGTTGTCGTAGTCGATGAGGCAAACGCCGGAGCCATTGGTCTCGACGATGAAGTCCTTGGCAGGCACGCCCATTTTGTGGCGCCAGGCCGAGAGGCCCGACTGCTTGGTGATGTCTGCGAAGATCACCGGCCCTTTATCGACGAATCCTCCGGCGGTGATGGGCCGATGCTGTTCGTCGTAGACGGCCGGGGCACTCACACCCGCGGCGATACCGCCCATTCCGCTCTGTTGCGGTTGTTGCGATGGCTGCTGCGCCAAGGCGGCGCGGGAAAGAAGCAGAGCGAAGACCAGAGCGCCGAGACGCAGACAGCAGACGCGCAGCAATTCGATTCTCCAGGAACGAAGTACTAGCCAGATCATTCTATGTGCTGAGAGTGAAGAAGGAAAACCGAGAGATCACTGCCTGCGCGGCTCGCCTGTGGGCAGAAAGGCGAAACCGGCGATGCCGCTGCGCGAAGCGAGCACATTGCGCAGGCGCTCGGGGTTGGGGCCGCCGCGCGCGACGGCCAGAGCGACGATGCGCAACGCCTGAGCGGGCGTGGTGTCCGCGGGCAGGCGGAAAATCCACGGAATGTCGGCCGAGGTGAGTGAGCAATCATCGCTGAGAGCAACGACGGGAACAAAGCACTTGAGCGCCAACTGCTCGGCCAGATGCGCGGCGTTGCGATCGAGAGCCAGAACCGCGAGAGTGTGCCCGTCTGTGAGCGCGCGAACCAGTTGCGTTGAAGCGGCGCCCCAGTTTTGCCGGCTTTCGATCGGCAGCAAAGAAAGTGCGGAGCTGCCGGCCGATGCAGAGTGCAATGTCGAGAGCACTTCCGGATTTTGCGCGAGCTCAACCGCGCCGGGGCCGAAAACGATCACGTGCGCCGTGCCCGGCGGAAGATTGGCGGTGCGCGGGCCGAAAAATTGTACGCCATCTTCACCTACGCGCGCGTAAGGCGCGGCAGAGGCGGGCGTTGGCGAGGGCGATGCTCCGGCTGCGGGCGCAACAGAGGCTTTGGTCATGCTGGCAGGCCGGTAGGCGAAGGCGCCATCGTGCACGGTGCCCAAAAACATGGGCGCCACATTTTTCTGGTTGGGATCGAAGGTCATGTGGCCGGTGACGCCGTCGTATTGCTCGAGATCGGCCAGCGCATCGTGAATGCGGGCGCGGTTCAGCCCAGCCGCGCAGATGGCGTCGAGCAGAATGTTCATCTGGTCGTAGGCCAGGGAGGCGAATTGCTCGGGCGGCTCGTGGAAGCGCGCTTCGAAGCGGCGATTGAAGTCGAGCCAGCGCGCGTCGTTGCGCGTGGGATCGTAGGGAAAGACAGCCTCAAAGCCCTCGGCGGCGGGCCCGGCTTCAGACAGAAGTTCCGGCCCCAGTGTGCGGTAGGAGCCAAAGACGCGCTGTTTCATGCCCATGGCGCGCATCTGCTTGAGAATGGCCGCGGCCTCGTGTTCGTCCGTCCAGAGCACGATGGCCTGGACGCGCGAGTCGCGAATAATTCCCAACTCGCGCGTGAAATCGGTGTCGCCGGCAAGATATTTCTGTTCGATCACGACTGGATGGCCGAGGCGCCGCGCCGCATCGCGAAACTTGGCGACCCCGAACCGTCCGTAGCGGTTGTTCACGCGCAGGATCGCCACGCGCTTGAGCCCAAGTTCGGTAAAGATGCGCCGCGCCAGCGTAAAGCACTGCACGCGATCGTCCTGCAGGTCGGTGAAGTACCACGGGACATAGGTTTCGGGGATCGTGGGGTCGGTGGATGCCGAATTGACGATGGGGATTTCTGCCTTGAGCGCCAGGCGCAGCATGACATGTGTGGACTCGGAGTTGATGGAGCCGAAGATGGCCCAGTCCTGCTCGTCGTAGATCATCTCGACGGCTTCGTTCGAGGCCGCTCCCCAGATGGCGGGATCAGTGGGCCGTTCATCGCTGTAAGCAGCATTCGCCTGCCAGTTGTTGTAGTCGTTGTGAAGCATCAGGCGAAACGGCTTGCCTCCGTAACCGCCGCGCGCGTTGACTTCCTCAACGGCCAACTGCGCGCCATGCAGCATGCGCAGGCCGAATGTTTGCTCGGGGCCGTTGGCGATCGGTCCCATAAAGCCGATGCGCACCTCGCTCAGATTCTTCGGTTCGGGAATATCCCGCCCCGCACCCATATAGATGTTGGGGTGAATGTAGTCGAGGCCGTAGGGCGCGGCGAATTTGGCGAAGGGGCTCAGGTCCTCGGGCTCGCCGGCGTAGGGCGCGACGACACGATCGCGCGGCGGCGCAGGCGGATGCGCGCCGCACGAACAAACGTGAGCGCTTGCGACGGAAGTTTGGCCGACGCTTTGGCTGATGAGAGCCGTGGCGCCGCTGATTGCCCAGATGCATGTCGCCGAGATCATCCAACCATTGCGCATTGCGATTCCTTCCATGGCTACGAAAGCGGAAAACGGCAGCG
>Ga0335073_10002900_pt1 | contig 23667 bp, 22 predicted proteins | sample Lox_Sample_22_FD_207093 | JGI IMG/M metagenome (GOLD analysis project Ga0335073, IMG submission 207093) | Soil microbial communities from Loxahatchee National Wildlife Refuge, Florida, United States - Lox_Sample_2.2 | ecosystem: Environmental > Terrestrial > Soil > Wetlands | place: USA... | reverse complement strand
TTGAAGGTCCTCGCATTCCGTCGAACCCACCTCCGCCACCTGCACGCTCTGCTGTTCCTCCGCCTCCACCTGCCCGTGAACAAGCACCGCCATTGCCGCCGAAGACGAACGGCGTCGACAATTCAGCTCCAATCCCACCTCCATTGCCACCAGCTTCTTCAAGACCGGTTCCGCAACCAAGCGCAGTCCCACCTCCTCCACCTCTCCCTCCCACTAACAACGCACCTCGTCCTCCACCTTTACCGCCCACCAACAACGCACCGATACCTCCACCACTGCCTCCAGGACGAGACGGCAGTTCGGCGATTCCCCCAGCGCCGCCTCCACCACCGCCAGGCGGAGCACCCTCGGCTCCCATGCCAAAGGTCCAAGGGCGCGACGCACTCCTGGGCGACATCCGGGGCGGTGCAAGGCTGCGCAAAGTGGCGGAGTCGGAGAAGCGGGATCGCAGCGCCGCCGTGGTACCGGGATCTGAGCAGACTGGCAGTCCACCGCCCACCAGCGCCGGCGGAGCCGGAGGCGACGCGGCTGGTGGGTTAGCGGGCGCGTTGGCTAGTGCGCTTGCCGCCAGGAAGAGTAAGGTTAGCCATAGTGGTGAGTTCGACCTTTTCGTCGCGTGTTTTGCGATTTTGTAATTGGACGGTTTGTGCTAACGGGCCTAGATGATGAGGATGAGAAGGACGATTGGTGAGATTCGATTGCGGACATTGCAGAGCTTGTTGCTGTCGTTGTGGTTGTTGGCAATCGAAAATGTTCTATGTTAATGAGCATATTCTCAGGTTGTTCGGATTTTCGATGTGCTTAATGTGGTTGGGGTTTCCTGTAATCGCTATTGAAGTTTACCTGGATCCTTCCACGAGGTAGTTTATTCTTTGCACATGATTTTGCATGGCGAACCTGGCGTTGAAAGAGAATAGTTTGCAGTGAAGGAATGGGTTTGTTGCCGTGGTTTCGAGCATCTGTATTGCTCAACGGGAGTTTAGGAAGTGTTCAAAGTTCATTCATAACACCAATACGGAAACAAATCGCTGCGCCTGGCATGCTATGGTATCACAAACCGAAAGAACTAAGAAATTGGAGTGTCTTGATATTGCTTCGACGTAATATTTGGGACAAGTGTGCGCGCTCACAACAGCCGCCACTCTCAAATAGACATATCTGAGCTGAACGTTGGATGTGGATTGTCAGATAGGTAGCCACATCCAAGTTCTCATGTCGTATCTGTAAAACTCATGCCGAATCAAACTGAACAGTTCCACAACTCAAAGGCATCAAGAAGATTGACGAGGTCGGAAGGTTGGCAAGGCTGGATACCTGAGGCGACGAAACTTTTTGCGGTTTAGAAAATCGATCTGAACGTCACAGCGATGCAACTTCAGCGCGACTACACACACAATAATCTCCCAATCGACATCTCCCCTTAATCGAACCTCTCCTGAATATAAGAATGGCCAAAGACAAAGAAAAGAAATTCAACCCGGTGGCCGCGGCTCACAAGGCGGAGAAAAATAGGCAGATCAAGAAAGGCAAAGCAGTAACGGCGGCGCAACGCACCGAACGCCTAGCGAAGAGAAATCCCTACCATTTACAGAGACAACTTGTCGAACTGAAAGAAGCGAAAGAGAGAGGTGAACTCGATGCGCGGTTCTTACCTAAGATCGATGGGTTGGAGAAGGAGGTTCGCGCTATTAAGAAGGCGAGGGAAGAGATGGGAATAAAGGACGACGAGCACGAAAAGAGAAGAGGAAGCGATGAAAAAGTTCTTGGAAAGAGGAGAAGAGAAGACAGCGACCGTCGTCCACGGAGAGAGGAAGAGGAAAGTGAGACCGATGAGGATGCAAAGGGAATTCCTATGCCCGAAGACATTGAGAATGAACCTCCGATCCCTAGACGAAAACCGAAGCATCCCAATGGCGACGAGAGGAAAGGACCACATCCGCTGCCACCGAAACCTGTAATACCAAGTAAAGATGTTTACGAAGCGAAACCAGTGTTAAGAGACTTGCATAAGGAGGCTGCACGAAAATTTGTCCCTGCCGTAGTTGCAGCCAACCTAAGAAAAGCAAAGGGTGAAGCTGGGCTATTGGAACCCGAGGAATTGGAAGCATTGGAGAAGGCTGGATACCGGACTGCGAAGAAGGCTACCGAAGATGACGGTGTAGAAAAGACGATCTCCAAAGACGATCCAAGCGCGGAGCTTGACGAGGAAATGCGCCGATTCGAGGAAGAGATTGGAATCACAAAAGACACAGAGACTCTACGCGAAGAGGTAATCGAAGACGCGCATCACGTTGCTGTCGAGGCAGAAAACGAAGCCGTTCACAGCCTGATGGCGAATGAAGCTCAGGTTAGGCCTTCAAACAGCACCGAGCAAGCCAGTAAGAAAATGGCAGCTTCATTACCTGGTCTAGTCGCATACAGCGATTCAGAAGATGATGACGAAGCCAACGACGTTCGAGAGGAAGCCGAAAAGACGGTTGATACTGCTGAATACGATGCACAATTCAACGTGATGGCGGATGACGACTTTGATGAATTTGGTAATCCAGTCACGCAAGCCAAGAAGATTGAACAGCGTCTGAGAAAGGTGGAAATTGAAGAGGTTTCGGATGAGGATTTATAGATGCAGAGAGAACGGGTTGATTCATGCAACTTCCTACTGCTTAGCTTCACTCGATTTAACATTGACTTGCAATTATTCCCAGTTTATCGTCGGAGTAAGATCAAGGAACTACTTTGAAGCGCACAAATCCTTAAATTCTATGAACAAATTCTATGAATGAAGAGCTTGTGCTGCTGCTGTACGTCGATGGGTTATTCATTCACCAACATCCTCCGCAGACGTACGTAACAATCCCGTCTCCGGGCTCAACTTTGGTAGATGGCACAAGACACGACCACTAGGCAAGAACTAGGCTTCAAGAAACATCTCTCACAATTGACTACGTTACTAAAACTAGATTGAAAGGTTATCTCAAAGCCAACCTACCCGCCTAATCGCCCAGCTCAGCCCTCCACATGCTGCAGTGATTCCAGTAAATGCAATTAATGGACCATATCCACTTCCGTATGCAAAGCCAGCTTCACCTTCCCATGGCTTTCCTCCTGTTAGTGCTTCAGACAGCGGTCCACTGACAACGTTTCCAATCCCGCGACCAGCAGCCAAAATTCCGAAGACCAGTCCGGCATCCACAGAGTCAGTTTTCTTCTGCACATCTTTAATAACTCCAGTCCAAGTGCTGGAAAAGCTCCCCGCAAAGAGACCGTATGTGATGCAGAAGATGTAGAGCAATGGAAGAGACGTGCTGAAGCCCCAAAGAAGGAATGTGCCGAGCGTGGCGCCTATCGTGCTGATGAGAATGCAAGTTGTGACGTGGAACCGGTCGATGAGATGGCCCATGAGTACGCATCCAAAGACCGAAGCGACATTGATGGTGATGAGGGTGAATGCTGACGGCAGCGAGCCTGCTTCCAAGTACTGTTGCGCATAGGTGGGAAGATAGATGCTGGGCATGAAGTAGCCAAGGCCCTCGAGGATGTTACAGAATTGGAGGATCAAGAATGTGCGCAGAGTGAGGAAAGAGAAGTCAAAGGTGCGGGCGCTTCGGTGTTGACGGGGAGATTGGGAGAGAGGTATGCGTGGTTTGACGAAGAAAAGAAGCGGTCCGGTGAGGATGAGCAGCGTGATGCTCCAGACTCTCAGAGTTGTGCGGAAGCCGTAGGCGTGAAGAAGGTATTGCAGAATTAAAGGAAGCACGACGCCAGCGACTCCAGTTCCTGCCCACATGACGCCGAATGCGAAACCACGTCGCTTGATAAACCACTCATTGACGAAGAGAATAGTCGGACAGTATGCCATGGATCCACCAATGGCATACATCACTCCTTGGGTTGCGATGAGTTGGTTTACGGTTATACACAACGAGCTCAAGCCGATCCCAAGGCACATGGTGAAGAGACCAACAAAGGTGAACCACCGTCTCAAAACTGGCCATTTTGTGAGGACGCCAAATGCAACCGGAGAGCTCAGATACATGATCCCCATTGCGCAAGTACCGATGACAGGAATATTCTTGGAAGATGCGAATGGTTCATGGGTGCTGTAGTACTCCTGAAACAGACCGAATGCATAAGGAAAGCCCCACACGAGTGCCTCGACCATGAAGCAAGCGGCGAGGAAAAGCCAAGCATCTTTTCCTCTATCAGGAGGTGATAGCGACGATGTGTTGGAAGTAGGCTCAAAATGCTCATCGATCAAGTTCCGTTCACCAGCTTCGCTGCGTGAAGTTGGACGAAGTTCAATATCTTGGGCTGCCATCTCTTGTCTATGAAATCAATTGCAATGGAAAAATTTGAAAGACGTCAAATAGCAGGTGCGGATTGTTTGTTGGGAAGAGATTTTAAAAGTTGTACACATGACATTGTCGCTCTCCACTCCGCGGTTCGTGCCGTTGTGATGACTATTATTAATGGCTTGGGTCAAGCGCCGCGCGAAGGGCGTGTCCTGTAACCGTTGAGTGCTAGGAGTCATCGAGGAGATAAGTTGTACACATTACGACATGAATTGGTCTAAGCATATGCTCTTTTGCATGGGGATGAACGTCCAAACCTAAGTGGAGTAGATGGAGATTTCCGAATTCGGGTGCTCAAAGACAACATGCACTTAAACATTACGAGGTTACAAGAAGTCTGCGAGTTAGCAAGAATCATTCCGGTCCAATGGAAAGCTTCTTTCAGTTAAATTGTGGTACAAGTCCAGTCAACTTCTTTCCTTTCAGTGGATGGGCGAATGATGCGAGTTTCGTCGGGAAAGGAGTCTTCAAGGGCGATGAGGCGCAGATTTACAATTATCTCACTGCAACAGCCCGTTGCGCTTCTGGTGATTAGAGAATCACTCAAAATTCTGACAAAGACTGTTCCTGCAGTCTTGTGCTAATACCATTCGTCAATTCATCAATGCTGTCAGCTGCAGTTGGCAGTAACAAAGCCGCCCCACCGCCAGCAGTCTTACTCAATTTTGCCCGTCTTAGGCCGTTTGGATCCGTTTAAATAGACGGAACAATTCGTTGCCTGTCTTTAACTTTCACGCTGTTTGACTCCGCTAGGCAAAGAAAGAATGTCAACTCCAAGAGTCTTCGTCATTCGGCATGGCGAGACGGAATGGTCTCTTAATGGGCGGTACGTCAGAAAGGCTCAATGCTGCGGAGGAATTGGGCTGTCCATTTGATCAGCTCGAGTTTTGAAATATTCATGCATTAACGATCCCATTTCAGACATACCGGGACGACAGAGCTTCCGCTGACCGCAAATGGCGAAAAGCGAATTATTGCGACGGGCAATGCTTTGATTGGGGATGACCGCCTCATAGTCCCACGTAACCTCGCACACGTGTAGGTACTACTGAACTTCTAGCATCTACGAATCTCTTGATTTGACTTGAAGGCTTTCAGCTACGTCTCTCCAAGGAAACGCGCCCAAAGGACACTTGAACTGCTCTATCTCGGGTGTCGTACGAAGTTTCCGTGGCAAGAGCAGCGCGAGCATGAGGATAAAGATGTACGAACCGAAGCTAACGTTGAGGTGTATGAGGGGATAAGAGAGTGGGACTATGGTGATTATGAAGGACTTACCAGTCAGACGATAAGGGAGCAACGCAAAGCCAAAGGGGAGGGAGAATGGGATATCTGGAGGGATGGTTGCCCTGGCGGAGAGTATGTGCCATTGTTCCCGCCTTACGCGAGAATATTGAAGAAAGCTGTGGCTAATGTGCCGAATTTAGATCCCCGGAGCAGGTTACAGCGCGATGTGACAAGCTCATCCAAGAGATTCGAGAAAGATTTCATTCCAAGGCGATTGGAAAGTCACGGAAAGATGCACCACCCGGAGATGTTCTGATCGTCGCGCATGGTCACATCCTTCGAGCATTTGCAGGGAGGTGGATTAACAGAAGCATTGCGCACAACCCAAGCCTTATCTTGGAAGCTGGCGGTGTTGGAACACTTAGGTGAGTCTTCGATGGCATCTTGAGTTGATTTTGCTGACGACATCAATCAGCTATGAGCACCATAATCTGAACGAACCAGCAATCCTACTGGGAGGTGCGTTCGTGGTAGATGTGACTGAGCATGAGGAAGAGAAGATCAAGAAGGCGTAAGATATACGGATCGTGAGACCAATTACCTTGTTGGCTTGAATTATTTGTCTAGTCGAGAATACATCCTTCATTAGTTACAAAGCTCTTCTTCGACGGTCATCTCATCAGTTACGATCCTACGGACAATGAATCTACGTGGAACAAAATCTACGAGGACTTGCGTGGATTGATGCACTGATCCTCGGCATGGACATTAGATTGGTATCTTAATCGTTGGGGGTGAGCTGCTCTAGTGGACGGTAGTGTTGAACGGCACCGTTCTACGGCGATACTCCTCAGCACTCGAACATGAAAGCTATCGCCATTCGTAGTGTAACGGTCTATATGTTCATCCCGTGATCGACGGGTTCTGCGCGTTGAAAATCGCGCCGAATGTCGAACTCTTGAAGTCTTTGGTCAACTCACCCACCCATCTCACACTCTTCGCAATCGAATTAAATAGTGGTGCCAAGCGCATACTTTCGAAACTATCTTCTCACTCGATCCTTCTTCTTCACTTGTCGTTGCTGACCCACAGGGTACCTCTTTTGAAACCCGCATCGCTCACACTGAACAACTAAAACATCTGCCCATGGCTTCTTTCCGCTCTTGCTTTTATTCTCTAGACGATGTGTTGCCGCCCTACCCGGGACAAGTAACTCATTGCAACATTTGCAGATCGAGCGCTTCACGCTTTCAGACACAAGCACCTTCGAACGTTGGGATACTGCCATCAGTTGCGAAGAAAGCCGCAAGGCTTGGCCAGAATGAGCGGTGGCAGGTGTTGTTGTCTTATCAGATCTCTCTCCAGAGACGGCTTTGGTAGAATACAGTTCCCCAGGAGCATTGTCTGACTTGGTTGATTCGGTCGACCTTTCGGATGACTTCTCGGTGTCGTAGGTACTTTGTAGAGATACCGACTGGCTTGAAAGATATTGTGCAGCTTGGTGCAGAAATGAGATTCTCGAATGCAAATGTTTGTTTGGAACACGCCTGTTCTCTTTGCTCTTCAATTTTACCTTGGCCATGTTCGGCTGCAAGAAGGCAAAGTCACATTTTAAAGTGGTAGAAAGTCACTGGCGATCGGGGCAGAGCCGCCGCCACGTTGTTGACTACCTATCCGTATACGGAATAGTCACAGAGCTGCAACACTATGTCTTACATAAGCAGCCTCTTTCCCCCCGCGAGGATTTCTTTCTGCGTTCTTGCCTCTGCAGCCTTCTCACCTTCACCTCTTTCTACATTCCTCTACGTTCCTCACTGCCCTGCTCAAGAAGGACTCCAGAGTGACTCTTCCACTCTTGACAAGCCCTCAAGCAGTTTTCTGAGCATTTGACGCTCGTCTTCCTTCCGGCGCATCTGTGTTGACATTCGCGCTCCAAGCACACTTTCACCTTATCCTTGAACCCAGCTTCTCTCTCATCTATCTATCTTCCTACCAAAATGTCTCACGAAGAAGATCTCATCGACTACTCTGATGAGGACATCCCCACCAACGATGCGGTCGCAGCAAGCGCACCAGCTCCAGCTTCAAATGGAGCTCAAAAGAAGGGGGATCTTACGATCTCGGGCGGACCTGCTGCAAAGGGCAGTTATGTCGGCATTCATTCGACTCGATTCGAAGACTTCCTTTTGAAGCCGGAGCTGGTTCGCGCCATTACGGACTGCGGTTTCGAACATCCTTCTGAAGGTTAGCAATCACAAACAAGCACCCTCCCTCCTACCATAATCGAGAGTCGATCCGTTCATCTCCAAGGTCATCGATGGAATAAACAGAAAAAGTCGGAGGACAGTTCTCGAGCTGGACGAAGAGCTTGGCTCGCCGCTCGGTTTCGAACGATGAAAATCATGCCTCCTCGCATGTTGCCACCCGAACGGTTCCGTTCTGTTCCTCTTGTCTTCGGACATGATGGATCGGGCATGTGCTTCGGATATTTTCATTCGAATGCTCTACTTGCATGCAAGTACAATGGAGCAAAGTCCAAGGAAGACTCCTCGAAGGGATATGCTCTCGGGCATACGCGTTCAAGCAGCTGTTAGGATTCCAGGATTCCTTTGGAGAAAGACGGTCGACTGATCCCTTCCCATTCGTCAATACATTCGATCTTTGAATGCAGTAACTGACCAACACACCCGAACAGTTCAGCAAGCATGTATCCCACAGGCCATCCTGGGAACCGATGTCATTTGCCAGGCCAAGTCTGGTCTGGGAAAGACTGCAGTTTTCGTTCTAGCAACTCTTCAACAGCTTGAACCGGTCGACGGAGAGACTCATGTCCTTGTCATGTGCCACACTCGCGAACTTGCTTTCCAAATCAAGAACGAGTACGCTCGCTTCAGCAAGTATCTCCCCAAGGTTCGCACTGCCGTCTTCTACGGTGGTACCCCAATCCAGAAGGACTACGAAGTTCTCGCCAATAAAGAAACCCATCCGCACATCATCGTTGGGACACCTGGCCGCATGAACGCGCTCGTTCGTGACAAGAAGCTTCGTCTTGGTGCGCTCCGCCAATTCGTGCTTGATGAATGCGATAAAATGCTTGACCAAGTTGGTAGGTGGGTTCTTTACAAAAATCAAATAATCGAGAACCGACATTCTACAGATATGCGCCGTGATGTGCAAGACATCTTCCGTGCTACTCCGACCACAAAGCAAGTACTGATGTTCTCTGCTACTCTCTCTCAGGAGATTCGTCCACTCTGCAAGAAGTTTATGCAGAACCCTCTTGAAATTTATGTTGATGACGAGACTAAGCTGACACTGCACGGTCTTCAGCAATATTACATCAAACTTGATGAAGTCGAGAAGAATCGCAAGCTGAACGATCTTCTTGACAGCCTCGAGTTCAATCAGGTCATCATTTTTGTCAAGAGCACCAGTCGTGCAAATGAACTCAACAAGCTTCTGGTCGAATGCAACTTTCCAAGTATTGCTGTACACTCTGGCATGCCTCAAGAAGAGCGGTAAGTTCCCCTTTTTCTGAATTGTCAAATAGTTGCTAATTCAATCGTAGTATCAAACGCTACAAGGAGTTCAAAGACTTCAACAAGCGCATCTGTGTTGCAACCGATGTCTTTGGCCGAGGTATCGATATCGAGAAGATCAATCTCGCCATCAACTACGATCTCCCAACTGACGCCGACTCCTATCTTCATCGCGTTGGCCGTGCTGGTCGTTTCGGTACCAAGGGTCTTAGCATTTCATTCGTCAGCAGTCCTGAGGATGAAGCGGTCATCAAGTCCATTGAGAAGCGGTTTGATGTTGCTTTGCCAGAGTTCCCTAAGGAGGGTGTTGATGCCAGCACATACATGACTAACTAAGCCTCTTTCTCACCGGCTGTCTCCGGCCGAGTATCTGGAGATACGGACTCTTTCGTCTTGACCACAGGCTAACTCAGCGGTGCACCTCAGTGCCCTAGGCTCATGCCTACCATTTCTTTCAGAATAAGAGTACGACTGCGAGTGGGTCTCTGTTGAAGACGACATGAACATTCAAGCACGACTCTATTGACGGTTGGCGATCGGCGCATGTATGATAGAAGATCTAGCGGACAATATGAATCAAATGAGTTCGGATTGACTGGAAGGCACTACTTTCCTGCTGGCATCGGCTTCGGCAGTGATGTTTTACAAGGCTCGGTTGTTTCATTCTTCTTATGGGTGATGGATCTAAAGGATGGTCCGAGTAAAAGTGATTTGATGGGAAGTGCGCTTTATAAACGGTTGTCTGCGCGCTGCTGGCTAGCCTAGCTTTTCAATCTAGAACATTCACAAGACATTATCAACTTCTATACTCCGTGGCTTTTCTTTCCTTCGCTCCAAGTATTCTAGCCCAAAACGAGGATCTCAAAAGGCCTTCCCAATTCCTTCGAGTCCGCAACTCGGAAGCATGCCGCCACGTCCACTCATCTCACCACATTACTCCTACTCCGCGCTCATCCTCACAATCTCTAATTCCACACCACCGCAGCAATCACGCAAACCGCCGCAACACCCATCAGCGACGCCCTCCCAACATTAAGCAGCCTCCACCGTCCCATCAGCCCCAGCACCTCGTCAACCCCGCCCTTCGCACCCGCACCCGCCGCAACCCGCAACAACGCACCATTAACCCGCGCCATAGCCACGAGCGTGTACGGCACAATGCTCGGCACGAGCGCGGCGGCGGCCACCAGCAGGCCGAACCTGCGCGGCTGTGCAGCGAGCGGCGCATCGGGCTCGTAGCTGCGGGCGGCGAGCACGGCGACGGCGGCGGCCGTCGCGATCGCCAGTGGCGGAATCGTCCGCGCACCCAGCGTGAACAGCGTGCGCCATTGCGAGGCCGTGGCTGTTGCGCCGCGCCCCGCTGCGTGCGCTGCGACCGTCGGGATCCCGAACGCGCTGAACGATAGGATTGCGCCTGCGAGGCTGGACGTGCCGAGCAGGGCGAGCGACTCGGCGAGCTTGGTGGCGCTGCTCATTTTGGCTGGCTGATGGGGTGGTGAAGAGTGGAGTGCGGTGGTGTGGATGGGGGCCTGGGTGAGAAAGATTGGATGGTTTCGTGTGAATTGGATCCTGTGGTAGTTGTGCGTTGGATGAGTAGTTGAATTGATGTTGGATATGAGAGTTCCGGCAGTTATGCTTTATATAAGTGTTGGACGGAAGCTCTCGGTATGGTGGAGTTACGACGTCATGTCTAGAAGTTATCAATTGGAAATTGGGTCGGTCAAATATCTTTCCTAGCCAGATAGATTGTTCAAGTTAGAGAAATGGGCCAGACTGCAATTGCTTGAAAATTCAAAGGCTAACGTACTGTCAAGGACAACGTGGTTGGTCTAGATCTCATGATCCCTGCAGGCGTGCTTTCTCGAATTGTTCTCGGAATAGAGTAGTTCGTTGCAGGAATTTGAGGATGCTGCATTTCACCAGAAGAAGAATGGTGCCGAAGAAGAGCAGAGGAAAGATCAGGAAGTTGTGATTGGCGACTGAAGCGATGGGCTGCCACCCAGCTGGCGCACAGCCTACGATACCTGAAGCCTTTCGACGACAGTTCAGCTACACCGCCGAACAACTTCCTTACGCTCTAATAGAGCAAGGCTTCTGAAAGCGACGTGCGCTTCTGTGAACATCAGCCTTCGAACCACACCTCCTCACTCACCAAGACTACAGCGTTATCGAAGGTTCCTAGTCAGCAACATCCTGCCTAGCCCGCTGCTCTACAATGGACGGACTCTCCGTAGCCGCAAGCGTTGCTGGCGTCATTTCGCTGGGCATCCAAGTCACACAAACTCTCGTCGACTTCTACGAGGCGTATAAGGGCCTGCAGTCCTATATCGCCCACACTACCAAACGGTTGGGACGTCACCTTAATATGTTCAAGAGTCTAGAGAAGCAATTGGCAAGCCGCAATTTCCGACTTGACGACCAAGATCTACTTAAGAATATCAAGGACTCAATGAATAACTGCCAGGAATATATTAGCGAGCTCCAGAGCGAGACCGAAAGCTCAAAGCCAACCTAACAATCGAATCCGAGATGCTGCTCTGACTGGCGCTCGCAAGATAGCATACCCTTTTAGACGGAGTACTCTACAAAAGCTTGATGAGGATATTAACGAAGTCGTCTCCCATTTGTCACTAGCGCTACAGCTTCTGCAGCAGATGGACATCGGCACCGTGCAAGATGATATCGAGGACACCAAGGCAGTACTCGATCTCGTCAGAGCCAGCCAGAATTCGATGGATATCTGCAACTGGCTAAATGCCCCTGATGCCTCCATCAATTACAACGAGGCCTGCAAAAAGAAGCATCCTGGCACGGGACTCTGGCTCGTCAAAGGCACCTGTTTTACTTCTTGGCTCGAGAAGCCTAATTCTTTCCTGTGGCTTAACGGCTTCGCCGGATGCGGCAAGTCTGTGTTATGTGCTACGGCTATACAGCATACTCTTCGGCATCGAAAATCCAATCCACGCATTGGTCTTGCGTTCTTCTTCTTCACCTTCAACGACGACACCAAGCAAGACGCCTCCGCCATGCTCCGAGCGCTAGTTTCACAGCTATCAAGCCAGCACAACGATAACGACGCGATTCTATCACGATGGCGCGCCAGCTATACCAACGCCATGCCACCTGACCACACCCTTATGGACTGTCTTCATGAGCTCGTACGGACATTTGAACATGTGTATATTATTTTGGATGCCCTGGATGAGAGTCCTCGAGATAAGCACCGAAGAGATATGCTTCAGAAACTGGTTGATATCCGGGCTTGGTCGGAGCCCGGTTTGCACCTCCTTGTCATGAGCCGTGACTATCCAGATATTCGCCGTAAGCTTTGTGCACTACAAGATGAAACTATCTCAATGAAGAATGATTCAGTCGACAACGATATTACAGAGTTTATCTTCAATTATCTCAGACAAAATGAACAGCTTGAGCAGTGGGAAGAATACTATGACAAAATAGAAAACGTACTCACTGAGGGTGCGAAGGGAGTGTAAGTTCTTGGATTTCGAGCTAACGGAGAGTCGCTGATTGTGGAATTACAGATTCCGATGGGTTGAATGTCAATTTAAAGAACTAGAGTCTTGCCCAGAAAGCGAGGACCTGCTCGATCAATTACTGGGTTCGCTGCCTCCGTCGCTGGACGAAACCTACGAACGAATGCTCTTGCATATCCCCAAGGCTTCCGCACAATATGCTCGGCGACTATTGACTTTACTCTGTTGCGCGAAACGGCCGTTGACAGTGCCAGAGCTTATTGACGGGATTGCAGTCGACCTAGGGGACACTCCAAAGTTTAATCCGAAGCGGAAACTGAAAGACGTCGGCGCAATCCATAAAGTCTGCCCTGGGTTAATTGAAGTTGACGTGAACCCTCGACGCAGCCGGACCACCGTACGAATCGCTCATTTTTCAGTCCAGGAATATCTGGAATCTGAACGAGCGGTCACGACATTCAGTGTGCGAAGATCAGACGCCCATGCGGAAATCGCCTCAATCTGCCTCACGTACCTACTGGAACCTGCGTTGAGAGATTTAATCACAAAATATCCCCCCAAGGTTGGCGGGGTTGACCCGGAAGACGAGGAGGTTTATGCGAAATATCCCCTAGTGTTGTACGCAGCGAAGACTTGGTATGAACATTATTGCGACGGAGACAAAAGCGCACACTTTGCTGAGCATCAGGTGCTCCGGCTCTTTCGAAGTTCTGGAGCCGAGTTTGTGAACTGGGTCACAATATGGAATGTCGATGACTATGATGGGCAGAGGCCTTCTGGAAAAGTTCCATCCCCCGTCTACTATGCATCACTTCTTGGGCTTCATTCGGTTCTCCGTCAACTACTTTATGAGAGCCCTTCAGCGAGTTCTCTCTCAACGCTAAGCCAACAAGAAATTTCTGATTTAGTCAACGGGCAAGGCGGGTTGCACGGCAACGCGCTGCAGGCGGCCTCGTGCAAAGGCCACAAGCATATTGTGGAGCTGCTGCTCGAGAAAGGCGCTGTGCAAGGCTGAGAGGTACGATTGGTTGAGCCAATGGCCTCAACCAGCCATAGTAATGTTTTAAGAGCAGGACAGAAAAGACGTTTTCTGTAGCCAGATCGCACCAGGAGGAAGGAGATGAGAGCCGGAGCATCTTCTAGACGAGGAATAGCACCTCGAAGAACTCTTTGCGAGGCCCAAAGAGTGCATTTTCGAGCGAATTGAGCGAATTTGATGATGACAACGGACTCTACTGATACCCATCGAATGACTTTCTCTCACGGCTCAACCACGGGGTTTCGTTGGCTGCGATTCACACATATGGTAGCGAATATAATTATCTATCACCCCTATTTTGAATGCTCTTCATTCGTTATGTTATTGTTGCTGAGAAATCGCTCTCTGAAACCATGTAGGTGCGGTGTAGTCGTTTACTGCTTCACTTTTTGAGAATGCGTGTGCTCAGGAATACGCCCAGCGTGTTCTCAAATACGCGCTAATTTAGGCAAGGGGTGCGTAAAGTCAGCGGGGGTGGTACGTAAAGTCAATTGGGGGCCTGCGAATAGTCTCGACCATTTTCATTCTGGGGATCGACGTGTCTAACGTGCGGCTCCCGCAGGAACTTTTCCAAGGACATGCCCTGGCCACGGATGAGACTATTGAAATCCAGGGTTTGTATGTACGTGGCAAAGGCTCTAGGGCAATAATTCGGCAATTAATGCTGATTTGGTTAAAGAATCGCAGCTGCACAGCTTAAAGCGGTAGTTGAGACGAAGACAACGATCTGGGGATGATTCGACTACCAACCAGTCCGTTCCTCAGCCACGTCGAACAAAAGTTGGCAACGCCCATGTCGCTAGGTGACCGCTTCCCGTCCGACGATGTTGTCCAATAGCATCCCTTCTTCAAAAGCTGGTGGACGAATATAGGGCGCGTAGGTGAATATGCAGGGGTCAGTTTTGGGGACAAGCAAGCGGAAGATCACTGAAGAGCCACTCCCGGTTGCGTCATTCGTGGCTCAATGTTATAATTTTGGACAGTTGATAGGTAGTTACTGTTATTTCTTGGAGACTCGAAGATTATCAACATCTTAGGAGCAAAGGCGGGAACGGAATCTTGGTGTCCACCTCGAACAAAACCTATGGAAACATTCATGCGGCGTTGATCTGGGACACTTCCCATGTTGGTCAAGGTACTCACGGACTCATTGAAGAGATTGACATAATTGGGAGGCAAGGTTACCGAACATGGAACTGAAAATAAGTCGCGACTGCAGAAACTTGACCTCTTGATGGTGGCGATTGGCCATCATTGCATTAGACAAGTGCACAGGTCACTGACATTCTGAAGTTCGCTTATACTTGTACCACAATGTCTCGATCGTTTGATGAATTAGCTGTTTCATATTCCCTTGTCGCCGTCCATGTCCGTGGCAACGTCGATATCCACAAGGCGCGTCTTTGCCTCATGGGATTTTCAGAATTTCCCATGATGCTTCAGTGAAGATCATGGGATCGCTACAGGTGGTGGGACAGGATCAAGTAGACTGCCCTTGCCGTCCCACTACGTGAGGCATTGCCGCCCGTCTCCGAGGGCTTGATAAGCTCCAGCTCAAAACAGGGGTTGCTCCGCCTTGTTCTGAAGAGCTCTGGACGAGGGTATGTCAACCTTGAGCACCGTTGGGTAACAAATGAAGACAAAAACGAGAAAAGCATGGGCATTGAATGCGAATTGTTGCTTGCCATTGGACTCTTACAATGATTTACTGAGGCAGTGCATTGCTCACGGAAATCCGAAGATCTTTTTCTTCAGCGAGATGCTCGGGTTCGCTACGGGTATTTGCAGGATTGGAAATCAGCCAGATATAAGCTCAAGGTATGATGTATTGTTGTCTCACAATGACAGCCACCACAGCGATGAGAACGCCTCTGGATGCAAGCAATATGACAGAGTTAGAGGGTTGGGACTTCGGGGTGGTCAAAGCCCAAAATGTCGGAAGTTGGAGATAAGACAACAACCCTTTTATTCGGCGTTCCGGACCAAGGAAGAGCCGCTGTAATTATCTACGCTCACTCATGTTTCCGGCGACAAAGTTGCGCAGGTGTAAGCTAGGCTGGAACTGAAACAAATCGCTGCAGATCGGCTCCATTAGCTTTCCCGTCGCCACCAAAAGCCGTGCTCTCGTGCAGCAGGCGCACATTGGCAGAATGTGTGGGCAAATGAGACGGTGAGCAGAAAAACGTTATATCATGCATCGCCAGTTGTATCGCCACATGGCACAGCGAGGCCTCTGTACGGCGTGCCGACACGAGTAGGGTGATCATAATCATGCCAGCGGAGTCGCCTGGTCTGCTCTGCTATCGCCCGTGTCATCCTGCCCGCTTTTCTTCGCCCCCTACACTTTGAACGTACTGTACGAAATTACCACAAGCCACCAATGGGGATGGACCATGCCACAACGGGAGGACGTTTGGTGTTAGGCGCACGGCTAGTTCATTATCTCATCGGATGTCCAAGGATGTTTGAAAAACGGTCAGCCACGATATGTGCTTCCCGTCGGTCAGACGTGTGCATTGAGCTGGAGGCACGCTAGATCGGCCGCTTCGAGATTTGGTGGATACGGTGGATAAGAGCTTGAGCAGAAGTCGAAAGTTCATGGCGGCTAGGGTTACGCAGCGTCTAGCGGATTGAGCCGGGCCACGCAATCTTTGAAGGGCTGGTTTGCCAGCGAGCCTTGCAGGACGCAGGCGGTACAGAATTGACGAGATAACCGGATGTATTGGATTTTGTATTGTAGAGGCGTGAGTAATTTTGCCATTACTTTACAAAGCTGCCGGTGCGCCGTTGACGGACCTGTGACGGGCCCTAACTCCCTCAATTTTATGCGGTATTGCAAAGCCGTGACTGTTTTGAGGTCTACCACAGTTCTCGATCAACCGGCAATCAATCAACCGCGTTTCGTGAAGGGTGGTGGAAGCAAGGTAGGCTAAGGCGATGCGATCGGACTTGGCAGAGTGAGGTTAAAGACAGTACTAGGAAAGGCTTGGATGGTACGGCTAATAAGCTTTTGGGGTGGTGTTGACTATTTTTTTGTTACTGTAGGCCCCCAGCCTCTTGGTTTTCTTGTGATGGGCTGGATTCGCTGCAGATATGCGGGCAAGACGAGAAGCTGGAGTCGGGCGTCGTCAACCATTAGAGCTCTCCTCGCTCTCCTCCGAAGTCAATTCCTCTTTTCTTCATCATCCGACTCAAGCTTTATTTGCCCTTTGGCAGGGCACGCCGTGAGTGAGAAGCGAGAGACAGACAGGCGCGAAGAAGTGCCTATTGCTGGCGCTGCATGCTCGGCTGGCGCTCTCGTTACATCACCCACTACTGCTCTAATTGATTGATTCTCCTCACTCTTGACGGCACACACTGTAATATTAGCTGTCCTCCACGGTCGGACGTGTGAAGCGGACATCGAAAAGCAGCGAAAGACCTTGGAAATAGGCCGGGCCACCTGCCAATCATTGTTGCGGCGCGTTGTGGCTCCTTCGCGACCGTTATTCGGTTGCGCACGGAGGGCCGGCAGTGCTTCGATCTTGCTCCATTGCGTGAGTGAGTGGGCCTGGGCTGGCTGTGGGAGCTGCCTGTCAACCGGCGCCGCACTCGCCTCCGCCTCCTCTCTCTCACCCTCACGCTCCTGCGCCATTCACATCCCATCCGCAACCTCCTCCGAACCTCCCTCACCTTCACCCTCAACTTTTTGCTCTTCTCTCCCTCCTCCTCAACACCTCATCCGCCGTTTGTTTTCGGGTTCATTCGTTCATCAACGTACATCCTGCACCGCTCGAACTCGGGCGTCCCTTCGTTGAACAGCCCGTGCCACTCCTCCCTGCCTTCCGTCCTTTCGTGGTCCTCGGCGCGACATACCTTCGAATCCTGCATCCTGCTGCGTGCACCACTTGATCCGGCAGCCGCCGCAATCACCCACAACACTGCTCCCGTCCTCCGCAATCGTGTTGAACAACAAATCAAACTTGGGCCACACACACACAGACTCACAATAATCCGTCTCCGGAGACTGTTGTCTCTCAATCGGAGCCATGTCGCCGGCCTCTCCCCCCCGGCTGCGCATCCTCGCAGGTACGCATCACAACTCCACTTAACAATCCCAACGCGCCCGAGCAGCCACGCATTACTACCTACCTCGCTCTCCACTTTTTTCCATTCTTAGCATTCTTCAATTTTCCCCCTTGCATGCTGTTCGCTCTCTACCTTCATCTTCCACATGAACCCGCTTCATCGAAGCGAGTTACGGTCATGTCTCGTCGTGGCACCCGCACTAACGCCGTCGTAGTCGGCGGCAATGCCGTATCCGCCTTCCTCTCGTGGCGTCTTCAAGCAACCAACGCCTGCGATGTCACGCTTGTGTGGAAGAACAACTTCGAAAGCGTCGCGCAGTATGGCATCTCAATGAGGTACTTGATTCTCAGGTCATTGCAATGCCGTTGGATATTCACCTCTTCATAGGTCAAGCAACCCAAAACTGGGCAATGAACGCTTTAAGCCACGAGCCGGTTCGTACTTGATTTCTTTTCTCTCTCACAGGCTTTCTAACTTTGCTTTAGTCGTCAAAAGCCCAGAGGATGCTCCAAACAGCGTAAAAACTCCCTACGACTACGTGCTCCTGTGTATCAAGGCTCTTCCAGATGTCTTTGATATCGCCGCCGTCATTGAATCCGTCGTGACTCCTCAACACACTTGTATCCTCCTCAACACCACATCCAGTCTCGGCATTGAAGCATATCTCGAAGAGCGCTTCCCATCAAATGTCCTCCTCTCCCTCGTCTGCGGTGCCGATGTTGTTCAGGTCGGTCCTAGCGAGTTTGAACACCGAGGTGATACTTCAGATCTCTGGGTTGGCTGGGCCGTCAGAAATCCTTCCATTCCAGCTGCCATTCAGAAGGATATGGCTGAAGCATTGGCCATGACTCTCAAGTCTGGTAATGTCGATTGTGAAGTTTCCGACAACATCCGTCAGCAGCAATTCGAACAGATGATCGGGTACGTTTGAGCCGCAAAGATCTTCGTTCTCGATACTAACGAAGTCACATAGTCCAATTGCCTTCCATCCTGAGAGCGTCATCCTGGATTGCCCAAATCACGCCGAACTTCTCAACAAGGTTGGTGTTCGTGCCATGATAACTGGAGTCATCGACGAATTGGTCGAGCTAGCCACTGCATACAAATGCAAATTCTCAGCCGACTTCCGTGAAGCTGTCATTGAACAGCAAACCAAGCCGACAGAAAAATTCAGCTACATGTACCAAGACTATATGGCAAAGCGTCCGATGGAGGTAGAAACATATCTCGGGTCTCCCATTCGAATGTCAAAAGAAGTGGGAATCACTCTCAAGCGTGTCGAAACTCTGTATGCCATCCTACACCACAAGAACATCGAAAACATGAAAAATCAAGGAGCTCCAAACTCACCCGCCATGCAAAACCCACCACCTCGATCATCTTCCGTGGCTGGTGCTGGTCCTCGACCATTGGGTGGAATGCAAAATGGAATGGCAAATGGCTCCCGACCACCTCGTGGACAGTCGTTTAATGGACCTCCTGGCATGATGAGGCGTGGTGGAGGTGGCGCAAATGGGTATGGCGGTCGTATGGCTAACGGACCTGGAAACACCTCGCAATATGGCAGCCGACGTCCTTCTATGGATGGTGCCGACCTTCAAGAATTCAGCCACGTGATGCTCTACGATCAAGCTCCTGAAGGCGGCTTCACCGACGGTTCCAGCGCTGTCTACGGTGAAGCGAACATGGCTTCTTCCACAAGCGATCTTGCTCTTCGGGAACGCGAACTTGCCATTCGTGAGCGTGAACTTGCTCTTGAGCGACAGCGCATGCAGCTGATGCGTAAGGGAGGCAATCGTAGACAGGCTCCGTCTCGTGCTGGAGTGTTCGATGATGAAGATGATGAGGAAGGCGATTACTTCGATCCAATGGCTAACGGCGTTCCGAATGCTGCAGTCTTGGATGATAACTTCGACATGATGAGCGTTACGTCCAGACGCAACCGCAAGACTGCAGTCAACAATCCTGGCCGGTTCCAAGGTCCTCCACGCAGCGGAGGCGGCGGCGGCCGTGCGATGTTCAGTCGCAACAAGAACCGAACCAGTGCTACGCTGATGCAAGATATCCCAGGTATCACAGACAATATCATGGACAATGGCCTCATGGGCTATTCCAGCAACCGTTATGGATCCGTAGATCGTCAAACCATCGGTCAAGAGTCTCGACAGAATTCCCTTACCCATCAGCGTCTTGAAGACCTTCAGCGTGGTGGTCCATACAATGGATATCCTCCTGGAATGCAACGTCGAGCAAGTCAACCTCCTGGCAATCCCATGAGTCCTGTTGGACCCATGTCTGCCCCGATGCGTCCATCTCATCCCAACGGCATGGGCTATGGCCCTCCAAACGGCATGGCACCACCAAACGGCCCGAATAGACGACCATCACCTCCAGATGCAATGAAGATGCAGCGTCCTCCGCCAGGCAATGATCCGTATTCCATGCCGGCTCAAGCAGTGAGCAACCCCAATCTGCTCAAGCAAAGGCCTCAAGTACGTAGTCTGACGGGAAGTGCGAGCGCTAGCATTGGTGATACGAGCGGCGCGAGTGCGAATCTAGATTCCGAACCATCCGCCACCAGCAGCCAGAGTAGTCTTGGACGTCGTCCGCCAATCGGTGTTCGCTCGTAAAAGCCAATGGCATTCCAGCCTTACGGCTCTTCGAGCTGTTGCATCCGTCTCAACATCACCGTTTCAGTTCACGCGCACGGTCTACTGTCTCGTCGGCTAGCAATGAAAGAACCGCTAAAGATGCATATTCTCACGGTTAGCTCTTACACCTTCGAGCCTTTCTCGAACACCTCGACACACACATACACCTTCCAAACCTTAGATTAACTTCCAACAAGCAACGACCGTAGCCTCAAGATCGACAGCTTTTTGTGTTTTTGTTCATAATCAATAATAGGTCTCGGACTTCGGTAACCTAGACCTTGTCGATCGCTCGAAAGCGTGAACTTCGAGAATATCCCCGTAATGAAGGAGGATAGACGGAAGATGGCGTCTTGACGGTCTGGGATAACTCTTATCACGCGCATAAACACGAACGACTCTTCCTCTCATTCCCCGAACACAGTAATTCCCTTACTTTCGACAACGATGGTACATATATTACTTCGGAATGATCCCCTTTACCCAATTCCGAATATGCGGATAATGAGAGGGCGAGTTAATCGCAACGGCATTACATCACCTGGCGTTATGGTTGACTTCGAACTTTACTCTACGGCCATGCAACCATTGGGCCATTTTCTTTTTTTTGCATGCCGTGGTAGCCGATTGGTTTTGAAGTGAAGAGCTACCCGGCCAGATTCTGCTTGCTTTGTATGAAGACATTGATGAAGTTGCATTCAAAAAGTGAGTGCATTCGGAGGAGACTTTGGGGAAGGATTGTTCCCCTGTTGCTGGACGTATATCTCAGAAGGGAGATGTTGATCAAGCATGTATAAAGACTCAACCGAAGTAATGAGAAACATCTGTACACTATGCGTGCCGCTTTAATTTTGCCCGGTTGGTAAATTTAATGACAGCATTGATTAGCTCTCGTGACCATCCAAGATCTCTGTGATGACATAGACTGGTTGTGGCTTTGCATTGAACCCCAAGCAACTCCGCCCATGTGCATTCATCCTCGCATGCGTCCACCGCACCGCCGACTACCACATCCCAGTTAAGATCCACATGCGATTGCGCCTGTTCAATTCGTCAATTTATCTCCTGCAAAGCTTCCGACACCCCCGCAATTGCCCTGACGAGCAAATCATACCCCACTTCAGGACGTTGTGGTTTTGTACCTAAGCTGCACACTTACGACATTCTCCGACTCAAGACTTCGAACAACCATTCCACCTCAAGAGATTGAGTACCAGCGGCGCCGGCGGGCGACCTTCACTCATATCGACTCCTCCAATGCAGATATAAGATTTGTTGACCCTCGAAGAAGCCAGGAGCCTGCGCCGCCGTCCAAAGCCACAACCATAACCGTATCCGTCCCGTCCCGCCTCACTGGACTCAGTCTTGGCCAGTTTCTACCTGTACTAGCGCTCATTCTCGCTCTCATTGTGCAATTCTTTGTTCCTGTCTATCGACGATTCAATTACCAAGACCAAGCTCTTCGGCCAGTCCGCGAAGCCGTTTGCCCGAGTACGCCGTTTGAGCCGCCGACCTGTCTCCCTCCACCTGCTCTGGCGCCACAAGAATTACACACGTTTGATAGCTTATCATCACGCAACATGGCTCTCGCTGAAGCCGCCCAGAAGGTAGCCAAGGAGTTCGACTACACGACCGCACAGCTGAATGAAGCGGTGGAAGAGTTTCTGCGAGAAATGGATGAAGGCCTTGCACAGGACGGAACCTCACTTAGTCAGATCCCAACCTATGTCACGGCAGTGCCCAATGGCACGGAGAAGGGATTGTACATGTCCGTCGACTTGGGTGGTACCAATTTCCGCGTTTGCTCCATCCAGCTGCACGGCAACACCACCTTCAGTCTCACGCAGAGTAAGGTTAAGATTCCCACCGAGATCATGACGGCCGCGACCGCCGAGGAGTTGTTTGCCTTCCTCGCAAAACAGATTCAACTTTTCCTCAAGGAACACCATACGGAGCATTACGAAGGTCACATGGAGCGCATTGCGACAGGTTCGACCGAGAAAGGTTACCGCGAACAGGAAATCTTCAGCCTGGGCTTTACTTTCAGCTTCCCGGTGCACCAGATTGGCATCAACAAGGGCCTATTAATGCGGTGGACGAAGGGCTTCGACATCGCGGACGCCATAGGCCGCGACGTGTGCGGGCTGCTGCAGACGGAGATCGACAAGCTAGACCTGCCAGTGCGAGTGGCGGCGCTGGTAAACGACACGGTGGGCACGCTGATGGCGCGCAGTTACACGAGCCCGGGCAAGACGGGCACGCTGGTGGGCGCGATCTTCGGCACGGGCACGAACGGCGCCTACGTCGAGAAGCTGGCGCGCGTCACGAAGCTGGTGGCGCGCAAGGAGAACGCCGAGGTGGGCGCCTACGACGCAAGCACCGGCGAGATGGTCGTCAATACGGAGTGGGGCAGCTTCGACAACGCGCTGGCGGTGCTGCCTAACACGCCGTACGACGCGGCGCTCGACGCCGAGAGCGTCAACCCCGGCATCCAGATGTTCGAGAAGCGCGTCAGCGGCATGTTCCTGGGCGAGGTGCTGCGGCGGGCGATCGTAGCGCTGCTGCAAACCAACGAGGTGCCGCTGTTCAAGGACGAGAACTCCTCGCTCAACGAGCTGCACTCGACCACGCAGGTTGGCCGCGACTCCCCGCTGTTCGCGCGCTGGGGCCTCGACTCCAGCTTCCTCAGCGTGGCCCACGGTGACGCTTCGCCCGGCCTGCGCATCACGCGCCAGGCGCTGGACCGCGACCTGGGCGTCAGCGCCGCGAGCGTCGAGGACGCGGAGGCTATCAAAGTCATGGCGGCGGCGGTGGGCCGCCGCGCGGCGCGCCTGTCCGCCGTTGCCCTCGGCGCTATCGTCCTTGAGAGTGGCCGCCTGGATACGGTGACGGGCGACGAGGAGGCGGATGTCGTGGATATTGGTGTCGATGGCTCGCTCGTCGAGTTCTACCCTGGCTTTGAGGACTACATACGCGAGGCGCTGCGCGAGATCAATGGGATTGGGCCCGCCGGCGAGAAGAGGATACGCATTGGCATCGCGAAGGATGGGTCTGGGGTTGGTGCGGCGCTCAGCGCGCTTGTTGCCGGCAAACAGAATCTTGCGAAGTAGCGAGCAGTTCGCTAGTCTTGTAAAAGTCGGATTGTGTGCTTTTTGTCGCAAAATTCTGGGCGTTTTTGAGCAACGTTGGAATGAATTGTACCTATATCACAGCATCTAAGAATGTTATGACCTGATTCGAGGTGTACTCATGCGGCTCAGTCCACAGCTTCGACTTAAAGTGGATATTTGGTTGGCA
>Ga0335073_10002899_pt1 | contig 23671 bp, 25 predicted proteins | sample Lox_Sample_22_FD_207093 | JGI IMG/M metagenome (GOLD analysis project Ga0335073, IMG submission 207093) | Soil microbial communities from Loxahatchee National Wildlife Refuge, Florida, United States - Lox_Sample_2.2 | ecosystem: Environmental > Terrestrial > Soil > Wetlands | place: USA... | reverse complement strand
TCGTTGATCATGCCGAGCAGATGCATGCCGCTCTGCATGATGTCGCCGGCATATTGGCGATAGGTGTCGATGCCGATCGGACCCAGCAGCTCGTTGTGCATGATCTCGGAAAAGCCGATGACGGCGTTGAGCGGCGTGCGCAGCTCGTGGCTCATCGTCGCCAGGAATTCCGACTTTGCGATATTCGCCGCCTCCGCCGCGTCCTTGGCGCAACGCAGCTCCTGCTCGGCCTGCATCGCCTCGGTCACCTCGCTGCCGGCGCCGCGGAACCCCAGGAATGCGCCCGTCGCCGGATCGAAGAAGGGTCTGCCGCTCACCCGCCACCAATGGCTCTCGCCGCGGCCCGGCACGATCGCGAGCGTCAGATTGTGGAAGGACTGGCGCCGCGCCAGCGCGCCCAGCAGCCGCGATAGATCGGCGCCGCCGGTCGGCGCGGGGCCGGCCAAATCCTCGGCGCGCCGGCCGATGATCTCGGCCGCGGCGAGGCCGGTGACCTCGGTGAAGCGGTCCGAGAGAAAGGTGAAGCGTCCCTCGGCGTCGCGCTCCCAAAAGAAATCGCCGGCGACATCGGCGATGTCGCGAAAGCGATGCTCGCTCGCGGCGAGCGCGGCCGTGCGCGCTTCGATGGTGGCCGCCATGCGGTTGAACGCCTCGCCGAGCGCGGCGAACTCGCCGGCCGTCGGCGTGATCTCGACGCGGTGCGCGAGATCACCACGGGCGAAGCCGTCGGCGGCGCGGCGGAGGGTGCGGACCCAGCGCACCAGCGAGAACTCGCTCACGAGCCAGGCGCCGGCGAGCGCGGCGACGGCGACCGCGGCGAGGAGCATGAGCTGGCGGTCCGCGCTGCGCTCCTGGGCGCCGAGCACGTCCTCGCGGGCGAGGCCGACCGAAATCTTCGCGCCGGTCGCCGGCAGTTGCGTGAAGGCGAAGATGCGGTCGACGCCGTCGCGGCCCCGACCGAACGCCGTGCCCTCGGTCTTCACCATCAGGTCCGGCATCAGCGGATGAGCGCCGAGCGCCGTGCCGACGAAACCCGGCTCTTCAGGATCGCGCGCCAGAATGAGACCGGTGCGGCCGATCACCATGATGTTGTATTGCGCGCCCGCCGCCTCGACCGCGGTGCGGCGCTGGATTTCCGCGAGATCGATGACGGCGACGACGGCGCGCGACGGCGCGCCGGGCAGCAGCCGTCCGGCGAAGGCGACCGAACGCCCGCTGGCGTCGAGCACGAACTCGCTGACTTCGGGACCGCGATCGGCAAAGAGGTCGTCGAGAAAGGCGATCGGCGGCAGCAACCGCTCGCTGCCCGATTGGCTGGCGCAGAGAACGATGCCGTTGCGATCGACGATCTCGACCGCCGATGACCAATGGGTGTCGGCGACGAGCCGCGTGAGGCTCGCGGCGCAGCCGGCCGGCGCGGCTTGCGCCAAAGCGGGATCGCGTTCGGCGGCTTCGAGAACAAGCTGCGCTTCGCGCACCAACGCGTCATGATTCTGCGCCCAGGCGCGGGCGAGGCGCAGCGCGCGCGCCTCGGCCGCGGCGATGAGCTCCGCACGCTCCTCCTGCACATGCTGGACAAAAAACAGCAGTGCAGGGAGCAACGCTAGCAACACGAGCAACACAAGCCGCCAACGCAAGCTGAGGCGTGGCCACCGCACGGCCTTCGGCACGAGGGACGGCATTGTCGAGCAGGACTCCCGGGAGACGCAGCGGCCGCAGCGATAGCAAGTTGTTGTTAATCAAAGATTTAAGGGAGCGTCAAGAAAACGTCATGACGGCTCCGCGCCGGTGCTTCCGATGAGCACTGCGCGCCTCGCGACCGCTACGGCAGCGCGTTCGCTTACGCCACCCGCTGCCTTGGCTGCGTTGGCAATTCCGTCAAACTTCCGTAGAGCTCGGGCCGGCGCTGCGTCAGCAGCGGGTAGCGGCGGCGGATCTCATCGACGAAGCCCGGATTGATCGCGGCGCAGAGGCAGGTCTCGTCATCCGAGGCGGTGGCGGTGATGACGCCCCAGGGATCGACCACCATGCTGCGGCCGACGAAAGCGATCCCCGATCGGGGTTCCGTGCCGTACTGACCCGAGGCCACCACCCACACCTGATTCTCCGCGGCGCGGGCGCGCAGGAAGAATTCCCAATGATCGTAGCGCGGGCTCAAAAAGGCCGAGGCGCAGACGATGAGCCGCGCGCCTTTCAGCGCCAGCTCGCGATAGACCTCGGGAAAACGCAAATCCGAGCACACGGAAAGACCGATTGGGCCGAGCTCCGTCTCGAACACCGGCAAGGCATCGCCGGCTTTCACCTTGTCGCTCTCGCGAATGCCGCCCTTGATGTCTTCGCGATCGGGCGCGTCGAAGAGATGCGTCTTGCGATAGGCGCCGACGACCTGGCCATCCGGCCCCAGCAGCGCGCAGGTATTGTAGTAGACGCCGCCGCCGGCATCTTCGTACATGGAACCGGTGATGTGGAGGCGATAGCGGCGCGCCAGCTCCGAGAGGCGCTCGGTGGTCGGCCCAGGGATCGGCTCGGCGATCTCGCGATAAGCATTCTTGGTGCTGTAGCCGAGACCAGTCCACACTTCCGGCAGAACCACCAGCCGCGCGCCGCGCTCGCCTGCCTGGCGCACCAGGGTCAGGGCTTTGCGTATGGTCGCTTCTTTCTCGCCGTCAACCGCGGTGAATTGCGCACAGGCGACGGTGACAGTGTTGTCCGACATGGCGGGCCTCCCGATCCCCAGGCGAGCCTAGACCTTCGGCCGCGACGCGTGCAAGCCGCGCCGCTACTTGACCCGTTGTACCGCTTCCTTCGCCAAGTCGAGCGCGGCGTATTTGTCGACATCGAAGGCGGTGGCGAGGAATCCCAAGTCGTGCTGCAGATTGACATTGGCCTGCAGCGCTTCGAGATCGGGCAGCGCGTTGGGATCGCGGTAGTAGTCTTTCTTGGTGAAGAGCCAGCCCTCGAAGCGCTCCGGCGGCAGCTTGGTGGCCTTAGCGACGATCGCCACCGCTTCGGCGTGGTTGGCGGGATCGAGATAGAAACGCCGCGCGCGCAACGCATCCTCCATGAAATCGGCCAGCGCTGCGCGGTTCTTGTCGAGAAAGCTCGCGCGCGCCGCCCAGAGAATCATCTGCGTCCGGCCGACCGCGTCCTTCTGCGTAAACAGCGTGCGCGCTATCGCGCGCAAGCCCGGATCCCACGAGAAGGGCGTCACGGCGCAGATGAGATCGGCCTTCTTCTCGCTCAACACCGCCTTCATGTTGGGCAGGCCGATTTCGATGAAGGTGACGTCCTTGCGGTCATCGAGCCCGTGCTTGCGCAACATCGCGCGCAAGGACATGTCGACCGCGCTGCCGGCGCCGTTGGTCGCGACCACCTTGCCCTTGAGATCGGCAACGGTTTTGATCGGACTGTCCTTCAGCACCATGTATTCGTCGGTGTAGTAGCCGGGGACGCCGTCCTGGAACTCGTCGGCGATGATGCGCAGATCCGACATCTTGGCGTTCTCGATCGCCAGCGCGAAGGACGAATAGGCGAGCGTGGCGATGTCGAGATCGCCGGTCGCCAGCGCGCTGATCATCTCCGGCGTGCCGGAGAAATGCATGCCCTCCATCTCATAGCTCTTCCCCTGATAGGCGGCGATCCCCGGCTTGTCGAACAGGATCGACGCGAGGTTGGCGCCGGCGACGACCCAGGACATGCGGATCTTGAGCGGCTCGGCGGCAGCGCGCGCGAGGGGGCTGCCGAGCAGCGGCAGAGCGCCGGCACCGGCCAGCAGGCGACGTCTGGAAACGCGCATCGTCAATCCTCCCTGTCGGCCGCCTCTATGAGAGCCTCGGGGGCTTGGGCGGCGCTTGCCGTAATTCTAGCAGCCGCAAGCGGCGTTGCACGGGAAAGAATTGCCAGCCGAGGGCGCGCGCGAGAAGGCCCCACAGACCCTGCGGCGCCAGCAGCATGACGGCGACGGCCAGCGCACCCAGCGTAATCAGATACCAAGCGCCGTAATCCACGAGCAGCGCGCGCAGCCCGAAGAACACGATGGTGCCGAGGATCGGCCCTTCGATGCTGCCGATGCCGCCGATGACGACGATGAAGATGACGTTCGCCGTCCAGTCGCCGACGCTGAAGGCGGCGTCGGGGGAGATGCGCAGCTTCTCGAGAAACGCGAGGGCGCCGACGAGGCCGGCGATGCCGGCGGCGATGATATGGACGGCGAGCTTGGTGCCGCGATTGTCGACGCCGACGCTCGCCGCGGCCCTCTCGGAGTCGCGGATCGCCGTCAGCGCCAGGCCCTGACGCGAGCGCAGCCAAAGGAAGACCAGCAACACCGCCCCCGCGCCAAGCGCAAGGCCGAGGTAGTAGACGACGATGTCGCGGGCCGCGCGGCTCTGGGCAAGGCTCAGCACGACAGCGACGGGAAGGCTCATGCCGGTGCCACCGCCGAGCGGCTTCACCAGCGCCAGCAGGAGGCGGAAGACCTCGGCAACGACCCAGCTGCCGATGGCAAAATAGGCACCGCGCAGACGAAAGACGACGAAAGCGGTGGGCAGCGCGATGACGGCCGCAGCGATGCCGGCAAGAGCGATCGCCGGCACCGGCGGAACGCCCAGCAGCACGGCGAGCGCGAAGAAACCGTAGCCGCCAAGGCCGACATAGGCCTGCTGACCGACGGAAACCAGACCGGTATAGCCGGCGAGCAGGTTCCACGCCTGGGCCAACGCAAGGTAATAGAAGATCTCGACGGCAAGCCGCATGTCGCCGCTGTCGCCCCAGAGGGGCAAGCTCAGCAGCGCCGCGACGATCAGGGCGGCAGCCGCCAGCGCGACGCGACTGGCTCTGGTGGAGCGGTCGATGCGATAGGCGCCGGCGCGGAGCATCACTCGGCCTGCTTGGGAAACAGGCCGCGCGGCCGCAGCAGGAGAACGAGCAGGAAAGCGATATGGCCGGCGAGGATCTCCCAACCCGGATCGAGCGCCGCGCCCAGCGACTGGGCGATACCGAGCAAGACGCCGCCGGCCAGCGTTCCCCAGAGGCTCCCAAGGCCGCCAATGATCACCGCCTCGAAGGCATAGAGCAGCCGCGCCGGCCCGATGCTCGGATCGAAATTGGTGCGGATCGCGAGCAATACGCCGGCGAGAGAGACGACGGCGAGGGCGAGCGCGGTGGCGAGCGCAAAAACGTGACGAATCTCGACCCCGGAAAGTTGCGCCGTGTCCGCATCGTCGGAAACCGCGCGGAAGGCGCGACCGAGCGCAGTGCGATAGAGCAGCTGCTCCAGCAGGGCAATCACGACAACCGCGACGATGAAGACGATGGCGGGCAGCCAGCCGATGGCGAGCTGGTCGCCGAGCCTGAGGCTCGCTGTCTCGAGCGCGCCGGCCTGAAGCCGGCGGCTATCGGCGCTGAAGGCCTCGAGCAGCGCATTCTGGATGATGACCGACAGGCCGAAGGTGACCAGCAGCGGCGGCAGGAGACCGCCGCTCAGAGTGAAATTGAGCAGGCCGCGCTGCAGCGCATAGCCGAAGGCGAACATCAACGGCACGACCAGAACCAGGCTCGCCAGGGGATGCATGCCCGTCGCCTGCACGATGACGAGCGCGCAATAAGCCGAGAGGACGATAAGGTCGCCATGCGCGATGTTGACGAGGCGCATGACACCGAACATCAGCGACAGGCCGGCGGCAAAGAGCGCGTAGAGCCCGCCGAGCAGCGCGCCTTGCAGGATGATGTTGAGCCAGGCCATGCGGCGTCGCCGTCAGAGGCCGAAATAAGCGAGCCTGATCCGCGCGCGCGTCAGCGCGGCGGGCGCGCCTTCGAGCGTCACCCGGCCCTCCTGCAGGCAGTAGATGCGGTCGGCTTCGGCGAGCGCGCGGCTGGTGTCCTGCTCCACGATCAGAACTGTCGTTCCCTCGGCGCGGATGCCGGGAAGCGCGGCGTAGACGTCGCGGATGACCCGCGGCGCCAAACCGAGGCTGATCTCGTCGCAAAGCAGCAGCCGCGGATTGGCCATGAGCGCACGGCCGATCGCGGCCATCTGCTGCTCGCCGCCGGAGAGCGCGGTTGCCGCCGCGCGCCGACGCGCGGCGAGCGCGGGAAACAAGCCGTAGACGCGCGACAGCGTCCACGGCCCGCCGCGACCACATTGCGCCCCCATGCGCAGATTCTCCTCGACCGTGAGCGAGGGGAAGAGACGCCGGCCCTCGGGTACCAAGGCGATGCCGCGGCGCACGATCCGACTGGGCGCGAGCGAGCCGATCGGCGCGCCGGCGAAGCGGATGCAATCGGGCGGCGTGCGCAGAAGACCGGTGATCGCGCGCAACAGCGTCGTCTTGCCGGCGCCGTTGGCGCCGATGATGGCCACCGTCTCGCCTTCCTCGACCTTGAGATCGATGCCGTAAAGCGCCTGGAAATCGCCATAGGCGGCGGTGAGCCCGCGGATCTCGAGCAAGCTCATGCCGCCTCGATGCCGAGATAGATTTCCTGTACCGCGGGATCGGCCATGACGGTGGCGGGCTCGCCTTCGGCGATGACACGGCCGAAATTGATCACGACCAGTCGCTGCACCACCGCGACCAGCGCATGAACGATATGCTCGATCCAGATGATCGACAGGCCCGCCGCATGGATCTCCTTGATGGTCGCGATCAGCACCTGGCATTCGCCCTCGGTGAGGCCGCCGGCGATCTCGTCGAGCAGCAGCACCTTGGGATCGCCGGCCAGTGCGCGGGCGAGCTCGAGCCGCTTGCGCTCGAGCAGCGTCAGACTGCCGGCAGCCACATTGGCCTTGGGCAGCAGCCCGGTCCGCTCGAGCACGGCAACGCAGCTCTCATAGCAGGCCGCTTCCGCACGGCTGCCGCCGAAAGCGGCGGCGACCAGAAGGTTCTCGAGCACGGTCATGCCGGCGAAGGGATGCGGGATCTGGTAGGAGCGGCCGATCCCGAGGCGGCAGCGGCGATAGGCCGGAAGCGCGGTGATGTCGCGCCCGGCGAAATGAACGCGCCCGGCCGAGGGGCGCAGATCGCCGCTGATCAGGTTGAACATCGTGCTCTTGCCGGCGCCGTTGGGCCCGAGAATGCCGAGCGCCTGGCCTTCGTCCAAGGCGAGCGACAAACCGTCGATCACCTTGAGTGCGCCGAAGCTCTTGGCGAGCCTTTCCAGGCGAAGCAGTGGCATCGTCATCAGACCGGGCCCGGGCGGCGAAACCCGCGCTTCAGACGATCGCCTCCATCTTGCCGCCGGCCGGGATCATCGCTGCGGTCGCGTTGGAGGTGATGACGAGATCGTACTTGAAGGCGCCGCCGTGCCGCCACTGGCCGCCGACCAGCGGCGTCTTGGCGACATTCTTGACCGGACCCTTGCCCCAGGCGATCGGCCCGACAATGGTATGGAGATCGGTCTTGACCAGCGCGTCCAGCGTCGCTGCGCGCTCGCCCGGTGCTTTCGCGCGCTTCATGACGTCGGCGGCGACCTCGAAGAGCGCGTGAGCGAAGCCGATCGGCTGCGTCCATTGCCGCTTGGTGGCCGCGGTGTAAGCGTCGGCGAGCTGCTTTGCGCTCTGGCCGGTGAGAGAAGATTTGAACGGGTGGCTGGGCGTCCACCAGATTTCGGTCGAGAGATTGTGCCCGTTGTCGCCGAGCGCCTCGATCGCCGAGGGAAAGAGCAGCGCCTTGCCGACCGAGGCGATCTTCGGCTTGAACCCCTGCTGGATCGCCTGCGTCCAGAAGGTCGTCCAGTCGGGCGGAATGACCACGCCGGTGACGATCTCGGCCTTGCCGTCGCGGAAGGCCGCGATCTGCGCCGAGAAATTGTCGGTGAGATCCTGGAATCGGCCGGGATCGATGAGCGTGTAGCCTTCCTTGTCGAGCACCGGCGGAAAGCCGAGCTTCTTGTCGCCCCAGGCATTGCCGTCGCCGTCATTGGGGAAGAGCCCGCCCACCACCTTGTTGGTAGGGAGCTGCTTCCACATGTCGGTGTAGACGGCGATGACATCCTCCAATCCCCAGAAGAAATGGTAGGTGTATTTGAACCCGGTGTCGGGCTTGCCGCCGCGGGCGAAGAACCAGGGCTGCCACGGCGCCACCGACGAAACGCACGGCACCTCGTTCACTTCGCATTGGTCGGAGACGGGGTTGGTGGTCTCCGGCGTCGAGGCGACGAGCATCAAGTCGATCCGATCATTGTTGATGAGATCGGCCGCGACCTCGGCAGCGCGGTTGGGGTTGGATTGGCTGTCCTTGACGATGATCTCCACCGGCACCGTGGTGCCGCCGATCGTGACGCCGTGCTTGAAGGTCTCGCGGACTTGCGCCAGGACGAAGCTGTCGGCTTCGCCGAAGGGCGCGAGCGGCCCGGTCTGCGGGCTGACATAGCCGAGCTTGAAGCTCTTCCCGGCGGCGATCGCCGGGAACCCCAGCGCCGCCGCGGCAGCGATGGCGCTGCCTCCCTGGATCAACCGGCGCCGCGTGACCGGCGGCGCTCGTCGCAGCGTCTTGGCCATGCTTTCCTCCCTCGAAAGTTCCGTTCGCGTCAGCGGCGCTTCAGCCAGGGGTAGCGCGCCGTATCGGCGCCGGCGTAATCGGGATCGAGATAGATGAAACAGCGCTGAATCTTCCAATCGCGGATCTCGAACACGTCGCACCAGCGACCCGCGCCCCATTCCGGCACACCCGCACGCCAGGGTCCGTCGCGGTGTTCGCCATGGCTGGTGCCTTCACAGGCGAGGACGTCGCCGCCGGAGAAGACCCAGTTGAAATGCGCATAGTCGTGCTCGATCGACTTGACGGTACCGCCGACATCGGCGAAGAGCTTGCCGATCTGGTCCCTGCCCGAGGCCAGCCCCCATTTCGGGAAATAGACCTGGGCGTCATCGGCAAAGAGATCGAGGATGCTGCCGCCGTCCGCGGTCACGCCGCCTTTGTCGAAGGCCTTCAAGTATTCGAGCGCGACCGATTTCCTCTGCTCGTCCGTCATCGTCGTGCGCGTCAGCGCCATGGGCTCCTCCCGATCATGCTCAGCGCAGATACCAGCGCGGTCTCTCGGGGCGACGTTAGAAGACGACCGGCACGACCGGCGCCTTTCCGCTCTCGATGAGAGCCGGGATCGCGTTCGAATTGTTCTCCCAGACCAGCAGCATCGAGCGCTTGGGCGAGAAGCCCTGATGGCGGATATCCGCCGGCATGGCGCAGATATCGCCGGCGCGGCAGATGACGCGGGCGCGCGGCGCGCCGGTCTCCTTGTGCTTGATCTCCCAGATGATCTCGTCGGAGAGCTGCATGAACCACTCGACGCGGTCATTGCCATGCTCGACCGGCAGGATGAACTCCTCGGAGGTGGGGCAGTAGAGGCTGTCCTTCACCACCGAGCAGACCGACGGATTCCAGGTGACGTCGGAGCGCGAGAGATAGGCGAAGAGGTTGAAGGCCGAGACCTCGCCCTCGAAGCCCGGCTCGGGATAGACTTCCGGCTGATCTTGCGGCACGTCGGCGAAATGGCGATTGACGGGGTAGCCGCTGGTGTCGCTGCGCAACGGCGTGTCGCCGGGCAGACCCACCATGCGCCTGGCGGTGACGCGCTGCCGCTCGATCGCCCGCTTGTTGTCGCCGTCCTTGCGCCCATAAGGCTGCTTGGTCTCCTCGGGCGCGGCGAAGGGATCGTAGCCGCGGTTGGTCCAGTCCTCGAGGATCGCCTTGAAGGTTGCCATCAGGTCTTCGGACTTATAGGTCTCGTTGTAATCGCGTCCGGCCTTGCGATACGCGTCGTTGAAACGGCCGGCGAACATGTCGACGGTGCCGTAGTGATTGAGCGTGCCGAAGACGCCGTCGAAATTGACCGTGCCGTAGAAGAAGTTCCAAGCGATGTCGCGCTGCAGCGCGCGCAGGAAGATATCCGCCGCCATCGTATGCGTGCCCTTGGGCCAGCGGATATGGACGAAGTACTCGTCGCGATGGAACTCGAACGCGCCCTTCTTGAAGCGGCGATAGCCATAGTAATTGTCGGGCTCGGAAGCCTGCACGGCGAACGCTGTGGACATGGCGATCTCCCCTATTTCGTCTGGCAGATCTCGGCCCAGCGCTCGACGGTGACATCGCCCGCCATGGTCTGGATCGTCAGCACCGAGGGTTGATCGGCGTGGAATTGATAGGCAGAGCCCTGGGGCAGCAGCGTCATATGTCCGCGGCCGGCGACGACGCGGCCCATCTTCCGGCCAGCGGGCGCCGCGGCGAGGCGGATCGCGCCGCTCCTGTCGGCTGCCACCAGCGGCGCCTCCGGTTTCATCAGCCGCACCTCGACCCGGCCATCCATCACCAGGGCGAACTCGTCATGGGCGCAGGCGTACCAGGACGAGGTTCCCTCGGCGCGCAAGGCTTCGATGACGTAGTCGAAATTCTTGCCGACGGCGACCCGCTCATAGGGCGGCGACTTCTCCGCCACCTCGAAGACGTTGGAGAAGACATAGTTCCGGGGGTCGTCGTCGATCACCTCGACGCCACCTTTCTGATAGTTGCGCAACGAGCCGAAGACGGTCTTCACGTCGGTCATGCCGACCACTCCTCTTGCGAGCGTGTCTAAGGAGCATGCTAGGCGCGCCGGCGCCGCCCTTTCCTGCACGAATAGGAAGAAAAGCCAGCACAAAATTGCGGCGGAGAGTCCTAGTGCCGGAGGGCGGCGCGGTAGGCGGCGGGCGTCGTGCCGCAATAGCGCCGGAACCGCCGGGTGAAGTGCTCCTGGTGGCAGAAGCCGCAATCGATGGCGATGGCCGAGATCGGCAGCTCATCCGCCGACAACAGCCGCTTGGCGCGCTCGAGGCGCTGCCGCAGCAGATACTGGTGCGGCGGGAGACCGGTGGCGAGCTTGAACTGCCGTGCAAAATAGACCGGGCTGAGGGCGGTGGCGGCGGCCAGCTCGGCAAGGCTCGGATCGTCGCCAAGATGGGCCTCGATGTACTCGACGGCGCGCCGCAGTTGCCGCTGACTGAGCCCGCGCGGGCGCGCGGCGGGCGTGCCGATGGCCCCTGCGGTCGAATGCGAGCGGATCAGCCGGGCCGCGGCCGCGCGGGCGAGATGGTCGACATAAAGCGCGGTCGCCGCGCTCCCTTCGCAGAGCTGGTCGCGCAGCGCGATGGCGATCTGCTCGAGCAAGGGATCGAGGGTGCCCAGTCCGGGGACGATGCGCGGCACCTCGCCGCTGCCCGCGAACGCCGCTGCCATCTCGTCGACGACGGCGCGGCTCAGATAGAAATGGATGGTGTCCAGCTCCGCCTCGAGCCTGACCCCGAAGCTGACGCCGCCGGGCATGATGAAGGCGCCGCCCGGCGGGATGAGGCGAGTTTCCTGCCGCCCGTCGAGCGTGCGGCAGACTCGGACCGGCCCGCTCAGATGCACGACGACGAGGTGATCGGCGACCGGTTGGAACAGCCCCTCGAAGGGCGCCTCGCGCTGGGTCGAGGCAAACACCGAGCGCCAACCGAGGGCGTCGCTCGATGCCCAGATGCGCGTTCCCGCCCGCGTCACAAGCCCATGCGTCTCGGCAAGCGACCTGACCGAGCTGGAGGCTCCTCCCCGCATGACCTCCTCCTCGCCGGCGGGTGGCCTGTCGCGACCCTTCTCACGCCTGGCGGGCAAATCTTAGCGCGGATTTCGCACACCGTCATGCGCTGCGTTGCGCTCGACTTTTCCCGGAACTGGGCCACCATGGAGGCGGGAGGAACGCCGTCATGCTCGAAGGCACGCATCGCTATTTCCTGCAGGAGCGGGTGATCTATGGCCGGCCCGCCGCCGAGGCGGTCGCCGCGGAAGTGGCGGCGCTGGGCGCCCGTCGCGTCTTTCTGACCACCACACGCTCGCTCGCCGGCGAGGACGGGCTTGCCGCCGCCATCGCCCGCGGCTTGGGCGAGCGCCATGCCGGCAGCTTCGCCGGCATCAGCGCGCATTCGCCGCGCGACGCCGTCATCGCCGGCGCCGGCCTTGCGCGTGAGGCCCGCGCCGATCTGCTCGTCGCCGTGGGCGGCGGCTCGGTCATCGACGCGACCAAAGTGATGCTGCTCTGCCTCTGGCACGGGCTGCAATCGGTCGACGCGCTCGATGACTATCGCGGCGCGCGCGGCATCGATCCGAGCCGGCGCCCTCCGGGCCTCGACGGCGCGATCCGCATGCTCGCCGTGCCGACGACCTATTCCGCCGCCGAATTCACCTATATGGCCGGCGTCAGCGATACCCGGCGGCGCGTCAAGGAGCTGTACGGGCATGCCCTGTTCACGCCGCAAGTCGTGGTGCTCGATCCGGCGGCGACGCTGAAAACGCCGTTGGAGCTGTTGCTGTCCACCGGCATGAAGGCGGTCGATCATGCCGTCGAGCGCCTCTCCATGCTCGCCACCAACCCCTATTCCGACGCAACCGCCGCCGAGGCGTTGAGCCTGCTGACCAAGGCGCTGCCGGCGATCCGGCGCTCACCGGACGCGCTCGAGCCGCGGCTCGAGGGACAGCTCGGCATGTGGCTCTCGATCACCGGCGCCGCTTCGGGCGTCGGCACCGCGGCGAGCCATGCCATCGGCCACACGCTCGGCGGCTCCTATGGCGTGCCGCACGGCATTACCTCATGCCTCACCTTGCCGTCGGTGCTGCGCTGGAACCGCCCCGTCAATGCCGAGCGGCAGCGCCGCGTGAGCGCCCTGATGGGGGCGCCCGACCGGCCGGCGGCCGATCTGGTCGCAGAGCTCGTCGCCAGCCTCGGCCTTCCCGCGCGGCTGCGCGATGTCGGCATCAAGCGCGAGGATCTCCGCGCCATCGCCGAGCACACCCTGCACGACCCGCCGATCCGTGCCAATCCGCGGCCGATCAAGACGCCGGAGGACATTCTCGAGATTCTCGAACTGGCGTGGTAGCGGCGGCGCGGCGAGATCAGCCGATGAGCGGACACTTGACCGCCACCTCGGCGAGCCCCTGCCGGCGATAGCCGAGCCGGGTGGCGGCGGCCTTCGACAGATCGATGATCCGGCCGCGGATATAAGGGCCGCGATCATTCACCCACACCCAGGCCGAGCGCCGGGTTGCGAGGTCCGTCACCCTGGCCCAGTGATCGAGCGGTAAATGTCGCGACGCGGCGGTCATCGCATGCATGTCGAAGCGGGCGCCGCTGGCGGTGCGGCGTCCCTGGAATCCCGGCCCGTACCAGCTTGCCACGCCGACCTGGTGGATCGCCTGTGCGGCGAAAGCCGGCGGGGCGCCGAGGCCGGGCACGATCAAAGCCAGCACGGCACTCGCCCATAGGATCTCGCGACACATCTGCGCCTTCCCGAAGCATTGCCCTACTCGGGAAACGCACGACCGAGCGGCATTGTTTCGGCGGCGTCAGGCCGCGGGTTGCGCTACTCGCGCGGCACGTCCGGTGCGCGGTCCTCGATATCGTCGACGGTTTGCTCGATGCCGGTCTCGCCGCTTTGCGGCATTGAAGCGGTAGACCCGTAGTCGTCCGCCACCGCGGGCGGCGCGGCATCGAGGTCGGGAGGCTCCTCGGCGAGGACAGGCGACGCAAAGCCGCCGAGCCACGCAATCGCCAGGATGCGCCAAAGGTTGGCCACGAAGCCTCCGGAACAGAGCGACAGTACCGTAGGTGCGTGACGTCGCCGCCTCAAATTAAATCGGCGCAATAACCACGACGCGCAAACGACGCGTTCTAGGCCACCGCAAGCCGATAGGCCGCGCCGTCGCGCTGTACGCGGCCCGCGGTCGCACCGGCGAAATGCGTGCCGATGACCAGGGTCGGGGTGCCGACGAGCCCGGCGAACACGTGGCGCCGCGTCGCGGCGGCGCGTACCGGGTCGTGATCCACCGCCGACGACCAGTCGAGCCGCGCCATCTGGCAGGGATGGTGGAGGAAATCGCCGGTGATGAGCGCCTCTTCGCCGCGCGAGCGGATGCGCAGGCTGACATGGCCCGGCGTGTGGCCGAGCGTCGGCACCAGGCTCAGCTCGTCGCCGATCCGATGATCGGTGTCGACGAGATCGACGAGCCCGGCATCGAAGACCGGCGCGACCGAATCGGCGAAGACGGCCGCCGCGACCGTCTCGCGCGCGGCACGCCAATGCTCGAACTCGATCCGCCCCATGAGATAGCGCGCCCGGGGGAAAGTCGGGACCCACCGCCCGTCGACCAGCATCGTATTCCAGCCGACATGGTCGACATGAAGATGGGTGCAGAGAACGGTGTCGATCGACTCGCGTGGATAGCCGGCAGCGGCGAGGTCCTCGAGAAAGGCAGTGCGCAGTCCGTTCCAGCCGGGAATGGCGCGCTGCTGCTTGTCATTGCCGATGCAGGTATCGACGATGACGCGGCGGCTCGGCGTTTCAACGACGAGGGCGTGCACGCTCATCTTGAGCCGGCCCTCGGCATCGGCGAAATGCGGCCTCAGCCATGCGATCGGCAGCACCGCCTCGCGCGTCGCCTGGGGCAGGATGAAGCGGCTGCCGCCGACCGCTTCGAGCTCGACGATCTTGGTGACCGTGACCTCGCCGATCCGCCATCGCATCATGGGCGCCTCCGGCAAAGAGCTTAGCAGCTTTGGCAGCGCGCCGCCGACGCCCACGAAGCGATGACGCTTGCCGTCAGCTGCGCTCGACCTCGCCCGCGGCGCGGTCGAGGATCTCGGTGACATGGCGGACCTCTTCGGCGGCGAGCGGGCCGCGGCCGAGCCGAATGCGCAGCGCCAGGCGGAGATTGTGCATGGCGCGCAAGATCTCCGGCGCCGGGCCGCCGCCGAAGGCTTGCGATGCCTCGGCAAGGCGCGCCAGCACCTGCTCAAGCTCGGCGCGATGCTCGGCCAGGAAGGCGGTGCCGGCTTCGGTGATGGCATAGGCCTTCTTGCTGCCATCGCCATCGGCGGCACGGATATAGCCGAGCTCCTCGAGCAAGGTCAGCGTCGGATAGATCACGCCGGGGCTCGGGCTGTACATGCCGCCGAGCTGCTCCTCGATCGCCTTGATCAGCTCATAGCCGTGGCGCGGCTTCTCGGCGATGAGATGCAGCAGGAGGTAGCGGAGATCGCCCTGGTCGAAGAAGCGGCGGCGCATGCCATGGCGCCCGTGCCGGCCAAAACCGCCGCCAAAGCCCCGGGCGAAGCGGCGCTCGCCCCAGCCGCCCATTTTGTCGTGTCGATGAAACATGAGAACCTCGATAGAGTTTCGATATATCGAAACTAAGATATATCGAACCTATATCGGGTTCAAGGGTCTTCGGGAAAAACATTGACGGAGCGGCCGGATACCCCCGCAATCAGCGCGCCAGGGAGGGAGCCATGGAGCTGAAGCTGACGGGGAGAACGGCGCTGGTCACCGGCGCCAGCATGGGGATCGGCCGCGCCATCGCGCGCGGGCTGGCCGCGGAAGGCGCGCGGCTCGCGGTGGTGGCGCGGCGACGCGAGCTGCTCGAGACGCTGGCGACGGAGATCGAGACGGCGGACGGCACACGTCCGGCGATCATCGTTCAGGACTTCATGGCGCCAGACGCCGCCCCGCGCATCGCGGCCGCGGCGCTCGAGGCGCTGGGTCAGGTCGAAATCCTCGTCAACTGCGCCGGCGGCAGCCGGCCAATGCCGCTCGACGCGCCGGAAGAGCGCTGGGAAGAGGCGCTGACGCTCAACTTCACCCGCCAGCGCCAGCTCACCCACGCGCTGCTGCCGCAGATGATGGCGCGCCAATGGGGCCGCATCATCAACATCACCGGCAAATCCGAGCCCGACAAGCTCAACGCCGCTTTCGCCGCCAAAGCGGCGATCCATTCCTGGGCGAAGGGGCTGTCGCGCGATGTCGGCCGGCATGGCATCACCGTCAACTCGATCGCGCCGGGGCGCATCATCAGCGAGCAGATCCTGCGCAACTATCCGCCCGAGGACCGCAAGCGCTTCTCCGAAACCGAGATCCCGGTTGGCGAATACGGCCAGCCCGAAGATCTCGCCGTGCTCGCCGTGTTCCTCGCCTCGCCGCTCGCGCGCTACATCACCGGCACGGTAATCCCGGTCGATGGCGGGTTAAGGCGGTACCAGTTCTAGCGGCGAAGGCGCAAAGCGCCTTCGTCCGCGGCGGCGACAGCGGTTGCACAGCAACCGCGAGAGCCGCACCGAGCAGAATGTGGTCTGGCCTCAGAGAAACACCGCGTGCTGCGGCAGCGAGACGAAGAGCATCGAATCCGCGTGCGCGTCGATGTCGTGCGACGCCCCGGGCGGCGTATAGAGATAGTCGCCGGCCGTGAGGCGCTGGCCGCCGCAGGTGACCTCGCCGGCAACGACATAGAGCTCCTCGCCGGCGGGATGCCGGTGCATCGGGCCATGCGTGCCCTTGGCCATGCGCACGAAGATCGTGGCGCCGCCGTTTTCTTCGCGCAGCACGGCGTAGTCGATCCCTGCGATCCCGGTTGCGATCCAGCGGCTCCGCTCCAGCCCGCCGGTGACGACTTCACCCATAGCGACCTCCTCATTTCGGTGATATCCATATCACTTCCAGGTGATATCAGTATCACTTCTGGTCCGGATGTCAAGTACGATGCAGGCTCGCCCGCGAGTTGCCGCGCTTCTCCAGCGCGGCTATCACGGCGCCATGGCAAAGCGCGCGACACCGAAGCGGAAGGCGCCGGCGGCCGACACCGCGGCGCGGCTCGTCGCCGCGGCAGCGCGCGAGTTCAACCAGCACGGCTTCGACGGCACCGACAGCAACAAGATCGCGCGCCGCGCCGGCTTTGCACCGCAGACCTTTTACCGCTGGTTCCGCGACAAGACTGCGATCTTCCTCGCCGTCTACCGCGCCTGGGAAGACGAGGAGGAGCGCGTCATCGGCACGATGCTCGCCGAGCACGCGCCGATGCGCAAGCTGGTGGACGCCGTCCTCGCGCATCACCGCGCCCATCGCCTCTTCCGCCGCAGCTTGCGCGAGCTCGCGCTGGTGAACGACGCCGTGCGCAAGGCGCGGGCGGAGAGCCGGCTGCGCCAGATCGAGGCGACGCGGCGCTGGGCCGGGCCGGGCGCGCGACCGCCGGCGGAAATCGCCGCGCTGGTGCTGCAGATGGAGCGCCTCTGCGACGCGGTCGCCGAAGGCGAGCTCGCCGAGCTCGGCGCCGACGAAGCCGCGGCGCGCGACGCCATCATTTCCTTGTTGCGTCAGGTGCGCCGCTGAGCGGCTGAACCGGAGCGCGCAGCGCGGCGGCTAAGCTACAACATTGCGGCGAGACTGTGGCCGCAACCCACAATTCTTCCACCAAAATGCCCCGTGACTCCGGCGGCGCGCTGGTTTATCACGCAAGCGAACCTTTGGAACCTGAACGATGCTCGCCGTCTCACGCCTCATCGCGTTCAGCCTGACGGCCGCGGCGCTTGCCGCCTGCGCGCCGGATTACTCGCCCAATACCTACTCCGCCGCGGCGCTGCAGCACGCGAACAAGGTGGACCGCGGCATCATCGTCGGTTTCCGCCAGGTGAAAATTTCGGCAGACGGCACGATCGGCGCCGTCACCGGCGGCGCCGCGGGCGGCATTCTCGGCGCAGAGGCCACTCCCGGGACCGGCATCTCGACCGCGCTGGGCGGCGTCGGCGGCACCCTCGTCGGCGGCATCATCGGCACAACGATCGAGCATGCCACCGACGACACCACTGGTTGGGAGTACATCGTCCGCGAGAGCAAGGGCGACCTGGTATCGGTGACCCAGCGCCAGCCGAAGCCGCTCCCGCTCGGGCAGAAGGTGCTGGTGATCACCGGCAACCAGGCGCGCATCGTGCCGGATTATTCGGTGGATGTGCAGGACGACACGAAGGACAAGAAAGCGGAGGAGAAGAAGGACACGACCGCCGCGGACAAGGACAAGGATCAGAAGAACGCGACGACGAACGCCGCGTCGCCGGCGCCGCCCGCGGCAGCGGCAAGCGCGGCGAGCACACCGGCCGCCACGACCACACCGGCGAGCACGAGCGCTCCGAATGCCACCGCGGCATCGCCGAGCCCGGCAACGCCGGCCGCTGCGACCGCTGCGCCCACCGCTTCTGCGCAGCCGACGCCGGCGAACGCTTCGCAACCGGCGCCCGCGAGCACGAGCGCTGCCGGCGCTCCCGCTTCGCCGCCGACGCCGGCAAGCGCCGCGGCGACGCCGGCACCGAATGCGCCGCCTGTCGCAACCGACCCGCCCGCGCAAGCACCGCCGACGCCGCTCACCGCAGCGCCGAGCGCCGGCGGCACCGACACCGCCACAGCGCCCGCTGCTCCCGCTTCCAGTTCTACGACTTCTTCTACCCCTGCCCCGGCCGCCTCGGCTCAGTGAGCGGGAGGCAGGCGCGCGTCGCTTCGTCGATGATGCGCCGCCGAGTGTCCCTGTGAGAAATCCGGGCTAGGATGGCGCCAGCCGTGGCGCGGCCGACGGCGCGCCGACATGACCGAGGGAGCCGCTCATGTTCAAAGCCTCCGCCCATCTCGTCTTGCCGACCTCCATCACCGGCTCACTGCCGCGGCCTTCCTGGTATGACGCGGTGCTGGGCTCGCGCAGCTTCCTCGAAGCGATGATGCATGCGCGCTATCGCGAGCAGTACGAGGACGCGGTGGCGGTGCATCTCACCGCGCAAGCGACCGCCGGGCTCGACATCTGCACCGACGGCGATGCGCATTTCGACGATGAAGTCGCCGGCATGAGCTGGCAGAGCTATCCGCCGCGGCACATGGCGGGCTTCGCGCCGGCGGGCGAGATGACCGCCTACAACGTCGCGCAGGCGGCGCATCCGCGCGGCCATATCCTGCATGATTTCCTCGAAGCGCGGGTGCTGCCGCGCATCGTCGGGCCGGTCGGGCGCGGCACGCTGCAATACGCGGCGATGTGGAAAGTGGCGCAGCGGCTCACGCCGAAGCCGGTCAAGTTCGGCACCATCCTGCCGGAGCTGCTCGCGGCCTCGGTCGCGGACGAGTACTACAAGGACCCGGTCGAGCGCAGCTGGGCAATTTCCGACGCGCTGCGCGACGAGTTGCAAGACCTCGCCATGGCCGGCTGCCCGGTGATCCAGCTCGAAGAGCCGCAGATTCACATGGTGCCGGCGCGCGGCAAGACCTTCGGCAAGCTCGACGCCAAGGATCTGGCTTCGCTCTTCAACAACACGGTGAAGGGGCTGCGCGACAAGACCGAGATCTGGTGCCATACCTGCTGGGGCAATCCGGCGCAGCAGCGCATCTTCAAAGAGGTGCAGAGCTATCGCCCGATGCTTGAGGTGCTCAACACGCTCGACGTCGACGCCATCACCTTCGAGACCTGCTCCTCGGGACCGGGCGATCTCGAAGCGATCGGCAAGACGATCACCGACAAGAAGATCGTCATCGGCGTGATCGATCACCACACGCTGCAGGTGGAGCGGCCGGACGAGGTCGCGACGCTCATCCGCACGGCGCTGAAGCACATCCCGCCGGAGCGCCTCGTCATCTCCTCCGATTGCGGCATGGGCCGCGAGGGCATGAGCCGCCGCCACGCGCAGCACAAGATGGTGGCGATGGTGCTCGGCACTAACATCGTGCGCCGCGAGCTCGGCCTGCCGGAAGCGCCCTGCCTTGCCGCCGATCCGCGCTTCTCGCTCGCAGCCGCACCGCCCGCGTAAGTGCGCGGATCATGTCGCGCGTCTCAGTCCCACGAGCGCTGGGGCGCGCCTTCACAAAGGCCGATCGTGCGGAGAGTCTCTTTGAGCTGGGTGATGTCGTACAGCCGGTGAGGATTTTGTCCCAAGGAGAGGAACGTCTGCTGCTCTTCAAGCCGACGTCTGCGCCGTACCCGCTACTTCTCGAGGCAGCGCTGCCCGACGAAATAGACGCATTGTCCAAAGCGTTTGATGGACGCAAACGGCCGCAGCATACGACAACACGCCAATTCCGAGCCAGAATCCCCAGTCCGCAGTTGGGCGTGGGTAGAAGAGAAGAATTGTTCCTCCCGCCAGAGCGATGAAGAACGAACACGCCGCGACGCCCAGCAGAGCGTGAGAAAGCTTGCTCCTGCGCGCGGCGTCGACGAGTAATGCAGCATAAGCCTTTTCGCCGATCGCTCGGGCTACCCAGATCTTTGCCGCGTTAGACGCGGAAACGAAAAGGGATCCGATCAAAACGATCACGGCAACCGGGAGACTGAGGTACGGTAAGGCGCACGCAGCAAGCGTGAGGAGTGCAAAGCGCCAGCCAAGCTTCCTCATGATCGGATTGGCCTCCAATTCAAGGCTTGGCGTGACGAGAAAGGTGGTCCCCACGTCGCCGATGCGCGCGATCAGCAGCAGCGCACAGAGAACATGGGGCAAGTTCGCATAGGCAAACGCCAGCAACGTCGCACCTCCAAGAGCTTGCCCAACCTCGTATTCGGCCGGTGGACATCGACACGATGGCCATACCTAATTTAAGTTATCTCGAGGTTAAGGAATTGCTTCGATGCCGGGCCACGAGCCTGACGGTTCGGCTATGGGAACATCATTGGACGGTCCGGTTAGCGAAGCGGCTAGATTTCTTGAGTGCAAATCCTACGACAGATAGATACGGCCGTCGAAGAGGCGGCGGCAGGTGCGGTAGAAAGAGCCGCTCAGCGCCTGCCATTGCCCCGCGGCATCGCGCGTCACCTCGGCGGCAACGGTGAGCACGCCGGACGGCATGCCGAGGCGAAGCGGCCCCGAGGCCGGCGCGGCGGGCGACAGCGCTTCCGCCACCACGGTGCCTTCGATGCGCGCCGCGATCGCAGTGCAGAGCGAACCGGTGAGCGGCAATGCGCGATGCGGCTGTCCGTTCGAGATCATGCGCGCCGCCAGCTCGTAGCTCGCCGCCGCGAGGACCTCGCCGGAGAGCGTGCGCGCTTCGGCAGGCGGCGCGACGAAGCCGATGAACGGCACGGTGCGGATGGCGCGCGCCGCTTCGGCCGAGCCGGCAATGCCCATGGCAAGCGAAGCAGCGACGCGGATCGCGGCCAAGCGCTCGAGCAGCTCGGGTCGCGCCTCGAGCTCGCCGGGAAGCTCCATGCCGGTGAAGCCGAGATCGCGCGCGCGCACGAACACCGCAGCATTGGCGGCATCGACCATCGAGGCATCGATCGTGCCGATACCCGGCACCTCGAGCCGGTCGAGCGGCTGTCCCGTCGGCAGCAGCTTGCCTGTGGTCGCGCCGCCCGGGGAGAGAAAGTCGAGCTTGACCGGCGCGCCAGTGCCGGCAACGCCGGGAATGGCGAGATCGCCGTCGTACCGCGTCCGGCCGCCGCGCAGCGGAAAGCTGGCATGAATCAGCTTCGCTGTATTGGTGTTGAAGATGCGCACCATGGCGTCGCCGCTGACGGGCTGCACCAGCCCCTCATCGACGGCGAAAGGCCCCACCGCCGATGACATGTTGCCGCAATTGCCTTTGAAATCGACCGTCGGCTCGCGGATCTGCACCTGGGCGAAGGTGTAGTCGATATCGGCATCGTTGCGCGCCGACGGCGCCAGCACGCAGATCTTGGAGAGCGAGGAAATGCCGCCGCCCATGCCGTCGAGCTGCCGGCCATAGGGGTCGGGGCTGCCCATCGCGGCGAGGAAGATCGGATCCCAGGCGGCGCGGTCGGCAGGCAGATCGCGCGCATGGAACATCACCGCCTTGCTGGTGCCGCCGCGCATGAAGACGGCCGGAAGCGAACGCGAGCTCATGATCCCTCCTCTGACCCCCGGCCGGCCCCCGGAGGGTGGCGGGATCGGGCAGTGTAGCAGCTCGCGCTGCCGCGGCGCACAAGCCCGCGGTCATGCGTCAGCGGCGCCCGGGAGGAGGGAAGTCCCGGGCGCCGCTGACGGCTCAGCCTGCCGCGCGGAAGGTCAGTGCTCCCAAACCGGCTTGCCGAGATCGACCGTGCTCGGGCTGGTGGCAACACCGGTCGCAGCGCCGGCGGCACCGCCGACGAGCGCGACCAGAGCGACGGGCCCGCCGAGCAGAGCGGCACCGACCGCGCCGGCACTGGCGCCGATCGCCGCGCCGCTCAAGCCGCGATCACCGGTGGTGGTGCCGCAGCCGGAGAGCGCGAGGCCGGCGAGAAGCAGCATGATCGTCAGGCGTTTGTTCACGGGATTACTCCGGAACGTTGCGGTTGCATACCCCCAATAACGTTCCTTAGGGGACCCTGTCAGGTGACAATTTTGGGGCCGGCTATCACGCATTTTCGGCGATCCCGTGCGCCGAGCCGAAACATGCGCGGCCAGAGCCGGGCATTTGACGCAAATCGGCTCGACAGTATGCTGTCGATCTCATGGAACGCCTTCCGACCTTGATCATCGGCGGCGGGATCGGCGGCCTCACCGCCGCACTCGCCTTGAGCCGCGGCGGGCGCCGCGTCCACGTCCTCGAGAAATCGCCGGAATTCGGCGAGATCGGCGCCGGGCTGCAGCTCGCGCCCAACGCCATGCATGTGCTCGACGAGCTCGGCCTGGTGACGGAAATCGGCAAACAGGCGGTGTTTCCGGCGCGGCTGCAATGGATGGATGCGCTGGCCGCCCAACCGATCACCGCCGTCGATCTCGGCGCGGCGTTTCGCCAGCGCTATGGCCAGCCCTACATCGTCATGCATCGCGGCGATCTGCTGGCAACGCTGCTCGAAGCCTGCCGCGCAGAGAAAGGCATCACGCTCGAAGCCGGCCGCGATGTGGTCGCGATCGAAGATCACGGCGATGCCGCAAGCGTGCGCTGCATCGATGGCGCGGTCTACGACGCCGAGATTCTCATCGGCGCCGACGGGCTGCACTCGCTCGCGCGCCGCAGCCTCAGCAACGACGAGCCGGTGTGCGACGGCTGCGTCGCTTATCGCGGCACGATCCCGATGGCGCAGCTCTCGACTCACGCCGGCCTCGACAACGTCCTCATGTGGGTCGGGCCGCAGATGCATTTCGTGCAATATCCGCTGCGCCGCGGCGAGCTCTACAACCAGGTGGCCGTGTTCAAGAGCCCGCGCTATGCGCCCGGCGCCGAAGCGTGGGGAACCGTAGAGGAGCTCGACGCGCATTACGCGCAGACCTGCGACGATGTCCGCGCCGCCGTGCGCCTGATGTGGCGCGACCGGCACTGGCCGATGTTCGATCGCAAGCCGATCGAGCGCTGGACGCAGAACCGGCTGGCGCTGCTCGGCGATGCCGCGCATCCGATGTACCAATACATCGCGCAAGGCGCCTGTCAGGCGATCGAGGACGGGCTCGCTCTCGCGCGGCATCTGACGGCTGCGCCGCAGGATCCCGCCGGCGCGCTGCGCGCCTATGAGCGTGCCCGGCTGTTGCGCACCGCGCGCGTCCAGCTGACGGCGCGGGCGATGGGGGTCTTCTTCCACCTCGACGGCGTCGCGGCGTCGGTGCGCAATACGATGATGGCGGGCCGCCGCGCCGATGATTACACGCTGCTCGACTGGCTCTACGGCCATCGGATCTGAGCCGATCGCTCGATTACCCCGCGAATCCGGGCCGAATCTCAGCCTTTGGCAGCGACGCGCGGACTCATAAAGGTCACGGAAATACCTCAACCGCCGCGATCGCGAGTGGCTAGATTTGAGCCAATAAGTTAACACCCGGGGACAAGCTCGACAGGAGATGCGACGGCCAACCTTGGAGGTGGCGCATGAGCTTGGTTCCTGCCGACGGTCTTTATCGCCGCAGGATTTTCCATTCCGGAAGGCACGCATCGCGCCGGATGATGGCG
>Ga0335073_10002898_pt1 | contig 23676 bp, 18 predicted proteins | sample Lox_Sample_22_FD_207093 | JGI IMG/M metagenome (GOLD analysis project Ga0335073, IMG submission 207093) | Soil microbial communities from Loxahatchee National Wildlife Refuge, Florida, United States - Lox_Sample_2.2 | ecosystem: Environmental > Terrestrial > Soil > Wetlands | place: USA... | reverse complement strand
TCACTTCGAACAATGGGAGCAGGACGACATCGAAGTGAAGCTGATCCTCAAAGGCGGCGGATGCGAGAACAAAAATATTCAATATTCGCTGCCGTGCGAGCTGGACCATCTGGGCCGCGCGGATCGCACGCTGGCAGGAGTTCGCAAGTGCCTTTTACATGCCGTGTGGCAGGCGCAAGGGCAGGGATGCGCGCCCGGAGCGCTGGGCGTGTGCATCGGCAGCGACCGCGCGCACGGCTACGATCTGGCAAAGCAGCAGCTTTTCCGCACGCTCGATGACGTGAACCCGACGCCCGAGTTGGCCAGGCTCGAATCGGAGACTATGGAGGAAGCGAATCGCATCGGCGTCGGCGCGATGGGATTCGGCGGCAAGGTTTCATTGATCGGGTGCAAGATTACGGCCGCGAATCGTCTGCCTGCGAGTTTTTTTGTTTCGGTCGCCTATGATTGCTGGGCGTTTCGCCGGCTGGGCGTACGCCTGGATGCATCGAACGGCGCGATCACGGGATGGCTGTATCGCGATCCCGAACGGCCGGTGCAGCGCATGGCGGCAAGCGAGGGGTTTCCGCTTACCGGGCGCGAAATCGTGCTGCGTCCGCCGCTGTCGGAAGCGGACGTGCGCGCGTTGAAGGTCGGCGATGTGGTGCTGATCAGCGGCGAGTGCTTCACCGGCCGCGATGCGGTGCACGCGTATTTAATGAAGCATGAGCCGCCAGTGAATATGCGCGGATCGGTGCTGTATCATTGCGGTCCGGTGATGTTGAAGAAGGGCGAGGAGTGGACCGTGAAGGCCGCCGGTCCGACCACCAGCAGCCGCGAGGAGCCGTATCAGGCGCACGTGATTCGTGAGTACGGCGTGCGCGCGGTGATCGGCAAAGGCGGCATGGGCAAGAAGACGCTGGCGGCGTTCGAGGACGCGGGCGCGGTTTATCTGAACGCGATCGGCGGCGCGGCGCAGTATTACGCGCGGTCCATCGAAAAAGTTCTGGGCGTGAATTTGATCGAGTTCGGGATTCCGGAAGCGATGTGGCATCTGCGGGTGAAGGATTTCGTCGCCATCGTGACCATGGATGCGCACGGCCACAGTCTGCACGCGACGGTGGAGCGGGAGACGGGCGAGGCGCTGGCCGCGCTGCAAAAATAGGTGGCATAAGCCGCCAGGCTTGTGCTTTTCGCGGCCTAGTGGTCCGCCGTCAGCAGCGCAAGCCTGGCGGCCTACGCCACTGCGCGGGCTGGGCAGGCTCGGGTACTGCCTGAAACCTGCGTTGATTCGCAACGCGCCCCCCGCCATGACTGGCGGGGCTATAGCGCGCGTTACAGCCCCGCCAGTAATGGCGGGGGCTCTCCCACCTTTAGCGGTCAACGCTTACGCCGCTCATTTGGCGTGGTAAGATTCCTGCATTATGAAGACTCGGATTTTCCTCGCCGCGATTTTCGTCGGTGCTTTCGCTTACGCCGACCAGCGGACCATCCAGTTGCCGGATATTCTGGCGTGGAAACGGATTCAGACGCCGGTCGTTTCGGGCGACGGCGTTTGGCTCGCGTACAAATTGACGCCGGGCGAAGGCAACTCCGAGGTGGTGATCCGCAATCTCAAAACCGGCAAGGAACAACATTTCCCGATCGGCGAATTGCCGCGCGCCGCGGGTCCGGTGGGCGGCGGACGCGGCGGCGCTCCGGCGGCTCCGCGCGATCTGGCTATTTCCGAAGATTCACGCTGGGCCGCGTTTCTGGTTTATCCCAGCGATAAAGAAGCCCGCGCGCTGCGGCGGACGCATCGGCCGGTCGAAAGCAAACTGGAGCTGATCGATCTGGCGACCGGCGAGAAAAAAGAGTTCGACAAGGTTCGCCGCTTCGCATTTTCGGGCGAACTGGCGACGGCGATCGCGATTCATCGCTATCCGCCTGCTCCGCCTGCTCCGCCTACGCCTGCCGCGGGAACTGCGCCAGCGCAGGGCGGACGCGGCGGCGGCGCGAACAATAACAATCCCGAGCGGCCGCAAGGCTCCGATCTGATCGTGCTCGATCTGGCCAGCGGAACGGAATTGAACCTGGGCAATGTCGCCGATTTTTCGTTCGATAAAAAAGGCGATCGTCTGGCGTGGATTATCGACGCGCAGGACAAAGAAGGCAACGGCGTCGCGGTTCGCAATATGGAAAGCGGAGCGGTGATGGCGCTCGACAGCGCGAAGGCGAATTATAAAGGTCTGACGTGGACCGACAAGGGCGACGGCCTGGCGACGCTGCGCGGTGTCGATGATAAAGCGTGGCAGGACAAGCTGTACACGCTGGTCGCGTTCCGCAATTTTTCCGCGCCGATGCCGGAAAAAATCGTCTTCGATCCAGCGCAGGACCCGTCGTTCCCGAAGGACATGACCCTCAGCCCGAATCGCAATCCGTACTGGATGGCGGATTTGAGCGCGGTCGCGTTCGGGATTCATGAGAATCGACCCAAAGTGAAAGAAGATCGCGATGCGCCGGACGACCCGGACATGACCATCTGGAACTGGAAAGACGGCCGTCTGCCTCCCATGCAGCAGGTGCAGGAGACGCGCGACAAAGATTTCAGCTATCTGTGCGTGTATCGTCCGGCGGAGAAAAAATTTCTGCGGCTGGCCGACGAGAGCGTGCGCCAGGTGACGGCGAACGCGGAATATAAATACGCGGTCGGTGTAGATGTTCGCGCCTACGAGCGCGAAGCGAATCTGGATGGCCGCCGTTACGAGGATGTGTACGCGATCAACCTCGAAACGGGCGAGCGCAAACTGGCGCTCAAGAAAGCGCGCTGGGTGCAATCGACTTCGCCCGATGGAACGCACGTCCTTTATTACGAAGATGGCGCGTTCTATACCTTCGACATGCGCACCGGCGACTCGTACAACATCACCAAGGATGTACCCGCGGTCTTCTATAACACCGAAGACGATCACAACGTGGTGAAACCTCCGGAGCGGCCGATCGGATGGTCGAAAGATTCGATGGCCGTGCTGCTCTCCGACGGCTGGGATATCTGGGCCGTTCCCGTGCACGGCGGAACGGGCACGAATCTCACCGGCAACGGGAAAGCGGATAAAATCCGCTATCGCGTGCGCTACCGGCTCGATCCGGACGAGAAAGGCATCGATCTTTCCGAGCCTTTGTATATCGGCGCATACGGCGAATGGACCAAAAAAGGCGGAATCGGCGTGGTCGAGCCGGGAACCCACGGCATTCACATGCTGTGCTGGGAAGATGCGCATTATCAGGCCATGGAGAAAGCGAAACGCGCCGACGTTTATCTCTACACGCGCGAAACCGAGAAGGATTTTCCGGATTTTTACGTGACCGACGCGAAGCTCGAAAATCCGCAGCGCGTGACCGACGCGAATCCGCAGCAGAAAGATTTTCTGTGGTCGAGCGGAGTGCGGCTGGTCGATTACACCAGCGACAAAGGCGCGAAATTGCAGGCCGCGCTGTATCTGCCGGCCAATTATCAACCCGGCAAGAGCTACCCGGCCATCGTTTATATTTACGAAAAATTGTCGGATCAGGCCAATCATTATCCGCAGCCGACGTTCAATGGATTCAACACTGCGTTTTACACCAGCAACGGCTACGCGGTGCTGACGCCGGACATTGTTTATAAGGTGGACGATCCGGGAATGAGCGCGGTGTGGTGCGTTTTGCCGGCGCTGAAGGCGGCCATCGCGACGGGGGTGGTCGACGGCAAACGCGTCGGCCTGCATGGCGGGTCGTGGGGCGGGTATCAGACGGCGTTTCTGATTACGCAGACCAACGCATTTCACGCCGCGTTCGCGCGCGCGCCGCTCACCGACATGATCGCCATGTACAACGCGATCTACTGGAACACCGGATCGGCGAATCAGCCGATTTTCGAGAGCAGCCAGGGACGGTTTTCGGCGGATCCGCAGGACGACATGGAAGCCTATCAGCGCAATTCGCCGGAATATCACGCGAAAAACGTCAACACGCCGTTTGTGATGATGCACAACGACAAGGACGGCGCCGTCGATTGGACGCAGGGGATCGAGTATTTCAACACACTGCGAAGGCTCGGAAAACCGGTGGTGATGCTGTCGTACAAAGGCGAAAATCACAGTTTGCGGATTCCCGTGAACATGAAGGATTACACCCTTCGCATGAAGGAGTTTTTCGACTACGAGCTACAGGACCGGCAGGCGCCGAAATGGTGGACCGACGGCGTGCCGGTGCTGAAGATGAAAGACGAGCTGGACAGCCGACGGAAGCTGCTGACCAGCGCCGCGGCGACGTCAGGCTCGGATCAGCAATAGAGCCGTTTCAAATGTGGCGCACGCACTCCTGCGTGCCGCATCGAGACTCGTCTCGATGCCTCTCCGCGCGGCGAGGAGTCGCGACACGACACCCAGGAGTGGGTGCGCCACCGGGGCACGTCAACGGACCACGCGGTTGATCTGCATCTCCGGACGGACGTCGGTGAAGTTGGGGATGTCGGCCATCAGCGCGGCGCCCTCGGCGGACAAACCGGCCTGCATTCCTTCCATGGTCGCGAAATTCAAGTGGCACTGGATCTGATACCGGGCCGGGGATCCGGGCGCGCCGCCGCCGATACCCTGATCGACAGATGTGCCGGTTAGTCCGTGCGGCTCGAGCTTTTGATGCACCATCGGAATGTGCTGGTTGAGATAATACTCAAGGTCGAACCGGGAACCGGTCTGGGTGGGGTAGCTGACCACGACTCGAATCATTTGTTGTAACCGCGCACAACGCGGAAAAACGCTGTGCGCTCCGCCTCACAGTGTAACGCAATTCCGTGCTATTCTAATTCTGTACAAAACGATTAAGAATAGACGAGGAGTATCGATCCACGAATGGCCCTGGCGAGAGAAGCGAAAAGTAAAGTGATCACACAGTTCCGGGTTCATAAATCGGACACCGGGTCGCCAGAGGTTCAGGTCGCAATCCTGAGCCGCCGCATTGTCGAGTTGAACGAGCATTTCAAGGCGCACAAGAAAGACCATCATTCCCGCAGAGGTTTGTTGCAGATGGTGGCGCGCCGGCGTCGTTTGCTCGATTATTTGCGCAGCCGAAGCCCGGAGCGCTACAAAGCGCTGATTACGAGCCTTGGCATCCGCCGCTAGCCGGATCGATTCTCGAAGACGGGCTGACGTAAGCCGGTCGAGCGCGGAAATCCTCTCTCCTCTTAATCAAAGCAGGCCGAACGCAACGGGTACCCCGGGTGCGGGCGGTTCTTGATTATAAGGACGTTTCCAAAAATGTTGCAATCCGTTGAAGTGGATCTCGGCGGGGGCCGGATTATTACCCTCGAAACCGGGAAGATGGCCAAGCAGGCCAATGGCGCGGTAATCGTCCGTTCGGGCGATTCGGTAGTGCTGGTGACGGCGACAACCGCGCCAGAGCCGAAACCGGGCGCGAGCTTTTTCCCGCTGACCGTCGATTATCGCGAATATACTTATTCGGCCGGGCGCTTTCCCGGTGGATTTATCAAGCGCGAAGGACGGCCCACCGAAAAAGAAATTCTGACCAGCCGTCTGATCGACCGGCCCATCCGGCCGCTGTTTCCGGAAGGATACTCGCATGAGACGCAGGTGATCGGCATGGTGCTTTCGGCCGATCCGGAGCGCGACCCTTCGACGCTGGCGATTGTCGGCGCGGGCGCGTCGCTGGGCATTTCCGATATTCCCTTCGCGCACGTGCTCGGCGGGGTTCGCGTGGGCATGGTGGACGGCAAGCTGGTGGCGAATCCGAGTTACGAAGAAACGAAAGTTTCCAAGGTGAACATCGTGGTCGCCGGAACCGAAGAAGGCATCGTGATGGTGGAAGCCGGCGCGCAGCAGGCGACGGAAGCCGAAGTTGTGGCCGCGATCGAATTCGGCCACGATTGCTGCAAAAAGATCGCCGCCGGAATCCGCCAGCTGATGAAAAAGGCCGGCAAGAGCAAGAAGGAATATTCGGCGCCGCCGATCAATCAGGATCTTTATTACCAGATCAGCGACGCGGTTCGCGCCGAATTGCAGGACGCGCTGAACACGGAAAAATACGGAAAGCTTGAGAGCTACGCCCGCGTCGACGCGGCCAAGGCGAAGGCCGTCGAGGGGCTTCCCGAAGAGCAGCAGGAAGAAGCCGGCGATTTGTTCGATCGCCTGAAAGAGCGCATTTTCCGCGACGAGATTTTGAAGGACCGGCGGCGTCCGGATGGGCGCAAGTTCGACGAGATCCGCAAGATCGAAATCGAAGTCGGCGTGTTGCCGCGGACGCACGGCTCCTGCCTGTTCACGCGCGGCGAGACGCAGGCGCTGGTGACGGCGACGCTCGGAACCAAAGACGATGAGCAGAGAATCGAGCTGCTCGATCCGTCGGAAACCTCCAAGCGCTTCATGCTTCACTATAATTTTCCACCGTTTAGTGTTGGTGAAGTTGGGTTTATGCGCGGAGCCGGACGGCGGGAAATCGGCCACGGCGCGTTGGCGGAACGGGCGCTTTCGGCGGTGGTTCCTGACGAAAAGGCATTCCCGTACACGATGCGCGTGGTGAGCGACATTCTGGAATCAAACGGATCGAGCTCGATGGCCTCGGTATGCGGCGCGACGCTTTCGCTGATGGATGCGGGCGTGCCGATTTCGGAGCCGGTGGCGGGCATCGCCATGGGCCTGGTGAAGGAAGAAGCCGATTACGCGGTGCTCACCGACATCGCGGGCGCGGAGGATCATTACGGCGACATGGATTTCAAGGTCGCCGGAACCAAGGACGGGATCACCGCGTTGCAGATGGACATCAAGGTTCCGAATGTGACGGCGGCGATTATGAAGCAGGCGCTGGAGCAGGCTCGCGGCGCACGCCTGTTCATTCTTGGCAAGATGAACGCCGTGCTCGACACGCCGCGCACCACGCTTTCGCCTTACGCTCCGCGGATTTTCACCATGCAGATTCCGACCGACAAGATCCGCGAGCTGATCGGCCCGGGCGGCAAGGTGATTCGCGGGATCGTGGAAGCCACCGGCTGCAAGATCGACGTGGAAGACGACGGCAGCGTGAAGATTTTCTCCTCCGACGGCGTAGCCGCCGACCGCTGCATCCAGATGGTCACCGATATATGCGCGGTGGCCGAAGTGGGCAAAACATATTTGGGCAAAGTGGTTCGAATCGTCGATTTCGGCGCGTTCGTCGAAATTTTCCCGGGTACCGACGGGCTGCTGCACATTTCCGAAATCTCGGAAAATCGGATCAAGCAGGTCCGCGATGAGCTGAAGGAAGGCGATCAGATCCTGGTGAAGGTTCTGGCGCTTGAAGGCAATAAAATCAAGCTCAGCCGCAAGGCGATCCTGAAAGAGCAGCGCGAGAAGCTGAAGAAGGAAGAAGCCGGCAAGGTATGATTCTTAGCCTTTATGACGCGCCAACTAAAGATCGTTGTAGAAAAGCATCCTGACGGGTATGTGGCGTACCCGCTGGGTTTGAAAGGCGTCGTGGTCGGCGAGGGCGATACTTACGAAGAAGCGCTCGCCGACGTCAAGTCTGCAATCCGATTCCACATCGAGACCTTCGGGGACGAGGTCTTGACAGACGATGGCGCGGCGATTGAGGCCTTCATCGCAGAGACAACGATCTCAGCTTAGTGGCTAAGTTCCCCGTCGATGCGCCGAAAGCGACGGTCATCGCCGCGTTTCGAGCGATTGGGTTTGAATTGGTCCGCGGGGCCGAGCACATCGCGATGCGCCGTGCCCGGCCGGAAGGCGGGTCAGATTCTTAACCATGCCGAATCACTCGATCATAAAGGGATCGTTCTCACGCAGGCTCGCATTCCGAGGGAGGAGTTCCTGCGTGCTTACGAGCGGTCGTGAGCGTTCGAGGGAAACCGGCTGCCTGACCGCGCGAATCGTCTATTCTGAATGAAAACGATGAACTACGGCATGGAAATTCCCTCCGGCGGCGCGCTGGATCTGGTTTCCCTCGGCGCGCTGGTGCACCGGCTCGATCCGGGGCACGTTCCTTTTCACAAGGCGCACGAATACCAGATTCACGTGAGCGGCGGCGAGTTTAATGTGGCCGCCAATTTAGCCGATTGCTTCGGCATGCAGACCGGAATTGCCACCGCGATGGTGAATTATCCCATCGGCGGTCTGGTTGCCGAGCGCGTCAGGGCGATGGGCGTTAAAGCGTTCTACAAATATTTCGAACATAACGGGGTCAACGGCCCGAATCTGGCCGCGGTGTACAGCGATCGCGGATTCGGCGTGCGCGCGCCAGTGGTCTTTTATAATCGCTGCAACGAAGCCGGCGCCCTTCTGAAACCCGGCGATTTCGACTGGGCGAAAATTTTTTCGGGCGGCGTGCGCTGGTTTCACAGTGGAGGGATCTTCGCGGCGCTTTCGGCAACCACTTCGGAAGTGATTCTCGAAGGCATGCGGACGGCTCGCGCGGCCGGTGCGGTGATCTCTTTCGACCTGAATTTTCGTGAAAAATTGTGGCGCATCTGGGGCGGCGTCGACCGCGCGCAGCAGGTGATCAATCGCATCGTCGAAAATGTCGACGTGCTGGTCGGCAACGAGGAGGATTTGCAGAAGGGACTGGGAGTTCCGGGGCCGGAGGCTGCTTCCAAATCGAAGCTCGATCCGGGGGCGTTTTTCAGCATGATCGATCGCGTGGTGGAGCGGCATCCGCGCATCAAAATCGTCGCGACCACGCTGCGCGAGGTGCATTCAACCAATCGCCATAGCTGGAGCGCGGTGGCGTGGATCAATGGCGAAACGCACGTGGCTCCGTGCTGCGAGCTGGATGTGTACGATCGCGTGGGCGGCGGCGACGGTTTCGCTTCCGGATTTTTCTATGGCCTGCTGACCGGAGAATCGCCGGAAAACTGCGTGCGGCTCGGCTGGGCGCACGGCGCGCTGCTGACCACGTTCCCGGGCGACACGACCATGGCGACGCTTGATCAGGTGAAGAGTTTCGCCAGGGGCGGCTCGGCTCGGATTCAGAGATAGCCGGACAGCGTGCCTTGTATGCCGCGCCCGGACGCTGAACCGCTCCGTGAGGTCGCGGCTTGAAATCGCGACCTGAGCCGCGCGGGTTTGATCGTACGGGCGCGCTAAGATGGTCCTGGCTGCGGCGAGGCAGTGAACGAAACGGCCATGAAACTCAATTTGGTGACGCTGGCGGTGGCAATCATCGCTTTATCGTTCCTTGGCATGCGGGCCGCGCATCTGCCATGGACCGCATGGCGAATTGCGGGAGTGGCGATTGCGGCGCCGGCATTTCTTTTGTTTGTAGCGGCGCGCATTGAGCTGGGACGCGCCTTCAGCGTGCGGGCCAAGGCGACGACGCTGGTAACGACGGGCGTCTACTCGCGCATCCGCAATCCGATTTACTTCTTTGGCGCGATGCTCACCCTGGGAATCATCATCTGGCTGGGACGGCCGTGGCTGCTGCTGATTTTTGTGGTCCTGATTCCGTTGCAGGTGGTGCGCAGCCGGAAAGAGGAGCGGGTGCTGACGGAGAAGTTCGGCGCCGCGTATCTCGATTACAAGCAGAAGACCTGGTTCTGATAGGGGTTGGTCGTCGGTTCGCGTGAACCCTACCTCAGGGCTGGCGTGTTTACAGCGCCCGCGACGGAAAGAGCCGTTTGCGCCGGTTCTCTATAATTAATATGTGTCCGAAGCCACCAACGCGTTCATCGAACAAAACCAACCCCGCTATCTGGACGAGCTGAAGGATTTTCTCCGCATCCCCAGCATCAGCACGCTGCCCGACCATGCTTCCGACGTGCAGCGCGCCGCGCAGTTCGTCGCCGAGAGCCTGAAGAAAGCGGGGCTCGAAAACGTCGAAATCGTCAAAACGGCGGGCCATCCGCTGGTCTACGCCGACTGGCTGCACGCGCCCGGCAAACCGACCGTGCTGTGCTATGGCCATTACGACGTGCAGCCGCCCGATCCCCTGGAATTGTGGACCACGCCGCCGTTTGAGCCGACCCTTCGCGACGGCAATCTGTATGCGCGCGGGTCGGCTGATGACAAAGGGCAGATGTACATGCACGTGAAGGCCGTGGAGGCGCTGCGCGCGGTGAACGGCAAGCTGCCGCTGAACGTGAAATTTCTGATCGAAGGAGAAGAAGAGGTGGGCGGAGAATCGGTGGCGAAATACGTCGCCGAAAATCCGCAAAAATTGAAAGCCGACGTCGCGCTGGTTTCCGATACCGCGATGTACGCGGAAGGCGTGCCGACGCTGTGCATCGGTCTGCGCGGGTTGGTTTATACCGAGATTGAAGCGCGCGGTCCGGCTCGCGATCTGCATTCGGGATTGTACGGCGGCGCGGCGCCGAACGCGGTGTTCGGATTGGTGGAGCTGCTGAGCAAGCTCAAAAATGAAAGCGGCGTGATTCAGATTCCCGGCTTTTACGACGACGTCGAAGCGCCCGCGCCCGCCGAAAAACAGAGCTGGGCTTCACTGCCGTTTAATGAGAAGGATTATTTGACGCGCGAAGTCGGCGCGACGGCGCTGACGGGCGAGCCGGGATATTCCGTATTCGAGCGAACCTGGGCGCGGCCGACGCTCGAAGTGCACGGTATCGCCGGAGGATTCACGGCGGCGGGCGCGAAGACGGTGATTCCCGCGCGCGCGACGGCGAAGGTCAGCATGAGATTGGTGCCGAAACAGGATCCGGAAAAAATTCTGGCCGCGTATAACAAAATCGTTCGCGAGAAAACGCCGAAGGGAATCGAAACCGAGGTTCGCGTGCTCAGCGCGTCGCCGGCGATTGTGGTGAATCCGGACCATCCGGCGATTCACACCGCGGCTCGCGCGTTTCGCGATATTCTAAAACGCGACACCGTGTTCATTCGCAGCGGCGGGTCGATCCCGATTGTCGGCGATTTCGCCACGCACCTGAAAATTCCCACCGTTCTGATGGGCTTCGGCCTTCCCGACGACGGTCTGCATTCTCCCAACGAAAAATATAAATTGGCGAACTATTACGCCGGAATCATGACGGTCGCGCATTTCCTTGAGCTATACGGGCAATAACAGCGCAACTGAAGTGAGCGCGGGACGCCACGAAAGCGTGGTGCGCTCGGCCGGCGTGGTGTCGATCGCGGTGCTGATGAGCCGCATCACCGGATTGCTGCGCGAATCGGTAATGGCGCGGCTGTTCGGCGCGGGCTTGATTTATGACGCCTTCATGCTCGGGTTCCGCATCCCGAACCTGACCCGCGATCTGTTCGCCGAAGGCGCGCTGTCGAGCGCCTTCGTGCCGATCTTCACCGAATACCTTTCGACGCGCCGCAAGGAAGACGCGGTTCGGCTGGTGAACCTGGTGGCAACCGCGATCGTCATCGTGGTCGGCGCGTTTTGTGCCTTGGGAATGATTTTCGCGCCGCTGCTGGTGCATCTGCTGGCGCCGGGCTACAGCGAAGTGCCGGGAAAATTCGAGCTGGCGGTGCGCATGACGCGCATCATGTTCCCGTTCCTGCTGCTGGTGGCGCTGGCCGCGCAGGCGATGGGCGTGTTGAACGCGTCGAACCGGTTCGCGGTGCCGGCGCTGGCTTCGACGTTTTTCAATCTCGGCTCGATCACGTTTGGAATCTTGATCGGATATTTCATCGGGCCGAAGGTGAATCTTTCGCATATCGAAGGTATGGCGATCGGTGTGGTGCTCGGCGGCGCATTGCAATTGTCGTGGCAAATGCCGAGCCTGCGCCGGCTCGGGTTTCGTTTTCGCGCCGCGATTAACTGGTCCGATCCGGGATTGCAGCGGATCATGCGGTTGATGGTGCCGGCGATTCTAGGCAGCGCGGCGGTGCAGATCAACGTGATGGTGAACACCAATTTCGCGTCGAGCATTTTCGATCCGCAGCGCGGCTTCGATGGTCCGGTAAGCTGGCTGAGCTACGCGTTCCGCTTTATGCAGTTGCCGCTGGGACTGTTCGGCGTGGCGATGGCGTCGGCCACGCTGCCCTCGATTTCGCGCAGCGCGGCCGAAGGAAATCTTGACGAGTTCCGGCGCACCCTTTCGAAATCGCTGGGGATGGTTTTTCTGCTGACGGTGCCGAGCTCGGTGGGTCTGATTGTGCTTGGAAAATCGATCATCGGCGCGATTTATCAGGGCGGGAAATTTCATCTTTACGATACACAGCAGACGGCCATTGCGCTGTCCTGTTATTCGATCGGCCTGGCGGGTTACGCGGCGCTGAAGGTACTGAATCCGGCGTTTTACGCGCTGGGCGACGCGCGCACGCCGATGCTGGTAAGCCTCGCGTCGATCGCGATCAATTACGCCACGGCGACGACGATGATCCACGCGGCGAACCTGCGGCAGGCGGGATTGGCGCTGTCGACGTCGGTGGTTGCGCTGTTCGGATTTGTGGTGCTCTTCGCGATTTTGCGCAAGCGAATCCACGGCGTGCACGGACGGGAACTGGCCCGGGGAATTTTGAAAGTGTTTCTGGCTTCTGCGCTGATGGGCGCGGCGGTGTGGGTGAGCTCGCATGCGATGGAGAAGCGGTTCGGCGTATCGCAACTGGCGCGGCTGGCGGATCTGGCGGTTTCGATCCCGGTGGGCCTCGGCGTGTTCTATGGGAGCTGCCGCGCGCTGGGAGTGAGCGAGCTGGATCTGGCCGTGCGCGCGTTCACCGGGCCCATCCGTCGGCGGTTGCCGCGGATGCCGTGGTGAAACTGCTCAGCCCGGCCCTGGCGGGCGCGGCTCACTGGCGCTGCGTGACCCGGTGGCGATTCTTCGGCCGCGAACCGCACAAGCCTGGCGGCTTATGCCACGCCGGATCTAATACGCTTCGTCGAGAATTTCCATGACGTGGGAAACCGTCTGTCCGCGGCCCCAGCGCTCGACGCCGGCGCGAAGCTGCAACATGCAGCCGGGATTCGCGGTCACGATCCGCTCCGCTCCGGTCGCGTTCACCGCTTCCATTTTTTTCTGAAGCAGCGACATGGACATGTCCATGTGCGCCACGTTGTAAATTCCCGCGCTGCCGCAGCAGGCGTCGGACATGCGCATTTCCTTGACGGTCAGGCCGGGCACGCGCGAAAGAAGCTGGCGCGGAGCCGTGCGGACCTTCTGGCCATGCGCCAGATGGCAGGAATCCTGATAGGTCACGGTGGCGCGAACCTCGCGCGCCGGCGCGGCGCCTTCAATGGATGCCAGAAATTCGTTCACGTCCTTCATCAATCGCGAAAATTTCTCCGCGCGCGCATCGCCTTCGAGCAGCTCGTCATACTCCTTGAGCGTCGACCCGCACCCACCGGCGTTGGTCAGAATCGCATCGAATCCGCCATCGAGAGACGCATCGATATTTTGCCGCGCCAGCTTTCGCGCCGACTCGCGCAATCCGGCGTGGACGTGCAGCGCGCCGCAGCAGGTTTGACCGGCGGGGATGGTCACTTCGCAGCCGTTGGCTTGCAGCACTCGTACGGTGGCTTCGTTCAACCGCGCGAAACAAACATTGGCGATGCATCCTGATAGAAACGCGACGCGGTATTTTTGTTCTCCACGCGCGGGAAACACGCGGCCGATATTTTGATCGAAAAACGGCATTTCCACGTCCGGCGCAAGCGACGCCATCTGGCCCAGTTTTCCCGGCAATTTGATCCCGGTGGCCTGCCACAGGCGCAATCCGGTGGCCGCCAGGCGCAGCGCAGGCCGGCTGGGCAGCAGCTTTTCGTACACCACGCTCCGAAGGATGCGGGTCGCCAGCGGCGCTTTGGTCCGTTCGACAATTTCCGCGCGCGCGGCTTCCACCAGCCGGCCGTATTTCACGCCGGAGGGGCACGCCGATTCGCAGGCGCGGCACGCCAGGCACAGATCGATGTGCTCCTGATAGGCGTCGGTGATCGGCGCGCCGGCTTTCACCTGAGCCATCTGGTAAATCCGCCCGCGCGGCGAATCCATCTCGACGTGCAATTCGCGATACGTCGGGCAGGCTTGCAGGCATAACCCGCAATGCACGCACTTATCTAAATCCTGTTGGCGCGGACCCGCTTCAGATGCGGCCATACAATCTTCCCCGGTTCAGCAGGCGCTCCGGATCGAACATCTGTTTGATCCTTTCCATGGTCGTGAAATCGCCGTTCCAGGCGATCGCGGGCGCGTTTTCGGCATAATGCGCATAGATCACGCTGTTGCCGGCGCGTGCGATTGCGGGAACGGTCAATTTCTCCATGGCCGTGCTCATTTCCGTCAGCTTCATCATCATCGGAACCACCGCGCCGCGCGGATTTTCCTGGAGGAATCGCGGCGTGAACCCGATCACTTCGCGCCACGCCGATTCCTCCACCACGCGGCCATTTTTCCATTCGCGCTCGATGCGGTCGAGCACGGCTTCATTGCCGGTCACTTCGATCAGCATGCGGATTCCATCCGGCCAGTTGAGAATATCGATGGCCGCCGGCTGCAAAACGCTGCGCAGGATGCGATCACGCTCCGCGAAGGCTTGCCCGGCGGTATCGAAGGGCATTTCGAAACTGCGCCGGCGAACCATCGGGAACACTTTGAAGTTCACCGTGGCGATCGCCGCCAGCGTGCCGAAGGAGCCGGCCATCAGCTTGGCCATATCGAGCCCGGCGACGTTTTTCACCACCATGCCGCCGGCGCGGATCAGCTTGCCTTCGAGGGTCGCGAAGGTCATGCCGATGATCATGTCGCGCGCAGTTCCGTAGATTCTGCGCCGCGGGCCGCTCAGGTTCGCCGCGATCACGCCGGCGACCGTCGAAGTTTCCCAGCCCGGATCGAGCGGCAGCATCTGGCGATTTTCCCCGAGCATCCGTTCCAATTCGGCGAACGGCATCCCGGCTTCGACGCTGATGGTCAGGTCGCTTGGCTCATATTGGATCAGGCGGCGTAGCGCGCAGGTGGAAATCGTTTCCTCCGATGCAGCCGGCGCGCCGCCGAGACGGTTTTTCGAAAAATTTCCGCCCAGCGAAATGGTGCGATGCTGCGCGGCGAGGTCGCGCAATGCCTCGGCAAGCTGCTCGGGCGTTTGCGGGCGAATCACGATATTCCATTATGATCGATGGTTCGAAAAAAAGCCCGCGCCCTGACGGGCCGCGGCTGCCGGTTCGCCGAACCAGACCCAATCGTCGAGTGTGTCGATAAATAAACTCGATACGCAGCGAGGCGTAATAGCCATGGCGTTTTCTGCTGTCATCCAGGCCACGATCTTGATTCGACACGACAGTTCCCTTCGGACCGCTGTTGAGTGTCCCTCCGGAAACGGGGCGCCGCAAATTAGAGCCGCGTCCGTAAGGGCGCGGGCTTCGCGGTTCGTGATTCACCGCGCCATTCTCGCCGCCCAGCGCGAATAGCGCAGTAATTCCCGCCGGTTTTGCCACACAAATCGCCAGAAATCGCCAGCGGTGATCTTATCGGCGTGTATGCCCTGATAGGTTTCGATTCGCCAGCGCAGATACGGACTGCGCCACGGACACCAGCGATAACCTTTGCTTGCTTTCCAGAAGACGCCGATCACTGCTTGACGAGCGTCGCGCCCGCCTTGGGAGTCGTCGGGGACTTCGCCGGCGGCTCCGGCGTGGCGTAATATCCGTTGCGCGTGCGCACCTGGGGATTGCCGAAGCCTTTCACCAGGACGCTCACCTTGCGGAACGTTCCGTCCATGTTGGTGTTGGTCGGCAGATAACCGAGAATGTACTGATTGCGAATTTCGTGCGCAATCTGCGGGACCACCCGATCAATCTCGGGCAGTTCCTTCGGATAATAAACGTTGCCGCCGGAAGCTTCCGCCAGCGCCTTCAGCGCGCGCTTGGCTTTGGACGCCTCGCGCGGCTCTTCTTCGTTGAGCAAACCGATCGAATAAATCAGCACCTCGCTCTGCCGCGCCTTGCGCACCAGTTGCTCCAGCGATTCGTTGCTGGTGTTGTCGTTGCCGTCGGTCACGATCAGCAGAACTTTTTTATCCTTCTTGGCGTTTTGCTTCAAATAATCGATGGCCTCGCTGATGGCGTCGCGCATCGCCGTTCCGCCCTTGGCGTCGATCCGGTCGAGCGCTTCCTGCATCTTTTTCGGATCGTTGGTAAACGGGCAGTCGAGGTATACGTCATCGTTGAAATTCACGATGAACACTTCATCCTGCGGATTGGAGGCCTTCACCAGCGCCATGGCCGCCGCGGCGACCTTGGTGCGCTTCTCCCGCATGCTGCCGCTGTTATCGATGATGATGCCCATCGACACCGGAACATCCTCACGCCGGAAAATGTTCAGCTTCTGCTCCTGTCCGTCTTCGAAGACGTGAAACGCAGACTCGGGCACATTGGTGATCAACTGGCCTTTCTTGTCGGTCACCGTGACGTGCAAAACAACCTGATTGGTCCCCGTTTTAAACGTCGGGATATCGTCCTGCGCGGCTGCCGGCGGCGTTTGCGCCAGGAATAAAACAGAACTGGAGAGAAAAACAAAAAAACTACTGAGTCGGCGCATAGTATCCGGTGCGGAAAGCCGCTTTAAGCTGGGGCAAACCGGTGGTCTTCACCAGTTTTACCACCACGCGGCGGTATTTTCCGTCGCGATTTTTGTTCTTGGGCTGATATCCGATCACGTATTGATTGCGCAACTCGATGCCGATTTTGGCCGCTACGTCCGGCAGCTCCGCTAAATTGTCGACCTCAAAATGCCGTCCACCCGTCTGGTCCGTAATCTCGCCCAACAGCGCAGGACCGGATAGTTCTTCCGGCGTGCGCCCGCGCGATGCCAGCGGCTCGAAAATCCCGATCGCATAGATCTGGACGTCGGCCTCCCGCACCGCGTTCTTCACTTCACTCTCAGTATAGCGGCTGGAATTGTCGCCGCCATCGGAAATGATCAGAATGGCTTTGCGCGGGTTGCGCGCCTTCTTCATCTGGTTCATGGCCATGTACACGCCGTCGAGCAGCGCGGTACGTCCCTTGGACTGCACAAAGGTGAGCCGGTTTTGAATCTCTTCGGTATCGGAAGTGAATGGCACCACCATCTCCGGCCGGTCGTTGAACTGAATCAGGAAAAATTCGTCCTCCGGATTGGCGGTTTTCATGAACTGCGCCACGGCTTCGCGTGATTTGGCGAGTTTCGCGCCCATGCTGCCGCTGGTGTCAAAAACAATGCCCACGGAAAGCGGAGCGTCTTCGCTCGAAAACTGCTCGATCTTCTGCTCGACTTTATCCTCGTAAATTTTAAAATTATCCTTATCGAGCCCGGTGACGAAGCGGCTCATCGGGTCGGTGACGGCGACCGGAATCAGCACCAGCGTCGAATCGACGCGAATGTTGGGACGAGGCTCGGGCCGCGCTTCCGGCTCCTTGGCCAGCGATCGGCGTGGCGTGATGTTTACGTTATTGCCGTCCTGGGCCAGGCAGGCGATCGGAAGGGCCGCCGTTGCGGCCACTATTGTCAGACCGAGCGCAAGAAAGGAACGCATAGTCTCACCCAATCTGCACCCAGTATATCAGCGATTTTTCAAGCCACTTGCGGCGCCGGCGTCGCGCAGGTGGCCGCGCGCGCGGCGTAGAATTTCTTCCGCGTGTTCCGGAAGATGCGTGCGGAGCCACAAGGCGATCCGCTCGCCCGCCGGCATCATCGCCCAGCAGGCGCGCTGGTGGGCTCGAATGCGCCGGCGAATCCGGTCCGCTTCGCCGCCGAGCACTTCGTCCATCGCCCGATGAAGTGCGGCTTCCAGGTGTCCGTTTGTTTCGGCCGGAATCAGGTGCGTGTGCGTCGCCAAAATCCCGTCGAGCGCGGCTTCCCGAAAATCCGTGCCGAAAATATCGATCGAATAAGCGCAATAAAGGCTGAAATAGCCGCGGCTCAGCAATTTGTTCCAAAACTGCTCCAGCCGGATCGCCGAAGCGTGCTGCCGCGACTTCCACAACAGGTTGACCATGTCGCCGTAAGCGCGCAACCCGCCGCCGGCAACGGCTTGCCGGATTCCTTGAACCGCGCCGCCGATTTCGGCCTCAAAGCGCGCCCAATCCGGCTGCCCGCGGGTCATCAACCGCGCGAGCATTTCGCCGGAGTCGATAAATGTCGCCCGGCCGGCGTCGCTGCCGATCTCCTTCTGAAACGCCTCGCGATGCCGGCGATTGGCCACCACCATCAGCGCCTCGCCATTGCGTAAACCTTCTCTCAAATATCGCCCGACGTTAGCGATCAGCGCGGCATCGGCGTCTTCCTGGTAAACCTGAACCAGATGCCCATCAGGATGGGGCCGTTCCAATACCTTATCCCAGGGCATAACCATCTTTTACCAAGTCTATTCCTCTAGCAGGGTACTGAAAAAGGGGACAGACCGATCTGTCCACAGCCATGGTCGCACGCGGCATGAATAACTTACACGCGGGGACAGAGCAGTCTGTCCCCTTTTTCAAAGTCCATTCCTTTAGTAGATCGCAACCCTCGCGCCGCGTTTCACGAAGTTTCACCCTCCGCGGCCGCGCCGAGAATCCCGCCGACGATCCCGGCCAAGCTCATAAATTCGGCTAAGTTATCGGGCTTGCAAAAGTACGCGGCGGCATTGAACTCGCGTGCCGCTTGCCGGTCACGCGCCGAATTGGAGCTGGTGACGATCACCACCGGAACCCCAGCCAGCGGATCGCGCTGGCGTATTTCCCTGAGCACTTCCAGACCCGAAATCTTGGGCAGATTCAAATCGAGCAAAATCAGGGCAGGGATGAAATCGTTCAGGCATTCGAGCGCCGCCGCGCCGTCGCTCACGGTCCGAATTTCCAGCTCGAACCCGGAACTTTTGAGCACTTCCCGTATGATCAGAGCGTCCGTGCGGTTGTCATCGACCAGCAGCACGCTCCGCGCGGCCGCTTCAGCGCTCCGGGAGTGAGAAAGAGAAGACGCTTCCTTCTCCTGGAGCCGATCGTTCCAGCCAGATTCGTCCGCCATATTGTTCGACGATGCGCTGGCAGATCGCCAGACCGATACCGCTTCCAGGATACTCCTCGCGCGTGTGCAGACGCTTGAATAAGCCGAAAACCTGGCTGGCGTAGCGGGGATCGATTCCGATACCGTTATCCGCGACGGAAAACACCCACCATCCCTGCTGTCGCGCCGCGGTGAGGTGAATCCGCGGCGGCTCTTCGCGCCGATACTTCAGCGCGTTGCTGATCAGGTTTTGAAACAATTGCGCCAGGTGCACCTGGTGCATCGAAATGACCGGAAGATCCCCGGAGGTAACCTGTGCTCCCGTCTGATCGATCCGGCTCTTCAGATTCAGCAACACGGCGGCCAGGGTCGCGTTGGCGTCGACGTCGGCGTACGGCCCCGCGTTGAACTGCGTCGCGCGAGCGTAGGCGAGCAGGTCCCGTACCAGGTTCTCCATGCGCCGCGCGCCGTTGAGAATCGCTTCGAGAAACGGTTCCGTTTCTTTGGCCGTGTCCCGGCCCTGCAACGCGCGATCGAGCAGCTGCGCGCTCAACGATATGTTTCGCAGCGGTTCCTGTAAATCGTGGCTGGCGGAGTAGGCGAACGTTTCCAGATCTTTATTAGCGCGCCGCAGCTCTTCATTGGATCGCTTCAGCTCGGTCTGCACCCACTGCGCCTGCTCGAACAGCCGCGCGTGATCGAGCGCGATGGCCGCCTGTGCGGCGATCCCGGTGACGATCGATTCATGGCGGCGGCTGAACCGGTCTTTCCCCGAGTGGCCGAAAAACAGGCGTCCCAGCATCTCGCCGGAGCGAGACACAATCGGCGCGGCCAGAATGCTCCGCACCGGCACACGGCCGGAGGCGGCCGTGAAGTACGGAGGTTCGGCGGCTGTTTTCGAAAGATCGCCGCAGCGCGTAACGCCGCTCGCGCCGATGGTCCCGCGGAAGATTTCGTTCTCGGCCTCGATGCCGGAAAAGGTTTCGCCCCGCGCTCCTGTAATGGCGCACTGAACCTCGGCCAGGTTTTCTGCGTGATGGGTTCCCGCGTCGCGAAAAAAACAACCGACTTCGGCGCCGGTGGCGCGTGTGGCGACGTCGATCACCGATTCGATCAGTTTGTGCGGATCGAGCTCGGCCAGCAGAATCGGACCGATGCTGTTCAACAGTTCCGCGGTTTTGCGCCCTTCCTGCTCGCGCGCCAGCAGCCGCTGATAACGCTCTTCGCTTTTGTGCAGGCCGTGTTCGGCGCGCTTCTGATCCGTGACATCGCGCAGCAGCAAGGCGATGCCTTCCGGTGCGGGATAAGCGTTCACCTCCACCCACAAATCGAACGGTGTGTAATATTCTTCGAAGCGCGTGGCCGTGCGGTCGCGCAGGGTATGTTCCAGGCGTTCGCGCGCCGGCGGCGTGTCGAAGGCCGGGAACAGATCCCAAAACACTTGTCCCAGCAAACGTTCGCGGGGCATGCGGGCCATGGTCTCGGCGCTGCGGTTTACATAAAGATAGCGCCACGCATGGTCGAGCAGTGCGACCGCATCGCTGGTGTTTTCAAGAATTTCGAGGGCGCGAACGCCTTCGATGGGCGTCGCGCGGGATGCAAAGTCAGCGGCCATGCCGGCACACTCCGTCCACTACCGCTGATGATAACAAGTGGGGCGGAATTTCGTGAAAATCGTCCCGTCCCCGTGGCGGCGAAGCGTTCCGCCTTTTTGGGTTAGAGAGTACTGGCTGTTTTCTTGCATGAAGTTACGGTACTAAATTTGCCGAAAAACCATTGAAACAAACCTGAAAATTGCTTACGATGCAAGCGCTTGGAAAAATTCTGAATCGGAGGATAAATGAAAGGCGGATTTTTTGTACTTGCGCTTACTTTCGGTGCCCTGATGGCTTATGCGGATCGGATCTCACCGTCCGCCACCATCACCCTGGATAATGGTTCGCCAACCACCGCTGGACCGGATTACGACTGGACTTATACCATTTCGGTTAACGATGGCGATCTCGGCAACGTTTCCTCGGTCGAGATTTTCGATGTTGGCGGCGTGGTGAATGTTTCGGCGCCGTGCGGCTCGACGTGCTACTTCCCCGTCCCGGACTGGTCGGCGTCTTACACGTCGTTGGGCCATGGATTGTATGATGTCATCTTCACCAACAACTATGATGATGTCGGCAGCAGTCTGGATGGATTCGTGATCGAATCCACCTATCACACGGGCGCCCAAACGCCCTACAGCGTGACCTACAGCAACGGTTTCGACCCCGGTCAAACGGTCGGCGCGCCGTCGGCCCCTACGCCTGAGCCGGCGAGTATCGGGCTGACCGGGCTGGCCCTGCTTGGGCTGGGCGCGTTCAAATTACGCCGCAGCTAAGGGCCTGAAGAACGCCGTAGCGGCCTGAGCGGCCGGACGGCCTGCGCGATGATAGGAGCAGTGTCCCTGTTGCCGTTTCTTCACCGCGTTTCTTCCGGCGAACCTCTTTCTCTGGAGGACGCTCATGAAGCTATGAGCGTCCTGCTCGAAGGGTCGGCCAGCGAATCCTTGATCGCCGCTTTTTTGGTGGCGCTCAAGATGAAAGGTGAAACCGCGGACGAACTGGCCGGATTCGCGCGCGCGATGCGCGAACGGGTGATCCCGGTTGACGCCGGCGAAAACGTCGTCGACACCTGCGGCACCGGCGGCGACGGGCGCGGCACCTTCAACATTTCTACCGTCGCGGCGATCGTCATGGCTGGCGCGGGCGCCCGCGTGGCCAAACACGGCAACCGCTCGATTTCGAACACCGGAGCGGGCAGCGCCGAAGTGATGCAGGCGCTGGGAGTGCGTTTCGCCATGACGCCCGAAGACGCCTCGCGCGCGGTGCGCGAGATCGGCCTCGGATTCCTGTTCGCGCCGAATCTGCATCCGGCGATGAAGCACGCCCAGCCGGTGCGCCGCGAGTTGAAGATGCGGACAGTGTTCAATCTGCTGGGTCCGCTGGCGAATCCGGCGCGCGCGCAGAGGCAGGTGATCGGTGCGCCCTCGCCGGCGGCCGCGCGAATCATGGCGGAAGCGCTGGCCGCGCTCGGCACCCGGCGTTCTTTTATCGTGCATGGGCAAGACGGGCTGGATGAAATCAGCATTACGGCGCCGACCGACGTGTACGAAGTCTGCGGCGGAGGCGTGGTGAAAACGATGTGGACGCCGGAGCAGTTCGGCGTGCGCCGCGCGTCGCTTCAGGATTTGAAGGGCGGCGACGCGGCCGCGAATGCGCGGATCGCGCGGGAGATTCTCGACGGCGCGCCCGGCGCGGCCCGGGATATCGTGCTGGTGAACGCGGCGGCCGGACTGGTCGCGGCGGGAATCGCCTCCGAGGTTCGTTCCGCGATGGGCCTGGCCGCGCAGTCGATCGATTCCGGCGCGGCGCGGTCGTGTCTTCAAGAGCTTCAGAAAAAATTTCCCGCGGAGTGACCTTTTTCGTGGGCCGTTTACGCGTACTTACATGTCGGAGGAAATCCGGCCGGATGCGGAAATCGGTCCGGCCGGCTTCGCCAACCCGATGCTCAAATTCAAGCGTGCGAACAGACGGCTTCACCGCTTGTAATCGACCGTTCCAGGCACCCCAGGGAGAGCATTGAGTCTGCGCCCTGATTCAGCGCCGACCGGACGTCGCCCATTTGAAGCAGGCGGGTCAACTGCTCGGCCGAGACCGGTTTGCTGACCAAATACCCCTGACCCTGATCGCACTGATGAGTTTGCAGGAACCGGAGTTGGGCCGTATTTTCGATCCCTTCGGCGATCACTGCAAGATCGAGACTATGGGCCAGGGCGATCAGCCCCCGGGCAACCGCCGCCGTCTTCCGGTCCGTGGCGACATCGGAAACAAAACAACGATCCATCTTCAAGGATTGAAACTGGAACTGCCGAAGATAGTTCAAGCACGAATATCCGGTGCCGAAATCGTCCACCGCAATTCGAACACCTCGCGCGGTCAGCCCCTCAAGGGATCCGGGAGCTTTTTCGAGACTGGTCATCAGAGCCGTTTCCGTCAGCTCCAGCTCCAGCCATTTGCGATCGAGGTTCGCCTCTTCGAGAATGCGGACCACACGGTCGGGAAACTCTCGTTCCTGAAGCTGGCGAACGGACAGGTTCACGGCCATTTTGACCGGTGGAATTCCCTGCTTTTGCCAGGAGGCATTCTGCACACACGCCGAGCGCAGGGCCCACTCGCCTATTTCCGCGATCAACCCGATCTCCTCGGCGACCGGGATGAAGTCGGCCGGCATGATTAAGTCCTCTTTCGATCTCTGCCAGCGAATCAGAGCCTCCACGCCGAGGATCCGTCCGGAAGTAATGGAAAAGGTGGGCTGGTAATGCAGGAGCAATTGTCCGCGGGCCAGAGCATGACGCAAATCGTTCTGCAGATCGCACAGTTTTGTCGCGTACGTTCGCATTCCCTGATTGAAAATCTGGACGCGTCCTTTTCCATTGGATTTGGCCTGATACATCGCAATGTCGGCAAAGCGCAGGAGGTCCGCGGTGTTGTCGATCTCCGGGCTACTCAGAATGATTCCCAGGCTGGCCCCGCTGCTCACCTCTCGACCGCCGATATGGAATGCCGCCGATAGAGCGCTCTGCATGCGGCTGCCGATCTGGAACGCCTCTTGTTCGTCCCGAATGGGACTCAGAAGAATCACGAACTCGTCGCCGCCAAACCTTGCCACCACGTCGGTGGGCCGGGCACAGTTTCGCAGCCTGCCGCCAACTGCCGCCAGCAGCTCGTCTCCCACCTCGTGACCCAAGCTGTCGTTCACCACCTTGAAGCGATCCAGGTCGAGAAAGATCA
>Ga0335073_10002897_pt1:0-22500 | contig 23677 bp, 21 predicted proteins | sample Lox_Sample_22_FD_207093 | JGI IMG/M metagenome (GOLD analysis project Ga0335073, IMG submission 207093) | Soil microbial communities from Loxahatchee National Wildlife Refuge, Florida, United States - Lox_Sample_2.2 | ecosystem: Environmental > Terrestrial > Soil > Wetlands | place... | reverse complement strand
CCCCAGGTTTTCACAGCCGACGCGACAAACCGCCTACGAGCTCTTTACGCCCAATAATTCCGGACAACGCTTGCACCCTACGTATTACCGCGGCTGCTGGCACGTAGTTGGCCGGTGCTTCTTCTGTACCTACCGTCACTCACGCTTCGTCGGTACTGAAAGAGGTTTACAACCCGAAGGCAGTCATCCCTCACGCGGCGTCGCTGCATCAGGCTTTCGCCCATTGTGCAATATTCCCCACTGCTGCCTCCCGTAGGAGTCTGGGCCGTGTCTCAGTCCCAGTGTGGCCGGTCGCCCTCTCAGGCCGGCTACCCGTCGTCGCCTTGGTAGGCCATCACCCCACCAACAAGCTGATAGGCCGCGGGCCCATCCCTAGCCGAAAAACTTTCCAAACCTCAAGATGCCTCAAGGCCTCATATCCGGTATTAGACCCGGTTTCCCGGGCTTATCCCAGAGCTAGGGGCAGGTTGCCCACGTGTTACTCACCCGTTCGCCGCTCCGTCACCCCACCCGAAAGCGAGGGCGTCGCTCGACTTGCATGTGTTAAGCACGCCGCCAGCGTTCGTCCTGAGCCAGAATCAAACTCTCCGTGAATGCCTATAGACAAGCGGCACAGCCGCATCATCAACACACAGAAACGACCACCGAAGCAGTCACTTGATATCCGACCAATCCGAGCTGGTAACACTCGTATCAATCAAAGAAATCCGCACACAAGACACAATCCGAAAACCATGCCCCATGGACGGGGTCAAACTATAAATGGCACTAACTTTCAGCACACTGTTGAGTTCTCAAAGAACGGACACACACCATCACCAGCCTCTCAGCCAGCTCCGGGGCAACCCCACCAACACTACCCGGCCCACCACGCAGAGTCAAAACCAACCCCACCAGACCGCCACCCACAACCGGGGCTCCGCCCGACCGGCCCCCCACCCTCAGGGCTCCGTTCGCCGTGCAGAACAAACACTAACCCACCCTCAAACCACCGTCAAATCCGGGGTTCACCTGCCTGCAACCCCCAATTCATAAGGGCTACAGCGGCCTGGAGCTTGAGATCGTTCAGAATTACATGCTTGTGACTCGGACCACTTTCCGCTTGCCGACAGCCAGTACCCGATTCGTCAATTCCGGACCTTCGATGTCATACCGCTTCGGCACCACCGCGACGCCGTCAAGCTTCACGCCACCCGCATCGATCAGCCTGCGCGCCTCGGAACTACTACCCGCCAGGCCTGCCGCGACGAGCAGCGCCGGCAGGTGCACCGTGCTGGAGAGGTCGGCCGGGTAGTCCGGCGCATCGGCCTGCACCTGGCGGTCACGGAAGATGGCGTTGAACCTGGCCTCGGCCTCGGCCGCGGCCTCCGCCCCGTGATAGAGCGTGACGATCTCGCGTGCCACCCGGCGCTTGGCCTCGTTGGCGGACGAGCCACCGTTGGCCACCTGGCGAGCAAGCTCGGCGACCTCGTCGGGGTGCAATGCCGTGCAGAGCGTGGCATAGAGCTCCACCACCGGGTCCGGCATGCGCATCAACTTGCCGAACTGCTCGCCTGCCGGTTCGGCGATGGCGACGTAGTTGTTGAGCGACTTGCCCATCTTCTCGACCCCGTCCAAGCCCACCAGCAGCGGCATGGTCAGCACGGCCTGCGGCTGCTGGCCGCGGCTGCGCTGCAGGACGCGTCCGACCAGGTTGTTGAAGGTCTGGTCGGTGCCTCCCAGCTCGATGTCGGCACGGATCTCGACGGAGTCGATGCCCTGCAGCAGCGGGTAGACGAATTCGGACAGCGAGATCGGCACCTGGTTGGCGAACCGGCGCGAGAAGTCGTCGCGTTCGAGCAGCTGGGCGATCGTCAGCTGGCGGGTGTAGTTCAGCAAGGAGGCGAGATCCATGCCCGCCAGCCAGTCCGCGTTGTTGCGCACCTCGGTGCGGTCCGCACGGAGGATCTGCATCACCTGGTCGAAATACCCGCGCGCGTTCGCGACCACCTGTTCCGCGGTCTGCGCCGACCTCGTCGAGGTCTTGCCGGACGGGTCGCCGACCTGCCCGGTGAAACCGCCCACCACCAGGACCGCGGTGTGACCGAAGTCCTGGAACTGCCGGAGCTTGCGCAACACCACCGCGTGACCGAGGGTCAGCTCGGTCCCACTCGGGTCGATGCCGAGCTTGACCCGAAGTGGTCGGCCCTCCTTGCGCGCGGCGAGCAGCCGTTCGGCCAAGCCGTCCCGCGGCAGGATCTGCGCCGCGCCGGCGGCGAGGACCCGGTACTCGTCCTGCAGCTCGGAAGGGACGGAGGACGGGAGCGGGTGGACGGCCGGCTGGTTCGGGGAAACGTCGTTCACGGCTGTCCAGTCTGCCGCGTTCGGCCCGCCCGCCTGCGGCCACCCGGCCGGTACGCCGACACGCTGGGCGCGTCCGGCAGCCAGAACCGCCACGGATGCTCCGCGGCAGCCGCCACCCCGACCCGCGGGCCGGTCAGGTACTCCCCCGGCGGCGCCAGCTCGGCGATGCGGACCGGAGAGCCCGCCGCCAGCAGATCCAGACCCGTGTGGCTGCCGGTCAGGCCCAGGCTCCTGGCCAGCCTGGCCGGCCCGCTGGCGAGCTTGCCGGGCGGCGTGGCGGTCCTCGTCCGGGCGCGCGCCGCCGGTTCCCCGTCGAGGATCTCGGCGGCGCGCAACAGCACCGCGGCAGCCGTGCCGGCCTGCTGCGCGGTCACGTTGGCGCACCAGTGCATGCCGTAGACGAAGTAGCAGTACAGGTGGCCGGCCTCGCCGAACATCACCTCGTTGCGCGGGGTAGGACCGCGGAAGGCATGCGAGGCCGGGTCCTGTGCGCCCTCGTACGCCTCCACCTCGGTGACCCGGCAGGCCACCCTGACCCCGCCCACCTCGGAGACCAGGACGGCGCCCAGCAGCAGCGGCGCCACGTCGAGGGCCGGGCCCGCCAGCGCATCGCGATCGAGATTCACTCGGCTGGATCGACCCATTCGCCTACCTCGACGAGCCTGCCACGCAACCGTTCGAGCTGCTCCGCGACCCTGGCCGGGGCGGTGCCGCCGTAACCGGAGCGGCTGGCCAGGGAGCCGGCTACCGAGAGCACCGCCCGGACGTCGGGCGTCAGGTGTGGTGAGATGGCGGCGAAATCGGAATCGGTCAGCCCGTCCAACTCGATGCCGCGGCGTTCGCAGACGCGCACGCACTCTCCGGCCAGCTCGTGCGCGACCCGGAACGGCACCCGCTGCCGGACCAGCCACTCGGCGATGTCGGTGGCAAGCGAGAAGCCTTGTGGGGCAAGGGATTCCATCCGGTCCGGGTGAAAGGTCACGGTCGCCACCAGCCCGGTCATGGCCGGCAACAGCAGGCTCAGGTTGTCGACGGCGTCGAAGACCGGTTCCTTGTCCTCCTGCAGATCACGGTTGTAGGCGAGGGGCAAACCCTTCAGGGTGGCAAGCAGCCCGGCATGGTCGCCGATAAGCCGGCCGGCCTTTCCCCTTGCCAGCTCGGCGACATCGGGATTCTTCTTCTGCGGCATGATCGACGACCCGGTGGAGTAGGCGTCGGCCATCGTGACGAAGGAGAATTCCTTCGTCGCCCACAGGATGATCTCCTCGGCCAGCCTGGACAGATCGACCGCGATCATGCTGCAGACGAAGGAGAACTCGGCCACCACGTCACGCGAGGCGGTGGCGTCGATGGAGTTCTCGCAGGCCGCGGCAAAGCCCAGTTCGGCCGCCACCGCCCGCGGATCCAGGCCGAGCGAGCTGCCTGCCAGCGCGCCGGAGCCGTACGGGCTGACCGCGGCCCGGACGTCCCAGTCACGCAGCCGTTCCAGGTCGCGCACCAGTGGCCAGCAGTGCGCCAACAGGTGATGAGCCAGCAGCACCGGCTGGGCGTGCTGCAGGTGGGTGCGACCGGGCATCGCCACCCCGGGGTGGCGCTCGGCCTGGTCCGCCAGCGCCGTCACCAGGCGGCCGATCAGGCCGGAGAGCAGGCGCGCCTGCTCGCGCAGGTACATCCGGATGAGCGTTGCGATCTGATCGTTGCGGGAACGCCCGGCGCGCAGCCGGCCGCCCAGTTCCGTCCCGGCCCGTTCGAGCAGGCCGCGTTCGAGGGCGGTGTGCACGTCCTCGTCCCGGGGCTCCGGCCGGAACGCGCCGGACCGGACGTCGGCCGCCAACTCGTCCAGGGCGGCCAGCATGCCGGCCAGCTCCTCGTCGGAGAGCAGGCCGGCCCGGTGCAGCACCCGGGCGTGTGCCCGGGAACCGGCGAGGTCGTACTCGGCCAGCCGCCAGTCGAAGTGGGTGGACAGGGACAGCGCGGCCAGCGCGTCGGCCGGTTCACCGCTGAACCGGCCGCCCCACAGCGCTACGGGTTCGTCCGGGCTCACTGTCCGAGCTTCTGCTCGCGCCGGGCGGCGATCCGGCTGGGCAGCCCCCAGAGCTGGACGAAGCCCTTGGACAGCGTCTGGTCGAAGGTGTCGCCGGTGTCGTAGGTCGCCAGGTCGAAGTCGTACAGCGACCCCGCACCACGGCGGCCGGTCGCGACCGCCCGGCCGGCATGCAGCCGCAGCCGGATGTCACCGGTGACGTGCCGCTGGGAAGAGTCGACGAAGGCATCCAGCGACTGCTTCAGCGGGGAGAACCAGAGCCCGTCGTAGACCAGCTCGGTCCAGCGCTGCTCGACCGAGAACTTGAAGCGGCGCAGGTCCCGCTCGACGGTGAGGTCCTCAAGCTCCTGGTGCGCGACGATCAGCGCGATCGCCCCCGGCGCCTCGTAGACCTCGCGGCTCTTGATGCCGACCAGCCGGTCCTCGACCATGTCCAGCCGGCCCACCCCCTGCGCCCCGGCCCGGGCGTTCAGCTGCTCGATGGCCTGCAGCATGGTGACCGACTCGCCGTCGATCGCCACCGGCACGCCGTTGTCGAAGCTGATGATCACGTCGTCCGGGTCGCGGGACACGCTCGGGTCGGCGGTGTAGGAGTAGACGTCCTCGATCGGCGCGTTCCAGGGGTCTTCGAGGAACCCGGTCTCGACGGCGCGTCCCCACAGGTTCTGGTCGACCGAGTACGGCGAGCGCTTGGACTGGTCGATCGGCAGGCCCTTGGCTAAAGCGAACTGGATCGCCTTGTCCCGGGTCATGCCGCTGTCGCGGACCGGCGCGAGCACCTTCAGGTCCGGGGCGATGGCACCGATGCCGACCTCGAACCGCACCTGGTCGTTGCCCTTGCCGGTGCAGCCGTGCGCGACCGTGTCGGCCCCGTGGTGCAGCGCGGCGGTGGCCAGGTGCTTGGCGATGACCGGCCGGGACAGCGCCGAGACCAGCGGGTAGCGCTCGAGGTAAAGGGCGTTGGCCCGCAGGGCCGGCAGGCAGTACTCGTCGGCGAACTCCTGCTTCAGATCCAGCACCACCGACTCGACAGCGCCGCAGTCCAGTGCCCGCTGCCGGATGGCGTCGAGGTCCTCGCCACCCTGCCCGACGTCGGCCGCCACGCAGACGATCTCGGCGCCGGTCTCCTCGGCGAGCCAGCCGATGGCCACCGAGGTGTCGAGGCCGCCGGAGTAGGCGAGCACGATCCGATTGCTCATGTCTTCAAAGGTCCTTCCGGGTGTGGTGGTGCGGGATCAGGTCGAACGGGACAGCTGGAGCAACTGCTCGGCCAGTGCCGGGCCGCCGGCCGGCTTGCGGGCCACCACCAGGATGGTGTCGTCGCCGGCGATGGTGCCGAGCACCTCGCCCAGGCCGGCCCGGTCCAGCGCGCTGGCCAGGAAGTTGGAGGCGCCCGGCGGGGTCCGCAGGACGACCAGGTTGCCACTGGCCTCGGCCGATACCAGGAGCTCGGCCAGCAACCGGGCCAGCCGCTGCGGCGGGGCGTCGTCCGCCCGGCGGGGTGCCAGCGGGGCGCCGTCCGGCGGCACCACGTACGTCGGCTGGCCGCCGTCCGGGCTGCGCAGCTTCACCGCGCCGAGCTCGTCCAGGTCGCGGCTCAGGGTGGCCTGGGTGACCCGGATGCCGGCCTCGGCCAGCAGCTCGGCGAGCTCGCCCTGGGAGGACACCGCGTGCTCGGCGAGCAGCGCGACGATCCGGGCCTGCCGCGCGGTGCGGCTGCCCAGCTCTCCGGGCAGCGTCGCGTCCGGCCTGGCCATCAGCCGTGCTCCAGCAGCCAGGTGAGCAGCGCCTTCTGCGCGTGCAGCCGGTTCTCGGCCTCGTCCCAGACCACGCTCTGCGGACCGTCGATCACCTCGGCCGCGATCTCCTTGCCCCGGTAGGCGGGCAGGCAGTGCAGCACGACCGCGTCCGGCGCCGCGGCGGCCAGCGCTCGCTCGGTGATCGAGTAGGGCGCCAGCGACGCCGACCGCTCGTCGCTGGCCTCGCCCTCGTCGCCCATCGACACCCAGGTGTCGGTGGCGAGCACGTCGGCGCCGTCGAGGGCCTGGTCCGGGTTGCTGGTCACGGTGACCGAGCCGCCCGTCCCGGCGGCCAGCCGCCGGGCCCGGTCGACCACGTCCGGGGCCGGCAGCAACCCGTCCGGGCCGGCAACCGTCACGTGCAGGCCGGCCAGCGCGCCGCCGAGCAGGTAGGAGCGCGCCATGTTGTTGGCCGCGTCGCCGAGGTAGGTCAGCCGGAGGCCGGCCAGCCGCCCCTTGTGCTGCCGGATGGTCTGCAGGTCGGCGAGCACCTGGCACGGGTGGTAGTCGTCGGTCAGCGCGTTCACCACCGGCACCGAGCTGGCCGCGGCGAGCTGCTCGAGGTCGGACTGCGCGAACGTGCGCCAGACGACCGCGCTGACCTGGCGGGACAGCACCCGGGCGGTGTCGGCCACCGGCTCGCCCCGGCCCAACTGGCTGGTGCTGCCGTCGATGATCAGCGGATGCCCGCCCAGCTCGGCGATCCCGACGCTGAACGAGACCCGGGTGCGGGTGGACGGCTTGTCGAAGATCACCGCGACCGTCCGCGGCCCGTGCAGCGGCTGGCGCCCGAACCGGTCGGCCTTCAACTCCTCGGCCAGGTCGAGCACCTGGAGCTGCTCGGCCGGGTCGAGGTCGTCGTCGCGACGGAAGTGCCGGGGCATCAGCTGCCCTCCTGCCGGTGCGCCGCGGCCACGGTCGCGAGCGCCTCGGCGAGGATGCCGACCGCCTCGGCCACGTCGGCCTGGGTGGCGATCAGCGGTGGCGCGAGCCGGACGACGTCGGGCCGGACCGCGTTCACCAGCAGCCCCCGGTCCCGGGCGGCCGCCTCGACCTGGCCGGCGAGCGGCCCGATCAGCTGGAGACCCCACCACAGCCCGCTGCCGCGCACCTGCGTGACCAGCGGGCTGTCGATCGCCCGCAGCGCGGCGGCGAGTTCCGCTCCGGTTGTCACGACGTTGCCGAGCAGGTCGTCCGCCTCGATGGTGTCGAGGACCGCCAGCGCGGCCGCGCAGGACAGCGGGTTGCCGCCGAACGTGCTGCCGTGGCTGCCCGGGGTGAGCAGCCCGGCAGCCGGGCCGAAGCCGATGCAGGCGCCGATCGGCAGGCCACCGCCGAGGCCCTTGGCGAGGCTGAGCAGGTCCGGCCGCACCCCGGCGGCCTGGCCGGCGAACCAGCTGCCGGTGCGGCCGATCCCACTCTGCACCTCGTCCAGCACCAGCAGCGCGCCGGCCTCGGTGCACAGCTGCCGGGCCGCGGCCAGGTAGCCGTCGGGCGCCGGCACGATGCCGCCCTCACCCTGGGTCGGTTCGAGGAACAGCGCCGCCGTCCGGTCGTCCACCGCGGCGGTGAGCGCGGCCAGGTCGCCGTACTCGACGAACTCGACCGGGCCGGGCAGCGGCTGGAACGGCTCCCGCTTGGCCGGGTTGCCGGTGATCGACAGGGCGCCCAGCGTCCGGCCGTGGAAGCCGTTGACCGTGGCGACCACCTTGGTGCGCCCGGTGGGGTTGCCGTGCAGCCGGCTGATCTTCAGGGCGCACTCGTTGGCCTCGGCACCGTCGTTGCAGAAGTACACCCGGGCGGTGGGGTCGCCGAGCAGGCCCACCAGCCGCTCGGCCAGCGCGACGCCCGGCTCGTGGACGAACAGGTTCGAGGTGTGGACCACCCGGCCGAGCTGCTCGGTCACGGCGCGCACCAGCGCGGGGTGGGCGTGGCCGAGCGAGGACACCGCGATGCCGGCGATGAAGTCGAGGTACTCGCTGCCCTCGACGTCGGTCACCCGGACGCCCCGGCCGCTGGCGAGGGCGATCGGTGGCGTGCCGTAGTTGTCCATCATGGCGGCCGACCAGCGCTTGCGCAGGACCTCGTTGCTCGTCGCCAGCGGGTCGAACGTCATGCGGATGCTCCGTTCTGGGTGATCGGGTCGTGGGCGCCCCGGTTGACCGGCGGCGGCCCGGCCGGCGGCGGGACCTGGTCGTCGGGCCGGATCATGGTGCCGAATCCCTCGCTGGTGAAGATCTCGAGCAGCAGCGCGTGCAGCACCCGGCCGTCGAGCACGGTGGCCCGGGGCACGCCCGCCTGGACCGCCCGCAGGCAGGCCTCCATCTTCGGCGCCATGCCGGACGAGAGCGAGGGCAGCAACCCGGCCAGCTCGGCCGCGGTCAGCTCGTTGATCACGTCGTCGGTGCTGGGCCAGTTCGCATAGAGGCCGGGCACGTCGGTGAGCACCACGAGCTTCTCCGCGCCCAGCGACGCGGCCAGCGCGGCCGCCGCGGTGTCGGCGTTGACGTTGTAGGACAGCCCGTCCCGCCCGCGCGCCACGGTCGCCACCACCGGGATCCGGCCGGCCTGCAGCAGCGCGGTCACCGCGCTCGGGTCGACCTGGACCACGTCGCCCACCTGGCCGATGTCGACCGGCTCGCCGTCCACCAGGGCGGGCCGCCGTTCGGCGGTGAAGAGCCCACCGTCCTCGCCGGACAGCCCCACCGCGAACGGGCCGTGGTCGTTGATCAGGTTCACCACGTCGCCGTTGACCTGGCCCACCAGCACCATCCGGACCACCTGCATGGCCTCGGGCGTGGTGACCCGCAGGCCGGCGCGGAACTCGCTCTCGATGCCGAGCCGGTTCAGGTGCTCGGTGATCTGCGGTCCGCCGCCGTGCACGATCACCGGGCGCAGCCCGGCGTAGCGCAGGAACACCACGTCCTCGGCGAAGGCCCGGCGCAGGTCGTCGGAGATCATCGCGTTGCCGCCGTACTTGACGACCACCACCTTGCCGTGGAACCGGGCGAGCCACGGGAGCGCGTCGATCAGGGTGGCCGCCTTCGCCCCGGCGGTGCTGAGCAGCTCGGCGCGGGACGGGCTCGTGGTCACGGGGCGACCCCGTCGACGGCCAGGCCCGCGGTCTCGGGCAGGCCCAGCATCAGGTTGGCGTTCTGCACGGCCTGGCCGGCGGCGCCCTTGCCGAGGTTGTCGATGGCGCTGACCACGATCACCCGCCCCGAGCTCTCGTCGATCGCGGCCTGCAGGTGCACCGAGTTCGACCCGAAGGTGGCCGCGGTGTGCGGCTGCCGGCCGGCGGGCAGGACGTGCACGAACGGCTCGCCGGCGTACGCCTCGGCGAGCACGGCCCGCACGGCGTCGGCGGTCAGGCCGGGCCGGGCCGGGACGGCGGTGACACTGGCCAGGATGCCGCGCGGCATGGGGGCCAGCATCGGGGTCAGCGACAGCGTCCGGGCACCGGTCGCCTGCAGGATCTCCGGCACGTGCTGGTGGCTGCCGACCTTGTAGGGCGAGAGGTCCGACATCACCTCGCTGCCCAGCAGGTGCGGTTTGGCGGCCCGGCCCGCGCCCGAGGTGCCGGAGGCCGCCACCGCCACGACGTCGTCCGGCGAGACAGTGCCGGCCGCGATCAGCGGGGCCAGCGCCGTGCTGATCGCCACCGCGTAGCAGCCGGTGTTGGCGACCCTGGTGCTCCCCGCGATCCGGGCCCGCTGGCCGGGCAGCTCGGGCTGGCCGTAGGTCCAGGTGCCCGCGTGCGGCAGGCCGTAGTAGCGCTGCCAGGCCGCGGCGTCCCGAAGGCGGAAGTCCGCGCCGAGGTCCACCACGCGCACCCGTTCGGGCAGCTGGGCTGCCAGCGCCGCCGAGGCGCCGTGGGGCAGGGCCAGGAAGACCAGGTCCGCCTCGCCCAGGGTCGTGGCCGAGGTGTCGGTGAGCACCAGCTCGCCGTAGGAGACCAGCTGCGGGTGCAGCTCGGCCAGCGGCTGCCCGGCGTTGCCGTGCGCGGTCGCGGCGACCACGTCGAGGCCCGGATGACCGGCGAGCAGCCGGAGCAGCTCACCCCCGGCGTACCCGCTGGCGCCGGCGACGGCGACCGTAACTCCCATGCGATTGATTATGCATCATCATGCAAGTTCATGCATAGCCCGGCGCTGCGGGTGCATCAGCTCACCCGGCCGGGTGATGGTCAGCCGCGCAGCCGTGCCCCCACCCGCTCAGCGGCGAGGGTCACCGCCGCATCGCGTGCCGCGGTGGCCTCCTCGACGGTGAGAGTGCGCTCGGCCGCCCGGAACCGCAGCGAGAACGCCAGCGACTTGACCCCGGCACCGAGGCGCGCCGGGTCGGCATAGACGTCGAACAGGCGCACCGACTCCAGCAGCGGGCCGGCGCCCTCGGTCACCGCGGCCTGCACCGCGGCGGCCGGCGTCTCCTCGGCCACCACCAGCGCCAGGTCGAGCAGCACCGGTGACTGGTTGGCCAGCGCCGGGGCCTGCGCGGGCTCCGGCAGCGGGACGGCATCGAGGTCGAGTTCCATCGCGCAGGTACGGGCCGGCAGCCCTGCGGCGCTGACGACCCGCGGATGCAACTCGCCGGCGGTGCCGATCACCTGGCCGTCGAGCAGCAGCTCGGCACACCTGCCCGGGTGCCACGGCGCGACCTCGGCCTTGCGCACGTCGAGATCGCGCCTTGCCGCGCGCACGACCAGCCGGGCGGATTCGATCGCGTCCGCCCAGCCGCCGGCCCGGCCGGCGCCCCACCAGCCCGGCAGCTCCAGGTCGCCGGCCAGCACCACGGCCAGGTGCCGCGGCTGGTGCGGGACGGTGGCCATGATCGCCGCCAGCTCGGCGTCGTCCGGGCGCCGGGACACGTCCGGTCGCGGGGCGCGCGTGGTCGAGGGCGCCGGGAGGTAGACCAGGCCCAGCTCGAAGACGGCCAGGTCGCGGCTGCCCCGGCCGACGTTGCGGACCAGATTGGCCAGCAGCCCGGGCAGCAGCGAGGTACGCAGCTCCGGCTCGGCGTCCGAGATCGGGTTGGCCAGGCGCAGCGCCTGCCGTCGCGGGTCGTCCGCGGCCAGGCCGAAGGCGTCGTGCACCTCGGGCGCCACGAACGGGTAGCTGATCACCTCGGTGAAGCCGGCGTAGGCCAGCGCTTGCGAGACTTGGCGGCGGAACCGCTGCCCGGCCGTCCAGCCGCGCCCGGCCGGCGCAGCGACCCGGACCGAGGGCACCCGGTCGTAGCCCTCCAGCCGGACGACCTCCTCGATCAGGTCGGCCGGGTCGGTCAGGTCGGGGCGCCAGGACGGCGGCCGGACGGTGAATTCCGCCGGTTCGTAGTCGGCCGCGAGCACCGCCTCCGGCTCGACCAGGTTGGGCTGCACCGTGCAGCCGACCTGCTCCAGCCGGTAGCGGACCGCGTCGGCGCTGATCGGCATGCCGGCCAGCGCCGACGGCCGGCTCGCGGCGAGGGTGATCTCGACCGGCGCGGGGCCGCAGTGCGGATGCCGCGATCTGCGGGTCGACGCCGCGCTCGAAGCGTTTGGCCGCCTCGGACGGCAGCTTGTGCCGGCGCACCGCGCGGCTGATCCGGGCCGGGTCGAAGTAGGCGGCCTCCAGCAGCACCTCGGCGGTGGTGCCGGAGATCTCGGTGGACGCGCCGCCCATCACGCCGGCCAGCCCGATCGCGCCGCGGTCGTCGGCGATCACCAGGTCGTCCGGGTCGAGGGCGCGAACGACGCCGTCCAGGGTGGTGAGCTTCTCCCCCGGTTCGGCCGCGCGGACCTGCAGGCCGCCCTGCAGCAGCGCCCGGTCGTAACCGTGCAGCGGCTGGCCGGTCTCGAGCATCACGTAGTTGGTCACGTCGACCGCGAGCGAGATGGGCCGCATGCCGCAGGCCCGCAGCCGGTCGGCGATGAATGCCGGAGTGGGCGTGGCCGGATCGAGGCCGGTCACCGCGCGCACCGAGAACCGCGGGCAGCCTGCCGGGTCCACCACCCGGACCGGATAGCCGTCGCCGTCCGGCTCCGGAGTGGGCACCGTGACGTCGGTGAACGGCACCTGCAGCGCCACCGCGGCCTCGCGGGCCAGGCCGCGCACCGATAGGCAGTACGCCCGGTCCGGGGTGATGGCGATATCGAGCACCGCGTCGCGCATGCCGAGCGCGGCCAGCGCGTCCGCGCCCGGCTCGGCGGCACCGGCCGGCAGCACCAGGATGCCGTCGTGGTCCTCGCCCAGGCCGAGTTCGCGGACCGAGCAGATCATGCCGTCGGAGACCCGACCGTAGGTCGTGCGGGCCGAGATCGGGAACGGGCCCGGCAGCACCGCGCCGGGCAGCGCGGCCACGACCAGGTCGCCCTCGGCGAAGTTGCGGGCGCCGCACACGATGCCGCGCGGGGCGTCCTCGCCGACGTCCACCTGGCAGAACCGGATCGGCTTCTTGAACCCGGTGAGCTCCTCCACGGCCAGCACCCGGCCGATCACCAGCGGACCGGTGACGGCGTCGGCGGGCGACTCGACCCGTTCCACCTCCAGCCCGACCCGGATGAGCGCCTCGCCCAGCTCGCGCGCGGACAGTCCGGCCGGCAGCGCGACGTGCTCGGCGATCCAGGAAACCGGTGCGCGCATGTCAGGCCTCCGTTCCGAAGGCCTGGGTGAACCGCACGTCGCCCTCGACGATGTCGCGCATGTCGGCGGCGTTGTTGCGGAACATCATGGTGCGTTCGATCCCCATCCCGAAGGCGAAGCCGGAGTAGACGTCCGGATCGATGCCGCAGGCCCGCAGCACCCGCGGGTTGACCATGCCGCAGCCACCCCACTCGATCCAGCCCTCGCTGTCGCAGGTGCGGCACGGCCGGTCCGGATTGCCGACCGACTCGCCGCGGCAGACGAAGCAGAGCAGGTCCGGCTCGGCACTCGGCTCGGTGAAGGGGAAGTAGGACGGGCGCAGCCGGGTGACGATGCCCGGCCCGAAGAACGCCTGCGCCATGTGGTCGAGGGTGCCCTTGAGGTGCGCCATCGTGATGCCCTTGTCGACCACCAGGCCCTCCAACTGGTGGAAGACCGGCGAGTGGGTCGCGTCCAGCTCGTCGGTGCGGAACACCCGGCCCGGGCAGACCACGTAGATCGGCGGGGTGCGGGTCAGCATCACCCGGGCCTGCACCGGCGAGGTGTGGGTGCGCATGACCAGGCCGCTGTCGGACGAGCCGTCGGCGCCCCGGACGAAGAAGGTGTCCATCAGGGTGCGGGTCGGGTGGTCGGCGCCGATGTTGAGCGCATCGAAGTTGAACCACTCCGCCTCGACCTCGGGGCCCTCGGCGACCTCCCAGCCCATCGCGGTGAAGACGTCGCCGACCAGCTCCATGGTGGTGGTCAGCGGGTGCCGGGCTCCGGTCAGCCGGCGGTCCCAGGGCAGCGTGACGTCGACCGACTCCTCGACCAGCACCCGCGCATCGCGGGCGGCCTCCAGCTCGGCGAGCCGGGCCGCATGGGCCTGGCGGGCCTCGGTCCGGGCGGCGTTGATGCGCTTGCCCGCATCGGCCTTGGCAGCCGGCGGCAGCGCACCGATCTCGCGGTTGGCCAGTGCCAGCGGCGACCGGTCGCCGAGGTGCGCGGTGTGCGCGGCCCGCAACGCGTCCAGGTCGCCGGCGGCGGTGAAGGCCCGGACGGCCGCCTCGACACCTGCCTGCAGCGCCTCCGGGGAGAGCGCGGCGACCTGCTTCGGGTCGTAGGAGGTATTGGCGCCAGACATGCGGGCCTTTCGTCGCTCTGATCGGTCGGTACGACTCGGCCCGGCACGGTGCGGCGCCAGGCACCTGTGAGTCTAGGAGAGCGCGCTATGCGGTTCGCCGATCGGTGCGGGCGTTCTGGGCCAGCGCCGAGCCGTACAGGCAGACTGCGGCGGTCGCGGCAAGATTCAGGCTCTCGGCCCGGCCGTAGATCGGCACCCGGACGGTGCGGCCGGCCCGCCGGAGCACGTCCTCGGGCAGGCCCCGCGCCTCGTTGCCGAACAGCCAGGCGGTGGGGCCGGTGAGCGTCCCGTCGGCGATCAGCTCGTCGAGGCCGGCAGTGCCGCCACCGGTGGTCGCCAGCGTGGCCAGGCCGTCGGCGGCCAGCAGCTCACCGACGGGGGCGCTCAGCACCGGCAGGTGGAACAGGCTGCCCGCGGTCGCCCGGACCACCTTTCCGTTGTACGGGTCGACGCCGCCGTCGAGGACGACCGCATCGGCGCCGGCCGCGTCCGCGGTGCGGATGACGGTGCCCAGATTGCCCGGCTCGTTCGGCTCCACCAGCGAGACCAGCAGCCGGGGACCGCGCGCCAGTACCTCGGCCAGGGACGGCTGGCTGAGCCGGCAGACCGCGACCAGGCCCTGGGGGGTGACCGTCTCCGAGAGCGCGACGGCGTCCTTCGGTGAGATCTCGGCCGCGCCGTCGGCCAGTTCCGGGTGCCGCTCGAACGCCTCGGCGGTCGCGAAGAGCTCCAGCACCGCGTCGGCGGCCAGTGCCTCGCGCACCGACTGGGCCCCTTCGGCAAGAAAACGCCCGGCCTCGCGGCGCTCCTTGCGGCTGGTGAGCCGCCGAGCCGCCGCGAGCCGGGCGTTGGACGAGCTGAGCAACGGTCGAACCGGTGCCGGGTTACCGCGCTGCCGGGATCAGGCAGCCGGCGTCTGGGCCGCGGCGCCGCCGATGCCCTCGGCCTCCACAGCCTGCTTGGCCACGGCCACCAGCGCGGCGAAGGCCGGCGCGTCGGTCACCGCGAGGTCGGCGAGCACCTTGCGGTCGGTCTGGACGCCGGCCAGCCGCAGGCCCTGGATGAACCGGTTGTAGGTCATGTCGTTGGCGCGGGCCGCCGCGTTGATGCGGGTGATCCACAGCTGCCGGAAGTCACCCTTGCGCGCCTTGCGGTCGCGGTAGGAGTACGTCGCGGAGTGGAGCAGCTGCTCCTTGGCCTTGCGGTACAGCCGGGAGCGCTGGCCCCGGTAACCCGAAGCGGATTCGAGGGCGGTCCGGCGCTTCTTCTGGGCGTTGACCGCCCGCTTGACGCGTGCCACGTTGGTGTCCTTGCTTTCTCTCAGCCGGCCGTCGACCTGGGTCCAGGTGCGGCGCGGTGCCTACTGCGTTCGGGGAGCGCGGTGCCTACCGCGTTCGGGGAGTGCGGTCCGGTCGGTCAGCGACCGAGCATCCGCTTGACGCGGGGGGCGTCGGCGGCCGAAAGCTGCTCGGTGCCGGTGAGCCGGCGGGTGATGGTGGAGGACTTGCGCTCCAGCAGGTGGCGCTTGCCGGCCCGCTCGGTGAGCAGCTTGCCGCTGCCGGTCACCTTGACGCGCTTCTTCATCCCGGAGTGGGTCTTGTTCTTGGGCATGTTTCCTCTGTCGGTTGGTATGCGGGCATCGGTCGATGCGGCCGGTCGTGCAACCGGCCGCATCGCCTGCCGCGGGATCAGGCCTGGGTGACCGGTTCGGGTGCCGCCTTCACCGGCCGGGCGGCCTTGGCTGAGCGGTGTGGGGCAACGACCATGACCATGTTGCGGCCGTCCTGCTTGGGCGACGACTCCACGAAGCCAAGTTCGGTGATGTCCTCGGCGAGCCGCTGCAGCAGCCGGAAGCCGAGTTCCGGCCGGGACTGCTCGCGACCACGGAACATGATCGTGATCTTGACCTTGTCGCCCTGCTTCAGGAACCGCTCGACGTGACCCTTCTTGGTCTCGTAATCGTGCGGATCGATCTTCGGGCGGAGCTTCATCTCCTTGATCACGGTCAGCGCCTGGTTGCGCTTGGCCTCGCGAGCCTTCTGCGCGCTCTCGTACTTGAACTTGCCGTAGTCCATGAGCTTGCAGACCGGCGGGCGGGCCATCGGCGCCACCTCGACCAGGTCGAGATCGGATTCCGCGGCCAGTTCGAGTGCCTTGCCGATCGGAACGATGCCGACCTGCTCACCTTCGGGGCCGACGAGTCGGACCTCAGGGACGCGGATCCGGTCGTTGATCCGGGGTTCAGAGCTGATGGGGCCTCCTAGGTTGCTTCCAACGGTGCAACCCACGCAGAAGAGGCCGGATGATTCCCCGATCCTGTCCGGCGGACGATCCGGCACGCAGGCCGGCCATCACGCCGAACCACCGCCGGGACGGCGGTGTGGACCAGAACCCGGCTGCCTGCTGGTGCCACGGCGGCTCGGGTGGGAAACACGGGGCTTCCGCTTGCTCACCCGCGTCGCTGCGGCGGTCCGAGTCGAACTCGGTCTCCCCCGGCTGATGCGTCGCGGGCGGGTCGCGTGTGACAGGGTATCAGTGTGACGCAGCCATCCCCAAACCCGCCGAGCCCCCAGAATCCGGGAGCCCCGATGCCTGGCGGCGACGACCCGGCGGTACGGGAGCTGGCGGTGATCCCCGCGGTCGAGGTGATCACCCGGGCCTGCGTGATGCTGATGTCGGCCGCCGCCGAGAAGCTCGGGCTGGCCGAGGACGGCGCGCGGTACCTCGACCTGGACGAGGCCCGGCGGCTGATCGAGGCGCTGGCCGGCCTGCTCAGCGCGGCCCAGGCGGACCTGGGCGTGCACCGCACCCCGCTGCGCGACGGCCTCCGCTCGCTGCAGGCGGCGTTCCGGGAGGCCTCGCCGTACCCCGACGAGCCCGGCCAGGGACCGGGCGAACGCGGTCTCGGCTGACCGACTGCCCGTCACCGTGGGTGACGACCGCGGTCCGGGATTGAACCACCGAAGTCCTCAACCCCTGTCGCGACACGCCGATGATCCCTTACGATCGGCGCACTCGGCGGGGACGTGTCGCCACAAACCAGAGGACTCTGCTTGTGACTCACCGTGTGCGGCCACGGCATGCCGCTCCGTCCGTTCCGTTCTACCGGCGCCTGCTGCCGGGCCGCCGGCTGGCGTTGCTGCCGCTCGCGGCGCTGCTGCTGAGCTTCGGCGTCGGGGTGGCCGGCAGCGCGGGCGCGGCCACCGCGCACGACCCGCTGGGCTTCCTGGACAGCGCGGTGGACGGCGGCCAGTCGACCGTCTCGGTGACCGGCTGGGCCGCCGACCCGGACGCGTTCAGCCAGCCGGTGACCGTGCTGCTGACCGTGGACGGCGCCCCGGCCGCGTACACCGTCACGGCCCAGCCCCGTCCGGACGTCAGCGCCGCGACCGGCGCCGGCCCGAATGCCGGCTTCAGCGCGAGCGTGCAGGTCACCGCCGGCAGCCACCAGGTCTGCGCGGCCGCCCGCAACATCGGTGCGGGGAGTTCGCCGTGGCTGGGTTGCCGGTCGGTCACGGTGGCCGGCCTGCCCGCCGCGTACGCCGCCGCGCACAACCCGGCCGGCTACCTCGATTCGGTCACCAGCCAGGACAGCACCGTCTCGGTGAGCGGCTGGGCGATCGACCCCGACGCGCTCAGCCAGCCGCTGCGGATCAGCGCCACCCTGGACGGCCGGGTCACCCCGCTGACCGGGCTGGCGGCCGTGGCCCGGCCGGATGTCGCCGCGGCCAAGCACAGCGGCCCGAACGCCGGGTTCCGGTTCGGCACGAGCGCGGCGAACGGCCAGCACACCCTGTGCGTGATCGGCGCCAACCTCGGGCCGGGCGCACCCGCACAGATCGGCTGTGCGACGGTGCAGGTCGGGCCGCCGCCGCTGACCCCGGCCCAGATCGCGGCACACTCCCCGCACGGCGCGCTGGAGGCCTCGGGGGCGCTGACCGCGACCAGCATGCGGGTGCGCGGCTGGGCCACGGATCCCGACAACAAGAACTACCCACTGGTCGTCGTCGCCTACGTCGACGGGGTGGCGCACACGCCGGTGCGGGCCAACGTCGCCCGGCCGGACCTCAGTGGCAACCAGGCCGCCGGCCCGAACGCCGGCTACGCCTTCAACCTGGCGGTCGGCGCCGGGTCGCACATCGTCTGCCTGTGGGCGATGAACATCGGCATCGGGGCCAACCAGTCGCTCGGCTGCGCCGGAGTGTCGACCCCGGCCGTCTCGATGCCGACCGGACCCACCCCGCCGACCCCGGCGGTGAACGCCAAGATCGCGGCCGCGGCCAAGAAGTACCTCGGCTCGCGCTACGTCTGGGGTGGCGCGGATCCGAAGGTCGGCTTCGACTGCTCGGGCCTCGTCCAGTACACCTACCGCGGTGCCGGCCTGAGCACCCCGCGGGTGGCGCAGGACCAGTTCGCCGCGGCCAGGATGATCGCCCCGGGCCGGGCGGTGCCGGGCGACCTGGTCTTCTACCACGACGATCAGGGCGCGGTGTACCACGTCGGCATCTACGTCTCCCCCGGCGTCACCTACGCGGCGGTGGACCCGGCCAACGGCGTGCGGATCCAGAGCATCTGGGACCCGGACGCCACGTACGGCAGCTTCACCCACAGCTGACCGCCGACCTAGGCGGCCACCCGCACCGGTTCGTCGAGCCGGGCGTGCCGGTACGGGCTGACCGCCAGGGCCACCGCGACCAGGGCGAAACCGGCCGCGGCGGCACAGAGCACCGGGCGGTAGCCGACGGTGTCCGCGAGCACCCCGCCCAGCGGAGCTCCGATGACGATCATCGCGCGGTTGATCGATCGCCTGGTGGCGTTCGACCGGCCCTGCAGGTGGTCCGGGGTGACCGACTGCAGGTAGCCCATCTCGTTCGCGTTGGCCGTGCCCATGGTGAGCCCGAGCAGGAACTCACCGGTGCCGAAGACCATCCAGCCGGCCGGGCCGTGCCAGCCCGAGGCGATGATCGCCCAGGCCGCGCCGTTGCCGGCGATGCTCGCGACGACGATGCACCCGGCGCCGAACCGCGCGCCGAGAACCGCGGCGTTCAGCGCGCCGAGCAGGCCACCGCCGCCGGCCGCCGCGAGTGCCAGGCCCAGCCCGAACGGGCTCAGGCCGAGCGTCCGGAGCGCGAACAGCGGCAGGGCCGCGCCGGCAATCGCGTTGACCAGGAACCAGCCGTGGGTGCTCAGCACGTACGGCGCCAGGGTCCGGTGCCGATAGAGCCACCGCAAACCCTCCGCCGCCTCGCCGCGAACGCCGCGCAGTGACAGCTGCCGGGACGGCGGTTCGACGGCCCGGACCCGCAACAGCAGCAGGCCGGACGCGAGGTAGCTCGCCGCGTCGATGAGGACCGCCCACGGCGCGGTGAGCAGCGAGACCAGGCCACCGGCCAGCGCCGGGCCGGAGGTCTGCGCGACGGCGTCGCTCTGGTCGAGCCTGGCGTTGGCCCGGGTGAGGAGCCTCGGCGGCACGAGGCGGGGCAGGAACGACTGCGATGCGGCGTCGTTGGCCAGCGACATGGTCCCGAAGGCGGCCATGAACGCCATCAGCGTGGCGAGCGTGAGACGGTGCGAGACCGCGAGCGCCGGGACAGCCACGAGCAGGAGGCAGCGCACCAGGTCCGTGGTCACCAGGACCGGGCGCCGCCGTACCCGGTCGACGAACACGCCGGCCAGCACGCCGAACAGCAGATACGGCAGCCACCGCGCCGCGCTGACCAGGCCGACCTCGGCCGCGCCGCCGTGCAGCGTGAGCACGACGAGCACCTGGATGGCAAGGGTCGTCACGTAGGTGCCGAAGGACGAGACCGTGGCCGCGGTCCAGAACGGCCGGAAGCCGGCGCAGTCGGCCAGCCGGCCCGTATCGGTCATCGCCCCTGTCTACCAGCGCCCTGTCTACCGGCGCCCTGTCCAGCGACGCCGCTGTCCAGGCAACGCCGCTGTGTGCCAGTGCCCGGCCGGCTGCCCTCAGGCCGGCCGGCTGGCGGTGAACAGGCCCCGCAGGCCCTGCATGACCGCGACGCTGCGCTCGGTGTCACCGCGCTGGACGGCGTACAGCACGACGAGTTCGTCACCGGGCAGCACCAGCCGGGCGAACCGCGCCTTGCTCGGGAACTCGACCGCGGTGACCAGATCCCAGTCGACGTGCCGGTAGCCGCCGAAGAAGCCGCGGGTGTCGATGCCCGTGCCGTCCGCCCGCAGCCGCGGCCGGGTCAGGGCCAGGATGCCCACCGCGACGATCAGGCCGGTGCCCCCGATGCCGACCTGGTCGGCCACGTCGACCTGCACGCTGGTGGTGTGCGGCAGCACCACCGCGCAGATCACGAACGCCACCAGCACGATCGCCGACACGACCGTGGCGATCCGGGCCGCCTTGACCGGCCGGGCCAGCACCGGGGCGGTCACAGCCGGCACGCGTGGATGTCGGTGACCAGGATCGCCCTGGCACCGATCTGCCAGAGCTCGTCCATGATCCGGTTCGTCTCCTTGCGCGGCACCATCGACCGCACGGCCGACCACCCCGGGGTGCGCAGCGGCGACACCGTCGGCGACTCGAAGCCGGGTGTCACCGCGACCGCCTTCTCGACCAGCTCGTCGGCGATGTCATAGTCCATCAGCACGTACTGGCGGGCGATCATGACGCCCTGCAGCCGGCGCAGCAGCTGCTCGACGGCCGGCGACGTCGGCGCGCCCCGGCGACGGATCAGCGCCGCCTGGGACTGGAACAGCGGCTCGCCGAAGATCTCCAGCCCGGCGGCGCGCAGCGTCGTCCCGGTCTCGACGACGTCGGCGATCGCGTCGGCGACATCCAACCGGACCGCCGTCTCCACCGCGCCGTCCAGCGTGATGACCTCGGCTTCGATGCCCCGTCCGGCGAGGTAGTGCCGCAGCAGGCCCGGGTAGGCGGTGGCGATGCGGCAGCCGGCGAGGCCCTCGACGGTCATCCGGGAGCCGCCGGCGGCCGCGAACCGGAAGGTGGAACCGGCGAAGCCCAGCGGCAGGATCACCTCGGCCTTGGCGCCGGAGTCCAGCAGCAGATCCTCGCCGGTGATGCCCACGTCCAGCCGGCCCGAGCCGACGTAGATCGCGATGTCACGCGGGCGGAGGAAGAAGAACTCGGCGCCGTTGTCCGGGTCCTGCAGGACCAGCTCCCGGCTGTCGCTGCGCTGCCGGTACCCGGCCTCCCGCAGCATCGAGGCGGCAGGCTCGGACAGGGAGCCCTTGTTGGGCACGGCGATCCGCAGCAGCTCAGTCACGTCGGCTCACAGATAGGTGTAGACGTCGTTCAGGGTGAGGCCCTTGCCCAGCATCAGCACCTGGATCCGGTACAGCAGCTGGCTGATCTCCTCGGCGGTGCGCTCGGCCGTCTCGTGCTCGGCGGCCATCCAGGCCTCGGCCGCCTCCTCGACCACCTTCTTGCCCTGGGCATGGATGCCGTCGTCCAGGGCCGCGACGGTGGCCGAGCCGGTCGGCCGTTCGGCCTGCCGTCGGGTGAGTTCGGCGAACAGCTCGTCGAAGGTCTTCATCGCGACCAGAGCCTACCGAGGCCGGCTGTGGCCGCCCCGCACGGGCGTGCGGGGCGGCCCGCGCGCGTCAGCCCGCGTCGACGATCGCCGCCACCGGGCCGCCGCCGTCCGGGCCCTGGTGCGCCGCCGAGACCGAGACGAAGACCGCCGGGTCGCCGGTCACCGCGGCGGTGACGCCGCCCACGCAGGCCTTGATCTGCCGGTGCCAGTGCACGTCGGAGTCGTCGAGCATCGCGTTGCGTCGGCCGCGCACCATGCCGTCCTGGCTGACCTCGCACTTGAGGAAGACGTTCACCAGCCGGCCGGCGAGGTCGGACGGGTGCGGCCGGTCGGGCAGTTCCAGGCCGGCGTCGGAGATCGCGGCCCAGATGCCGTCGGCGTCGAGGGCGTCCTTCATCACCGAGTGCCCGATCCGGTACCGGCCGCCGATGCCGCGGGCGTTGCCGACCACCACCACCTGGGCCCGGTCGAGCTCGACCCCGGAGGAGCAGGAGGCCACCGAGCTGTAGAGGCTGCGGTCGCGCATGATGTCGGCGTTCGTAGGCATCTCGATCTCGCCCAGGGCCACCGCGATGCCGAGCGCCGTGCAGCCGTTGGAGACGTCCATCGAGTGCAGGGTGTCCTCGGTGAAGACGTCGTGGCCGCGCCGCTTGGCGTCGGAGATGGTGTCGATGGTCAGCAGCGGCGTCTTGGTCTGGACGTAGTGCACGTCGGCGGTGTCGGTGATGCCGGCCCGTCCCATCGCCTCCCGGACCGCGGCGGCGACCTTCTCGACCATCGGGGTGCGGCCGATGTCCTCGGGCAGCAGCACCTCGCTCATCGCGAAGCCGACGGTGAGCCGCAGCTCGTCGGAGGCCGGGGCCTGCTCCGGGTCGACGGTGGCGAAGACGGTCGCGTGCGGCGAGATGACGCCGTCGGTGCCGCCGGACCAGACGATCGGGATCTGCTTGACCTCCTCCGGCGTCCGGCTGCCCTTGGCCACCAGCACCTCGCGGAAGGCCCGGTCGGCGATGATGCGGGTGTAGTCGTTGACGCCGCCGTTGCC
>Ga0335073_10002895_pt1 | contig 23700 bp, 19 predicted proteins | sample Lox_Sample_22_FD_207093 | JGI IMG/M metagenome (GOLD analysis project Ga0335073, IMG submission 207093) | Soil microbial communities from Loxahatchee National Wildlife Refuge, Florida, United States - Lox_Sample_2.2 | ecosystem: Environmental > Terrestrial > Soil > Wetlands | place: USA... | reverse complement strand
ACCTCGCCGACGAACTTCTCCGGCCGGGTCGACAGCTCGGCCTCGAACTCGGTCAGCCCGAAGTCGCGCAGCAGGCCCACCACGAAGGCCAGCAGCGACGCGAGCTCGTCGGCCAGCTGGTCGGGCCGGCAGAAGATGTGCGCGTCGTCCTGGGTGAAGCCGCGGGCCCGGGTCAGGCCGTGCACCACCCCGGACTTCTCGAACCGGTACACGGTGCCGAACTCGAACAGCCGCAGCGGCAGCTCGCGGTAGGACCGCCCGCGCGATGCGTAGATCAGGATGTGCATCGGGCAGTTCATCGGCTTGGCGTAGTACTTCGCGCCCTCGAGCTCCATCGGCGGGAACATGCCCTCGGCGTACCACTGCAGGTGCCCGGAGGTCTCGAACAGCTCCGACTTGGTGATGTGCGGGGTGTTGACGAACTCGTAGCCGGCCTCCACGTGCCGCTGCCGCGAGTAGTCCTCGAGGACCCGCCGGATGATGCCGCCCTTGGGATGGAACACCGGCAGCCCGCTGCCGATCTCGGTGGGGAACGAGAACAGGTCGAGCTCGGCGCCGAGCCGCCGGTGATCGCGCCGCTCGGCCTCGGCCAGCATCGTGAGGTAGGAGGCCTGGGCCTCGCGCGACGGCCAGGCGGTGCCGTAGATCCGCTGCAGCTGCGGGTTCTTCTCGCTGCCGCGCCAGTACGCGCCGCCGCTGCGCATGAGCTTGAACGCCGGGATCGCCCGGGTACTCGGCACGTGCGGGCCGCGGCACAGGTCCTTCCACCGCCGCTCACCGGTGGCCCGGTCGAGGTTGTCGTAGATGGTCAGCTCGCCCCCGCCGACCTCGACCGACTCCTCGGCGGTGACCTCGGTGGGCGCCGTCAGCGGCCCGGGATGGCCGGGCTGGCCGCCCTTGAGCGCGACCAGCTCCAGCTTGTAGGGCTCGCCGGCCAGCTCGGCGCGCGCCTCGTCGTCGGTGACGGGCCGGCGCGAGAACAGCTGGCCCTGCTTCACCAGCTCGCGCATCTTGGCCTCGATGGCCTTGAGGTCCTCGGGCCCGAACGCGGCCGGCACGTCGAAGTCGTAGTAGAAGCCGTTCTCGATCGGGGGTCCGATCCCGAGTTTGGCCTCGGGGAACAGGTCCTGCACCGCCTGGGCCATCACGTGCGCCGTGGAGTGCCGCAAGATGGCCAGGCCGTCGGCGCTGCCGATCTCGACCGGCTCCACGCTGTCGCCGTCGGCCAGCGGGCACGCTAGGTCCCTGAGCTCCCCGTTGACCCGCGCCGCGATCACCGCGTCGCCCCGCACCGTTCCGTTGGGGATCTGGGACGAGAGCCCGCCGGGGCCGCCGAGGGCCAGCCCGGCCGTCGTGCCCGCTTCCACCACGTGCTCGCGTCCGGCGAGGGTGATCTGAAGCTTGTCGGCTGGCACGGCTGACTCCTGTCGTTGGCCTGGTGGATGGCGCGGTGGCTACCCCGCGCTCCCGGTGCCCTCGATGCTATCGACGCCCGCGCGGGCGCGCGCCCCGACGCCCGCCTGCGGCGGTCAGGGCGCGGTAACGGTCACCAGCGTGCCGTAGGTCATGTACGGCCACACGTAGTGCGCCTGGTCGTACGGCAGCTCGACGCAGCCGAGGCTCTGCGGGTAGCCGTAGGAGCCCCGCGGGAAGTAGTGCACGGCCTCGCCGGACCGGAAGTACGACACCCAGGACACCGGGTCCGCGTAGTGGCTTCCGTCGGGGTTGGTGCCCTGCATGATCTGGAAGGTGTACCGCAGGTACACCGGGGCGGTCCCGACGGCGGTGGGGGCGGCGGAAATGCCGGTGTTGGCCAGGGTGTGCAGGATCACCCGGCCGTCATGCCACACGGTCAGCGTCTCCGGGATAGCCTGGCTGGCCAGCGCGTAGGTGTAGCCGTGCGGGTTGCTGTCGCCCGTGGCCACCGCGGTGAACAGCGCGTGCCAGACCGTCGGCCCGGCCTGGCCGTCCATGGTCAGCCCGTGATCGGACTCGAACGCCATCACCGCGCCGGTGATGATCAGGTTGGGCTGGCCGGGCGCCCAGAAATTCTGCAGCGCCGACGGGTACCCGGGCTGCCAGGTGAACGTCCCGGGCGGGGCGCTGTACGCCGCGCTGAGCTGGGCGTTGGCGTTGGTCGACGCGACCGGCAGGCTGCCGGTCACCGGCATCCAGGTCAGAGGCAGGTAGCCGAGCTGCGCCAGCAGCTGCTCCAGCCGCAGCGTGCTGTAGCTGCCGGTCCAGAACTTGTCGACGACCTGCGTCGCGAGCAGCCCGCCGCTGGCCGACCGGACGCCCGCGGTCCCGGCCGGGATCACCACCCGGACCCGGGTCAGCTCCGGGTATCCCTGGGCGGGGACGAACTGGACGGTGGTGGGGGTGACCCGCTGCCAGCTGCCGGCGATCGCCGGGGTCAGCGTCGGCATCGGGGAGTCGGCGGCCAGCGGGGCGGAGAAGACGACCTGGACCGGGCTGGCGCCGTTGACGCCGTGCGTGTGCGCCGCGGGCGTGACCGACACCACGGTCTCGGGCTGGGCGGATGCCTGGCGCGAGTGCCGGGACGCCGCCTGCTGCGCGGCCTGGTTCTTGCCCTGGCCCTGCGCCGACGCCCTGGTCAGGGCGAACCACGTGCCACCGGCCAGCAGTGCCACGATGGCTGCCGCGAGCGCCACGATCCGCCAGCGGAGTAGTCCCAGTCCGGACAAACCTCGACCCCCTAGCCTTGCTGCCCGGTGACCCAGCGGGCGGACTGCACCTGCCCTGTTGTATACCAGCTAATACCCATCTGGGTGGCGTGCTCGCGGGGGCCGTGAGGCGGATGTGATAAAGACTTCACTTTGGCGTGGCTCACCTGTCCCGGCTCACCCCGCCAGCGCCGTCATCGCCGCTCTCACTGAGAGCATACAAGGGTGTCCGCCGAGACCGCCGGGACCGCCGATCCCGAGTCGTTCGTGCGGTCGGCCTGCCCGCTCCGCCCGGTTCCCCAGGTCGAGGAGATCCGGCTGCACCTCGCCGGGGACGCGCTCGGGCTCTGGCAGCGGACGGAAGACGAGCGCGGGGCCGGCCAGCCGCCGCCGTTCTGGGCCTTCGCCTGGCCGGGCGGGCAGGCCCTGGCGCGCTACCTGCTCGACCGCCCCGGCCTCGTGGCCGGCCGCCGCGTCCTGGACCTCGGGTCGGGCTCCGGCCTGGTCGCGATCGCGGCCGCGCTGGCCGGCGCGGCCGCGGTGACGGCCAGCGAGATCGACGCCCTGGCCGTCGCCGCGATCAGGCTCAACGCCCGGGCGAACGGGGTGCCGGTCCCGGTCATCGCCGGCGACGTCCTCGACGGCGACGGCGACGGCGCCCAGGTGGTGCTGGCCGGCGATGTCTGGTACTCGAGGGAGCTGGCCGGGCGCGTGCTGGGGTTCCTCGAACGGGCCACGGCCCGCGGCGCGTCGGTGCTCGCCGGCGACATCGGCCGCGCGTTCCTGCCCCGGCACCGGTTCCGGGTCCTCGACGCCCGGGACGTCCCGGTGCTCGCCGACCTCGAGGACGCCAGCGTCAAGCGGACCATGGTCTGGGCACCGGACTGGTGACGAGCCGCCCGCGCGGCCGCCGGCCGCCTCACGCCATGCTTGGTCCATGAGCGATGACGTCATTCCGTTCCGCATCGACATTCCCGAGGCCGACCTCGAGGACCTGCGCCAGCGGCTGCGCCGGACCCGGTGGCCGGGACGCCAGACCGTGGACGATTGGTCCCAGGGGATCCCGCTGGCCTACACCCGCGAACTCTGCGAGTACTGGCTGGAGCGGTACGACTGGCGGGCCTCCGAGGCCCGCCTTAACGGCTTCCCCCAGTTCCGGACGCGGATCGACGGCGTCGACATCCACTTCATCCACGCCCGCTCCCCGCACCCGGGCGCGCTCCCGCTGGTGATCACGCACGGGTGGCCGGGCTCCATCGTCGAGTTCTCTAAGGTCATCGAGCCCCTCGCCCACCCGGCCGCGTTCGGCGGGGACGCCGCCGACGCCTTCCACGTGGTGTGCCCGTCGCTGCCCGGCTACGGGTTCAGCGGCCAGCCGGACCGGCCCGGATGGGGCACCGGGCGCATCGCCGACGCCTGGGACCAGCTCATGGGGCGGCTCGGGTATCCGCGCTACGCCGCCCAGGGCGGCGACTGGGGAGCCCAGATCACCACCGCGCTCGGGATGCGCCACCCCGGGAGCCTGGCCGGCATCCACCTCAACATGCCGATCGCGTTCCCGGGCCCGGACGACGGCGAGCTGACCGAGCGGGAACGGGCCGCCATGGCGACCATCAACCACTACAACGACTGGGGCTCGGGCTACTTCAAGGAGCAGTCGACCCGGCCGCAGACCGTGGGCTACGGGCTGGACGACTCGCCGGCCGGGCTGTGCGCCTGGATCGTGGAGAAGTTCTGGGCCTGGACCGACTGCGACGGCGACCCGGCCAACGTGCTGACCAGGGACGAGATGCTCGACAACGTGATGCTCTACTGGCTGCCGGGCACCGGAGCGTCCTCGGCCCGGCTGTACTGGGAAAACCGCGCCCAGGCGTTCCTGGGCCCGGTCACGGTCCCGGTCGGCTGCTCGATCTTCCCGAAGGAGATCTTCCGCCCGTCCCGGCGGTGGGCTGACCGGCAGCTCACCAACATTCGCTACTGGAACGAGCTGGACTCCGGCGGCCACTTCGCCGCGTTCGAGCAGCCGGAGGCCTTCGTCAGCGAGGTCAGGGCCTGCTTCCGGGCGCTCCGGTGACGGCCGCCGCCATGGCCGCCGGGCCGGACACCGACGCGCTGCTCGCGGACGCCTCGCGCCGGGCACGCGGCTACCTGGCCGGGCTGGCCGACCGCGGCGTCGCCCCGCCGCCGGAGGCGGTCGAGGCCCTGGCCCGGCTCGACTTCCCGCTGCCGGCCGCCGGCCGGGACGCCGCCGAGGTCCTCGCCCTGCTGGACGACGTGGGCTCGCCGGCCACGGTGGCGTCCGCGGGCCCGCGCTACTTCGGCTTCGTGACCGGCGGCGCGCTGCCGGTGGCCGTGGCGGCCGCGTGGCTGCTCGCCGCGTGGGACCAGAACGCGGCCCTGGCGGTGATGTCGCCCACCGCGGCCCGGCTCGACGCGGTCGCCCTGCGCTGGGCGACCGACCTGCTCGGCCTGCCGGCCAGCACCGGCGGCGGCTTCGTCACCGGCGCCACCATGGCCAACGCAACCTGCCTGGCCGCCGCCCGGGACGCGGTCCTGGCCCGGCACGGCTGGGACGCGGCCGGCCAGGGGCTCGTGGGGGCGCCGCCGGTCAGCGTCGTGGCCGGCGCCGAGGCGCACACCACCGTCCGCAAGGCCCTCGGCCTGGTCGGCCTGGGCCGGGACCGGGCCCTTGCCCTGCCGGCGGACGCCCAGGGCCGGATCGTGCCCCGCGACCTGCCGCGCCTGTCCGGGCCCGCGATCGTGTGCCTGCAGGCGGGCAACGTCAACAGCGGGGCCAGCGACCCGTTCGGCCCGCTCATCGCCTGGGCCCGCGACGAGGGCGCCTGGGTGCACGTGGACGGCGCGTTCGGGCTCTGGGCGGCCGCGGCGCCCGGCACCGCCGCCCAGGTGGCCGGCGTGGGCGCGGCCGACTCCTGGGCGACCGACGCCCACAAGTGGCTGAACACGACCTACGACTGCGGCATCGCCCTGGTCCGCGACCCCGCGAACCTGCGGGCCGCGCTCGAGGCCCCGGCCGCCTACCTGCCGGGCGCCGCCGCCCGCGAGCCCATGCACTTCACGCCGCAGAGCTCGCAACGGGCCCGGGGCGCCGAAGTCTGGGCGGCGCTCGCCGCTCTGGGCCGCGGGGGCGTCGCCGACCTGGTCGAGCGGTCCTGCCGCCTCGCCCGCCGGGCCGCCGACGGCCTGCGGGAATCCGGGCACGCGGTCCTCAACGACGTGGTGCTCAACCAGGTGGTGGTCGATTTCGGCGGCCCGGCCCGGACCGACGCGGTCATCGCCGCGGTCCAGCGCGACGGAACCTGCTGGTGCGGGCCGACCACCTGGCACGGGCGACGGGCGATGCGGCTCAGCGTGAGCGGCTGGGGCACCACCGAGGAGGACATCGACCGCAGCGTCGCCGCCATCCGCGCGTGCAGCGCCCGCCCGCGTAGCGCTCCGCCCGCATAGCTCGGACCGGCGTGATCTTGCCGGACCGCATGCGGCGGGGGCAGCATGACAGGAGATGTCATGCAGCAACGATGAGGATGGGGTGAGCGCTCCATGAGCACCGGCGCCGGTGGCGAGACCGTATCCGCTGACCTGCCGCCCGGTGACCAGCTGCCGCCCAGCGATGAGCCCGGAGGCGTCGACCAGCGCCGGGTGCTGATCATCATCGGCGCCCTGCTGCTGGGCATGCTGCTGGCCGCGCTGGACCAGACGATCGTGGCCACGGCGCTGCCGACCATCGCCGGTGACCTGCACGGGCTGTCGCACCTGTCCTGGGTGGTCACGGCCTACCTGCTGGCCTCCACGGTGTCCACGCCGCTGTGGGGGAAGCTCGGCGACATGTACGGCCGGAAGACGTTCTTCCAGGCCGCGATCGTCATCTTCCTGATCGGCTCCGCGCTGTCCGGCCTGTCCCAGTCGATGGTGGAGCTGATCGCGTTCCGCGCCATCCAGGGGCTGGGCGGCGGCGGCCTGATCGTGGGCGCGCAGACCATCGTGGGAGACATCGTCTCGCCCCGGGAGCGCGGCCGCTACCAGGGGATCTTCGGCGCCACGTTCGGAGTGGCCAGCGTGCTCGGGCCGCTCATCGGCGGCTTCTTCGTGGACAACCTGTCCTGGCGGTGGGTGTTCTACATCAACCTCCCGATCGGGGCCGTGGCCCTGGTGGTGACCGCCGCGGTGCTGCCCGGCCGACTGGGCACGACCCGCCACGTGATCGACTACGCGGGCACCGTGCTGGTCGGCGCGGCCGCGACCTGCCTGGTGCTGCTGACCTCGCTCGGCGGCGTCACCTACCCCTGGGGCTCGTTCCCGATCATCCTGCTGGGGGTGCTCGCGCTCGTCTGCGTGGCGGGCTTCATCTGGGTGGAGGCGCGCGCGGCCGAGCCGGTCATGCCGCTGCACCTGCTGACCAACCGCGTCTTTGCCTCGGCCAGCGTGGTCGGTTTCGTCATCGGCTTCGTCATGTTCGGCTCGCTCGCCTACATGCCGCAGTACATGCAGGTCGTCCGGGGGATCTCGCCCACCCTGTCCGGCCTGCGGCTGCTGCCGCTGATGCTCGGGCTGCTGCTCACCTCGATCGGCGTCGGCCAGCTGGTCAGCCGGACGGGCCGGTACAAGATCTTCCCGATCGTGGGCACGGGGGTGATGACCGTCGGGCTGTTCCTGCTGTCGCGGCTGGGCGTGAGCACGGACTTCTGGCTGGTGTCGCTGTTCTTGTTCGTCCTCGGCGTGGGCATCGGCGCGTCGATGCAGGTGCTGGTGCTCGCGGTGCAGAACGCGGTCGACTACAAAGACCTCGGTGCGGGCACGTCGGGCACGACGTTCTTCCGGTCCATCGGGGGGTCGTTCGGCACCGCGGTGTTCGGCGCGGTCTTCTCCAACGTGCTGGCCGGTGACATCGCCCGCGCGCTGCACGGGGTGTCGCTGCCCAGCGGGATCACCGCCGGCACCGGGGCCAGCCCGGCCGTGCTCGCGCACCTGCCCCCGGCGGTCCACGCCGGCTACATCGCCGGGTTCTCCCAGGCCCTGCACACGGTGTTCGTGGTCGCCACGCCGATCGGCGCGGCGGCCTTCCTGCTGAGCTTCCTGCTCAAGGAGGTGCCGCTGCGGGAGACCTCGCGGGCGGTGGACCGGGCCGACAGCACCGCGCCCACCTCGGTGCCCGCCACCCGCGACTCGGCCCAGGAGATGGAGCGCGCGCTGCTGACGCTGTTCGGGCGCGAGCACCGCCGGGAGCTCTACGAGAACCTCGCCACCGCGGCGGGCGTGCACGTCAGCCCGCGCGGCTGCTGGCTGCTCTACCGCATCGTCGACCACAGCCCGGTCACCGAGGCGGCGCTGGCCCGGATGCTGCGCGTCGACCAGCCCAGGCTCGCCGGGCGGCTGACCGAACTCACCGACGCCGGCTACGTCACCCTGGCCGACGGGGCGGAGCCCGCCGGGGCCGACGGCGCCGGGGCCGACGCCTGCGTGACGCTCACCCCGGCCGGCCGGCAGGCCGCCGGCCGGCTGGAGGCCGCCCGGGAGGCCGGGATCGCCCGGCTGATGAACGGCTGGCACCCCGACATGAACCCGCAGTTGCGTCATCTGCTCAAGCGGATCACCATGACGCTGATCGCCACCGACGCCGGGCAGGAACTGGACCCCGGCCCGGTCGCTCCCGCGAGCTGACCGGCGCCGCACATTGCCCGCAACGGCCGCCCCGCATGGTCCGTCTATAACGGTGTGACCGGGAAGATCGCGCAGGTGCTGAACTTTTTTTCATCCGCCGATTTCGCGCGGGCAGGACGTGGGTAGTCGCGCGGAGGATGAAAAAGGCTCACTTTGGGCGTGGCACCCACCGAAACGGACAAAAGCGCGTAGCGTCGGCCGGGAAGACGTCACTGCCGACGGCAGCGGGGGCGCCCGTGACGGATGGTCTGCGGCGATGCGGCCCGGACGCCGCACCCTGAGGCGGCGGCCCGGCCGGGTTCGGGCCGCCAGCTCGCGCTGGCCCCGGGCCGTACTGGCTCTGTCCGTCGTCGGCCTCGCCGCGACCTCGTGCGCGTCGGCCGCGCACGCCGCGCCCAAGGACCCGGCCTACCTGGCGGTACGCATCCGCCCGCCCGCGCCGACCACCTCGGTGCTGGCCGGTTCCCCGGCCGGGCTGGCCGTCGGCGTGGCCGAGCAGGTGTTCGCGGCCGCGCCCGTGGTCGTCGTGGTCGACGCGCGCGACCCGGCCGACCTGCCGATCGCCGCCACCCGGGCCGAACGGGCCCACGCGCCGCTGCTGCTGACCTCACCCACGGCCCGCGCGCCGTCCGGCGGTGCCGCGATCCAGGCGGCGATCCGGGCCCTGCATGCCCGGGCCGCGCTCGCGGTCGGGATGACCCCGCGAGCGCTCGCGGCGCAACTGCCCGGGGTCCGCGTGACCGCCGTCCCGTCCCGGCTACCGGTGACCCGCGCGCCCGCGCCGCTGCGTCATGTGGTGCTGCTCGTGCACCAGGGCGCCCCGCCTTCCGTGGAGACCGCGGTCGCGGTGACCGCGCAGGTGGCGGGCGCTCAGGTGATCGCCGTCCGGGGGTACGACCCGCGGGCCGACCCGGCCGCCATCACCGCGCTCGCGTCCGCCAGGCCTCGGCAGGTCCTGGCGGTGGGGGCCGGGTTCGGGCCGGCGGGCCTGCTGGCCGCCCGGGTCGCCGTGGCCGAGACCGGGGTGCAGCTCCCCGGCGGCGGCCAGCTCGTCGTCCCGATGCACCGGCTGGTCGCGCTGTACGGCAACCCCGGCACCCCGTCGCTCGGGGCCCTGGGCGAGCAGGGCCTGTACGCCAGCATCGCGCGGGCCCGGCAGATGGCCGCGCCGTACCGGCCGCTGAGCCGGGTGCCGGTGGTGCCCACCTTCGAGATCATCGCCACCGTCGCGCAGGGATCCCCCGGACCGAACGGCCTCTACTCCTACGAGACTCCCCTGTCCGTGCTGCGCCCGTGGGTGCGGGCGGCGAGCCGGGCGCGCATGTACGTCGTCCTCGACCTGCAGCCCGGCCGGGCCAACCTGCTCGCCCAGGCCAAGGTCTACCAGACCCTGCTGGAGCGGCCGAACGTCGGGCTGGCCCTGGACCCGGAGTGGGCTCTCGGGCCCGGGCAGCTGCCCCTCCGGCAGATCGGCAGCGTCAGCATCCGGGAGGTCAACAGCGTCATCAACTGGCTGGCCGCGCTGACCGCGCGCCACCACCTGCCGCAGAAGCTTCTCGTGCTGCACCAGTTCCGGCTGTCGATGATCCAGGGCGAGCAGCGGCTCAACACCCGCCACGACGACCTGGCCATCGTCATCCACATGGACGGCCAGGGCACGCCGGGCGATAAGCAGCAGACGTGGGATTCCGTTACCGCCGCCGCCCCGCCCGGCGTGTTCTTCGGCTGGAAGAACTTCTTCGTCAAGGATCATCCGATGCTGACGCCGCAGGAGACCATGGCGCATGTCCCGCAGCCGGTGATGATTTCGTACCAGTGACCGCACTAAGTAGGAGCGAGGTCGCGGAAGAGCTTGTTCATGTCTTGATGGTTCAGGTACAGCACGATCCGCCACGCCCCGTCGTCCCGGCGCAGGATGAAGGTCGAGCGCAAGCGGACGGGGTCACCGGGCGGCCCGTGCCGCATCCGCAGATTCCATGACGTCCGCACCAGCGTGTGCAGGTCGTCCAGGGGCATCTCGCTGATGTCCGCCAGCTCCAGGCCGTCGCTGCCGATGGCCTCGAACAGCTGCTTGCGGCGGGGAAGAACCGCCAGCAACGCTGGCGGGGAAATGGCCGCCGCCGAGCTGCGGTCGAGGGTCAGGAACACGGCACAGAACAGGCTCGCCAGCGCCTCGCTGTCGAGGCTCTCGGAGGCGCGTTCAAAGCGCCGGAAAAAGGCGCGGACATCGGGACGGACACCGGTCATCGTCAGCTCCTTCCAGGCCGGGTCACCGTGAACCTCTTACATCCTCCCCGTGGCTTCCCCCGTGCTCTGGGCCCGAGATCGGCGGATGAAAAGAGTCCAGTCTGCGGGCCAGGCGGTTGAGTAGCGGAACGGCGGACTCGAGCTGGCATCGCTCGGCGGGCGTGTACTCATCGGCCAGCGCCCTCACCATGGCGTCGACGACCGCATGTTCCCGGCTCATGAGCAGCTCGCGGCCCGCGTCCGTGATGGCCACGGCCACGCGGCGGCGGTCGGTTTGGTCGCTCGTTCTTTCCACCAGTGCCCTGCGCTCCAGCTCGCGGGCCACGCCGGCGATCGCTTGGGAGGTGACGCCCTCCCCCGCCGCGAGCGCGGAAGGGGAAGCGGGGCCCTCGCGCTGGAGGCGCACGAGGATGCCCAGCTCGATGAAGTTCGCCGCGCTCTCGCGCTCGGTCGCGTACAGCTGCCGCAGCCGGCGTGCCACCCGGCCGATCGCAAGCCTCAAGTCCTGCGCAGCCACAACGTCCGGGCCATCGCTCATATATGTAAGCTAGCTTACGTAAGCTAGCTGAGCAACGCTCCGGTTCTAGTGAGCACTGCCCGACTGCTCGAACACCAGCTGGGCCTTGGCCATCCACTCCTCCCGGCCGGTGACCCGCAGGTAGACCAGGGCGACGATCGTCACCACGAGGATGGCGATGAACACCATCAGGCCCCAGAAGACCACCCCGCTGCTGGTGAACGGCGAGAAGTACGACTTCCAGACCACGACGATGCCGGCCGCCGACGCGACCACCGGCACGACGATGTGCAGCACGAAGTTGAACTGGGCCCGGCCCTCGGTCAGGTAGTACTTCACCACCCCGATGTTGGCCAGGATGTACATCAGCACCAGGCCGATCGTGATCGCGTTGGCCCAGGTGAGGAACACGTTCGAGACCCCGAAGATCAGCACGCAGGCGAACGCGACGGCCTGCATGCCGACCTGCACGTGAATGGAGTTGATCGGCGTCTTGCGCTTCGGGTTCACCTTCCCCAGGGCCGTCGGCAGCACCCCGGAGCGGCCCATCCCGTACCAGGTCCGGGTGCCGCCGTTGAAGCAGGCGATGGACACCGCGATGGCCGAGTTCAGCAGCGCGAACAGCAGGAAGACCCAGGCGCCGGCCCAGACCCGCTGCGCGAGCGTGGCCACCGGCCACGCCGACGCGGTGGCGATCGTGCCCACCTTGTTCGTGCCGATGCCGACCAGGTACCCCCAGGTGACGAACACGAAGTAGATCATCAGGATGATGACCGACCCGACCAGCCCGATGGGCACGTTGCGCTTGGGGTTCTTGCTCTCCTCGGCCATGGGGCCGGTGGATTCCCACCCGCTGAACGCGAAGATCGAGAACACCACGCCGAGGAACAAGTTGCCCGCCAGGTGGAAGTTGCCGGGGTTGAGCGGCGCGAAGTTGAAGCCGCCCGGGCCGGACGACACCAGGCCGGTGATGGCCAGCGCCACCATGATCAGGATCTCGATGCTGCCGGTGATGATCAGTGCCTTCTCGGAGATCGTGATGCCCTGGTAGGAGAAGTAGATCACCAGCGCCAGGCCGGCCAGGACCCAGATCCACCACGGGATGTCGACGCCGTAATACGACTTGATGTTCGGCTCGAGCACGGTGTAGGAGAGGTAAGACAGCGTCAGGCAGGCCACCGGCGGCAGCCAGACCGAGAACAGTACCCCCGCGAAGAACCCGGCCCTCGGGTGGAAGGCCCGCGCGATCCAGGTGTACCAGCCGCCCGCGGACGGGAACACCTTCGCGAGCTGCGACGCGTTCAGTGCCTGCAGGCCCAGCAGCACGCCGCCGAACAGGAACGCCCACGGCGTGGACAGCCCCGCGAAGCTCACGATGAACACGAACGACGCGAGGATCGCGAAGGACGGCGCGATCGTCGCGATCCCCTGCATCAGGATCCCGGGGATCCCGATCGCGTTCTCCCGCAGTTCGGTCCCGATGGTCCCTTGACCCGACTTAAGGTCCTCGACCGCCACCGTGAGCCCTCCTTCCCGTTACCCACTGGAAGCAGGATCTGCTCCCGTGGAGCATTCGCTCACGGACTGACCATCCGCTCTACTGGGAGTATCGACCCCGCGCCGGGTCCTGGCAAGAGTCCCCGGCGCGGCGCGCCGGGCCGGGGACCCGGGTCTAGCGGGCCCGGCCGGCCGGGCCCGCCGCGTCGGCCAGCCCATGATGCCCGGGGCCGCGCGGGATGATGGGCCAGATGTCCACGACCACGTCGTCGGCGACGACGTGATACGCGTCGTACCAGTTCACCGTGGACGGCGAGTATCCCGGCACCAGCGCTACGCGGTCGCCGACCCGCAGCGCCGAGCCCTCGGGCGCGGAGAAGATGCCGTGCTCCTCGTCGAACCGGAACACCTTGAGGTCATGGCCCACGATCGACACCTCGTCCGGGGCGGCCACCGACTTGTTGCCAGCGTCGACGATCACCTTGTCGCTCTGCCGGCTGATGACCGTGGCCTGGATCGTGAGCGAGTGCTCGAAATGCGGCACCATCTTGCCGTGGAAGTTGTCCATGACCACGTACGTGCCGGCCTGAATCTCGGTCATCCCCCGGTAGCCGGCCGTCCACCGCCACGTGGCGATCCCGCCGGCCGAGCGGATCTTGCACGGGATACCGCTGGTCTCCAGCAGCTCGGCCACGCCGGTGAAGAACCCCATCGCCTCGCGCTGCCGCTCGTGCCGTAGCTCGCTCTCGAACGTCAGCGAGCAATGCCCCTCGTAGCCGGTGATGCCCTCGAAGCGCAGCCCCGGAAGCTCGGTGACCTGCCGGGCGAGCGCCAGGGCGTCCTGCGCGCTGTCCACCCCGCAGCGGTCCATGCCGGTGTCGACCTCGACCATGATCCCGATCGTGGACCCCGCCGCGACCGCCGCCGCCGAGTGCGCCGCGGCGTTCGCCGCCTCGTCCACCGCGACCAGGATCCGGTGGTCGCGGGCCAGCTCGGCCAGCACCCGCAGCTTGGCCGGGTGCGCCACGGTGTTGACCACGAACAGGTCGTCCATGCCGACGGCGGCGAGCACGGCCGCCTCCCACACCGTGGCCATGGACAGGCCGCCCGCGCCCGCGTCGAGCTGGCGGCGGGCCAGGTCCGGGCTCTTGTGCGTCTTGTAGTGCGGCCGGATCGTGGCCCGGCCCAGCTCCCGCAGCTCGCCCGCCATGCGGTCGATGTTGCGCTGCGCGGCGGCGAGGTCGAGCACGAGCGCGGGGGTGATCAGGTCCTCCCGCCGTTGCCCGATGGCGCTCCCGTACTCGCGCCTGACCCGGTCGTAGGCCTCGCGCACGATCGACGCGGGATCCTGCATCTGACTACCTCCCTCTAACGGTCCGGCGCGGGGCCGGTCATTTGAACCTTCTTCATCCGCCGATCTCACGATCAGAGCACGTGGGCGATTCAGGGGAGGATGAAGAAGGTTCACAAACCAATGGCCCGAGGCAGCGGACCACCCGGACCGGCTCGCGGCCGGCCCGGACCCGGACCGGCAGGCTGGCCGGCAGCGCGAACGTGTCGCCCCGCCGGATCGGCTGGCGGCCGAAGTCGCCCTCGAGGCACCCGTCCCCGGACACCACGACCGCGACGCAGAAGCGGCCGTCGCTGACCTCGATCTCGTCCGCGACCTCCAGCGCGGTGGCGTCGAAGAAGCCGAGCACGTCGTCGTGCAGCAGGCGGACCTCCCGGGAGGCCCCGCTGGCCCGCAGCACCCGCGGCTGCTGGCGGGCCCGGGCGAAGGTCGGCCCGGCGTCCGCGCCGGCGTAGTCGATCATGTCGAGGGCCAGGTCCCAGCCCAGGCCCATGGTGGCCCCGGCGTCGTCGGTCCCGTCGGTTTCCGGGATCACGATGTGGTCGCTGGGCTCCTGGACTTCGATGAACGAGATCCGCGGGCCGAGGTAGTGCGGGACGCCGGCGTGCGCCACGTACACCTCGCCCGGGCGGACGTCGGTCCGGTGCAGCGTGCCCCGGATGGCCCGGTTGTCGTGCCGGCGCACCGCGTCGGCGAACCAGTCCCGGTCGATGCCGGGGGTGAAGCCGATCCCCGCGTAAGCCGGCTCGCGGCCGTCGCCCGGGGTGTCGAGCAGGATCCACGCCTCGGTCTTGCCGAACGGCGAGCCGAGGTGCTGCCGTGCCCAGGCCCGGGCCGGGTGCGCGTGCAGCGGCACCTGGCCGGCCGGCGAGAGCAGCTTGACCAGCACGCCGATGACCGGGCCCCACTGCCCGGCGAAGCACGCGCCGACCATCTCCTCGGGCCAGGCCGCGACGATCTCGGCCAGCGGGACCGGGCCAGCCCCGGGCACGTCGACCAGGCTCAGGCCCTGCGGCCGGCCGTCCGGGTCGTCGTTGCCCGCCTGGGTGCACGAGCCCACCCAGTCCTCGGACCACCGGTCGTCCGGGCGCTCCAGCAGGCCCCGGAACGCCCGGGTCAGCGACCCGCCGTCGTAGAACCGGTAGAGCGGGTGGTAGGCCAGCGGCAGCGGCCGCCGGATCGCCTCCCGCGCCACGCCGGGCCGGTCGGCCACCCCTACAGCTCCGCGTTCACGATGAAGCCGGCGTCCACCAGCAGCGTGGCCGAGTTCACGTAGCTGGCGTCGTCCGAGAGCAGGTAGGCGATCGCGCCCGCGAGTTCCTCAGGTTCGGCGCCCCGGTGCAGCGGGATGCGGTCCACGTAGTACTTCAGCACCTCCGGGTCGTCCACCAGCGGCGCGCTCATCGGCGTCTTCACCCAGCCCGGCTCGACCGCGTTGACCCGGATGCCGTGCGGGCCCAGGTCGCAGCCGAGCGCCTTGACCAGCATGCTGATCGCGCCCTTGGTGCCGCAGTACGCGGTCTGGCCGGGGGCGCCCACGTGCGCCGAGATCGAGCTCACGCAGCAGACCGCGCCGCCGTGACCCTCCCGGATCATCTGCTTGGCCGCCTCGGTGCAGACGACCCAGGTGCCCCGCACGTTGGTCGCGAACAGGTTGTCGAAGTCTTCGAGCGTGGTCTCGTCCCACTTCATCAGCGGGTTGATCGCCGCGTTGGACACCACGTAGTCGAGCCGCCCGCCACGCTCGGCCACCGCGTGCACCATCGCGGTGACCTGCTCGGGGTCGCGCATGTCGGCGAGCGCGCCGAAGCCCTGCCCGCCCGCGTCGCCGATCGGCTCCAGCGTCACGGCCGGGTCCTGCTCGGGCAGGTGGTTCACCCCCACCAGCGCGCCCTCCGCGGCCAGGCGGATCGCGGCCGCCCGCCCGATGCCGGTCGTCGCCCCGGTGACCAGCGCGACCTTGCCCTCGAAGCGCCGTTCCATGACAGCTCCCCTCAGAAGATGGCAATCGGGTTCCAGGGCGAGCCGGTGCCACCCGGCAGCCGTAGCGGCAGGCCGACGACCATGAACTCGAAGCGCCCCTCGGCCTCGCACGCCCGGGCCACGTCCTCGAGCTGCAGGCTGTCCGAGGCGAACATGCCCATGGCCGTGACCTGGAGCGGGTGGATGGGGTACAGGATGCCCTCGACGTGGCTAGGCACCGTCTCCCCGTCGCCGTCCGGCAGGAACGCGGCGATCTTGCGCTCGTGCATCCAGGGGATCGTGTCCACGTGCAGGCCGGCCTTGCCCTGGCCGGCCGGGGGGTAGTCGTTGCTCCACGCGCCGAGTTCCAGCCGGCGCCGGTGGTGCCCGGTGCGGAACACCAGGATGTCCCCCTCGCCGAGCCGGACCCCCTGCGCCTCCTCGATCGCCTCGAGCTCGGCGCGGGTCACCGCCTCCCCCGGCTCGAGCCACCTGGTCCCGCGGAACCGCGGCGCGTCCAGCAGCACGCCCCGGCCGACCAGCCCGTCGCGGTAGGAGGTCACGTCGAGCGCCGTGGCGCCCTGGGAGGTCATCACCTCCTGGGCGGGCCGGCCGTTGTACACCAGGCCCTTGTACGCGATGTGGCACAGCGCGTCCATGTGGGTGTGGCAGTCGCCGTGGAACGCGAGCCCGACGAAATCCGTGGCGAACGTGACCCCGGACGAGCCGATGTCGATGTCGTGGCCCTGCACCACGTGCCGGATGACCGGGCTCGGGTTGTCCGGACCCGCGACGATGTTCATGGGGATGGCCATCGTGGCCTGCCGCCCGGAGCGGACCAGCCCGGCCGCGGCCCGCACCATGTCCGGCGTGATGTAGTTGAGCGTCCCGAGCTCGTCGTCGGGGCCCCAGCGGCCCCAGTTCTTGACCGACTCGAAGATCTCGTCGAACTCCCGCAACGTCACCGGCGCGGGTGGTGTCAGCTTCGCTGTCGTGGTCTCGCCCACCGTGCTCACCTCCGGAGGAACTCCTCGTACGCCGCCTGCGGCTTGACTGATTCGTGCACGACCGCGCCGACCGCGCGGATCATCGCGACCGGGTCGTCGCTCTGGAAGATGTTCCGGCCCATGTCCACCCCGGCCGCGCCCTCCTCGACCGCGCGGTAGGCCATGGTGAGCGCGTCCAGCTCGGGCAGCTTCTTGCCGCCGGCCATGACCAGCGGCACCGGGCAGGCGGCCGCCACCGTGTCGAAGCCCTCGGCGCAGTAGTAGGTCTTGACCACGTGTGCGCCGAGTTCGGCGCAGATCCTGGTGGCCAGCCGCAGGTAGCGCGCGTCGCGGGTCAGTTCCTTGCCGACCGCGGTGACCGCGAGCACCGGGATTCCGTAGCGCTGGCCCTCGTCCACCAGCCGGGTCATGTTGCGTACCGACTGGGTCTCGAACTCGCCGCCGACGAACACCTGCACCGCGACCGCGCAGGCGTTGATCCGGACGGCGTCTTCCATGGACACCGCGACCTGCTCGTCGGACAGCTCCTTGAGGATGCTCGGCCCGCCGCTGGCCCGCAGCACGACCGGCGTGCCGGACGCCGGCGGGATCGTGGACCGGACCATGCCGCGGGTGGCCATCAGCGCGTCGGCGTAGCCGAGCAGCGGGACGATCGACAGGTCCACCCGCTCCAGGCCGGTGGTCGGGCCCTGGAAGTAGCCGTGGTCGATGGCCAGCATCACGGTGCGGCCGGTCCGGGGCCGGAACACCCGGGCCAGCCGGCTCTGCATGCCCCAGTCCAGCGCGCCCGAGCCCTTCAGCGTGAACGGCTGCGCGCGCGGCGGCACCGACGCCGCGAACCGGTCACTGTCCGCCATGGCCCCTCCTTATGCCTCGTTACCGGCCATCCCGGCCTCGCCAGCCGCCGGCCGCGCGCCCGAGCCCGCGGCCCGCCACAACGGGTTGAGCAGGCCGTCCTCGGACAGCTCGAGCAGGCGCGGGTAGAGCTGGCCCCATCGGGCGTAGCTGTCGTCGTAGACGGCGACGGCCGCGGGCTGCGGCTCGAACGTGGCCGCGCGCTGGCGCAGCGTGGGCTCGAGCTCGGTCAGGCCGGAGTAGATCCCCGCGCCCCGGCCGGCGCACAGGGCCGCGCCCAGCGCGCTGCTCTCGGTCACCGCCGGCACGCTGACCGGCAGGCCGAGCACGTCGGCGATGACCTGCGGCCAGAGCCTGCCCTTGGCCGCGCCGCCGCTGAACGTCAGCTCGGTGACCTGCGCCCCGGTGAGCTCGCCGATGATGCCGAGGTGCCCGCGGACCACGTAGGCGGCCGCTTCCTCGATCGCGCGCACGCACGCGGCGCGGCCGGTCCCGGCCGGGTCGCCGAGGCTGAAGCCGACGAACGACGGGCTGGCGTGCACCCACCGCCGGGCGTTCATGAGGTTCGACAGGATCGCGTAGACGCCGTTCGAGCCGGGCGGGATCGCGGCCGCGCCCTCCTCCATCACCACGTACGGGTCCACGCCGCGGCCGCGGGCGATCGCGGCCTCGCTGTCACAGAACGCGTCCCGGAACCAGCGCATCGCCATCCCGCAGTAGAACCCGATGCCCTCGAGCATCCACTCGCCCGGCGTGACGTGGCAGAGCGTCCGCAGCCTGATCTCCGGGTCGATGAGCGGGGAGGTCACCAGCATGGTGTTCTGCCAGAAGGTCCCGGCCAGCACGGTGAACTCGCCGGCCCGCACGCCCGCCCCGAGCAGCCCGAGCTGGGTGTCGGCCCCGCCGGCCACCACCGGGGTGCCGGCCTGCAGTCCGGTCTGCGCCGCGGCCTCGGCGGTGACCGCGCCGACCACGGTGCCGGGGTCGGCCACCTCCGGCAGTACCGCCGGGGAGATGCCGCAGATCTCCGCGATCCGCTCCGACCAGGTCCGGCGGGCCAGGCTGAACATGCCCGAGCTGGACCCGCAGGACGGCTCGGTGACCTGGACCCGGGCCAGCCGGTAGATGATCCAGTCGCTGAGCATGCCCAGGCCGCGAGCGGCCGCGAACTCCTCGGGCCGGTGTCGCGCGATCCAGCGCAGCCGGGCCGGGGAGGTGATCGACACCCAGTCGCCCGCCTCTGCGAAGATCCGTTCCGCGTTGCCCTCGCGGATCAGGTCCTCGGCCTGCTCCGCGGCGCGGCTGTCCACGTTCGGGCAGGCCCAGATCTCGGCGCCGCGGGCGTCGTAGAGCACGATGCCCTCGCGCATGCTGGTCGCCGCGACCGCCGCCACGTCGTCGCCGGACGCGCCCGCGGCCGCGAGCGCATCACGGATGCAGGCCGAGATCAGCCGCCAGTTGGTCTCGACGTCGAAGTCCTGGCCGCCGGGAACCCCGGGCGGCTCGTGGTGGGCCCACTCGCGCAGCGACACCGCCACCTGCTCGCCCTTCTCGGTGAACAGCAGCGCCCGGCAGCTCCCGGTGCCCGCATCGACCGCGAGCAGGTACGGCCCTGACGTCCCCGTGGTTGCCGTCACAGCGCGGCCTCCTTGTCCGCCAGGATCTCGGGGTTCACCAGGTGGTCCGGGATCTGCCCGGCGACCAGCCGGGCCACCGCGGCCGCCGCCATCTCCGCCCCGCGGCGCAGGGTCTCGTGGGTCGCGCCGCCGATGTGCGGCGTGATGATGACGTTCGGCAGGTCGAGCAGCGGGTGCCGGTTCCCGGCCGGCGGCGGCTCCGCCACGTCGAGCGCCGCTCCGCCCAGGGTGCCGCTGGCCAGCGCGCCGGCCAGGGCGTCCTCGTCGACCAGCGACTCCCGCGCGGTGTTGATGAAGAAGGCGCCCTTGGGCATGCGGGCGAACGCGGCCGCGCCGAACATGTGCCGGTTGTCCGCCGTGGCCCGGGCGTGCACCGAGACCAGATCCGACCGGCTGAGCAGGTCATCGAGCGCGACCATGGCCACGCCCGGCGGGATGGCATCCGGCGGCACCGGGTCGTAGCCCAGCATCCGGAAGCCGAGCGCGCGGCCGCGGGCGGCCACTTCCCGGCCGACGTGACCCAGGCCGACCAGGCCCAGGGTGGCGTTGGCCGCCTCGCCGCCGATGAACTGGCCGCCCTCGTAGGTGCTGGCGCCGAGCGGCCCGCCGTCGACCAGGTAGCGGGCCGAGGCCGGCACGCCGCGCAGCAGCATCAGCGCGAACGCGATGGTCAGCTCGGCCACGGCCGCGGCGTTGCGGCCGGGGGCGCTCGTGACCGGGATGCCCCGCGCGCTGGCCGCGGCCACGTCGATGTTGACCGGGCCGCCGCGGGCGCAGCAGACCAGGCGGAGCGGCGCCGCGTCGAGGACCTCCGCGGTGACCGGGGCCCCGTGCACCAGCAGCGCGTCGTGCCCGCCCACCGCCGCGACCAGGTCAGCGGGGTCGCCGATGTACTCCCGGACGGCCCGCCCTGCATCAGCACGCGGCGGGGCCGCCTCAGTGCTGGCGATCTGCAGCTCGGTCACGGCCACGCGGCCGTGCAGGCCGGCCAGCGCCGCGGTGAACAGGCCGGCCGGCATGAACGGGTCGCCGACGGCCAGGACCCGCACCGGGCCAGCCTGGGTCACGGGTACACGTAGGTCGGCTTGAGGTCGATGGCGTGACCGCTGCCGGACTCGAGCACGAATTTCAGCATCGGGGCGGTGTTCAGGTAGTAGAACTCGATCGAGTCGCCGATCCGCCCGCTCATCAGGACCTCGGCGCCGTGCGACCGCCAGTGCTCCTGCATCAGCGAGCTGTCGCCGGCCGAGTGCTTCATGCAGGCGATGTGCTGGACCCCCTCGCCGTGGGCGTCCAGGAACTCCTGGTAGATGCTCGGCCCGCTCACCGGCTGGATCAGCTCGAAGCCGAGCCCGTCGACCGAGGCTTCCGCGCCGATCATCCGGTACTCGACCGGCTCGCCCTTCACCCTGGTGTCGTGCAGCAGCGGGGGCTTGTACTCGAACACGCTCCACGGGCCCCAGCCCAGGGTCTGGGTGTAGGTCTGCAAGGCGGCCTCGATGTCGCGGACCACCACGGCGATCTGGGTGATCTTCATGGGCGTGGGCGGCGTGACGATCTCCCGTGCCATGTTCCTCCTCCTGTCGCGTTTCAGCCGACTGGATCGCGGGCCAGCCCGGCCAGCTGCCCGATGCGGCCGGCCCAGGCGTCTATCTGTTCCGTACCCGCGAGAGCGCCGATCTCGAGTGTGTAGCGCCGCTCCTGGCCGGGGTCCAGATGCTGCAGCTCGCCGCGGGCGCGGGCGTCCAGTCGGCCGGCGTCCCGGTTGGTGCTGGGCTCCATGGCGACCACGTAGGTGCCCGTGCCGAGCTGGCGCCAGGTGATGTGGTGCGGGAGCGCGGCGCGCGGGTAGCGCTGGTAGACGCCGAGCCCCGCCTGGCGGTTGAGCACCGCGGCGGTCACGATCCCGTCCGGGCCGGGCGTCATGTCGTGCTCGTAGCATTCCTCGACGAAATCGGGCCGCGGGGGGGCCAGCCGCCGGTAGCCCGGGTCGCAGGCGTCGCTGACGCAGGTGCCCGGGCCGGCCGGGTACGCCAGCTCGGCGCCCGCGTCGACCACCGGGAAGCCGACGTTGCAGTGATACAGCAGCATGTGCGGGCACGCGGTGGCGCCGGTGTTGGTGACGGTGTCGGTGATCCGCAGCGCGGATCCGCCCAGGTCGGCCTCGACCCGGCGATGCAAGATCAGCTGCTCGCCGAACACGGCGGCCTGGATGACCTCGCCCTCGGCCCACAGCACGCACTCGTCGCCCTGCCAGGACGTGCCGTAGCCGGCCAGCCGCGCGGGCAGGCCGGTGTAGCGCCCGTGCAGCCCGTACGCCTCGGTCTTGCGGTGCGGGTAGTTGAACACGGACGCGTCGTCGGGGCCGCCCAGCAGGGTGTGGTCCAGCCCGCAGGTCGACACCAGCCCGCCGGGGAAGCCCCGGAACCACCCGATCCCGGCCGACTCGTGCAGCCCGGGGCCGATCAGGCCGACCGGCGACCACCAGGCCAGGGGCTGGCCGCCGAGCCACGCGCGGCCGATGTCGAACCCGCGGTCGACCAGGACGTCGAACCCGAAGCCCGATCCGGTGGTGAAGCGCAGCAGCCGGACCCCGCGTTCGGCGCCGTCGCCGGCCTCCGCCAGCTGCACCCCGGCAACCTGGTCAAGGCGGCCGACCCGCGCCAGCAGCTCACGCCGAGTCCAGGGACGACCCCAGAGGCTGACCATGCGCCCGAACCTCCTGGAGCGCTTGCTCAGTTAGCGGGCATTCGCTCAGCCCGAGTATTTATCACCCCGGGCCCGGCCGCAAGGGCTCCCCCGGGCGGGTGCGGCCGGCCCGGGCCGGGCCTGGCTCTGGCGCCCGGGCCTGCATCCGGCGCCCGGGGTCAGCCTCGCTTGCGGCGGCCGGGCCGGCGGCGCTCCAGCTCGAGCAGCCGGATCGCGGCCAGCTCGTTGGTGACCAGGACATCCAGGAACCCGCCGTGCAGCGCGCCGAGAATGGCCCCGGTCTTGTGCAGGCCGCCGGCCACGCCCACCACCTTGGGGATCCGCGCCAGGTCGGGCAGGTCGATCCCGATCCGGCGGTCGTGGATCGGCAGGTCGACCACGTGACCGTCGGCGTCGAAGAACTGGCCCAGGATGTCGCCGACCACGCCCCGCTCCCGCAGCCCGCGCGCGTCGTCGGCGTTCAGGTAGCCCATGTGGACGATGGTTGCGTCGGCCGCCGGGGCGCCCACGCCGACCAGCGCCTGCTCCACGTCGCAGGCCTGCTTCAGGACCTGCTGGATGGTCGGCTCCTCGCGCAGGGCGGCCGCCAGGGCGGGCGTGGACGCCATGATCGGGCTGGGGATCACGGTGGCGGAGATCAGGCCGGGCGGCTCGCCGGCCACCTCGCCCTTGGACGACAGGATCGTCGGCAGGTATCCGTCCACCCCGCCGGTCAGCGTCACCATGTGGACCGGCCCGACCGCGCCGAAGTTCGTGGCGGCGATGACCCGCGAGACGGTCTCGCCCCAGCCCACCCCGAGGCGCCCGCCGGGCCGCAGGTGGGTGCTCATGAACTGGGCGCCGCCCAGGCCGATCCGGGCGTTCAGGGCGTGGTGATCGACCGGCTCCTTCTCGTGGTCGGGCACCACCAGCGCTTCGGCGAGGCCGAAGACCCGGCGCAGCTCGCCGCTCAGCTCGAACGCGTCGAGGTACTCGGTGTTGAGGTTGATCGACACCAGGCCGACCTTCCTGGCCCGGTCGAGCAGCCGACCGACCGACGCCCGGGACACCGACAGCCGCCGGGCGATCTCATCCTGGGTCAGCTCGTCCTTGTAGTAGTACCAGGCCACCCGAAGCAGGAGCTCCTCCGAGCTCCAGCGCCCCGGGTCGTCCGCGCGGCCGGCCGCCGTGGCGTCCACCTTGTTTCTCGCGCTGGCCTCAGGCACGCGGGATCACCTGCCCCCCGTCCAGCGGGATCACCGCCCCGGTCATGAACGACGACACCGGGCTCAGCAGCAGCGCGATCCAGCGCGCTATCTCGTCCGGATCACCGATCCGGCCCAGCGGGACCTGGCTCTTCAGCCATCGGTACGCCTCGTCCAGGTCGTCGGCCCAGGTGGCGTGGATCGGGGTGTCGACCGGGCCGGGTGCGATCGCGTTGACCCTGACCCCGGCGGGCGCCAGCTCGCCGGCCAGCGACTGGGTCAGGTAATCCAGCGCGCCCTTGGTCATCCCGTACACCGACTGCCCCGAAAGCCGCAGCGTGCCCGATGATGAGCTGATGTTGACCACCGAT
>Ga0335073_10002894_pt1 | contig 23702 bp, 20 predicted proteins | sample Lox_Sample_22_FD_207093 | JGI IMG/M metagenome (GOLD analysis project Ga0335073, IMG submission 207093) | Soil microbial communities from Loxahatchee National Wildlife Refuge, Florida, United States - Lox_Sample_2.2 | ecosystem: Environmental > Terrestrial > Soil > Wetlands | place: USA... | reverse complement strand
CGACGGCCCGCAACAAGTCCACATCGTCATCCTCGACAACGGGCGCACAAACGCACTCAAGGACCAGATCGGGCGCCAGGCGCTCAGGTGCATCCGCTGCGCGGCCTGCCTCAACGTCTGCCCCGTGTACGAGCGGACCGGCGGCCATGCCTACGGCGCCACCTACCCGGGACCGATCGGCGCAATCCTCACGCCGCTGCTGGTAGGGGTCGAGAACGCGCCCCAGCTTCCGTTCGCCTCTTCGCTGTGCGGCGCCTGCTACGAGGTGTGCCCGGTCGAGATCGACATCCCGACCGTGCTCGTGAAACTGCGCCACGACGCGGTGAAGGCCGAACGCCACAAGGCCCAGGACGCGACGTTCGCAGCGGCGGCGAGCGCGATGAGCGGGCGCCGGCGCTGGACGGCAGCGCTCAAGCTCGCCCCGCTGCTCCGATTCCTCAAACACGGCGCGCCGCCCCCGCTGTCAGGCTGGACCCGCACCCGGGACCTTCCCGACCCTCCGAAACAGTCCTTCCGCGAATGGTGGACCAAGCGATGACGGCGCGCGAGGACATCCTGGCGAAGATCCGGTCCGCGATCGCGGGGGCCGATGCGAAAGCCATACCCCGGGACTACCGAACCACCACGCACGACGGCCTGAACAAGTTCCTCGAGCGCCTCGCCCACTACGACGCCCGAGCCATCCATACGACGGAGGCCGACATACAAGCCACCATCGCGACCACGCTCGCCGAGCGCCAGGCCCGCAACATCATCGCGCCCGATGGGGTCCCCGGCGGCTGGCTGACCACCGTGAATCAGATAAAAGACACACCCCCACTCGACCACGACGCCCTCGACGCGTCCGACGGCGTGGTCACGACGTGCACGCTGGCGATCGCCCAGACCGGGACGATCGTCCTCGACGGCGGCCCCGGCATGGGCCGGCGCGCGCTCACGCTCCTCCCCGACTACCACCTGTGCGTGGTCCGACACGAACAGATCGTGCCCTCGGTGCCCGAGGCGCTCGCGCACCTGCAACCCACCCGTCCGCTGACGTTCATCTCAGGCCCGTCAGCCACCGTCGACATCGAGATGGTGCGCGTCAAGGGCGTCCACGGGCCGCGGACGCTCGACGTGATCCTCGTGGCGGCGCACGAATAGACTCGCGCCGGTGCGAACCCAGGTAGGCATTGTCGGCGCAGGCCCGGCAGGGCTCATGCTTGCGATGCTGCTCCACCGCGAGGGCCTCGACTGCGTCGTGCTCGAGGCGCGGACTCGGGAGTACGTCGAGGAACGAGTCCGGGCCGGGCTGCTCGAGCAGAACACCGTGGACCTGCTCCATGACCTCGACGTGGCCGAGCGCCTGGACGCCGAAGGCCTCGAGCACAACGGCATCTACCTCCGCTACCACGACGAGAACCACTACGTCGACATGGCCAACCTCACGGGGCGGCACATCACGATCTACGGCCAACAGGAGGTCGTCAAGGACCTCACGGAGGCGCTCCTCGACCGCGGCGTGCCTGTCCTGTTCGAGGTGAGCGATGTCGAGCTCCACGAGATCGAGACGGATCATCCCCGAATCACCTACGAGCACGACGCGGAGGCACACGAGCTGACGTGCGACGCCATCGCGGGCTGCGACGGCTTCCACGGCGTCAGCCGCCCCACGATCGCCGAGCACCTGACCGAGTACGAGTACGTGTACGGATTCGGCTGGCTGGGGATTCTCGCCGAGGCTCGCCCCGCCACCGACGAGTTGATCTACGCCTGGCACGCGGACGGCTTCGCGCTGTACACGATGCGCTCCGAGGAGATCAGCCGCCTGTACCTCCAGGTCGATGCCGACGACAAAATCGAGAATTGGCCGGACGACCGGATCTGGGAGCAGCTGCGAATGCGCCTGGGCGACGTCAACGAAGGAACGATCTTCGACAAGGGCATCACCCCGATGCGCTCGTTCGTGGCCGAGCCGATGCAGCGCGGCCGCCTGTTCCTGGCGGGCGACTCCGCGCACATCGTCCCGCCCACCGGGGCCAAGGGCCTCAACCTGGCCGTCAACGACGTCCGGCTCCTCGCCCCCGCGCTGACCGAGCTGATCAGGGGCGGCAACGCAAAGCGAGCCGACGGATACACGGCCGCCGCGCTGCGTCGCGTGTGGCGCGCGCAGGACTTCTCGAACTACATGACGCAGATGCTGCACGACCTCGGCGGCGGGCCGTTCGAGCGCGGGCTCCAGCTTGCTCGCCTCGAGTACGTTGCGCGGTCGGAGGCCGCGGCGCGCAGCCTCGCCGAAAACTACGTCGGGCTCCCCGCCGAGCCTGACTTCTGAGGCACGCGAATGGCCAGCATCGCCTACGAACGAGGACTCCACGAACTCGGTGACGGCCTGTTCGCCTATCTCCAGCCCGACGGGGGATGGGGCTGGAGCAACGCCGGCCTGATCACGGCAGGCGGCACGAGCCTGCTGGTCGACACGCTGTTCGATCTGAACCTCACCAGGGCCATGCTCGATGCGATGAAGCCGTTCACCCAGCGCAACCCGATCGGCCAGGCGTTCAACACGCACGGCAACGGCGATCACTGGTTCGGCAACTCGCTGCTCCCCGACGGCATCCCGATCGTCGCCACCGCCGGCGCGATCGAGGACATGCGCGCGGCGCCCGCGGCGGCCGTCAACGTCCTGTTCAACGACCTCGACCTGGGGCCCGAGTTCGACGCGTTCGCCGGGCGCGCGATGCGCAAGTTCGACTTCGCGTCGGTGATCGAGCGGCTGCCGAACACCTCGTTCGAGGAACGCCACGATCTGACGGTGGGCGATCGCAAGGTCCACCTGATCGAACTCGGGCCCGCGCACACCCTCGGGGACGCGATCGCTCACGTGCCCGACGCCGGCGTGGTGTTCACCGGCGACCTCCTGTTCATCGAGGGCACGCCGATCATGTGGGACGGTCCGGTCGCGAACTGGCTGACAGCGTGTGAGCGCATCATCGAGCTTGACGCGAGAACGATCGTCCCCGGCCACGGCCCCGTCACCGACGAGTCGGGCGTGCGCGACGTACAGCGGTATCTGAGCTACGTCCGCGACGAGGCCGGCAAGCGGTTCGACGCGGGGATGGACGAGACGGCGGCCGCCGACGACATCGATATCCGCGACTTCCGCGACTGGGGCGACCCTGAGCGCATCGCTGTCAACGTCGCCACGATCTATCGCGAGCTCGACCCGTCGCTGCCGGCGCTCACACGCCCCGAGCTGTTCGTCCGGATGGCCCATTGGATCGCCCGCCACTAATGAGACTGATCACGCTCGAAGAGCACTACCGCGCGCCGACGCTGAAGGCCGTCGGCAGCCTTCCGGAGCCACCGCCGGACAGCCCGCTGGCGCGAATTCAGGCCAAGCTCGACGACCTCGGCGACGAGCGGCTGGCGGACATGGATTCGGGAGGCGTCGACGTCCAGGTGGTCTCGCACGGCGCGCCCGGCACCGAGCAGCTCGAGCCGCACCAGGCGATCCCGCTCGCCCGCGAGGTGAATGACTACCTCGCCCAAGCGATAGCGCCCCACCGGGATCGCCTCGCCGCGTTCGCCACACTCCCGACGGCGGCGCCGGCGCAGGCCGCCGAAGAGCTCGAGCGTGCGGTCAACGAACTCGGCTTCAAGGGCGCGCTGATCAACGGCCACGTGCGGGGTCAGTTCCTCGATGACCGCAAGTTCTGGCCGATCTTCTACCGAGCCCAGGATCTCGCCGTCCCGGTCTACCTACACCCGACGCCGCCGCCCCCCGCGGTTCGCGACGCCTACTACGGAGGCCTCGCGCCGCAAATGGCCCAGACGCTGTCGATGGCGGGCTGGGGCTGGCACGTCGAGACCGGCTTGCACGTGCTCCGGCTGATCGCCGCGGGCGTGCTCGACGAGTACCCAGGGCTCCAGATCATCGTCGGCCACATGGGCGAGGCGCTGCCGTTCTTCCTCGCCCGCTCGTCGCGCGTGCTGCGCCAGCAAGCCGGCCTGTCACGCCCACTCGAGGACTACGTCGCCGCGAACCTCCATTTCACGACCAGCGGGATGTTCACCTACCCACCCTTGACGTGCCTGCTCGAGGTCGTCGGCGCCGACCGCGTGATGTTCTCGGTCGACTACCCGTACAGCAGCAATTCCGAAGGCCGCGACTTCGTCCTGGGCGCGCCGATCAGCGACGCCGACCGTGAGAAGCTCGCGTTCGCGAACGCGGAACGGCTGCTCGGCCTAGGATCATCATCGCGGTAGTAACGACGCCAGGAGGTTGACTGATGGCGACACAGGCGGTAGAGGCCAGCAACAGGACGATCGCGCGAGCGGCGGCGGACGCCGCGGAGCGCCACGGTGACCGGCTATCGGTTCGGTTCCAAAGAGACGGAGAATGGCGTGAGCTGACGTTCGCCGAGGTCGCGGAGGTCGTCGAGGAGATCGCGCTCGGGCTGGTGAGCCTCGGGATCGAGGCCGGCGACCGGGTGGCGCTGCTCGCGAACACGCGCCCGGAATGGACGTTCTCGAGCCTCGCGATCTCGCGGGCGGGCGCCGTCGTCGTGCCGATCTACCCGACGAACTCGCCCGAAGAGTGCGAGTGGGTGGTCGGCAACTCCGACTCGCGGATCGTGATCTGCGAGGACGTCGGCCAGGCCGCGAAGATCGACCAGGTCCGCGAGCGGCTCGACGCCCTCGAGCACGTGCTCCTGATCGAAGGCGGCAACCCGGAGAGCTCGATCGACGACCTCCGGGAACGCGCCCGCGGCGGCGACCGCTCGGAACTCGACCGCCGGTGCGAGGCAGTCGAGCCCGGCGACCCCTACACGATCATCTATACCTCGGGCACGACCGGACCGCCGAAGGGCGTCGTACTCAGCCACGGAAACTGCGCGTCCGTCGGCGTGATGTGTCAGGAGATCGGGTTCGTCACCCACGAGGACCTGAGCTACCTGTACCTGCCGTTGGCGCACTCGTTCGCGCTCACCGTCCAGCTCGCGTCGTTCGACGTCGGCAGCGGAATCGTGTACTGGAGCGGCGACGCCCTGCAGATCATCGCCGAGCTGATGCAGGTCAACCCGACCTACTTCCCGTCGGTACCGCGCATCTTCGAGAAGCTCTACGCGCTGGCGCTGTCGATGGCCGAGAGCGAGGAGCAACTGCGCGGAGCCGTCGAGGTCGGCGTGAAGGTCCGGCAGCTCCGAGCGCGCGGCGAGCAGGTACCCGAGGAGCTCAGCGCGGCATACGACCGTGCCGAGGAGGCTCTGTACGGCAGGGTCCGCGCGCTGTTCGGCGCCAACATGGAAAAGTGCGTCACAGGTGCCGCTCCGATCTCGAGCGAGATCCTCGAGTTCTTCTACGCGTGCGGGGTGTCGGTGCTCGAGGGCTGGGGGATGACCGAAACCGTGGCGGTCGGGACCGTCAATCGGCTGGACAACTTTAAGTTCGGGACGGTCGGCATCCCACTGCCGGGCGTCGAGTTCAAGATCGCCGACGACGGCGAGATCCTGATCAAGGGTCCGAACGTGTTCCGCGAGTACTGGCGGAACCCGGAGGCGACCCGCCAGACGTTCACCGAAGACGGCTGGATGCGTACCGGCGACCTCGGCTCGATCGACGGGGATGGATTCATGTCGATCACCGGCCGCAAGAAGGACATCATCATCACCGCCGGTGGTAAGAACCTGACCCCCGCGAACCTCGAGAACGACCTCAAGCAGTCGCGCTGGATCTCGCAGGCCGTGATGCACGGAGACCGGCGGCCCTACCCGGTCGCGCTGATAACGCTCGATCCCGACGAGATCGCTCCGTGGGCAAAGGAACGCGGACTGCCCGACGAGATGGCGCAGCTGATCGAGCGCGAGGAGATTCGCGAGCTGATTCAGGACGTGCTCGACCGGGCCAACGCCAAGTACGCCCAGGTCGAGCAGATCAAGAAGTTCGCGCTGCTCCCCCACGACCTCACGCAGGAGGGCGGCGAGCTCACCCCCACGCTGAAGCTGAAGCGCAACGTCGTCAACGAGCGGTACGCGGACGTATTCGAGGCGCTGTATGGCTGAGCGTTTCGCCGACATCGGCGGGGCGATCAAGCTCTGCTACGAGACGTTCGGCAGCGAGAACGACCCCCCGATGCTGCTGATCATGGGCCTCGGGGGTCAGATGATCTTGTGGCCCGATGACTTCTGCGCCCAGCTCGCCGACCGCGGCTTCCACGTCGTCCGCTTTGACAACCGCGACATTGGCCGCTCGACCCGGATCTACGGCAAACCGCCGAGCGCCGCGCAGCTACTGCGCCGCAAGATCTCGCCGGTGCTCTACGACCTCGGCGACATGGCCGACGACGCCGCCGGCCTGCTCTCCAAGCTCGGTCTGGCGCCGGCGCACGTGGTCGGCGTGTCGATGGGCGGGATGATCGCCCAGTCACTCGCCGCCCGGCATCCGGACATGGTTCGCTCGCTCGTGTCGATCATGTCGATGACCGGCAGCCGCTGGGCGGGCCAGCCAGCCTTGAAGATCTATCCGTATCTTCTGGGCGCCGCCCCGACCGAGCGCGAGGCGTACATCGAGCATATGTCGCGGATGTTCGCGAAGATCGGCTCGACGGGGCTACCTCAGGACAGCGCACTGATCCGCGACACGATGGCCCGGAGCTACGACCGCGGCCACGACCCCGCCGGCCCGGGACGTCAGCTCGGGGCAATCGTCGCCTCCGGAGATCGGACAGCCGAGTGCCGCACGATCACGGCATCCACGCTCGTGATCCACGGATCGAACGACCCCATGGTGAGCCCGTCGGGTGGCAAGGCGACGGCCAAGGCGATCCCCGGCGCGCGGCTGATGACGGTGGAGGGGATGGGCCACGACCTCCCCGAGGCGGCCTGGCCGCAGATTATCCCGGCGATCGCAGACCACGCCCACGCCGCCGACCGGGCCGCGGCCGGCGCCCCGCTCACGGCTCGTTGACCGGGTCCTCGCGCACACAGCTGCGCGACGGCGAGACGGTCGTGATCCGTCCGCTCGAGCCCGAGGATCGCGAGCTGATCCGGTCCGGGTTCGAGCGGCTGTCCGAGCGGTCGCGCTACCTGCGCTTCCAGACGCCGTTGACCGAGCTCAGCGACGTGCAGCTCTCGCATTTGACCGACGTCGATCATCACAACCACGAGGCGCTGGTGGCGCTCGACCCGGACTCCGACGAGGCGATCGGCGTGGCGCGCTTCGTGCGCATCGAGGACAAGGTCGCCGAGTGCGCGATCGTCGTCGCGGACGATTGGCAGAACAAGGGGTTGGGAACGGGATTGCTCGAGCGTCTTGTCGAACGTGCGCGCGAGGAGGGAGTCGAGCGGTTCACCGCGCTCGTGCTCGCCGACAACACCGAGGCGCTTCGGCTGCTCCAGCGTCTCGGCGACACCGTGTGGCGCTCGGAGGGCTCGCAGTTGGAGCTCGAGATCGAGCTGCCGGAGCAGGCCAAGACGAGCCCATCGCTACGGCTGATCCTCGCGGGCGCCGCGCGTGGGCTGGTGGTCCCGGCGATCAGCATGTGGAGACAGGTCGCGGACTTCGCGCACCAGCGCGGGCGAGCCGCGGCGGTGGCCGACCCCGCCAATGTGATCGTCGCCCACGCCTACGGCGCCGGCGAGGCGGACGCGCCGGCGCTGACGGTCGCCGCCGGGTTGGCGGCTGCGCGTCACGCACATGTCCATCTGGTCGAGACCTACTGGCCGCTGCTCTCCGACCGCGATGCGGTCGACCGGCGTTTGTCCGCGGCTGCCGATCAGCTGCGCCGGCAAGGCATCGCCGTCACGGCCCATCTGGTCGGGGGCGACACGGTCGACGCGGTGATCGACGTCGCCGAGGAGACCGACGCCGCGCTGATCGTGCTCGACCCGCGCGCCGCCAGCGCGGTCACTCCGTGGCGCGCCTACTCGCTACCGGCGCGGGTGTGCGCGCGAGCGCCGTGCGACGTGCTGATCGCGAGGGACGCCGCTTAACGAGAGCGGGCCCGGGCGATTGGATTCGCTCGGGCCCACCCGTTCAAAACAGTGTGCGGTCGCTTACGCCGCCGCGCTCAGGCCTTCGAGCTCGGCGGTCGCGGCTAGACGCCGCAGGCCCTGCTCCTCGAGCTGACGGGCCCTCTCGGCGGTGATGCCGAGCTCCGAACCCGCCTGCCGGAGAGTCCTGGGCTCCTCGCCCGCGAGACCGAACCGCAGCCGGATCACGCTCGCCTCGGCTGCCGGCAGTCGGTCGACGGCCTCGTTGACGCGCTGGTCGCGCTCGAGGTCGGCCACTTCCTCCATCGGCTCGGGGCGATCGCTGGCGAGCAGATCGCCGAGCGCCGTCTCGCCGTCTTCGCTGACCGGCTGATCGAGGCTGGTCATCGCCCGGCTGAGCTCACGGAGCTCGATCACCTCATCGAGTTCGAGACCGGCGACGGTCGCGATCTCCTCATCGGTCGGCTCGCGCCCGAGCTTGGTGTTCAGCTCGCTCTCGATCTTGCGCACCTTGACCTGGCGCTGCGAGACGTGCACCGGCACCCGGATCGTCCGGCCGTGGTTCTGCAGTCCGCGCTGAATTGCCTGCCGGATCCACAGCGTGCCGTACGTCGAGAACTTGAACCCACGCCGCCAGTCGAACTTCTCGACCGCGCGGATCAGCCCGAGCATTCCCTCCTGAACCAGGTCCTCCATCGGCAGGCCGTGGCCCTGATAGCGCCGCGCCTGCGATACGACCAGCCGGAGGTTCGCGTTGATCATCCGCTCCTTGGCCTCGAGGTCACCGCGCTCGATCCTCTTCGCGAGCTCGATCTCCTCGGCAGCCGTCAGCAGCGGGTGCACGCGAGCCTTGCGCATGAACAGCTCGAGCGAGTCGAGCGAGCCCGCGGTATCGGCTACGCGCAGCTCGGCGGCCGTCTCACCCTGCGCGCCACTGTGCGCGCCGCGACGCTTGTCCTGGCGTCGATTGGCGGCCGTGGGCCTGCGCTTCGGGGTGCCTGACCGAAGGCGCCTGGTGGTTTCGTGGTTGCCGGACCGGGGGGAAGTCCGACGATCTACTTCAAAATTGTCCAATTGAATCCCTTTGTCATCCATAGTTCGATGCGGATCGAATTATAGCATTGTTCGACGGTCATCGAACCATTCTTATCCAACACTTCAGAGGCCATTTTCCGGGCGATTTCGTGGTTATCCGGCGGGCGCGAACCCATGGTCAAGGGCGTGACCCGTGGTACCGAAGACGCCACACGTGCCCTGAACGTGAAAGACGCCGCCGGGTCCTTCTTTCTTCTACCCGAAAAGCCTTCTTGTTGATTACTTCGTTTCGGCTCATTTGTCACACACCCCATAAGACCCTTAAGGTGCCGGAAACGATTCGGGAGGCGACGCGGACATCCTGCCGTGCTCAGACGGGTCGAGAGCGCGTTCGTCGACGGGGAGCCCAAGGTGCTGTGGATCGCCACTCACTTCGGTCATCGAGCCCTCGCGCGCGGGGATGAGGTGGCGGCGGTGGTCTAATCGGATATTCGATGGCGCCGGCCGGGCGGCGCGTACGGGGCGCGTGCGGGCCGCCTGCGGCGGCGTCCGTGGGGCCGTTACGCCGGGCATCCGTGCCCGGCGGTCGCTTGGGTCCGCGGCGGGCGTGAGGCGGATCGGATTATTGACGGCGGGCACCTTGAGGGGGTGTGGTGAGTTCCAAGCGGATCGACCCCTGAGAACCTGCGGATCACGACAATTGACGCGGTCCCGGACGACCGTGCCGTACTCCGCACGTGGGGCATGCGTCATACGGCACGGTCGAGCCGAAGCTCCGCGATTGTCCTGATCCGCATGTCCGGCGCCCCGCGGAACGGCCCAAGAGGCCCGGTGCCACCTACCGCCGCCCGGCGAGGGCAGTCCGGCGCGCGTCCGGGGCGCGCGCGGGATGGGCCGTGCGGCGTCCGCGGGGCGTGCGGGCATCCAACTCCCCGCCGGCATCCAACCCGGCCACGGTTAAGGCCCGACAGCGGCCCACCGAACCACCGCCACCGGGACATAAGCGTGTGGTCGACGCTTATCTCCCGATGGTCGGTGTCGGGCGCGCCGCTTCCGGGCGTTGTACATAGTGAGCGGACGGGCTTGCCGGCGGGGCCCCCGACAACCGCGACCCCGACGACTCCGGAGCCGCCGGGATCGAATCCGCAAACCCGTAGTTGCCCGTATTCCTGCTGGAGGACTACGGCTAACGCTTTCGGTCGACTACGACGATAAGGGGATATGTTCTCGAACAGCGAGGCGCTCTCCCGGGCCAGCCACGAGCTGCGGACCCCCCTGAACGCGATTCTCGGCTTCGGACAGCTGCTCCAGCTCGACGAGCTCAACGAGTCCCAGCGCCACAGCGTCGAGCAGATCATGGCCGGCGGCCGCCACCTGCTCGCGCTGATTGAGGACCTGCTCGACCTCTCGCGGCTCGACGCCTCCGGGCTCGAGTTGAAGCCGGTTGATGTTGGCGCTGAGATCGCCGAGGCGGTATCCCTGTGCACGACCCTCGCGACAGAAGGCTCCCTCAGCATCACGATCGAAGCGGGCAACGGACCGCAGCGCGCCTTGGCCGACCCCCGCCGGCTCAAGCAGGTGCTGCTCAACCTGATCTCAAACGCGATCAAGTACAACCGGCCCGGCGGCTCGATCACGGTCCGGGCCGAGCGGGACGGCGACGACGGGGTCCGGATCGATGTGATCGACTCGGGCGTCGGCATGAGCTACCAGCAGCTGACCCGCCTGTTCCAGCCGTTCGAGCGACTCGACGCACCCGCGCGTGGCATCGACGGCAACGGCCTTGGCCTGGCCGTCTCTAAAGCGCTCGTCGAGGCGATGCACGGCACGATCGACGTCGCGTCCACCCCGGGCGCCGGGTCGATTTTCAGCGTGCGACTCCCCGCGACCGTGTCCGTGACCGTCCCGGCCGCGACCGCCGCGATCCAGGCGCTCCCCCAGGCCGCCTGACCGCCCTCCGCAGACGACGACACCCGGGCGGGTTACCCTCCAACCGTGCGCTGGAGGCTGGCCACCGCCGCCGTGATCACGTGCCTGCTCGCAGCCGCCTGCGGCGGGTCGGGTCATAGCTCGTACTCGAGCGGCCGAGCCCGCGAACCCGTCGTCCGAGGCACCTTCGTCGCGGCCGGCGGCGCCTTTCGCTGGCTGATTCGGACCGCGGGCGCTCAGCCCACGGTGGCCGTCGAGAACCGCCTCCCCGGCACGACCGCGTGGCGACTCCGCGGGCCGTCGGCGGACGTCGGAGGAGTCACGCGCGGCGACGTGACCGGATACGTCGCCAAGCAGGCGGTCGCGGTCGGGCAGACCGAGAGGGTCTACGTAAGCGCGCCGGGTGCCCGCACGGTCCGGATCCGGATCTTCCGGATGGGGTGGTATGGCGGCACGGGCGGCCGCGAGGTTCTCGTCTCGGCGGGCCTGCGCGTGGTGCCGCAGCCTCCGTGTGCCCACAGCTTCGCCACGGGCCTGACCCAGTGCGCCTGGCACCCGACGTTGACCTTCGTGGTTCCCTCCGCGCTCCCGACCGGCGTCTACATCGCGAAGCTGTCCGCGCGTACCGGCCAGAGCGACTGCCTGTTCGTCGTGCTGGCGGCGCGTCCGCAGCCGCTGCTCGTGCAGGTGCCGACCTCGACCTACGAGGCCTACAACGCCTGGGGCGGCGACAGCCTGTACCCGGGCGGCGCCGACCGTGTGAGGATCACCGGCACGACGCAGGGCGTCGAGGTTTCCTACCAGCGCCCGTACGACAGCATCACGGGCGCCGGGCAGTTCTTCGCTCGCGACGTGGCGATGATCCGCTTCCTCGAGCGCTACGACTACCCGGTCTCGTACACGACGAGCGAGTCGGTCGACGAGGACCCGGGTCAGCTGACCGGGCATCGAGCGCTGATCGACTTCGGGCACTCCGAGTACTGGTCTGAGAGGCAAGCCGCGGCGTTCGCGCGGGCTCGGAACGAGGGGACGAGCCTGCTGTTCCTCGGCTCCGACACGATGGCGTGGCGGGTCCGCTACGACCGGGCGTCGAGCGGCGCCGGCGACCGCGGGGCGCCCGATCAGACGATCGTCGCCTACAAGCAGTTTGCGGCGCTCGATCCTGACCATCACCGGCCGACCGGCCCGTTCCCGAACGGTGGCGCGACGCTCACCGGTTCGGCATACCTCGGGTGCATCACGCCCCGGCTCCGAACCCTCGGGCCACCGACGTACTGGTACTACCCGTGGACCCCCGAGCCCGGCCTGCGCCCATCATGGCTCTACGCCCACACCCGGATCAGGTCCTCGACCGAGCTATTCGGGATCGTCGGCTACGAGCTCGACACCACGACAGTCGCGAGCCCGCGGGGCACGCACGTGGTCGGGGCCGGCTACGCCCCGTGCATGGGCGTCGAGGCCGGCGAGCCGCGTCCGGACCGAGACGACGACGTCGCCCAGACGACGATCTACACCGCGCGCTCGGGCGCGATCGTTTTCAACACCGGCACGCTCGGCTGGGAGCTCGGCCTCGAGCCCGTCCCGAGCGCCTCGCCGAACGCGCCCCGCAAGCCGAATCCGCTGGTGGTCGCGATCACCCGCAACCTCCTCGCGCACGTGCTCGCGATCCGCCCGCGCTGACCGCGCGTCACCGACCGGGCAGGTGATAGATGTCGAGCGTCCCGCTTGTCGAGTGGTCGTTCGCGTTGCCCACCGGGAGGATCACCCGGCCGCCGACCACGATCGGGCTGTTCCAGTGACCGCTGCCCGCCGGCAACGACACGAGCCGGCGCCCGGTCGTGGGCTCGTAAATGTCGAGCGATCCGCCGGGGTCGTACACGTACAGCAGCCCGCCGGCGATCACGGGGCTGGTCCCGCCATTGCCCGACTTCCACGCCACCGACAGTCGCGGCGCGGCGCCGCTGCCGCCGAGTGTGTACGCCCACGTGCCCGACCCGTCGCCGACGAACACCCAGATCCTGCCGTTGTGGCTCCACACCGCAGGCGCGGTGAACACCTGGTCGCCGCCCGGTGAGGAAAGCTGCTGAATCTGGCCACCCAGGCGCGGACCGGCGCCGCCGGTGGTCCCGTCGAGACGATCGAGGTCGAGCAGGTCGAGCACGCCGGCCTTCCCGCCTTGGACCGCGAGACGACGCCCCTGGTACACGGGCAGTACCGCGGGGGAAGTGCTGCCCAAGTCTTGGTCGCCCGAGTTCAGCTGAGCCTGATCGGTGGGCGTCCAGTTGTGGAGCAGGGTGCTCCCGTCGGGGCTGAGCTCGAGCACGCTGTCGCCCCAGTAGGTGGAGCCGTTGAACGGGCCATTGCCGGTGGCGACCAGGATCCGGCCGGTGCCCGGCTCGATCACCGGTGCGTTGCGCCCCCAGATCGCAGAGTCGCTCCCGGGGCACGAACTCGGCGGGTTGATCAGCGTGTGACGGTTCGAGCACAGCGAGTTCCACACCGCGGTGATCCGGCCGCTGGACATAGCGATCGTGACCACGTGCCCCTGATACGGCGGCGCGTCGCCGATGTAGCCGTCCGTGACGACGATCAGCGATCCGCCGCTGATGTTCAGCGGAGACGCGATCTTCTCGTGGGTGGGGTCAAAGGTGACCCGCACCGGCCAGCCGCCTGAGCGCACCTCGCGCCCTGTCGCGAGTGACAACTTGTGGATGCGCCCGTCCGGAGACGCCGCGTAGACGAACTGGCCGCCGGGATCGGCGATCGGCGTCGACGTCGTGATCTGTGGGCTTCCCAGGTACGACTGGATGTCGGCGGGCGTGAACTCCCACAGGCGCCTGCCGCTGCCCGGATCGAGCGCGATGGTTCGCCCGTACGTGGTCGTCATCACGATCACGTCGCGCCTGCGCCCGCGCACGGTCACGCCCGCGAGCTCGATCGCAGAGGAGTCGACGGTGCCGGGCAGCCGGACCGTCCGAAGCTTCAGCCGGTGGACGTTCCCAGCGGTGATGCCCGTGGCCGCAGGCCCGACCCCGTCCCGGTGGGCGTCGTAGTCGAATTGCAGCCAAGCCGCCTCAGGAATTCGGGCCCGGGCACTCGTCGCGCTCGTCGTGCCCGTGTAGGCGCTCGAGGAGTCCGGCCCGGGACCGACGATCGCGGGACCGCTGCTCCCGCATCCCGCGAGGGCCACTGCCGCGCCGCACGCGACCACGCTGAGGAGGCTCGCGACCGACCTCACGGCTGCACCGGCTGAGGGAGCAGGTTGTCGACCGCCGTGCCCGCGGCCTGAACCGTCTGGCTTGCGATCGGACCGGCCGGCGCGGGAAGCTGCTGGGTCACGGAGGTCACAGCCTTGACCACGGTATCGACGGGCGTCGGCTGGGCCGGCGGAGGACTCGGCTGCGACGGTGGCGCGGGCGTGGGCGTGGGCGAACCCGACGCAGGCCCCGACCCCGACCCGGGCAAAGACCCAGCCGACCCGCTGCCCGACCCGCCCGCGCCCTGCGTAACGGGCCGCAGCCCCGTGCGCCCGGCCGGCGCCGGAGCGGGATGCACGACCGCCCGCCGGGGTGCCACCGTCGGCACCAACGCCGCCGCAAATCCGTCTGACCCGCGATGCGACTCAGCGGTCGACCCATTCTCGACCCCTGGCAGCGACGGTCCCGCGAACAACTGACCGAGCACCCCGACCTGATCGAAGGCGCCACCGAGCGCAAGCGCGAGTACCGCGGCGACCATCGCGGAGGGGACGATCAAGGCGGCACTCGACGCGCCGAGCAGCTCACGCCCCCACGCCCTGGCAAGACTCATGGACCGCATGGTACCCCGGCAATTCGCACCACAAGCGGGCGTAGAGCCCACCACAAGCCAACCTCAATCTGCCTGAGTGCCCGACACCGCGGGTACGATCACGCGCGGGGCGCCCGCAGCCCCAACGCCCACCGTATGCAGCGTCTTTCCATCGCCCACTCGCTGCGTTTGGCGCTCGTCGCGCTGACGCTCGCCCTTGCCGCGATCGCCGCGCTCGGCGTCGCCAGCCTGTACAACTCGCGCCAGCGCTACGAGAACAAGCTGGAGCGGACGTCGTCGCTCGCCACCGCCGCGGCCAACCTCGCGGCTGCCGGAATCACCGAGGAGGAGGTGCTCCGCGACGCGCGCGGACCTGGCACGGCCGCCGCCCGCGCCCAGGTCGCCGCCGCCTACGACGCCGCCGCGGCCACCGCCACGCAGCTCGCGCACGGCGACCCGGCCAGCGAGAGCCTGATCCGCGCTCAGCTCGCCGCGCAGGATCAGGCGCGAAGGTTCGCGCTCGCCGGACAGCTCCCGGCCGCGACCGCCGTCAACGGCCCGCTCACCAGGGCCCGCATGCTGGCCACGCAGCTACAGGCCCGCCAGGTGATCCGCCAGGCGCAAGCCCGCACCCAGGCCCGGTCTGACTCGCGCAAGGCCCTGTTGCTGATCATCGTCGCCGGGGTGCTCGCGCTCGCCGGGGCGCTCGCGCTGATCACCGTGCTGGTCCGGTCGATGCGTCAGCCGCTCGACGAGCTGGTCCAGGCAACCCACAGCCTCGCCGAGGGCCATCTCGAGCAGCGCGTGCACCCGTCGGGACCGCGCGAGCTTCAGGACCTCGCCGGCGCGTTCAACCAGATGGGTGACGACCTCGCCACCGCTCAGCGCCGAATCGAGGAGGAACGCACCCGCCTGGCGACAACGATCGAGAGCCTCGGCGACGCGCTGATCGTCACCGAGCCTGGATCGAGCACGATCGCCACGGTCAACCCGCGGGCGACCGAGCTCGTACCCGAGCTGGCCCCAGGAACCGACGTGGACGGGGAAGACAGCCCACTGCCCCCCGAGCAGTCGGCGCTTCTGCACGAGATGCTGATCGAGCACCGCGGACGCTCGCTGGCCGTGACCGCTGCCCGCCTCGGCAGCGACAGCGAAGGCGTCGTGTGGACCGTGCGCGACATGAGCGAGCGCGCGCGGCTCGAGCGGGCCAAGTCCGAGTTCGTCGCCACCGCCTCGCACGAGCTGCGCAGTCCTCTCACCTCGATCAAGGGCTTCGTCGAGTTGCTCCAGCGCTCTCCGGAGAACATGTCCGAGCGACAACGCGAGTTCGTCGACATCATCCTCAAGTCGACCGACCGGCTCGTCGAGCTGGTCAACGACCTGCTCGACGTGGCGCGGATCGAGGCCGACCACGTCGAGATCAACCGGCGCCCGATCGACATAGGCGACGTCGTGCACGACGTGGTGGAGTTGATGGAGCCCCGCGTTCTGCAGAAGCGTCAGCACCTCAGCTCGTACGTCGCTCCGACTCTGCCGGCGGCGCTCGCGGATCCTGGGAGGGTGCGGCAGATCATCGCGAACCTGGTGACGAACGCGCATCTGTACACGCCCGAGGGCGGCAACATCCACGTCGGCGTCGAGCCCGACCGGGCGTGGGTCCAGATCACAGTCGCGGACTCGGGAGTTGGCATGTCCGACGAGGAGGTTTCGCGAGTGTTCGATCGCTTTTACCGGGCGGGGAACCGGAGCGGGTCGAATCCGGGCACGGGCCTCGGGCTGTCGATCGTCAAGTCGCTTGTCGATCTTCACTTCGGCCAGGTCAGCGTCGAAAGCGAGCCCGGCGTCGGCAGCACCTTCAAGGTGCGGCTGCCTGCGGCGGTGCCCGGGCTCGACTCGGCCGCAGCGCTCGAGTCGATCCGCGGCCGCAGCGTGCTCGTCGTCGACGACGAAGAGGAGATCGCCGAGCTGATCTCGAGCCAGCTCGCCGTGCTCGACGTCCGCGCGACGATCGCGCTGAGCGGCGAGGAGGCTCTCGCCCGCCTGCGCGAGGACCACTTCGACGCGGTCACGCTCGACATCCTGATGCCGGGCATGGACGGGTTCGAGGTGCTGCGCCAGATCCGCGCCGACCGCGAGCTGGCAACCACGCCGATCGTGTTCGTGTCGGTGTTCTCCGGCCGCCAGGAGCTGGCCGGCGAGTGGGTCGTGGGCAAGCCGATCGACGCCAACGAGCTGCGGGCGGTGCTGGGCGCCGCGGTCAGCGCCGGCCGCTCGCGCGTGCTGGTGGTCGGCCGCGAGGAGCTCCAGACCACGCTCGAGCCCGCACTCGACGATCTCGGCATCGAATTTCAATGGGAGGTGACGGGCGTGGCGGCGGCGCGCGTGTGCCGCGAGCGCCGCTTCGAGGTCGCGCTCGTCGATGTGGGAATCCGCAATCCGCAGGTAGTGATCCAGGCGCTCGACCTGCGAGGTCGCCGCGTCCGCCGGGCCGTGATCCTGGTCTCCGACGGCGAGACGCCGACGCCGCCGGGGGTCGGCAAGCTCGGGATGGAGGTCGTTCCCGCCGAGTACGCCGCGTCGGCGGTGCTTGCTGCCCTCCGAGGGGAGCGCTAGTTTTCCCGGGTCCGGGTAGGCTTGTCCGCAGGACGGGCACGGCTTGATGCTGCACGGCTCTACCCAGGTACGCTGATTCGATGGCAGTTCAGAGCGACATCGGACTGATCGACGAACTGGTGCGCTTGCGCGCCGAGTTGGCCCGCCGTGAGCGGGAAGCCGCCGACAAGGAGCTCCAGCTCCAGCGCTACGCCGCCGATCTGCGCGAGACCTTCAAGCAAGAGCGGGCTCGGGCCCAGGAGCTCCGCCGGTCGTACATGGCAACCGTGCGGGCGCTGTCGAACGCGGTCGAGGCGCGCGACGCGTACACGGGGAAGCACGCCGAGCGGGTGGCCGCGTATGGGATCGTGATCGCGCGCAAGTTCTCGCCCGAGCTCGAGGTGACGCCCGAGCTTGAGTTCGGATATCTCCTCCACGACGTCGGCAAGGTCGCGATCCCGGACGCGATCCTGTACAAGCCGAGCTCGCTCGACGACAACGAGCGCGCGCTGATGTCGCGTCATCCGGTGATCGGAGCCGAGATCGTGCAGGGCATCGAGTTCCTGACCGACGCGGCCGAGGTCGTGCGCTCGCACCACGAGCGGTGGGACGGCACCGGCTACCCAGACGGTCTCGCCGGCGAGGAGATCCCGCTGGCCGCGCGCGTGTTCTCGGTCGCCGACGTGCTCGACGCACTCACCACCGACCGTCCCTACCGACCCGCGTGCTCGCTCCGCTATGCGCGCGCGATGATCACCGCCGAGAGCGGAACACACTTCGACCCCCGGGTCGTCGATGCGTTCAACTCGATCGACGACGAGGTGTTCGAACGGATCGCGGCCGAGATTCGATGACCATCCCTCCCCCGGAGGCGTCCGGACACGGGGTCCTGATCGTCGATGACGACCAATTCATTCGCAAGCTGATCGCGACCACGCTCGAGGACGTCGCGGAGTTCGACCTCCACGAAGCCGCCGACGGGGTCGAGGCGATCGAGATCGCGCGCCGCACCCGGCCGACGCTCGTGTTCCTGGACGTGGACATGCCGCGCCTGAACGGGATCGAGACCTGCCGGCGGCTACGGGCAGACGACGAGGCGGGCGAAGTCACGATCGTGATGCTGACCGCCGCGTCGGGCGACAACGTCGAGTCCGAGGCCGAGCAGGCCGGCGCCGACCTGTTCCTCACCAAGCCGTTCAGTCCACTCGACCTGTTGCGCATGGTCGATCAGCTGGGCGAGCGCGGTGGTCGCTGAGCCCTCGCGGCTGCAACACTCCCGAGCATGACTCGTCGCGCCTGGGTGGCGTTCGCGGCGGCCTCGCTGATCTGGGGCGTGCCCTACCTGTTCATCAAGATCGCGGTCGACCACGGCGTCACGCCTCCGGTGCTCGCGTGGGGGCGGGTCACGCTCGGCGCGCTCGTGTTGCTGGTGCTGTCTTGGCGCGCGGGCGTGCTCGGGACCGCCCGCCGTTACTGGCGCTGGCTGCTCGCGTTCGCGGTCGCAGAGATCGTGATTCCGTTCCCGATGCTCGCGATCGGCGAGGAGCGGGTTCCCTCGTCGCTGGCGGCGATCATGGTCGCGACAGTGCCGCTGATCGTGGCGCTGCTGACGATTCGGTTCGACCACTCCGAGCGGCCCACGCCGGTCCGCGCGCTCGGATTGGCGATCGGGTTCGGAGGGGTGATCGCGCTGGTCGGGCTCGACGTCGCCGGCCATCGCGGCGAGTTGGTCGGGGTCGGCGCGATCATGATCACCGCCACCGGCTACGCGATCGGGCCGATGCTGCTCAAACACCGCCTGACCGGGCTCGACCCCCGCGCGGCGATGGGCGCGAGCCTCGCGATCGCATCGCTGATCCTGCTGCCGTGGGCCGCGCTCGATCCGCCGAAGCGAGCGCCGTCGGCGGGCGGGATCGGCGCGGTCATCGTGCTCGGGCTGTTGTGCACCGCCGCCGGCTTCGTCGTCTACGCGATCCTGATCGGCGAAGCGGGCACGAGCCGCGCCACCGTGATCACGTACGTCAACCCGGTCGTCGCGGTCACGCTCGGGGTGCTGCTGCTCGGCGAGCACCCGGGCGCCGGCGCGGTCGCAGGGCTGCTCCTGATCCTCGCCGGCGGATGGCTGGCGACCGACGGCCGCCTCCCACCCGGCGTCGCGCGCGTGGTGTCGCGACCGCTCCGACACGCGCGCCCGCTCGGCGAACACGTCGACCTGATCGCCCCGGACATGTAACTGGGCCTCGCTGCGCTCGGCGTCCCTGGGGCCGTTCCGCCGGGCGTCCATGCCCGGCGGGCGCCCGGCGCCACCGGGTCATGAGTCCGCACTCGACGCCGCCGGCGGCTCCGGTGCGTGGATTTGACCCGTATCGGTGCCCGAATACGCATTCGGCTGTGACGGAGTGGCGAGTGCGGCGTTATGACCCACCCGGGACCGCGCACCGCCCTCCCGTGCGGGCTCGTACGCCAGCGTCCCACTCCAGGCGCCTGCCGTTCCAACCGCCCGCTCCCGAACCCGCGCGCCCATGCGACCACGGACAGGATGGGCAGCCTGGCCCCACGGACGCCGCGAAGCGGCCCAAAAACCCCTTACGAGATCTTGATCAGGATGATCGTGTTGATCACGAACGCGATCGCGAACCCGATCGTCCAGCGGTTCAGGTTGCGCTCGACGAGCGATCCGCCACCGAACGGGCCCGCGCCCGTCCCCACTCCGAAGGCGCCCGAGAGCCCAGCGTCCTTGCCCGAGTGCATCAGGATCAGGAACACGAGGACGACGCAGATGAAGACCTGGACGACTCCGAGGACGGTGCTCATTGCCGCTCGATGGTAGCGCGGTCGATGTCGTGCATGATCGCGATCGCCTCGCCCCTCAAGGTCTGGTCGAGCTCCTCGTAGTCGGCATCCGACAGCTTGCCGGTGCGGTGATCGAGGTCGGCGTCGCGGAGCTCGCGGTACTTGGCATCGCGCGCCGCCTCGAGGTCGGCAAGAGTGCTGTCGTCGGCGTGATCGGCACCCCGGGCCACGAGCGCTCGGCGCACCGGCGCGGACACGAACGCCACCACCGCGAACAGGATCGTGAAGATCACCAGGTACTCGACGACCTGCACGCTCAGACCGGCTCGCGGACTGGGACCGGCGGCGGAGGAGCGGCCGGGCGCGCCGGCGACGCAACCTGTACGCGCCGGCGCGCGAACGAGGGCACCGGCCACAGCGCGATCAGCCCGCCGATGCCCATGATCAGCGCGCCGAGCCAGATCCAGATCACGAGCGGGTCCACGATCAGCAGGAACTCGGTCGGCCACGGATGAGTGACGAACCGCCGCGCGATCTCGCTCACCGCGAGATCACGTTCGGCCCACAGCCCGTTCATCGCGGCCTGCGCCTGGTCCGGCGGCAGCTTTGCGGCCTTGGTCATGACCTGGGGCGCGTACGCGGCGAACACGTTGTTGCCCTTGTTGATCAGCGGCGCCAGCGGCGTCGGGTCGACGTTGATCACGGTCCAGATGTTCCGGCTCAGGTTCTGGTCGAGCCCCACCTGGCTGTCGGCCTGGGAGGTGTCGAAGAACTTGCCGATCAGGCCGTCGGAGGGGTTCTGCGAGGGATAGAAGTTCCGGACGGTCGTGACGGTCGTGACGTGCTTGCCGCCCTTGGTCACGTCGAGCACCGCGCCGAACGCGATCTTCTGCGAGGACAGCGACTCGGTCGGCCGCACGTAGCGGATCGCGTAGCCGTCGACGTGCGCCGACTGTCCTGGTTTCAGGATCACGTCGGAGGAGTGCTGGAACGACGACGAGGCCGCGACGCCGACCAGCAGAATGGCCAGCCCGGCGTGCACGGTGTAGCCGCCGTAGCGACGGCGGTTTCGGCGGACCAGCCGCACGGTCGCCAGCGGAACCACCTCGTGAGTCGTCGCCCGGCGGGCGGCGACGCCTCGCCACAGCTCCTGCGCCACCGACGTGAGCACGAACCCGCCCAGCGCGAACATGATCAGCGCGAACGGCCGCGAGCTCGGTCCGCCCGGCCAGAACAGCAGCACGAAGAACGTCACGAGGCCCGCCGTGACCGGCAGCGCGAAGCTGCGGCGCAGGTTCGCGACGGTCACACGCCTCCAGGCGATGATCGGGCCGATCCCCGACAGCGCCACGAGGATCAGCGCGAGCGGCACGATGAACGGGGTGAACGCCGGCGGTCCGACCGACACCTTGGTCCCGGTCAGGGCCTCGGAGATCAGCGGGAAGAACGTGACCCAGAAGATCACGAACACCATCCCCACCAGCACCAGGTTCTGGAGCAGGAACACCGCCTCGCGCGACAGGAGCGACTCCAGGCGCGCGTCTGAGCGGAGCTGATCGCGCCGCCACACGATCAGGCCGATCGAGCCCAGCACCATCACGGCGAGCAGGATCACGAACGGGACGCCGAGCGTCGAGGCGCCGAACGCGTGAATCGAGTCGAGGATCCCCGAGCGGACCAGGAACGTGCCCAGGATCGACAGAGTGCCCGCAGCCAGGACCAGCGAGACGTTCCAGACCTTCAGCATCCCCCGCTTCTCCTGGATCATCACCGAGTGGATGAACGCGGTGATGCACAGCCACGGCATCAGCGCGGCGTTCTCGACCGGATCCCACGCCCAGTACCCACCCCAGCCAAGCTCGGTGTAAGACCACAGCGCCCCGAGCAGGATCCCGATACCCAGGAACAGCCAGGCCGCGAGCGCGAACCGGCGCGTGAGCGCGATCCATTCGGCGCCGAGCCTCCCGGTGATCAGCGCGCCGACGGCAAACGCGAACGGGATCGTCAACAGTGTGTACCCGGAGTACAGCATCGGCGGATGGATCATCATCGTGGGGTGCAACAGGAGGGGATCGAGCCCCAGGCCCTCGGCGGGCGGGTTCGCGCTCGTCGTGAACGGGTTCGCCCAGAACGCCGCCAGCGAGGTGAAGAACGCGGCGAAGCCGAGCAGCACCGTGGTCGCGTACGGGGTGATCTCCCGGGCGCGCTTGCGGACGAGGAACAGGATCAGGCTCGACCACAGCGACAGCAGGAACACCCACAGCAGCAGCGACCCCTCCTGAGAGGACCACGCGGCCGCGAGCTTGTAGAACGCGGGCGTGGTCGTCGATGAGTGGTTCGCGACCACGTTGAACGAGAAGTCGTTGCGCCAGAAGGCGTCCTCGAGGATCGCGAACGCGATCGTCGCCAGCGCTGCCAGCGCGTACACCGACCGGCGTCCGGCGTCGACCCACTCCCGCATCCCGGTGCGGGCGCCGTAGATCGAAGCGCCGATGCCGCACACGGCGGTCCCGAGCGCCATGATCAGCAGCGCGCGGCCGATCAGCGCCATCTCAGAAGAGCCTCACTCCAGCCGGGGCCATCGCTAAGACGCGGCCGCCGCTTGGTACTTCGACGGGCACTTGGTCGTGAGCGAGTTCCCCTGGCCGACATAGGTGGTGCCCGAGTTGCCCTTCTCGACCGCGACCATCACGGCCCTGCCGGCCGCGAATGGATCGGGGACGATCCCGTTGTAGCGGACCGGAACCGACACGGGCAGCTTCGGGTCGCGGATCCGGAAGTACAGCGTGGTGCCGTCGCGTTGCACCGAGCCGTTGAGCACCGTGCCCGCGAGCTCATAGGTTTGCCCGGGCTTGCCCTTAGTCAGCAGCTGAGAGGCCGTGAACTCCTTGTTCCCGGCGGTGAAGCTCACGTAAACGAGCGCCGCGGCGAGCACGACGGCGGCGGTCAGGGCAACGGTTAGGCGGATGGCGCGCTTGCGGCTGGGATCCATGCCTTGCGTGATTCTCCCATACCCCGGGCGCGGATCCCCTGCCCACTAACGGCCTGAGGGGGCCTGCCGATTAACGTCGTATTAGAGGGCTGCCGCCCTCGTGTTAACCGAGAAACGAATCGCATTCACAGGGTTTATTAGCTGAAGATGTTGGTCAAACCGAAAGCAACGAAAAACACAATGAAGTGGCACCGCCGGGCGCGCGGCAGCCACGAGACGGTGGCGCATTCGAGCGCCGCGGCGCCGAAGGGCGACGCCGCTGCGCGCGAACGACGGCATGGCGGCCCCTCCGAGGACCGGGCGCTCTACACGTGCGAATGCGGCTACGCATTCGAGGCGCTGGTCACGACCTCGGTCGGCTGCCCTCACTGCACGCGTACGCAGGCCTGGTAAGGGCACGTCGGGTCCCAAACGCGCGCGCGTACCGACACGCGCGCGGGTGAACCGACCCCGGACACGCCCGACCCGAGACCGACCCCCGACCGACCGGGACCTGACCCCGGGACGCGCTCGCGCGGACAGAGCGCGAGCCGGCCGAGATTGCACCGCCCCAGGCGCTCCCTAGGCCGGCTCGCCAATCTGAACCGGTCCCATAGTTC
>Ga0335073_10002893_pt1 | contig 23702 bp, 21 predicted proteins | sample Lox_Sample_22_FD_207093 | JGI IMG/M metagenome (GOLD analysis project Ga0335073, IMG submission 207093) | Soil microbial communities from Loxahatchee National Wildlife Refuge, Florida, United States - Lox_Sample_2.2 | ecosystem: Environmental > Terrestrial > Soil > Wetlands | place: USA... | reverse complement strand
GCGTTTGCTCATATGAGCGCCAGAGAGGCACATCAATGGCGTAGCTGGAAAGGCGGAGATACATGCAGGCTGTCGCCATCGTGACGGGGGCCGCGTCCGGTATCGGGCGGGGCATCGCTGGTTACCTGGCCGAACAGGGCGTGTCGGTGGTCGTGGCGGACATCCTCGACGACGAGGGGGAAGCCGCCGCGCAGGAACTGGTCGAGCAGGGCGCGAACGCGCTGTATGTGCACACCGACGTGACCAAGAAGGCCGAGGTCGAGGCGCTCGTCGCCGCCGCGGTCGTACGGTTCGGCCGGCTGGACTACCTGGTCAACAACGCCGGCGTGGTCACCATGACGCCGTTTCTCGATCTTCCCGAGGAGGAGTGGGACCGCGTTGTGGATATCGACCTGAAGGGCCAGTTTCTCTGCGCCCAGGCGTTCGCCAGGGAAGTGATCCGCCAGGGGCACGGCGGGGCGATCGTCAACCTCGGCACCGTGGAGAGCGAGGTCGTCTCGGCCAGCGGCGAGCACTGCCAGGTCCACTACAGCGCCGCGAAGGGCGGGGTCAAGATGCTCACCAAGGGCATCGCATTCGAGCTCGCGCCGTACGACATCAGGGTGAACGGCATCAACCCGGGGACCATCGAGACCAACTTCGCGGGAGACATTGCCGGCTCGGAACAGGTCATGAACCACCTCATGCGTCGGGCGCTGATCAAGCGCGTCGGACAGCCGGTCGACATCGCCCGGGTGGCGTGGTTCCTGCTGAGCGATGACGCCAGCTTCATGACCGGGACCATGGTCAACGTCGACGGCGGCTGGCTGGTGACCTGACAAAGCCCGCACAGGCACACGACGAGGAAAGCGCAGTTCGCGCAGGAAGGTCCGGAGGAAAGCCTGAGCCCCTAACCCCCAAGGAGCTGACCACATGAGCCAGAGCACCAGCGTCGGCAGTGCGGACGCCCAAGGCGACGCCGCTCAGATTGAGCAATTCGGATACCGACAGACCTTGCGGCGGAGCATGGGCTGGTTCTCCAGCTTCGCCGTCTCGTTCTCCTTCATCTCGATCACCACCGGCATCTTCGCGAACTACGGGTTCGGGATCGACCACGGCGGCGCGCGGTTCATCTGGACCTGGATCCTCGTCGGGATCGGGCAGACGCTCGTGGCCATCTGCCTGGCCAACCTGGCTCCCCGGGTGCCCCTCACCGGCGCCATGTACAACTGGGGCGACAAGCTGATGGGCCGCAGCTACGGGTGGTTCACCGGGTGGCTCGTGCTGGCCGGCTACCTCGCCGGGTACGCCGGCGTCGCCTACGCGTTCTCGGCCTACTTCGCGCCGTACGTGGGCATCGGCTCCAGCACGGAAGCCATCGTCCTCACCACGGTCGTGCTGATCGTGATCGTGGCTCTCATCAACATCGCCGGCATGGCGTGGGCCAGCCGCGTGAACAACGCCTCGGTGGTGACCGAGATCGTCGGCATCACGCTGGTCGGCATCGGGCTGCTCATCTACGTTCTGGTGGCCGGCAAGGCGCACGGCGGCTACCTCGGCTCGAACCTCGGCCTGTCCGGCAGCGGCACCCTCGTCCACACCGGGTTCAGCGGCCTGGCCGTCTCCCTGCTGATGGGCGCCTACACGCTGATCGGCTTCGAGTGCGCCGCCGACCTCTCCGAGGAGACGAAGGGTGCGGTCCACCGGGTGCCCCGCTCGATCATCTCGTCCGCGGTGATCTCGGCCGTCCTCGGATTCTTCGTCGTGCTCGGCTTTACGCTGGCGATCCCCAACCTGCACGCGGTGGAGTCGAGCGGCACCCCGCTCCTGGTGATCATGCAGTACTACCTCGGCTCGGTGGTCACGAAGATCGCGATGACGATGGTGTTCATCTCGATCTTCGCGTGCACGCTCATGAACACGGCGACGCCGGCCCGGCAGCTGTTCGCGATAGCGCGCGACGGGAAGATCCCGCCGAGGGACGGGCTCGTTCGCGTGTCCTCCCGGGTCAAGAGCCCCTACGTGGTCATCATCGTCGTCTCCGTCATCGCCATCCTCTTCACGCTGATCGCCAAAGTCGAGGCCATCATCACGAGCGTGTCGTCGGTGGCGATCTACTCCGGATACGGGCTTGTGATCATCGCCGGGATGATCAACCGGCGGGGCTTGCGGAACCCGGAAGGCACGTTCACCCTCAAGCGCTGGCACATCCCGACCTCCATCGCCGCCCTGGTGTGGCTGGTGATCGCCATCGTCGCGCTGACGCTGCCGGCGCCGGGCCACAACGCCTTCTACGTGTTCGTGGGCGTGATCGTTCTCGGGACGCTCTGGTATTTCGCGTGGGTGCGGCGGCTGCCCGCAGGCCAGCAGGCGGTGGCCGCCGAGGACCGGCTGCCCGGCGGCCCTGCCGAAGGGACGGGACCGGCCGCGGCCGATAGCCCGGGCGCCGACACGTAAGGAGAAGGGATGGCGAGCCTGATCGACAGCCTGGTGATGCGGCCGATCACCCCGCCGGAGGTGCCCGCGTTCGCTGGCCTGGTGGAGCGCACCTTCGGCGGGCCGCGCCTGACCGACGCCGAAATCACCAACCGGCGGGGCGTCCTGGAGCCTCCCCGGACGCTGGCCGTGTTCGACAACGACGAGCTCATAGCCACGCTTGCCACGCACAGCCTCACCATGTCCGTGCCGGGGGGCGAGCTCCCGGTCGGCGGCGTCAACCACGTCGCCGTCCGGGCCGACTACCGCCGCCGCGGCCTGATGACGTCCATGATGACGGCCGCGCTGCAGGACATCCGCGACCGGGGCGAGGTCGTGTCGGCGCTGTGGCCATCCGAGGCGCAGATCTACGGGCGTTTCGGGTACGGCCTCGCCAGCCGGCACGCCAGCCTGCTGATCGACGGCCAGCCCGGTACGGCCGGTTCGCTCGCGCCGGGGGAGATCCGGCTGATCCCCGACGCGAGCACGGCCGACACCGAACTGCTCGGTCGCCTCTACCGCTCGTGGCGCGCGAAGCGGCCGGGGTCGATCGCCCGGTCGGCCGAGCGCTGGCGCCAGCGGCTGGCGCCCCGGGATGACGGCCGGGGAGGCACCACGGATGTGGTGTGCCTGCTGCACAACGACGGAGCGGAGGCCGACGGCTACGCCCTTTACACGACGCGGACGCAGTGGTCGCAAGGGTTCCTGCCGGAGGGCACGACGGTGGTGATCGAGGTCTGCGCCCAGACCAGCCGGGCTCTCGCCGCCCTGTGGAACCACCTGCTGTCGGTCGACATGATGGCCAGGACCGTCGCCCCGATGATCCCGGTCGACGACCCGGGCATCTGGACGCTGCGCGACCCCCGGCAGTGGCAGACGCACGTGACCGACAACGTGTGGACCTGCCTGATCGACGTGCCGGGTGCCCTTCGCGCGAGGACCTACGCCCGGGATGTCGACGTCGTGCTCGACGTGCAGGACGCCGTGTTCCCGGACGACGCGCGGAGGTACCGGCTCAGCGCTGACGCCACCGGGGCGACGTGCGAGCCGAGCACGGCACCGGCCGACCTGAAGGTGACCGCCGCCCAGCTCGGCGCGGCCTACCTGGGCGGCACCAGCCTGGCAGGCTTCGCGCTGACCGACGGCCTCTCCGAACAGCGCCGGGGGGCGCTGGACGCGGTGGCGACTGCCTTCTCGGCGCCGCTCGCACCCTGCTGTATCGACCCGTTCTAAGCCCACGCGCGGCCCGCCCGGGGTCCGCGATTTGAAAAGGAGCCTGAACGCGATGACCGTGCCGAAAGTCGCAGTGATAGGACTCGGGATCTGGGGCAAGAACCACGCCCTGTCGTATGCCGACTACGACCGCTGCGAGCTCGCCCTGGTCTGCGACGCCGACCGGGAACGGGCACGCGAGGTGGGCGAGGACCTCGGCGTCCCGTGGACGACCGACACCGCTGAGGTGGCCGTGTCGGACGTCGACGGGGTCAGCATCGCCACCCCCGACCATCTGCACACCGCGGTCACCATCGAGATGCTGAACGCGGCCAAGAACGTCTTCGTGGAGAAGCCGCTGGCGACGAGCGTGGGCGACGCCAAGCGGCTGGCAGCTGCGGCGGCTGAGTCAGGGAAGATCGCGATCGTGGACTTCCAGAACCGCTGGAACCCCGCCTTCATGGGCATCAAGGACTCGGTGGCGAAAGGGGAGGTAGGTGCCCCGGTCATGGGGTACGCGCGCCTCAGCGACTCGATCGCCGTCGCGGAGTCGTGGCTCAGCTGGGCCGGCCGGTCCGGGCCGGAGTGGTTCCTCTTCCCGCACACCATCGACATCGCCCGGTGGGTCGTCGGGCAGGAGCCGGTGTCCGTGTACGCACTGGGCAAGCGGGGCATCCTGGCCGGCCGCGGCATCGACTGCTGGGACGCCATCCAGGCGCTCGTGCAGTTCGAGTCGTGCTTCTTCACGTTCGAGAGCTCCTGGGTGGTGCCGGCCGGCTCTCCCAGCGTGGTGGATTCACGCTTCGTTCTTTACGGCGAGTCGGGCAAGATCGATTACGACTGGACGTACAACGGCCTCACGTATGTCCGCGACCGGCTCGAGTACCCGTGGATACCGATAGGCATCCGGGACCGTTACGGGCACCTCACCCATTTCGTGTACGAGCCCATGCGGCATTTCGCCGACTGCCTGGCCGGGACCGCCACCCCGGAGGCCACCTTCGATGACGGCCTTCGCAACGTCGTCGTCATCGACGCCATCAGGCGGAGCCTGGACGAGAAACGGCCGATCGAGCTGGGAGGGTAGGCGTCCATGAATGGCGAAGGCGCTGCCGCTCAGCCCGCGCTCACGCAGCATGACCTGCTGATCGGCGGCTGGCCCGGAACCGACAGCGGGACCCCGGCGGAAATTAGGAGTCGTCGTCCACCGTGATGCGACCGGCCCTGCTCAGGTCGTCCGGGCGCTTCGCCTGCAGGTACAGCACGATCCCGCCGCCGACTGCGAGCCATGCCAGGACCAGGTAGGGGATGAGGTTAAAGGGGTAGGCCGGGACCGGCCAGAGCAGGCCGTTCTTGATCAGCAGCGGAAGGAGCAGGATCGCCGTGGCTACGACCGGCACGACTGCGTGGCGGATAACGGAGAATTCTGCCCGGTACTGGCGCCGGAAGAAGGGGATCACCCCGACGCTGACCATGATGTACACGACGATCGCGCCGAGCGAGATGATGCTGCCCATGTATCCCCAGACCTCACTGGGCGACCAGATGAACGCGGCAAGCACTCCGGCGAGCCCTCCTCCGATCACCACCACCATCGAGGCGACAATCGGTGTCTGAGTTCTCGCGCTGACATCGCTGAGGGCCCGCGGCAGCACCCGATTGCGGCCCATGGCGTAGAGCATCCGGGCGCTGGCGTTAACGCTCGCGATCGTGCCCGCCAGCAGGCCCACGGCGACCACGGTGCCCAGCAGGTCGGCTAGCCAGGACCCGGCGTAATGCTGAGCCAGGGTGATGAAGGGGGAGGCCGATGCCGAATAGCTGGACAGACGGCTGCTGCCCCACCCGACAGTCGCCGCGTAGGCGTTGAACGTGTAGAAGACGCCGAGAACGACGATCGCGCCGATCAGCGCCCGCGGGACGCGCCGCTTGGCGTTGGTGGTCTCCTCCCCGAGGGTGGCGGCGCCCTCGAAGCCCTGGAACGAGAGGATGCCGAAGATCATGGCGACGGCGAAGCCGCCGAGGGACGGGGCGGAATGCGGTGAGAAGGCGGCCGGAGCCTGCGCGTGCGGGCTCTTGAACAGCATGTAGGCGCCGAAGGCCGTAACCAGCACGAGCTCGAGCACGACGAAGAAACCGCCGACTCTGAGCGAGTCGCTGATGCCCAGAATGGCCAGCGTCCCGACGAATGCCAGCAGGACCAGCGCGGGAATGACCCACGAGATCTGCACGCCGGCCATGTTCTGGACCAGCGCGCTGACGGTGAGCCCGAAGTAGGGGGCAAGGATCACCGGGCTGCTGATGAAGACCAGCAGGGTCATCCAGGCGGCGAGGAAGCCGGCCTTCGTCCCGAGCCCGTGAGACACGAAGGTGTAGGCGTAGCCGGACGTTGGCAGCTTGCTCGAGAACGCGGCGACGTTGAACGCGACGAATCCGATCGCTATCGCCGAGGCGATAAACGCAGCGGTCATCGCCACGCCGGCGTTGGCGGCCACGAACGGCGAGTTGAAGAAGATGCTCGTCGAGGGCGCAGCGAAGGCGGCGGCCATGACTCCCACGGACAGGCCGCCGATCGCGCCCGCCCGCAGGCGGCCCCGGGATCGCCGGTCCGGCCGGGCTTCCGCAGTGGAGGGAGGTGGCTGCTGATCTGACTGGGTCATGGTGGAAGCTCCCTTGAGCGGATCGGCCCGCATCGTCTGGGCCGAGCACTGTGGTCTTCGCCGCCAGGTACGACGCTCACTTTACAGTTATTTGTTAGAAGGTCAATAGTTTCCCAATTGCGCAGCGCACCGGGGTGGAGCGGGCGCCCGGGCTGGTGTGCTCAGTACCGCGCTTGCCGCTGGCCTGCGAGTACCTCGCCCTGAATCGAGACGATCTCGCTTACGTCGAAGCTTCGTGTCAGGGCACGGCAGGTCAGCAGGTCATCGGCGCGGGCGACGATGGCAGCACGCGTGTGGGCGCCCTGCAGCTGGCGCGCGGCGTGGCTGTGCAGGGGCTGGATCGCGAACTGCGAAGCGCCCACCTCTTCGGAGTTCCAGACCGCGACGTCGATCTCGTGCTGCTGAAGGGCATCCAGGATGTGCCCGTACGGCATGTCGACCATCGTCACCTCGCCCGCGACCTGCTCGATCTCCATCTCGGTGATCAGCATCTGATCGAGCGAATCCCGGTCAACACCGACCCGGTCGCCAGCGCGCAGCGCCTTGCGTCTCGGCTCAGCGAAGATGAGGCTGTGCTCGCTGACGAACGTCTGGACGGGCAGGCTCACGACGATGCTCACGGCATCCGACGTGCTGCGCCGGAAGTGCTCTGCGGCGAAAACCGAGGTCACGGCGAAGTCGGCATGACCATCGACGACGGCTTCGAGCCGCCGCGCCGCGCCGCGCATGTACGAGAGCATGCCGGGGGTGCCGTGCCGGGCCAGCAGCTCAAAGAGCGCCGTGGCCAGGCCTTCGTAGCGCTTGGTGTAAGGGAGCGGAAGGCTTCCCATGATGTTCGGCAGGCCTGCCACGGCCCACGCGGTCTTCCAGTCGAGCTGGTCCAGGAAGGTGCCCTGGGCGCCGCGGCGCGTGAGCGTCGCCGCGCCGGCCTCCTCGATCAGCTCGATCGCCTGCTGCACGGTGCCAAAGCCGACGCCGTGCTGGTGGGCGAGGCCATCGACACCGGGGATCCGGTCCCCGGCATCCAGCAGCATCAGCTCGCGAAGAATGAGCCGTGCCACGAATCCGCGCCGGGACAGCAAGGGCCTGGCGGCCCCGTCCAGCTCGATGACCCCGCGATTTGATCCCGACGCCGGCTGGCGTGCCGTCTGGCTCACCTAGCCAACTATGCGGCAAGCCCGGTCTCTTGACAAGTTTTCGGAAAACTGTAAGTTTGCTCCCATGAGCCTTCTGGCGCGCGGCTCTGCTGACAGGCCCCGGCGATAACGGAGTGCGACGGTGCCCCGGTGAAAGCTTCCGATAAGTTGTGGCTGCTCACGCAGTCTGGCGTGATCGATGAGACCGTGCGGTCAGCTGTCGACGCACAGCTCGACTGGCTGAGGACCGGTCTGCTCCTGGACATCGACTCGGACGGTGTTGGCCAGATGCTCGTGACTCACCTTGCGATGGCTACCAGGCGTGCCCTTCAGGGAGAATCGATCGATCCGCCGTCGGCCGAGGATCCGGCCGTCTCCGACGCCGACCGGAGCCTGGCGGCAGCCCTGCTCGAGCGGATCAGCGCCGGCTCGGGTGCCTCCTTCCGGCCAGGCGAGACTGCCTATGTCGCCGCGTACCTGTCCGCTGCGAAGAGCGCGTCATGACCTCCGTGGTGATCACCGGAATGGCACGCGATCGTGCTGCCGCGCTCGCCGCAGATACGGCAGCGGGCCGCATCGAGATTCTGTCCGATTCCGACTACGAGGGCGCGATCGCGGTCCAGAGCGGCCAGGTTGATTACTACGTCGGCCTCTGCCAGAGCGGCGCCGGGGGTGCGCTCGCCCTGGCCATCGGTCTGATCGGCAGCAAACGCGCCAGGACCGTCGCCCCAGCCGGACGGCCGGTGGCCGAGGATCTGATTGCCGCTGCGCTCGCCGACGGAGTCGTGGCTTTCGGCGTCTCGGTGGATCACGTCGACAAAGCCGTGCCCGCCATCATCCGCGGCATTCTCAACCACCGCGCGTGAACAGTTACGCGGCAGCAGCCTGCTTTGCCGGGATCGGTCTGCTGACCGCCATCGTCGTGCGCAAAGGGGCCTCGGCTTATCACGACGCGGTCAGGCCCTTGCTGCCCGAGTACCGGAGAGGCGACATTGCGGGGCCTGAGCTCTCGCGGCAGGCATGGTCGGTCAGCGCAGGATTCATCAGCTGGTTCGCGCTGCCGTTCACTCTGGTGACCGGGATAGCCACCAGTCATCTCGCGTTCCTGCCCGCTGAGGTTCTTGGCCTGCGCTGGCGATCGCGCGCTGTGTCCGCCGCCGCTGGCGCAGCAGCCGGGCTCGCCGCATTCGGCCTGGTGGCAGCGCTTCGCGCGGTCTACCCTCACCTGCCGCTCCAGGTGACATCCAGTCTGCCGATGATCGCGGTGCCGGTCTGGCACACCATCTTCCTTTTCCCGGTCGCTGCCGCCTACTTCCAGTGGGGCCTGCGAGGTGTGGCTGCGGTGGGCGTGCCGGTCGCCGCCGTAGTCGCCGCGGGCGGGCATCTGGGCCCGTTGCCCGGCGGCCTTTCCGCCGGCGGCCTGGCCCTCCTGCTCGGGACCCTCATCATCGTTGCGGCCGCACTGAGGCGGCGCCGCACGGACTCTGCTGCGGTCCCGCGGTTTCTTGTCGACAACGTGCGTGCGCTCCGGCGCAGCGCCCTGCTGCCGCTCGCCGTCATCGGTGCCCTGTGCGGGGCTCTCGCGCAGGCGCACTGGCTGGCAGGCGAGCCGGCAGCCGTGCTGCTGATGGGAACCGGGCACATCTGGGATGCGGCCGCTGTCGGCGTCTTCTCGGCTGCGGCGTTCGCCCCCATGGTCACCCGGTCGGCGGCCACAAGCGGCAGCTACAGCACCCAGGGCTTCCCGGACTGGGTGCTCAGCGCGGGCATGATCAGCGGCACGCCGCTCCTCGGAGCGGCGGCCGGCGGTGCCGTCCTGAGCGCCGAATTGCTGGCGGCACCCTGGCTGCTGGCTCTCTTGCACGTTTTCCCGGAACTTGCCGAGCTGGGCTCGGCCATGCGGCAGGGCATGGCAGCCGTCCTCGACATCGCGGTCCTGGCCGGGAGTGTCCTGGCGGCCAGTCACATGTTGCCCATGGCCGGTGCCGCGATCGTCGTGGCTCTGTTCGTCTGGAATGAGGCATCGCAGCGGCGGCTGATGCCTGTAGCCGTCGGCCCGGTTGGCGTGGCGGCCGTCGCGATCGTGACGCTCCTGACAGCCAGAGGAGGATGACGTGCCCAGCGCAGAGCAGACCAGGCTCGCTGCCCATCCGCTGAACACCATGACCCTGGAACAGGCCGCGGCGGAGCAGTTCCGGCTGGTGGAGCTCATCGGCAGGCATTTCCCGCAGGATCAGCTCCTGAGCCAGGGCGATCTCGGGGTGCGAGGCCCCCTCGGCAGGCCGCAGGCTACCGCCGCCGTGGAGGGGTGCCTGGCTGACTTCTTCCGGGCGGAGGACGCAGCGCTGGTGACGGGTGCCGGCACCGGCGCGCTTCGCGCCGCGCTGTTCGCCAGCGTGCGGCCCGGTTCCGCCATCCTCCGGCACACGGCCCCGGTCTATGAGACGACGGCCGTGAGCATGGCCGCGATGGGCCTGACCGACGTGACGGCCGACTTCAACAAACTCGCTGAGGTACGCACCGGGCCCGGCGTCGAGGCAGCGATCGTCGGCCACGCCCGCCAGTCGCTGGCCGACGACTACGACCTGGGGACAGTGATCACTCAGCTGAGGGCGCTCATCGGGGAAGCGCCCATCATCGTGGACGAAAACTACGCCGTGCTCAAAGTCTCCCGGCTCGGCGCGGAACTGGGCGCCGACCTGTCCGCGTTCTCCGCCTTCAAGCTGTTCGGGCCCGTTGGTGTGGGCGTGGTCCTCGGCACGCGGCGCCTGGTCGAGGTGATCCGCGGCCAGAACCGCTCGGGCGGATGTCAGGTTCAGGGAACCGATGCCATCGAGGTGCTCCGCGGCATGGTGCACGTGCCCGTTCAGGCGGCCCTGCAGGCGCAGGTGGCCAGCGAGGTCGCCGGGCGGCTCAGCCAGGGCGAGGTAGACGGCGTCGAATCCGCCGTCATGACCAACAACGCCGAGACCCTCGTGATCGCGCGGTTGCGGGAACCGGTCGCCGGGCGGTTCATCGCCGCCGCCGGCAGGGCTGGAGCGGCGTCACATCCGGTCGGGGCGGAATCGCGCTACGAGCTCGTGCCGCTCGTTTACCGGGTGTCGAAGGCGCTCACCGCGGCCGATCCCGGCAACGCGGACTGGCTGGTGCGGATCATTCCGAATCGCGGCGGCGCCGACCATTGCATCGCCCTGTTGCGGGCCGCGGCCGAGTCATGCTGGGGGGAGTAGACCGAGATGTACCTTGAGCGTGCCCGGCAGCTCAACGGCACCCTCATCCGCCACGCGGTGGCGCTGCACCAGGCTGGAGCGATCCCGCCAGCCAGCTACCTGATCGACACCGACACGGTCCGGGCCAACGCAGCGCTGCTCGCAACTCAGGCTGCGGATCTCGACCTGCGGCTGTTCTTCATGTCGAAGCAGATCGGGCACAACCCGGAGACGGTCGCGGCCATCCGCGCGGGAGGCATCGACAAGACGGTGGCGGTCGATGGCCGCAGCGCGGAGCTGCTGAGCCAGCAAGGCGTGCCGCTGGGCAACGTCGGGCACCTTTCCCAGATACCGAGGTCCCAGCTGGGAAGGCTGCTGTCCGAGCGCCAGCCCGAATTCCTCACCGTTTTCAACGTGGCGCAGGCCAGGCAGGCCGCTCAGATCGCCGCCGGGCTCGGCACTCCCGTGCAGGCGCTGCTGAAGGTCCGCCCGGACGGGCCCGCCACCTTCCCCGGCCAGGAAGGAGGGTTCTACGTCGACGAGCTCAAGGACCAGCTGCCCGCCCTCACGTCCCTGCCGGGTCTTCAGGTCAGCGGCGTCACCGCCTATCCGTGCACCACGTTCGACCGGGCAGCGTCCTGTTTTCGCCCCACGGCTGAACTGTCGTCTCTCGCCCTGGCGGCTCAGCTCGTCGGGGACCAGATAGGGTCTTTGCCGCACGTCAACGCTCCCGGCAACACCGCCGCTGAGACCCTCGAGCTGCTGGCGGAACGGGGATGCAGCAGTGCTGAGCCAGGCCACGCGCTGACTGGCACCGGTCCCCATCACCGGCAGGGCCGCGGCGCCGAGAAGCCAGCGCTGGTCTACGTCAGCGAGATCGTCCAGATCGACGACGGAACCGCCACCGCGATCGGCGGCGGCCTCTACCGAAGAGGCGGGCTGCGCCACGCTCTCGTCGGCACGGACGACTCGATCACCGAGTCGGTGCCCGTGAACGTGAGGCTGCCAGACGCTCAGTACATCGACTACTACTTCACGCTCGAGCTGCCTCCCGGGCACCACGTCAAAGTCGGAGACACCGTCGTCGCCGTTTTGCGGCCGCAGGTGTTCGTCGGCTATGCCCGCACGGTGGCGATGCACGGCCTGCATTCCGGGAACCCGGCGCTGGGGATGATCCGGGACAGCCAGGGCCTGGAAGACCAGGCATGGAGGACTGCGGCCCGGTGAAAGCGATCATCCTGATCCTCGACGGCGCTGGGGTCGGCCGTCAGGATGAACCAGGAAACCCTTGCCCGGCCGGCGCAAACACGCTGGCGAACACCGGGCGCGCCGCAACCCTGCACCTGCCCGTCATGGAGTCTCTCGGGCTCGGCAACATCGCAGGCATCCCGGGCGTGCCGCCGGTCAGCGGCCCGCTGGCAAGCCACGGCAGGTGCAGACTCGCCTACACCGGTGCCGACAGCTACCTGGGCCATCAGGAAATCCTTGGCGTCACGCCGCCGCGAGCGCACCGGGAGCTTCTGGCCGACAGCGGGCACCGGATCAGGACCGCGCTGGAAAAGGCCGGGCGCCGGGCCAGAACCGCGGTGCCGTGGGGAAACGCGCTGCTCGTCGATGACGCGATCGTCATCTGCGACAACCTGGAAGCCGAGCCCGGAGCTGCGGTGAACCTGCTCATCCCGACCGCGATCACGGCCTTCGAGGACGGCATCGCCGTCGGGCAGATCGTGCGTCAGGAAGTAGGCAACCTGCGCGTCATCGTCTGCGGCGGCGAGCACTTCACCACCGGTGAAGCGCTGCACAACATGGTCCTGCTCGGCACCGGCCAGGTCGGCGTGCCAACGCCCTCGCTCGCCCTCTATGACGAGACCTACCAGGTCAGGCACCTCGGGCTGCCGGTCGACACCCATCGTCAGCTCCCGTACGCGTTTGCCCGCCGCGAGCTGCCCGTGGGGCTGTTCGGCAAGGTGTCCGACCTCGTGACCGATGCCGTCGACGCGCGCAGCCCGGCGGCGGACACATCGGAAGTAATGAGCCTTGTGCTGGATCACGCGCGAAGCTGGGCCGACGGACTGATCGTCGCCACCGTGCAGGAGACCGACCTCGCCGGCCACCAGCAAGACCCGCAGCGGATGGCACAGGTACTGGCGACTGTCGATAGCGCGCTGCCCGCCCTGCTCGCAGCGCTCGGCCCAGACGACGTGCTCGCGATCACCGCCGATCACGGAAACGATCCGACGATGCGGACCAGCGCCCACACACGCGAAGCCGTTCCGTTGCTCTGGCACCAGCCTCACCGTCCGGGAATCAATCTGGGCGTCCGCTCCTCGCTGTCTGATCCCGCCGCGACCATCGCCGCGCTCTTCGGCCTGCCGTGGTCCGGCGAAGGAGAACCCCTCCCGATGATCTGCGAGCACGCGCCCGTCGATGAGCAGCCAGCCGGAAGGAGCGTCCGAACATGAGCCGGTGTGAGCTCACTGTCGCGATCGGCGACCCGGCGGGACTCCACGCGCGCCCGGCGGCGCGGATCGTCGAGGAAGCGAAACGGTACGTCAGCGCGGTGAAACTGCGCAAGGACGGAACCGAGACAGCGCTCACCTCGATGGTCGCCCTGCTGGCGCTGGGCCTGTCAGCAGGCGTGCAGGTGACCGTCGGCGCCGACGGTCCCGACGCGGACGAGGCCGTCCACGCCATCGGCGCGCTGCTGGCCGATCCCGGCTCCGCTCCCGGGTCCGCTCCTGCGGCCCCGGCCAGCGCGGCGCGCAACACGCAGGCCGGCGCCCCGGCCACCGGGCCGCGTGGCCTGCCAGCCAGCCCCGGACAGGCCACTGGCGTCGTCCGCCATCTGGCCAGCCTGACGCCCTCAGCCGAGGCCCAGCCTGCACCGGACTGCCAGACAGCCCTGCAAGCAGTCGCGGCGCGGCTCCGGCAGCAGGCCGGCGAGGAGAAGCCCGACGTCGCCGGCATGCTCATCGCGCTGGCTGACCTGGCACTCGACCCGCGTCTCGCCCAGGCAGCAGAAGCACGCCTGGCCTCCTCGCCACTCCTGCCCGAAGCCCTGACCACCGCGGGAGAGGACGTGGCCGCGGAACTCGAGCGGAGCGGTGACCCCTACGTCGCGGCCCGGGCCGCCGACATCCGGCACCTTGCGCAGGACGCCGCCGCCGTGGCCCGGGGCCAGATCATCACCGCGCCGCCCCTCGGCCACGAACCGTGGATCCTGGTGGCCAGCGACATCTCACCGGCACTCGTGTCATCGCTCGGCACCGGTCACCTGGCGGGCCTTGTCACCGTGGAAGGAAGCGCCACCAGCCATGCCAGCCTCATCGCCGGAAGCCTGAACCTGCCCATGATCGTCGCTATGCCCGAGGCGCTCGCCGTTCTTCAAGAAGGAGCAAGGGTACGGATCGACGGGACAACGGGGGAGATAGACCTCCATCCCGTGGACGGGCAGACGGAGATCCGTCCATCCGCTCCCCGTCCCGCAGCGCCGGCCCTCACCTCGGACGGCCACCGGGTGCGCATCGCCGTGAACGCCGGATCGCTCGGGGAAGTGGTGAAAGCGCGCCTGGCCACGGTCGATGGAGTCGGGCTCTACCGGACCGAACTCGGTTACCTCACGCGCGAAGTCCCGCCCACCGAAGACGAGCTCACCGAGGAACTGTCGGCGGCGGTTCGCGAGCTCGGCGGCCAGCGACTGGTGGTGCGAACCTTCGACTTCGGATCCGACAAGCTGCCACCGTTCATGACCCGGCCGCATGAACTCAACCCGGCACTCGGCGTACGCGGAATCCGCCTGGCCCGGCAGCAGCCCGAATTGCTCGCGGCACAACTGAGAGCGGCCTCACGCGCCGCCGCCCTCGGCCCGGTCGCGGTCATGGCCCCCATGGCCACGACGCTCGGTGACGTCCTGTGGTTCGTCGACCAGGTCAGGCGGCACACCCTCGAGACAGCGGACATCGAAGTCGGCGTGATGATCGAGGTCCCAGCCGCAGCCCTGGCGGCCGACCAGATCACCAAGCACGTCGACTTCGTGTCCGTCGGCACCAATGACTTGCTGCAGTATCTGAACGCGGCAGACCGGCAGCTCGGTGCTCTCGCCGAACTCCAGGACCCATTCGCCCCCGCGCTGCTGAAGCTCCTCGCCGGCATCTGCGCCTCCGCACGTGCGGCCGGCACCCGGGTCTGCGTCTGCGGGGGAGCCGCCAGCGACCCAGACTGGGCGGTGCTGGCTGTGGGCTTTGGCGTGGGCGAGCTGTCAGTTCCCGCCATGGCGGTCTCTAGCCTCCGCGATCACCTGGCCCGGGTGAGCCTGCAGCAGGCGCAAGACCTTGCGGCAAGTGTCCTGACCGCTGACGCGCCAGAGCACGTTCGGGAAATCGTGCGGGGCTCGCGTGGCGCATCCGCCGGTTCCTGATTCATCGGCCAGCCAGCGAGAACAGCTGGACGTCCGACCACTTCTTCCCGTTCCAGTGCAGGATCTCGTTCCGGACGCCGGCGGTTTCGCTCTCCAGGAAGCCGACGGCCCAGCAGTTGCCGGACGACACGCAGCGCACGCCTTCCAGCTCGTTGATGTCGCCGGTCGCCGTGCCTCCGGGATTGGGGGTGGCGACCTTGCGCCATTTCCTGCCGTTCCAGTGCAGGGCGACGTTGCGTCCGACCCCGACACCGACAGCGACGCTGCCCGAGATGCCGGTGGCCCAGCAGTTAGCCGATGACAGGCAGGTGGCCGCGAAGAGCTGGTTGCCCGCGCCGGTCCCGGTGCCGTCCGGGTTGGGCGCGCTGGCCTTGGTCCAACTCTTCCCGTTCCAGTGCAGGACCTCGTCGAGGTTCGTGCCCGGCCCGTTGGTGCTGCCGTAGGTGCCCGCTGCCCAGCAGCTGTCTACTGCGCAGCCCAGGGCGAAGGCCTCGTTCACGCCGCCAGGCTTGGTGCCACCGGGGTTCGGAGCGTTCACCCGCGACCACCTCGTGCCGTTCCAGCGCAGGACCTCGTTCCGCAGGACGCCGTTAGCCGAGGTGGTCCCGTAGTCGCCCACCGCGATGCAGTCCGTGGCGGAGAGGCAGCGCACGGCGTAGAGCGAGTTCACGTGCCCGGTGCCGGTCCCGCCCGGGTTGACGACGCGGAGCCTGGACCATTTCTTGCCGTTCCAGTGCAGGACCTCATTTGTGCGCTGTTCCGTGGGCCCTTGTGTCTGGCTGCCGAAGTCACCGACGGCCCAGCAGTCGGCGGGCGTGATACAGGTGGAGTCGTCGAGTTCGCTGAGCTTGCCGTTGCCCTTGCCGCCCGGGTCAGGGGTGCTCACGGCGGTCCATTTCTTGCCGTTCCAGTACAGCGCCTGATTGAGCGTGGCGCTGCCGCTGGAGCGCTGGCCGACGGCCCAGCAGTTCGCTGCCGCCAAGCACCGGACGGCGAACAGCTGGCTGATGCTGTCGGCGCCGGTCCCGCCAGGGTCAGGGACGGAGACCTGCCGCCACGTCGTGCCGTTCCAGCGCAGCATCTGATTGGCGAGGCCTGTGCCGCCCGTGCCAGTTTGACCGCCGATGGCCCAGCAGCTGGTTCTGGAGGTGCAGAACACGCCGTCCAGGAAGCTCAGGCTCATCGGCGCCGCAGGGGTTGCCTGGACTGCTGGAGTTGCTGATTCTGCACCGCGCAGGGTGTCCGGCAGCGGGATAGACCGCGCCTGCGCCGGGATCGGGGCAGCGGACAGCGCTGCTGCCTGCGCGCCTGCGGCGGTCCCGCCCGGCGCGAGCGCGGTCGCGGCAGTGAGGACCAGGGCACCAGCCGCCGCGAGACCCAGCATTCCGGTCCGGGTCCTGTCACACCAGGCAACGGCGCTCGGGCACACGATTCGGAGCTTCATCGATCCCCCTGAGGTCGGAAATGACCGCGCTGAACGCCCACACGGTTCGCTGCAGGCTCCCAGATCCGCAGAGCCATCGGCCAGAGGCCGCAATACCCCTTTTTCGCGCAAGGCCCGAGCGGGGTATAAATACCCGCACTTTCTTCCCTCCCGCGATTGGCTCGCCAAGCTGTACCGGGTGCTCCCTCGATGTGGACCGGTACGGACCTCAGCAATCCCTATCGTCCTGGTACAGGAGCACTTTCTGTGCCGGCGGGCCGTTCAGAAGATCACCCGCGTGAATAGGCTGGGCTAGGACATCGGACCCGGGCTCCCGGCCTCAGCGCTGTCTGCAGCCGAGGCCTGGCTGCCAGAACCGGACTCAGGGGCCGGTGCCCAGGCTGCCGTTTTCTCGATCCACAGGATCGACAACGCGACCAGTAGCGCGATCTGGAGGCCGAAGAAGACATCCAGGCGCGTCGGTGCTGGCAGGGAGTCTGGAACCAGTACCGTTCGCAGCGGCAGGATCGCCACCATCGTTGCTGCGACCCCGAAAGCTACGTCCGTCGCGCCCGGCAGCAAGCGGGCCGGCAGCTTGCCGTCTTGAATTCTCCTCTTCTGCCGGTAGATCAGGGAGAAAATCCAGATCAGCATGACGGCGGGCATCGCCGCGATGAAATAGGTGTAGAAGACGACGACCCATCGCCGATGAACGATGAAGCTGACCCGGCTGGCCCATGCGGGTCCGTCGGCCGCCCGGTTGAAGCTATTTGCGTCCAGGCGGAAGCTCGCGTCGCGGGAGGTCATAATCAGCGAGGATGACATCCGGCGGCCAGCTACCTTCACGGCGACGTTGTCATTAATCTCGTACCAGTCGTTCGGGAACGACTGCGGAGCACTCAGCGCGAACACCGGCTGGATGATCCGGAACGTCGCTTCCCGTTCCAGGGTTGGGGGATTCAACCAGCTCGGGCACGTGACTGGGCTGACCTTAGGATTCAGCGGGAAGTTAACCGTGAAAGTGCTCAGCCCGCTATCGCTGGCGAACACCAGCTGCCCGTCTTTCGGAGGGTGGTTCCCGATCTTCTTCTCACCGCCACTGGTTATCCCTACCAGGATTCCGAGGTTGACCTCGGAACTGGACGGATTCAAACCGAGAAACTCGAAGACGACGCAGAAGTCAGCGCCTTTCCCGGCCGAGTACACCTGGACAGGGGTGCCGAAGTAGTTGGCGGTCGGCGCGCCCAGCGGAACCGAGCTTGGCAGCTTCACGGCGCTGCCAGCGTCGGCGACGTTATCTCTGAACAGCCATACCGGGATGACCAGGAAAACCGCGAGCAGTATCGCCGACCCGCGGTGTTTGCGCAGGGCTTTCCCAGCTTTAGCGGTGACCCGTTTCCTGCCGCCTTGTTCCTTTCCCGGCGGCGCGGCGATTGCCGCTCCTGGGCCCGCCGCACCGTCGCCTAGCGGCACCGTATCCGGTTGCGCGAGCCTGCGCCCGATCCTGAAGTAGGACCGCCCGATCTGCGGCATACTTCCCTCCCCGCTGGCACAATAGACCCGTCCGCGAGCCTCGCTAGCCGCTTCCCGGCATGATCCAGACGCCACGGCCGTCAGCCACCTGCGATCCCTGGTTTCCCGGGTATGGATAGGGCGGTCTCCAGACGCCGACCTGCCAAAACTTTGGCGGATTCGCCATCAGGTATTTTCGGATTTGTGCCATTGTTATCTCTGTGTACTAGGGGGTCGGAATGGTCGTTGCGGCGTTGGCTGCGCAGGCGGGTACTGCGCTGGTCCAGGCGATGGTGGCCGATGGCTGGAAGGGCATGCGAAGCAGGGTCGCGCGGTTGTTCGGGCGTGGCGAGGCGGACCCTGCGATCGAGCGCAGGCTGGACGCGGCGCGCGAGCAGCTGGCAGCGGCGCCTCCCAGTGAACTGACACGGGTGCAGACCACTCTGGCGAACCAGTGGCAGACGCGGTTTGAGGATTTGCTGGCTGATTACCCGGGTGCGCAGGCGGAGTTGGCCGCGCTGGTTGACGAGCTGAACGTAGTCATGTCCGCATCGGGCCATTCGGTTGCGGCGGCCGGAGACATGAACGTGGCGGCTGACCACGGTGGCGTCGCCGCCGGGGTGATTCACGGGGATGTGCGTACGGGCCCTACCAGGCCGGACCCGGCATTCAGCTAGCCGGGTCCGGGGTCGTCGGCCAGTTCGGGCCGGGAGCGACGATCGCCTTCGGCGGCCAGGCGATCGGAACCTATGTCCAAGCGCAGCGCGAGGAGCCGGCCCGACTGCCGGTATCCCTGCCGCTCCGCCCCACTTCGCTGGCGGGACGCGAGGACTTGCTTGCCCGGCTGAATGCCCTGCTGACGGTCGGCGATCAGCCCCGGATCGTAGTGCTGTGCGGCCTAGGCGGGGTGGGCAAGACCAGCCTGGCCGCCGAGAGCGCGCACCGGGGCCTCGCGGAGGTCGCGGTTGCCTGGCAGATTCCGGCGGAGGACCCGGCGGTGCTCGCGCAGGACATGGCCGAACTGGCCGCACAGCTCGGAGGGCGGGCTCAGGCTGATCCCCGCGATCCGGTCGCCTCGGTGCATGCGATGTTGGCAGCCCACCCGGCTGACTGGCTGTTGATCTTCGACAACGCTCCGGATGAGAGTTCGTTGCGTCGGTTCCTGCCGCCGGCCGGGCGGGGCCGGGTGATCGTGACCAGCCAGAGTCAGCACTGGCCCGGTAAAAGCGTTCTCGATGTGCCTGTCCTGGATCTTGACGTTGCCGCGGGGTTCCTCGCCAGCCGGACCACAGATCCGGACCAGGAAGCGGCTAACGATCTCGCACTGGAGTTGGGCGGGCTACCGCTGGCGTTGGAGCAGGCCGCTGCGTACATGACCGCGGCGGGGATGAGCACCTCGGAATACCTGGAGCTGTACCGGCAGCGTCGCGCACGATTGCTCGCCAAGGGTGAGGCGGCCGGACACCCGGCAAACGTGGCGGCCACGCTGGGCCTGGCCTTGTCCAGGTTGGAAAGCGAAGCCCCTCCTGCCGCCGGGCTGCTGCGGCTGCTGGCCCATTTGGCACCCGATCCGGTGCCGGTCACACTGCTACTCGGCGACGCTGATCTGGAGCACCAGATCGATCCCGGGGTAGCGGTCGTGCTGGCGCCGCTGCTCGGTGACCGACTCGCGGCGGGGGACGCGATAAGCGCGCTGCGCCGCTACTCCCTGATCACCTCCGTTGGCAACGGCATGGTATTGGTGCACCGGCTGGTCCAGGCCATCACCGTGGACCAGGTCCCGTCTGATGCAGCCACCGCTTGGCAGCAGGCTGCCGCAGTGATCATTGCCGCAGCGATCCCGGCCGACACGACGCTGCCAAAAGCGTGGCCGACGTTCGCGGTGCTGTTGCCACACGCCCTGACAATCTTGCCGGCGACTAACGTCGATCTGCGGCGGATGGCTCGATTCCTGGGTGACAGCGGCTCATATGCGACGGCTCGAGACTTGTTCCGGCAAATTGTGGACGGCTACGAAAAGGATGCGGCATACGGTCCCGAGCACCCGGATGCCCTGACTGCTCTAGCCAGCCTTGCCCACTGGACCGGGCAGGCGGCCGGAGAGGCGGCGGCTGCCCGGGATCTGTACACCAGCCTGCTCCCGGCGAGCGAGCGGGTCTTGGGCGCGGAGCATCCGGACACGCTGACCGCCCGCGCGAACTTCGCTGGCTTTACTGGGCAGGCGGGAGATGCAGCCGGGGCCCGGGATCTGTACGCCAGCCTGCTTCCGGCTAGTGAGCGGGTCCTGGGCCCCGAGCACCCGGCCACCCTGAACACCCTCGGCAACCTCGCTCGCTGGACAGGAGAGGCAGGGGATACGGTCGGGGCCCGGGAGTTGTACGCCAGCATGATCCCCGCATTCGAGCGGATCTTGGGCGCTGAGCACTTGGACACGCTGACCGCTCTCGCGAATTTCGCCGGCTTCACCGGCCAGGCGGGAGACGCTGCCGGAGCCCGGGACCTGTATGCCGTCCTGCTCCCGGTCCGCGAGAGGATCCTCGGATCGAAGCACCCGAATACCCTGACTACCCGAAGCAACCTCGCCCACTGGACCGAGCGCGCGAGTCGCTGAAGACAGCAGCGTGAATGGTGAAACGCAAGGTTCGTATTCCGGCCGCGCTTCGTCGCATTTATGCTCGTGCTGAGTTGGCGCGCCTAACTGCTTTAGCCGATAGTCCAGGCCCTATTCCGTCACCGATTCTCACCGAGGTCGGCCCACGATGCCGAGGCTTTCGATTAGAAGGTAGACGTCTGTAGACGGGTCCCGATTGCTCGGGGTCTGATAGGTGAAATGACTTGACAGTCTTCGGGCTCGGTCCACGGCCGTGTGGATATTGTTGTCTTCGCGCAGAGCTTGAAAGCGACGCGCATCGATGCGCTTATTGCCGTCGCGGTAGTCAGCGAACGCAGGGTGAGCTGTGCGGAGCCTTTCCATGATCACGTTATTTGAGCCGTCCTGTGCTGCTGGTGAAAAGTCCCGAAAATGCAACAGTAGCCACAACTCGAATGCGGGGTGTGAGAGCGCTACATTGACGCGCAATCGCCTCGCTCTCGCGCACACTTCATCAATGTCCGGCCGCCCATCGTGGTCGAACAACCCCCAGACTTCGATGCCGGGTTCCTCTACGACGCGGGCCGCTTCCTCGACAACCTGGGAAGGCGACAGGCCGCGGCGCTGGTTAGGCCACCGGATGAGGAACCTCAGATCTGATCCGTAGAATTGGTTGAGATGTCCGAGGTAGTCATACTCCGTGCCTTCACCTTCGGCGACCGCGTAGAAGATGCGGTTTCCTCGACGTCGGTCTTGGGGCCGTGAGGTAGCCCGCGTCACCCCACCGCCTCGACGGTATCGAGTCAAGTGGGCAGCTCTTGGACCTCGCGTGCCACCATGCCGGATGACACTCTGGGAACTCCCCCGTACTGGCCGAGCAGATACTTCCGAAAGAGGTTGTCTTCCTTGCGAGGTGGTGGGCTGAGACGCGTGAGTGGGTAAATTTCGGTTGCGCCGTCGGATCGCTTCTCGGTCAACCAGACCGTATCGCGGTCGAGAACCCTGTCAGACCCAAGCAGCGTGTACAACAGCGTTGCATCGTGGCTGGTGAACACCATCTGGGCATTGTGGGGATTCGCCTCACGGTCCTGGAACATGCGGACAGCTTCGGCTGATATCGTTGGATGCAGGCTTGCATCCAACTCGTCTACCATGACGGAGGTGCCTCGCTCAAGTGCCTCCAAGAGGGTGCCGAGCAAGGCGAACCACGAACGGGTGCCCAATGACTCATTGGCAAAGTCAAGGGGGATTTCCCCTGTTCGGGCTCTATGCAAAAGTCGGATCTCGTTTTCCGCCAGAGCCACCTTGTCGAAACCAGTAATGCCCAGATCGGCGACCTGGAGAACTCGAGCGATTCGGTCACGGAATCCAGGGTCGCGGAAGACGCGCCTGCTTGTGCTGCGCTCACGCTCGAGCTTTTCCCTCTCAGGGCTGACTAGTTGGAGATTATCGCGGAACCACTCAAAGACCGGCAAGATCTGGTCATGATTAAAGAGTGCCCCGACGCCTAGGAACAGCGTGTCTGAGCGAGTCCTGCGGGTCAGTTCAAGTTTCTCCCCCCGCAAGCCTTCGCCAGGGAAGTCGATCTCGTCGTCTTTGCGGTCAAACCAGACTTGCTTGCGACCTTTCGGGTACGCGTGAAGCCACTCGCCTCTTATGCGGTCATCATCGATCTCAAAGCCGTACGTGTAACGGACGCCATCCTGCGGGACCATGTCAATTTCATAAAATGACGGCTTCCTCGTAAAATTGGAGTCCAACGCGAATGAAATTCTTCTGACAGGATTGGGTTCCGACAGCCATCCCAAAGAATCCAGCACGGTATTGCGCATCAAGCTGAGCGCGGCGAGAAAGTTGCTCTTACCGGACGCGTTGGCGCCGTAGATACCGAGGATAGGGAGGACGGAGATCTCCTTGCCACGCTCTCGGATCTCGGTGGACCGAGCCGAGTAGCCGTGCAACTCGGTTGTAGCAAACGAGAGGAATTGCTCGTCTCGGAACGACAACACGTTCGCGACACGGAAGCTGAGCAACACGTTGGCCTCCTTCTAGGCCTCAGCATACCTGCTTCAGTGCCTTCTGTGAGAAATCTCCGCGTGGAGAGGGCCAAGACACGGCTCAGAACCAGGTTTGGTGCTGATCTGACGACTTGTCTGCCGACACGTCAGCTACTCAGAGCCGATTTAGGCCAGTTGGAACCAGTGCACAGCCCGTACGGCTTGAGTTACCACCCAACCCGGCGGTCCGGACATGGGATTCGCAGTCCTTCCTGTTGAACCGGGGGCCAAGCACTTGCTGGCCCGCCATAGAGCCGGGGCCGGGTTCCAGTACCGCACTGCTCGTCGTTGGTCGCTGCGTATCGCGGGTGCTTCACCTGGTCACCTGGCGCGAACCCGCATACGTCGGGGGTCCGAGGTTAGGACGGGATGATCGGTTGATGAGGCGCCCCACGGGCTGTCCAAGCAGGCCTGCGCAGCAGTAGCAGCCCGGTCGGCTAGGACCCGGGCCGCGTCTGCGGTCTCGGCCAGCGCATTGTCCGAAGCGGGCGGACTCACGAGCAGCCCAGCGCCATGCCGCGCAGGCGGCCGCGGCGCGGCAAGCCGCCGAGCATCTTCGTGACATCGTAACGACTCACCCACCTGGCCCCAGGGCCGGCACGGGCGCGCGTGCGCGCCTCCGATGTAGCCCGCATGGATTTTCCTGCCGGGCTCAAGACGATCCGGCACGCCTCTCCAGGGCACACGACACCTCGTCGACTACCCCCGACTCGGGCCCGCCCTAACGCCGCGCGAGACCGCCGCCAACCTAGCCCGAGAAGCGGGTTACAGTGCCACTGCGGAGTGGCGCTGAGGCCTGAGTTCTGTCACCTGATGGCGGCGCGTCTTGATGGCAGATGATCTTCAGGCCAGTTCCAGGATCTGGAAACTGGCCTGTGAGCTGTGGGGACTGGTGGGCGCTACAAGATTTGAACTTGTGACCTCTTCCGTGTCAGGGAAGCGCTCTCCCACTGAGCTAAGCGCCCGAGGCGGAAGCGGGAATCGAACCCGCGTACAGGGCTTTGCAGGCCCTTGCCTAAGCCACTCGGCCATTCC